>Ga0326721_10000063_pt1 | contig 87111 bp, 67 predicted proteins | sample SGPome_FD_203951 | JGI IMG/M metagenome (GOLD analysis project Ga0326721, IMG submission 203951) | Soil microbial communities from Southern Great Plains, Lamont, Oklahoma, United States - SGP_1_2016 | ecosystem: Engineered > Artificial ecosystem > Soil microcosm > Unclassified | place: USA...
TGGCCGGCCTGAATAGAAAGTTCGCGGCCTTGCCCCTCACCGGCGACTAAAGTCGCAGCAACAACTACGGGAAGCCTCGCAAACTGCGCGAGGCTGTTCGGCTCGGCAGCCGGTTCCGCTCTGGAGGGCGCCTCCCCCTTTCATCCATCGTGGTCGCGCGAAGCGCGGTGTTCGACTCAGGATGACGTCCACGGGATGGGGCGAAAAGCCTGCTCTCCCGTAGATTCGGCATGAGAATCAGCCCGCCACCGGGGGTGCCGGTGGCGGGCTGATTCGCTTCATCCATCTGCCGAAAACGCTACCAGATCTGCGCGACGGCGCTGGCGGGGCGCACCATGGCATCTCCGGGCTTGCAGCCGAACGCCTGCGCGAACTGCGGCATGTTGGAGAGCGGCCCGTTCACCCGCCACTCCTCGGGCGAGTGCGGGTCGACGGTGACGCGGTTGCGCAGCGACTCGGGGCGGTTGTGCTGGCGGAAGCTCTGCGCGTAGGCCAGGAAGAAGCGCTGCTCCGGCGTGAACCCGTCGATCAGCCCCGGCCGGCCGTGCCGCTCCAGCGCCCGCTGCAGCGCGTCGAAGGCGGTGAGCGCGCCGCCGTAGTCGGCGATGTTCTCGCCCATCGTCAGCCGGCCGTTCACGTGGAAGGTGTCGACCTGGATGTACCCGCCGTACTGCGCCGCCATGAGGTCGGCCTGTTGGGCGAAGTGCGCCGAGTCGGCCGCGGTCCACCAGTCGCGCAGGTTGCCGCGCGCGTCGTAGTGGCGCCCCTCGTCGTCGAAGCCGTGCGTGAGCTCGTGCCCGGCCCAGCTCCCGCCCAGCGAGCCGTAGTTGGCGGCGTCGTCGGCGTTGGGGTCGAAGGTCTGCGGCACCAGCGCACCCGCGGGGAACACCATCTCGTTCTTGGTGGGATCGTAGTAGGCGTTCACCGTGGGCACGGTCATGTCCCACTCGGTCGTGTCCACCGGCATCCCCGGGCGGTTCACGCGGCGCTGCCACTCGAAGCGGTTGGCGGCGAACGAGTTCAGCACGAACGGCCCCTCGGCCACCTGCAGCCGCGCGTAGTCGCGCCACTGCTCGGGGTAGCCCACCTTCTCGCCCATCTGCGCCAGCTTGGCCAGCGCCTGCGTGCGGGTGGCCTCGCTCATCCAGCCCAGGTTGCGCAGCCGCGCCGCGAAGGCGTCGCGGATGTCGTCGATCACCTGCCTGGCCTTCGCCCGCGCCTCGGGGGGGAAGGTGCGCTGCACGTAGGCCTGCCCCAGCGCCTCGCCCATGTCGGCGTCGGTCGCGCGCAGGCAGCGCTTCCAGCGCGGGAGGAGCTGCCTGGCGCCGGTGAAGCGCGAGCTGAACGCGAAGTTCTCCTGCACGAACGGCGTGCTGAGCCAGGGCGCCGCGTCGGAGAGCACGTGGTAGCGCAGGTACGCACGCCAGTCGCGCACCGGCACCGTGGCCAGCAGCTCGGAGACGCGGCGCATGAACGCGGGCTCGGCCACGTTCACGTTGGCCACGGGCCGGGTGAGGCCGATCCCCGCGAAGTACGCCGTCCAGTTCACGCTGGGGGTGATGGAGCGCAGCTGCGCCAGCGTCATCGGGTGGTCGGTGGCCGACGGCTCACGGCGGGCCACGCGGGTGAGCGACGCCTTCGCCATCTCCGTCTCCAGCGCCATCACCCGCTGTGCGTCGGCGCGTGCCTCGGCCTCGGGCGTGCCGGCCAGGACGAACAGCCTCGCGACGTGGTCCACGTAGGCGCGGCGGAGCGAGTCCGCGGATGCGCCCTGGTTGGTGTAGTAGTCGCGGTCGGGAAGGCCCAGCCCGCCGGCGTAGAACTGCGCCAGGTAGTGCGCGGCGTCGTGCGGGGCCACGTCGGGGGCGTAGCGGAAGAGCATGTTTACCCCCTCGGCCTGCAGCGCCGCCACCTGCGCCAGCACCGCGGCCCGCGTCTGTGCCGCGGCGATGCGCGCGAGCATGGGGCGCACCGGGTCCAGCCCGGCGCGCTCGGCGGTGGTGGAGTCCATGCAGCTGGCGTAGTACGTCCCCAGCTTGCGCTCCGTGCTGCCGGCGGGGAGCGTGGCGCGGCGCCGGGCCGCGTCGTCGAGCACCGCGCGCACCACCAGCTCGTTGCGCTCCTGCATGTCGCGCCCCACGCCCGACGACGAGTACGCGGCGGGGATGGTGTCGTTCTTCAGCCAGCTGCCGGTGGCGAACTGGAAGAAGTTGGAGCACGCCTTCACGGTGGTGTCGACCATCGCGGGATCGACCACCTTCAGCGGCGCCAGCTGCGTCGCGGGCACCTGCGCGCGCGCCGCCTGCGCCGCCAGCGCGGAGGCGGCCACGAGCGCGAGGGCGAGCGCGCGGCGGCGGGTGGGATTGGGGTTCGGCATCGACATGTGCGCGTCTGTGAACATGCGTGTGGGGCGGATGCGCCGAACGTAGCCCGCAAGCGGGAGCGGGTCAACGGAAATGGGACGAACCGTCGAGCTATCGCTCAAACCAGGAGCTATGGTAGACCGAACTGCGCCTTCTGGATCAGTTTCCCATTCTGGAACATCGCATTCATGTTCGAACCGTTGGAGTTCGTCCAGGAATACATGACTGTTCGGTATCCAGCTATGCTGCTGGCGCTTAGCTGGTCACCTGGTGCTCCGATGATGCCGACGACCTGCTGGTAGGTCATGCCATCCTGGATCATGGCGAACTCGGCAGCTGTTACGACGGGTGGAGGAGCACCAAACGACTGAGGAAGCACCGCCCGTCCGGACTGATCCGCAACTGAGAATAACCCGCTCGTCCACATGATCACGCCGAAGATCACGAGAAATAGCAACGCCTTGACAAGTCCACTGCTATTCTTGGTTTCACCAGACGACTGTGAACGCGAAGCACTCGTGGCCCCCAACTCTCGCCCGCAATGTTTGCAAACGATCGCTGCATCCTGAATCTGTTCTGCGCAAAATGGGCACGTCTTCATAGGATTGAAGAGGTTGGGGGTAAGCGGCTGGTGGAGTCTGCGCGAGAAAACGCGGGCGGCGGCTGATCGCCGGGATGAGCAGCCGCGCCACGAACGCGTGGAGATCACCCCTCGATCGTATAGATCTCGCGGCGGCCGGACTCGACCAGGTCGTGGTAGCCCTCCATGATCCTGGCGAACTCCTGCGCGTCGGGATCGTCGGCGCCGGGGCCCATCTTCATGAACTCCTCCATGCTCGCGACCTCCATCTCCGACACCAGCGTCCAGTAGCGCTCGCCGCTGAGGTCGGTCATTACGCGCATCTTCCCCCATCCCTTCTGCTCGCCCAGCTTGGCCATCGCGAGGAACTTCTCGACCAGCGGCCGCACCTTGCCGGGCTTGCAGTACATGATCTCGCGGATGAGCAGCATGGCGCACCTCCGGGGGGATGAGGGAGAATGGATGCCGGCTGTAAAGTTTGGAAGATTCAGCCGGCGGCGGGGATGGGCTCGCCAAAGGTGATGCGGTGCCCATCGGGGGTGCGGAGGGCGAACTCGCGCAGGCCCCACGGCTTGTCGGCGGGGTCCGAGAGGATCTGCGCCCCGCGCGCGGACACCTCCTCGTGAAGCTGGTCCACCCCTTCGACCCGCAGGTAGGCGACGTACGAGTGGTCGCCCAGCTCGCTCGCGGGCGGCTCGTCCGGGCATTCGCCCAGCATCACCTTGAAGGCGTCGCGCGAGAGGAAGCTCCAGCCGTCGGTGCCGTCACCGAAGTCGCGGCGGAACCCGAGCACGTCCACGTAGAACCGCGTGGACTCGCGCAGGTCGCGGACGGCGAGGACGAGCCGCGAATCGACGATCCGGTGCATCTCACAGCCTTCCGCGATGAAGTGTCCGGCCTGCCGACAGTCCGTCTAAGTTGACGTGGCTCGCTCGACCGGCAAGAGTTTCGATTTCACCGCCGTCCCCATCCCCCTTCCCTTCCCATCCCGATGCGGCTCCGCGATCGCGTCATCTTCCCCGCGCTCATTCTCGCCCTCGCCGCCTGCGTGGCGGACACGCGCGGGCCGCAGCGCACCGCCGCGGGCGATTCGGCGCGGTACGGGGGGACGCTGGTGATCGGGTCCACCAGCGACATCTCCGACATCAGCCCGCTGACGTGGCAGGTGCAGAACGCGCTGTACATGCAGCAGTTCGTGCTCTTCACGCCGCTCATCACCTACGACGCGAAGCTGCAGCCCGTCCCCCGGCTGGCGAAGAGCTGGGAGATCAACCGCGACACCACGCTGCTGACCTTCCATCTGCGCGACGACGTCTGGTGGCAGGACGGGGTGCGGACCAGCGCGTACGACGTGAAGTTCAGCTACGACCTCACCCGCAACCCGAAGACCGGGTACATCTACGCCGGGCTGTGGACCTTCTATGGCGATGCGGAGGCGGTGGACTCGTTCACCTTCCGCGTCCGCCTGCGCCCGCACGCCGAGTACATGGACGTGTGGCGCACCTTCGCGCCGGTGCCCGAGCACGTGCTGCGCGGCGTGCCGCCGGAGCGGATGGCGGGGCACCCGTTCGGCACGCAGCGGCCGGTCGGCAACGGCCCGTTCCGCTTCGTCTCCCGCTCGCCCGGGCAGCAGTGGGTGTTCGAGGCCAATCCCCGCTGGCCGCAGGAGCTGGGCGGCCGTCCCTACGCCGACCGCCTGGTCTACCGCGTGATCCCCGAGCCTGCGACGCTGCTGACGGAGCTGCTGACCGGCGGGGTCGATATCTATCCCGGCATGCCGCCGCCGTTCGCCGAGCGGGTGAAGGCGTCGGACCGGGCCACGCTGGTCGATTTCCCCGATCTCAGCTACGAGCAGATCACCTGGAACGAGCGCCGCCCCCCGTTCGGCGACGCGCGCGTGCGCCGGGCGATGACGATGGCGATCGACCGCGCACGGCTGGTGGACGCGGTGCGCGCCGGCTACGGGTGCGTGGCCAACTCCACCGTCGCGCCGGAGCTGTGGATGCACGACCCGCGCGCCGGCGCGGGGATGCGCCACGACACCGCCGCCGCGCGAAAGCTGCTCGCGGAGGCCGGGTTCGCCGACCGGGATGGAGACGGCGTGCTGGAGTCGGCGGACGGGCGGCCGTTCCGCTTCACGCTGAAGGTGCCGCACGGCAACCAGGAGCGCCGCGACATCGCCGAGATCGTGCAGTCCGACCTGAAGCGGATTGGCGTGGCGGTGGAGGTGCGCGAGGTGGAGTTCAACACGCTGCTGGCCCAGGCCAGCGACGCGCGGAAGCGCGACTTCGACGCGATGGTGCTGGGGTGGAAGCCCGAGTTCCACCTGGACGACTCGGACGTGTACGCGTGTGCCAAGCGCAGCCAGCCGCTGCAGTTCAGCGGCTACTGCAGCCCCGAGGCGGACCGGCTGATGGACTCGGTGCAGCTGGTGGCCGACCGCCGCGCCGCGCTCCCGCTCTGGTGGCGCTACCAGGAGCGCATCTCCGCCGACCAGCCGTCGACGCTGCTGTACTTCTCCAACCGCCTGGTCGGCATCGGCCGCCGCGTGCACGGCGTGGCCCTCGACGCCCGCGGCGACTGGGTGGGCGTCGAGCGCTGGTGGATGGACCCGCGGGCGCGGTGATGATTCCGAACCAGAGTGAGACGTCATCCTGAGGCCGGCCACACTGTCGTTTCCCTCGCACGAACGGTTGCAGGCCGAAGGATCTGTGGGCGAGGTCGCACGTGCGCTGCCGATCTCCGCGTTTCACCCGGAGAGAATCCGGAGGACCAGAACGCCCGAGAACTCACCTGGTTAGAAAGTGCGCGGGCTGGCCCCCACACCGGCGACTAAAGTCGCAGCAACAACTACGGGAAGCCTCGCAAACTGCGCGAGGCTGATCCGCTCATTCCGCGGCATCGGCGCTTACGAATCCATATGATCTGAGATCGCCACCGCCGTGCGTGTGGAGCGGGGATCTACCGGCCCAGGGCGTGGATCAGGCGGTTGGCGGCGATCAGCAGGTTCGCGCTCTCGATGGCGCCAGGGTTCGCGGCGAGATCGTCCACGTGGACGAAGCGCAGGGGCGATTCGGCGGCCGCGGCGAGATCGACCTCGGCGGCGAAGGGGTAGAGGGTCTCGGGGGTGACGCCGGGGGTGGCCAGGTACGGACCGCCCAGCTCCCACGAGCGGCGCACGCGCAGGCCGAACTCGCGGGCGACGGCCTCGGCCACCAGCGGCCCCAGCTCCCACCGGTGCGCCACCGTGGGCGGGAGCCGCCACGCCGGCGGCGCCGCGAGCGCCGAGCTCCCCGTGAAGTGCTGGACGGCCGGGAGGTCGCGGTGCTCCACGCCCACGAAGACGCCGTCCGCCGTCCTCGCCACCGGGAGCGCGACCAGCGTGTTGACGCTCAGCCGCCGCGGCACCACGTACTCGAACGGCACCGTGGCCAGCACGTTCCCCGCCCCGTCGCGCTCGGCGAAGATCCCCTCCCGCACCGCGAGGAAGCGGAGCGTGCCGTCGGTGGACGGCGCGTCGAAGGCGGCCCGGCGCTCCGGGACGAGGGCGGCGGCGCCCGCCGCGAACCCGGGCGGCGGCGTCTGCACCTCCAGATCGAGCGCGGCGCCGATCCAGGGGCCCAGGCCGCGGCCCCGCTCGCGCAGCAGGCGGTAGACGCTGATCTCCAGGCGCGCGTCGAACATCCCGCCCACGTGGCACGCCCGCAGCACCTGCGCGGCGTCCAGCTCGCGCACCGTTCCCGCCTCGCAAAAGCTCGTGTAGTTGGAGAACGGCGGGGCGTCCGCCGGACGCGGGCGGACCTGGACGAGGCGCGCCGCCACGCGCTCGTTCACCCCGCCCGGCGAGGTGAAGTAGTGGAACGGCTCGCCCAGGCGGACCACGTCCCCGGGAGCGAAGCCGGCCCGCTCCGCCAGGATGCGCAGCGCGGCGGCGTCGGGCGCCTCGTCCGGCACCACGATCGCGCTCAGGGGCTCGGTGATGTAGCCGGAGATGGACGAGCGGCTGGGCCGCGGCTGCTCCGCGCGCGCGTTGGCGATGGGGCGCGGGAAGCCTTTCTTGGCGTAGACGAAGAGCTGCCCGTTCTCCTCGAACCAGGGCACCAGGTCCACCGTCAGGTTGGGGCGCTCGACCAGCTCCATCACGTGCCCGGTTCGCGTCTCCCGGTGCCAGGTGAGCCCCAGGAACCCCGGCGCGGAGCGGTCGCTTCCGCCCGTCTCCACCAGCTCCACTCCGCCGCCCGGGCGCACCTTCTCGCCCACGATCAGGTAGTTGGTGGGCGGCGGCGGGAGCGGCCGTCCGTCCAGATCCGACAGGTGGAAGCGCCCCTCGAAGCGGTTCGCCACGATCCACGGGTTCCAGATGGGCGCGGAAACCACCACGCGCAGCCCGCGGGCGCGGAACGCCGCCTCGAACTCGGCTTGCGAGAGGTACGTGTACTCCTCCAGCAGCTCCGTGTCCCAGTCCGCGCGGTAGTCCTTGCGCAACACGAACTCGGCCGCCGCGCGCGAGGCCACCCGGTAGCGCGCGAACCCCTCGCGTGGCGATTCCAGGCGCTCGTGCGGGAGGGGCCCGCCGCGGTTCAGGCTGCTGCGCCAGTCGCGCGCGAAGCGCTCGAACAGCGCGGCGGTCGACAGCCCGGCCACGTCGCCCTCCTGCATCCCATCGCCCGAAGGCAGGTCGAGGAAAACCTCCTCGGGGCCTTCAGGCACCACGAAGTCGCGGACGATGATCACGCCGCCCGTCTTCAGCTGCGCCACCTGGTTGTCGAGCGCCGCCAGCACGCGCCCCACGTCGAAGCCGTTGAAGCTGCTCACGTGGTGGAGGACCGACGAGTCCAGGATGCCGTCCAGCGATTCGTCAGGGAAGACCTGGTCGGCGATGTCGCCCACGGCGTAGGAGAGGTTCGGCCGGCGGTAGTGCGCTTCCGACATCCGGACCGAGACGGGGTTGATGTCCACCCCCACCAGCTCCAGGCCCCCGTAGAGGCAGGCCAGGTCGTACGTCCCCCGCCCCGACCCCGACCCCATGTCGGCGATGCGGCCGCGCGCGGGAAAGTGCGCCGTGGTGAGCGCGATCTTCTGCTGCACCGACGCGTCCATCCCCGCGAAGTACGCCTCGTACGCCGCCGCGCCCCCGCGGTGCTGCTTCCCGTAGCCGCCCGCTCCGGCGCCGCCGTCCCCGCCGGTCTCCAGCTCCGGTCCGGCGGCCGGTGCCGGAACTTCCACTACCGTTTCGTCGAGACGCATGGGGGATGACGATCGAGGGGAATGGTGGGGAGATGTGAATCATGCCGCTCCACAGGAATGGGGCGCGGGAGAAGCGCGGGCAAGCCTTCTCGTCCTTTCCATCGACGCATCTCCCCCGGCATCGCCTGCAGCCTTTCCACTCGCCGGAATGCCGCCTTGCAGTCCCGGAGGGACTTTGTGCTTTTGTAGCCCGGGGTTTTCAACCCGGGGCGGTCTCGGCTGCGCCGATGCCCCGGCACCGCGGCGATGCCACGGCCGAAAGGACGTGGACCGATGCAGAAGCCGCGGCGCCCGTCCGGACGCCGCGGCTTTCTCCATCTACCGACGCAGTTTCGTACTTCCGTACTCCTCGTACTTTCGTACTTCCCCGCCTCAGATCCCCGTCGCGATGCGCAGGACGATGCTCCGCCCCGGGTCCAGCGCGAACTCCTTGTAGCGGTTCAGGAAGCTGCGGTAGGCGGTGTCCAGCGCGTTGCGGACCTGCAGGTCCACCCGGAAGCTGCGGGGGCCGAAGCGCCGCTCGAACCCGCCGCCCACGTCCAGCAGCGCGTAGCCGGCGGGCGCCAGCTCGTCCTCCGCGGCGTGCGTCTGCTTGGCGACCATCTCCACGCCGGCGGAAAGGTAGCCGCTCCCCAGGCCGAACAGGCTGCCGGGGCGGTACTCGGCCTCGGCGCGGCCGCGCGCGGGCGGGATCAGCGCCAGGTCCTCGCCCGTCCCCCGCTCCGTGCCGCGGACGTAGTCGAACACGCCGCGCAGCGTGAGCGGGCGCAGCACGCGCACCTCGGCCTGCGCCTCCACGCCGCGCAGCAGCGCGTCGGTCTGCGTGGTGCGGAACACGCGCAGGCCGCCGATGAACACGTCGGTCGGCGCGGTGACGATGAAGTCGTCGATGGCGTTGCGGAAGACGGAGACCTCCATGCGCGCCGTGGCGCCCGTCCACCGCACCCCGCCGTCGATCTCCAGCCCCTGCTCCTGCGTGAGGGTGGAATCGCCCACGTCGAAGCGTGCCTCGCCGATGCGCGGGCCGTTGGCGTACAGCTCGAAGAGCGTGGGCGCGCGCCACGAGCGGCCCACCCCCGCCGTCAGCGCCAGCCCGCGGGCCACGCCCAGCACCGCGCCCGCGTTCCACGACGCCGCGGTCCAGCTCCGCTCGTCGTCGCTGGGCAGGCCGAGCGCGGGGACGTCGTTGGCGGTGAGCCAGCGGTGGTCCACGCGCGCGCCGGCCATCAGCCGCAGCGGCCCGAAGTCGTTCTGCCACACCGCGAACGCGCCGCCCGAGGCGATGCTGGCGTCGGGCACCAGCAGCTCGGGGCCGCGCGAGTCGTTGCGCTGCGCCAGCCCCGAGACGCCGAGCGTGGCCTGGCCGTAGCCGCCGGGGGCCAGGTGCGCCAGCACGTCGGCGGTGAAGGTGTTCAGCAGCAGGTCGAACTGCACGCTCTCGTTCCCCTCCGCCTGCGCCGCGACGCCGGCGGCGACGGGGACGACCGGCTCGTCGGCCACCTCCTGCAGCACGTGGCGCTGCAGCTGCGCGCGCGTCTCGATGCGCACGCCGGGGAGCGGGAAGTTGCCGGAAAGCTGCAGCCGGTCATCCGACAGCTTCCGTTCGGGCCCGCCCTCCTCCTCTTCCTCCTCCGCGGCGGAGATGGCGCCGCGCCGGCTCGCGGCGGCGGCGTCGATGGTCACCGGCCCGTCGGCCTCGAGGAGCTTGAACTCGCCGCCATAGCGCTGGTAGCGCAGCGCCAGCGTCCCCCAGCCGCGGCTCATCCCCACCGCCGCCTCGCCGTTCACCGCGCCGAAGCCGGTGTTGGGGATCTCGCCGTCGGGCGTGTGCACGTCCTGCCCCATGCGGCCGATCACCGTCGCGCGCCAGCCGAAGCTCCCCGTCGCTCCCTCGCCGCGGGCCACCAGTCCCCCCTCCAGGTTGCCGCTGGCGAAGTACGTCTCCACGCCGCCGCGCATGAACGGGCGCCCGGAGCCGTCCGGAAGCGCCTCGGGGATCACGTTCACCACGCCGCCCACGGCGTCCGATCCGTAGAGAAGGCTGGCGGGGCCGCGGATCACCTCCACGCGCTCGGCCAGCCGCGCGTCCACCGACGGCGCGTCCTCGTCGCTCCACGAGTAGTCCTCCAGCCGCAGCCCGTCGGCCAGCACCGCCACGCGCGCCCCGAAGAGGCCGCGGATCACCGGCTTCCCCACCTGCTCGCCGGTGGTCAGCGCGCGCACGCCAGGGAGGGTGGCCAGGCTGCGCGCGAGGGAGACGGAATGCTCGCGGCGCAGGCGCTCCGGCCCCAGCGTGGACGCCGGGAGCGGCGAGCTGGAGATGAGGTCGGGAGACCGCGACGCGGTGACGGCCACCGTCTCCAGCTCGAACGTCCGCTCCTGCAGCGCCACCGTGAGGTTCGGGATGTCCTCGTGGCCGGTGATGACCCGCGTCTCGGTGGCGAACCCCGGCGCGGTGACGCGCAGCGTGTACGCGCCCGCGGGAAGCCCGCCCAGCGCGAAGCTGCCGTCGCGGCCAGTGCGGGTGCCGCGCTGCAGCTCCAGCACGGTGACCTGCGCCGCGGCAACCGGCCGCCCCAACGCGTCGGTCACGCGCCCGCGCAGCGTGTCCTGGACGGCGGCGAGGGTGGAGTTGGGGATGGAGGCCGCGTGCGGCCTGGCGGACGGCGCGGCCGCCAGCGCGGCGGCGATCAGCGGAATGGCTGTGATCATGGGGATGAAGATGTCGGTGAGCGGCGGACGGTCTGCGGAAGACTAGATCCCCGGCCCCGCGCGAGCAACCGGGCCGGCGGAGATGACCGCACCCGCCTCCGATTCTCCTTCCCGCTACGCAAACCTTGCGTTTGTCCCGGCGAGCGCCCGGATGCGACCGTTGCCGAGGTACGGGGTGTAGCTGAGACGGGGCATGAGCGCATGCTCCGGACGCTCCCTCCGCGCCAGCGCCGTCTCACTCGCTGCGGCACGCATGGATACCGGGGTGTGCACGGACGCCTTTCGGGAGCATTCCAGGAACTCCAATCTCCGGGAGAACACATGAAGAAGCTGCAGCTCGACCTCGACCAGCTCCACGTGGAGGGCTTCGTCACCGACGCTCCGCTGGATGAGCGGGGCACCGTGGAGGGGGCCCAGACCATCATCGAAGGTACGTGCGGCCCCAGCTGCCTCCCCAGCGGATGCACCTTCCACTGCACCACCGACTGCTGAGCACCTCGCCACGGGCAGGCCATGAAGAAGCAGAGCCGCGGAGAGTCGTCCGCGGCTCTGCTTCTTTTTCCGGCCGTCAGCCGGCGGTACGGCGGGAAGGATGGCCGCGTGGTCCGGAGAGGGGCGTCGGGAGAGGATCACCGGCACGAGGATGTCGATCCGGCGCGGCGCCGTTCGTCGTCTGGGTGAGAGCCGCCGCCATGGCCGCGTGAGAGATGCGCGCCCGAAGGGCCGGGACCCCGGCGGGGCGGCCGAACCGATGACGGAGCGTGGAGATGATGGTGGGGGAAAGCCGGACCCGCCGGGGGCCCGGCGCCGTTGGCAACAGTCGTATCGTTGCCTACGGCGCGCGCAGCCCGGTTTGGCGCCTCGGCGCCAAACACGCCCGAACCCCGCGGTTCCAGCCGTCGACGACGAGACACTTGCGCCGGGACGGTCTTCGCCTTTTATTCGGATACCGAACGGATTCCGAAGCGGAGAGGGAGGCGCAGATGGACGCGGACATGCCGCTGGAGCGGAAGCTGGACATCCTGATGGAGATGGCGGGCGACGACCACGAGGGCGCCGGCGGAAAGGCGCGCGTGCTGCCCCCGCGGCTGCGGCACGCGAAGGAGGTGGGCGCGCTGCGGCCGCTGAACATCCGGCAGCTGCGCACGCAGGTGGGCAAGGTGTCGCTGATGCGCATCCTGATGACCAACGCCTGCTCGTTCAACTGCCACTACTGCCCCATGCGGCGCGACCGCAGCATGCCCCGCACGCTGCTGAAGCCCGAGGAGCTGGTCCGCATCTTCCTGGAGGCGCACCGCCGCGGCTGGTGCAGCGGGCTGTTCCTGACCACGGGGATCCCCGGCCGGCCGACCAAGGTGATGGACGACCTGATCACCGTGCTGGAGCTGCTGCGGGTGAAGCACCGCTTCGCCGGGTACGTGCACGTGAAGATGGTTCCCGGCGCCGAGCCCGCGCAGATCGAGCGATTGACGGCGCTGGCCAGCCGCGTGTCGCTGAACCTGGAGGCGCCCTGCGGCAGCTCGCTCGCGCGGATCGCGCCGGAGAAGAGCCTCGACACCGCGCTGGAGTCGCTGGACCGCGCCCGCCGCCAGGTGGTCCGCGAGCGCGAGGAGAAGGCGATGGGGCGCCCGGCCGACCCGCTGCGCCCCGGCGGGACGAGCGGGATGACGATGCAGTTCGTGGTGGGCGCCACGCCCGACAGCGACCGCACGCTGGTGGGAAAGGTGACGGAGCTGTACGCGAAGGGCGGCATCCACCACGCGCACTTCAGCGCCTTCCGCCCCATCCGCGAGACGCCGATGGAGGAGGCGCCCGCCGCGCCCGCGCTGCGCGAGGTGCGGCTGTACCAGACCGACTACCTGCTGCGCCAGTACGGCTTCGGGGCGGACGAGGTGGTGTTCGACGGCAAGGGGAACCTGCCGCTGGCGAACGACCCCAAGACGACGTGGGCGCTGGCGCACCCCGAGCGCTTTCCCGTGGAGGTGCGCACCGCGCCGTACGAGGAGCTGGTGCGCGTCCCCGGCATCGGCCCCGGCGCGGCGAAGAAGCTGGTGGCCGAGCGCGGGCGCACGGTGCTGCGCTCGCTGGCCGACCTGCGCGGGCTGGGCGTGGTCACCACGCGCGCGGCGGGGTTCCTGACGCTGAACGGCCGCCGCTTCCAGGACGTGCGCTGGGCGGAGCAGCTGGGCTTCTGGGGCGCGGACGACGACACCGGCCGCCACCACTTCACCTACGACGTCAGCCCGGGGACCTTTCGATGACGCCCGGCCACCCGCTCCTCTGGCGCGACCGCGCCCGCACACAGGACACGCCGCGCGCGAGCCACCGCGCCCCCACGCTCCGCATCGTCCCCGCCGACGGCGCGCGCGGAGGCGGCGAGCGCGAGCTCCGCCGCCGCGGCGACGCCGGGCGCGAGCGGGAGTTCCATCCGTACGGGCTGATGGCGTGGTGGCCGCAGGCGTGACCGCGGCCGCTCCGGCCTCCGCGAGCGGACGCTAGGAAGAGGACTCCCCACGATAGGAGTCGAGCGCGTCCAGGGTGGCGCGCTCCGCGGCTTGCGCGTCCGCCTCGATCTCGTCGCGGCTACAACAGCACACAGTCCGCCTTCGCGCCGCCTTCGCGGACTTCATCGGTGTGGGGAGAACGGTCGTTCCGGCATCAATGTTCTCACCGCACGGAACTGCGCAAAGCGGGCCGGCGACATCGTGTCGCCGGCCCGCTATCGGTCGGTGGTGCCGGGCTCGCTCAGCCGCGAGTCTGCGCGCGGGGGCGGAACTCCTGGAAGCGGCAGCCGTCTAGCGCGACGAACACGGCGCCCGGCCTCGCGGCGCCCACGGCGGCGTAGACGGGGACGCCGGCGTAGCGCGCGAAGGGGCCCACGGTGCCCGGCGCCAGCTCGCGCGGGGCGCTGTACTTCACGTACGTGACGCCGTTCAGCTGCATCCGCTCGCCCTGGGCGAACCAGCGCGCGGCGGCGGCGTTCGGCACGGCGGGATAGGCGGTGCGCAGCGCGACGCGGTTGCCGCGCAGCACGGCCAGGGTGTCGCCCGTCTCGTCGTCGATCATCCCGAACACCTGCACCGGCCCGCTCTCCTGCGCCAGGCAGGCCGAGAAGAGCCGCTCCGCCCGCGCGCGCGGCGAGGGCGAGCCAGACGCGGGAACCGGGAGCTGCGGGGCGACGAACCCGTCCGCACGTGCGGAGCCGGCGTACACTCGGGCGGGCGATGCGGCCAGGAATGCGGGAAGAAGCAGGAGCGCGAACCCGGCCAGGTGCCGGAGATTGGGAGCTCTCATCGTGGGAAGCCTCGATTCAGGAACGGAAGAGACCTGATTTTTCAGGCCGCGCGGGAGAGCCAGGGAGCAGCTTCACTCGCACGGCGTAGCAGTGGCAGAGGTCGTGCCCTGCGTGGCTGATAGCGTAAGTGACGGATTCTCAATAAGATGGAAGATAGATCCGGGTCCGTGGAGCGATGGATCTGCTCCGGATCAATGCCGTCCGGCGCAACGATGCGTTACAGGGATGAGGATGAACGAGGACAGTTCGGGAGGAGGATGACGAGCGCCGCGATGAGTTGAGATCCCCACGGCCGCACGGATGCCGCGGGGTGGTGGCGGGCGGCTCGGCATGCGATTAGTATCGCGGATTTTTTCTGAAGAGAGTGTTGTCAGTACGCGGAGAAGCGAGGCATCACCATCCTGATGACGCAGTTGGCTGAGGCCGTTCTCGCGCGGATTCAGCGGTGCGCGGGCTGGCCCGTCACCGGCGACTGAAGTCGCAGCAACAACTACGGGAAGCCTCGCAAACTGCGCGAGGCTGATCCGCTCATTCCGCGGCATCGGCGCACACTACCTACCTCCTTTCACCCTCCCCGGACGCGCGGAACGACAACAAAAACGACCGGGCGCCGAAAAGATCGGCGCCCGGTCGTGATTTGCGGAGAGGCTCAGGCTCAGGCCTCGGAAGCGACCGCCGGCTCGTCGGCCGACTGCTTCAGGCCGGCGGGAAACGGAACCGAGACCGGCTCGAACTCCGCGGGGTGCTGCACGCGGAAGGCGGCCGCCGCCAGCGCCGCGCCCACGATGGGCCCCGCGACGTAGAACCAGACGTGCGCGACCGGGGCGCTGCCCAGCAGCGCCGTCACGATCGCCGGGCCGAGCCCGACCGCCGGGTTGAACGCGCCGCCGGAAACCGGCCCGCCCGCGAAGGCGCCCGCCATCACCGTGAGCCCGATCGCCAGGCCGAAGTACGAGTTGCCGGCCGTTTCGCGCGTGGTCGCCACGTTCAGCACCACCAGCGCCAGCGCGAAGGTGAACAGCGCCTCGACCCCGAGCACCACCGCGGCGGAAGCACCGGCCGCCGGCGCGGGAACGAAGGTCTGCCCCACGATGCCGTACACCGCCAGCGCCGCCAGCGTGGCGCCCGCGACCTGTGCCACCATGTACGCAGCCGCCTCGCCCACGGCGATCTTGCCGCGGAGGAGGACGGCCACCGTGACGGCCGGGTTGTAGTGCGCGCCCGAGATGGCACCGCCCATGTACACCATCACCATCAGCGCGGCGCCGATGGCCAGCGGCGCCAGCGGCAGCCCGGCGGTGACGGTGAGCCCGATGGTCAGCACCAGGAAGAAGGTGCCGATGACTTCCGTCAGCAGCTTGCGAGTCATGAATCCCTCGGCGGGTGAGGTTGAACGCGGCGGAGTTTATCGGATCTGCCGCTGAACTGGATTGGGGTGAGAGCGCCAAATCTATATGCGGGAGACGGATACGCCTAGTCCCCCGTACGCCGCGCGTCGCGCGCCCGCCCGGAAGCATTCGGACGGGCGCGGAAAACGTGCGGCCGCCGGGCGCCGTCCCCTGCAAGGCGGCGCGCCGACGATCGCCCGTGGACGCGAGTCGTGGCGAAAACCGGTCATCCGCCGCACGCCATCCCGCTTGCGCCGAACCGCGGAAATCCGGTATTCGCCTGCAGGGATTGGCCGACGCCGCAGGGAATCTCCACCCCATTCTTGACAGTTCGTCCCACGAACGCCACTGTAACGGATTCACGTTGCAGTTGTGTTCGATGGCACCATCGGCGCGCCTTCGATGGTGCCGCCGGCCGGTGGAAACGCCGCCGCCGGGCTCGACGGAAAATCACCCGCAGTCCCGCCGCTCACCCAAGCAAAAGGAACCGCGATGGAAACCCGCACCGCCCCTCCGGCACCCGGCCCGGCCGCGCCGCCCCGGCGCCGGCGCGCGCTTCCGTTCCTGGCCGCGGCGGGCGCGGCGGCCGCGCTCCTGGCCGCCGCAGCCAGCAGCGGAAGCGCGGGCCCGGCCCCGCGCGGCGTGCCCGGCCCGTCGCCGCGCGACACCGGCGTGGCCACCGGCGGTTGGCGCGAGCCGGACTCGGTGAAGAGCGTGGGCGGCGTGCTGGACGTGACCATGGCCGTGGTGAAGCGCACGGTGCACGTGCCGCTGGACTCGGCCACCACGCAGCAGCTGATGATGTACCGCCTGCTCAGCGCCAACGGCGCGCAGGTGAACCGCCCCGCCAGCTACCCCGGGCCCACCTTCATCGTGAACCCGGGCGACCGGGTGCGCATCAACCTGATCGACAGCCTGGGCGCGTCGGACAACGACCACTGCATGAGCTACCCCGCCGCAAACGCGGGGCGCGACACCATGCAGGACTGCTTCCACGGGCCCACCTACACGAACATGCACTTCCACGGGTTCCACGTGACGCCCGCGGACTCGGGCGACAACGTGCTGCTGGAGATCGCGCCGGGGCAGAACTTCCAGTACTCGTTCCGCATCCCGCAGAACCAGTCGCCGGGAACGCACTGGTACCACCCGCACAAGCACGGGTCGGTGGCGCTGCAGGTGAGCAACGCCATGTCGGGCGCCTTCATCGTGCGCCAGCCCGCCTACGGCCTGGACTCGCTAACGGCCGCGAACCACATCCGCGAGGTGCTGGCGGCGGTGCAGCAGGTGGACACCATGATGAACCTGATCGACGCCGGGCTCTCGGCGAGCACCACGGTGAACGGCCTGGGCGCGGCGCAGATCCCCATCCGGCCGGGCGAGGTGATCCGGCTGCGGCTGGTGAACGAGAACATCTCGAACTCGGCCGAGTTCAAGATCTTCTTCTCGTCGTCCACCAACCTGCCGCAGTTCTACGACATCGCGCGCGACGGGGTGCAGTACGACAACGCGAACTACGACCCGGCGCACCCCGACACGGCGCTCTGGATCTACCCCGGGAACCGGCTGGACATGTTCGTGAAGGCGCCGAACGTGTCGCGCGGCACCTTCGAGCTGCGGGTGCAGTCGGTGCGCACCGAGCGCGGCTCGCGGAAGGTGCGCGTGCTGAGGCAGACGCGAATCCTGCAGGCGCCGGGGCGCATCGCCTCGTTCCGCATCGTGGCGCCGAATCCGGGCGACACGTACGCCACGCAGCTTCCGCAGCAGCTGCCGCCGCTGCCCGGCTTCCTGGCCAACGTGGGGGCCACGCGCGACACGGCGTACGTGGTGTTCAACGACACCGCCTACGCGAACAGGAGCAAGCAGACGCCCACGCAGTTCTACCTGGGCACCGTGGCCAACCCCTATATGCGCTTCAACGACACCTCGCTGTACATCCCCGTGAACGCGGGGGGCACGCAGCTGCCGATGGTGCTGGGCGACAGCCAGACGTGGATCATCCAGAACCGGGGGACGTCGAAGAACCACCCGTTCCACATCCACATCAACCCCTTCCAGATCATGCGCGTGGAGTACGGGCCCACCGACCCGTTCGCCCCGTACTACGCGTTCCTGAACACGGCCGCCGCCGGCGGGCACCCCGTGTGGTCCGACGTGGTACCGCTCCCGCTCCCGTTCACGCCCATCGGCGGGCCCACGCGCCCGGGCGTGGTCACCATCCGGCAGCGCTACGACGACTTCGACGGGTGCCAGGACTGCGGCACGCCGTGGGGCAAGTTCGTGATGCACTGCCACATCCTGGGCCACGAGGAGCGGGGGATGATGCAGCTGATCGGCATCTTCCCCTCGCTCACCGAGTCGCGTTCGTTCCTGCAGGCGCACCCCGCGCCCGTGCTGCGCGGCCTGGCTCCGCCGCCGGCGCGCGGAGGAGCGCGGCCGCGCTCGGGCCCGGGCTCCGGAACCGGCGGCGGCAACGGCATGGGCCCCGGCACCGGCACGGGCGGCGGCCACGGCGACGGTCCGGGTGGCGGGCACCACCAGCACCCGTAATCCCGTCGACTCCATGACGGACGAACGACAGCCCGGAGGCCGCTTGGCCTCCGGGCTGCTTCGTCATCCCAAAGAATGGATTCACCAATCCGGAACCGATTCATGGGTTCCACGCCCCACCCGACCGACGTCATCCTGAGGCCGGCCACACTGTTCTCATCGACCGTGCAGAAGGTCGCAAAGCCGATGGATCCATAGCCCGGCAGCACGTGACTCGGCGAGATGCACGGATACCGGGTTCGGGATCGATCGTGCGATCCGGCAGCGCACGTGCGGCCCCGGCTATCGATCCTTCGGCCTGCAATCCGTTCTGCGGGGGCAACTACAGCGTGGCCGGCCTCAGGATGACGTCCGGGTGGAGGCGGATCGACACACCCCGTATGAGCCCTCGCTTCTATCTATCGTCCTCGTAGACGGTGATCGCGCTGGTCTTCAGGAGGAGATACAGTTCGGTTCCGGGGGCGATGTGGAGGTCCGCGAGCGCGTCCGCCGTCACCTCGGCCACGAGCGGCGGGGCGCCGGGGGCGATGCGGGCGGAGACGAGGTGCAGCGCGCCCGCCGTCTCCACCGACTCGACGCGCGCGGGGATGGCGTTGCGGGCGGAGATGCCGGCCGGCGGCTCCAGCGCCAGCATCACCTCGTCCGCGGGGATGCCCACCATCAGCCGCCCGCCGATGGCCGTCCCCGCGCGCGGGATGGTGAGCGCGGGGCCGCCGGTCCCATCCCCCAGCCGCACCCGCGTCGTCTCGCCACGTGTCTCCACCACGACGGCGGGAAGGACGTTCTGAAAGCCCTCGTGCTCGGCGAGCGGGAAGACGTCCGGCCGCGCCAGCACCGCGCGCGGCTCGCCACGGGCCACGACGCGCCCCTCGCGCAGCACGATGAGATCATCGCACAGCGCCTGCACCTCGACGGGGTCGTGCGAGACGAGGAGGATGGGGAGCGCGAACTCGGCCTGCACCCGCGCCAGGAAGGGGAGCACGCGCCGGCGCAGCGCCGCGTCGAGCGAGGCCAGCGGCTCGTCCAGCAGCAGCAGCCGCGGCCCGGAGCAGAGCGCGCGCCCCAGCGCCACGCGCTGCCTCTCGCCTCCGGAGAGCGTGCGGACGGCGCGGCCCAGCAGCGGCCCCAGCTCCAGCACGCGGACGACGGAATCCAGCGACACGTCGCCGCGGTGGCCGTTCCGCGCCGCCCTTCCCTCCCCCGCGCGCAGGTTGCCGCGGACGTCCAGGTGCGGGAAGAGCAGCGAGTCCTGCGGCACGTACCCGATCCCCCTGCGCTCCGGCGGCACCCACGCGCGGCGCCCGCTGTCCTGCCAGACGTCGTCCCCGAAGCGGACCACGCCGTGCGCGCCGCGGCGCAGCCCCGCCACTGTCTCCAGCAGCGTCGTCTTCCCCGAGCCCGAGACGCCGAAGACGCCGGTCACCCGGTGCGTGGTGGTGAAGTCGGCCTCCAGCTCGAAGCGGTCCAGCGGCAGGCGCACCTGCACGGACAGCGGCGGCGCGCCGTTCATCTCCGCGCCGCCACCCGCGTCTGCGACAGCGCCTCGGTCGCGTACACCGCCGCGAACCCCGCGATCAGGGCCACGGCGAGGAGGAGATTCGCCTCGGATTCGCGCCCGGCCTGCTGCGCGCTGAAGATGGCCGTCGCCAAGGTCTGCGTGCGCCCGGGGATGTTGCCGGCGAGGATGATGGTCGCCCCGAACTCGCCCAGCGCGCGGGTGAAGCCCAGGATGAGCGCCGCGAGGAGCCCGCGCGCGGCGAGGGGGAGGGTGAAGCGCAGGAATGTCGCCGCGCGCCCGTGCCCCAGCGTCCGCGCGATGTCCTCGTAGCGCGGATCGACCCCCTCGAAGCTCACGCGCGCCGTGCGCACGACCAGCGGCATCGCCATCACCGCGCAGGCGACGACGACGGCCTTCCAGGTGAGGATCACGTCCAGGTCCAGGCCGATCGTCCCCCGCCCCAGCGGCCCGTCGTACGCGAACAGGCGCAGGAGCAGGTAGCCCACGGCGGTGGGCGGCAGGACGAGGGGAAGGGAGAAGAGGGAGGAGACGACGCGCTTTCCCGGAAACTCGCGCCGGGCAAGGAGATACGCGACGAGCGTCGCCGGCACCATGACGATCAGCATCGCCACCCCGGCCCAGACGACGCTGGACTGCAGCGCGCGCAGCGCCGGCTCGCTCACGGCGCGGCGGCCGTCTGGTTGGACATGGGGATGAAGCCGCGCTGCGCGAACAGCTGCGCCGCGTCCTGCCCCGACACGAAGGCCAGGAACCCGCGCGCCGCCTCCGCGTTCGCCCCGCCCGCGACGAGTGCCACGGCGTAGCGGATCGGCGGCCCGTCCTTCACCTCGAACAGCACCCGCGTGCGGTCCGCGAACGCGAGCTGGTCGGTGCGGTAGACCAGCCCCGCCACGTCCGGGTCCGCGGCGACGAGCGCGATCGCCGAGCGCACGTCCGGCGTCGGCGCGATGCGAGGCTCGACCGCGTCCCACAGCGGCTTTCCAGCGCACGTCACGTTCTGCATCCACTTCTTCGCGTAGATCCCCGCCGGCACCGCCCGCGGGTCGCCCGTCGCCAGGTGCCGGAACGGGAGCGCGGCCAGCGCGCAGGGATCCGCCATCCGCGCCGTGCTGCGCGCGTTGGCGACGACCACGAGGGTGTTGGAGAGGATGTCGCGCCGGGTGCCGTCCACCAGCCGGCCGCGGTTCTGGACGGTGTCCATCCACGCCTCGCTGGCGCTCACGAACAGGTCCATCCCCCGCGCCGCGCCGATCTGGTGCGCCAGGTCGTTGGAGCCGGCGAAGTTGAAGGTGACGCGCGTTCCCGTCTGCCTGGCGTACGCGTCGCCCAGCTCCTGCAGCGACTCGCGCAGGCTGGCCGCAGCGAACACCACGACCTCGCCGCGCGCCTCCGGCTCCCGCGCATCGCCGCGCGTGCAGCCGGCAGCGAGCGCGGCCATCGTCATGGCGATGAGGATGCGGCTCTTCATGGTCTGTCCGTCAGGAGTGGAGACGGGAATCTAGCGCCCGCGGAGAGATTGCCAAACGCCGGAGATGCGGGGCGACGAGGATCGCATCCTTCGTGATCGATGATGCCGGTGCGCGATCGCCTGCCTCGCGCCCTCTCCGGCCGGCTCAGGCCGTCCACCTCTCCCGTACCGGGAGAGGTAGCTCGATAAGATCTGCGTTCGACGCCAGCATCCTGCCCGCCCGTCTTGGCTGGCCCGCTCCGGCGTTCGGATCACACCGCCGATGCTGGACAGCCACCTCCTCCCGGAACGGGAGGGGGTCGCGCCCTCCGGCGCGGGGGGAGGGCGCGAGGCGGCGGAAACGCTCTGGTGCCAGTCGCCGGTTGTTGCTCCCGATCCGAGCTCGCTCGGGGTTCGAATCAGAAATCCCACTGCCCCTGGATGTACGCCGAGAAGCGCGTGCCGCCGCCCAGCCGCGTCTCCAGCAGCTTCCCCGGCGCGAACGCGGACGCGCCGCCGGAGATCTCGAACGGCGGCGCGGCGCGCCACGCGGCGGTCAGGTCCGCCTCGCTCCCGAACGCATCGTCGCCGCGCTGCGGGAGGAAGCGGTGGCCCTCCAGCAACAGCCGCACGGCGGGGATCGGCGCGTGCGCCAGCGTGACGCCCGCATCCACCAGCCCGTGCGTCCCCGACAGCTCGGGAACGATGTCGATCGTCCCGTACAGCCGGTGGTTGGTGCCGAACAGCGTGCTGAACCGCTCGTCGCGCCCGTCCCCGGGCGAGCCGTCGCCGCTCAGCACGGTGAGCACGCCGCCGAGCCGCGTCTGCGTCCGCGGCAGCAGCGCCACGCTCGCCGTCACGCTCCCCATGAACGCCCGGATCTCCTCCCGCGCCACCGAATCGCTCGCCGCGCCGCGCCCCGTCTGCCCCGCGCCCTCCAGTTCCACCGCGAGCCGCCCCGCGGTGCCGCGAAGGTTCGCGCCGAGCGTGCTGCGCCCCAGCACGCGCCGCCCCAGGTCGTCGCCGCTGCGGATGCGCGCGGTGTTGTCGTCGCGCAGCGCGAACACGTCCGCCGCGATCGCGCGCACCGGCTTCCACGTGGCCCACGCGCCGTAGAAGTTCTGCGCACCAATCGCGGCGGCGCTGGGCGCGGAGAGGCGGTCCGCCCACGCGTCCACGCTCAGCGTCCGTGCGGCGAACCACGTCGCGCGCGCGCCGTCGAACGAGCGGCCGGTGTTGCTCCAGGCGCTCACGCCGATCAGCCGCTCGTTCGCGAACGTCATCTCCTGCCGCCCGAAGCGCAGCATCAGCGGCAGGTGGAAGGGCGAGTCGACCTGCGCGAACGCCTGGTGCATGTCCAGCTGCGGCGCCGACGCGTCCGTCGTCCCCCGCCCGTCGTCCGGGTCGCTCTCGCCCAGGAAGCGCGCGTCCTGCACCTCGCCCACCACGGTGACCCACGCCACCGGGTGCGCCGTCGCCCGCAGCCGCGAGCGGAGGAGGTGGACGTTCACGCGCTGGTCCGCCAGCACGTGCCGGTCGTCCCACTCGCTCCGCAGCCGCACCTGCCCCGTCACCGCGATCCGCGGCCCCTCCGCCCGCGCCGAGTCCTGCGCGATCAGGGGAGATGATAGAAGGAAGATGCCGATGCCCAGCACCGCCAGAAGCCGCATCAAGTCCAATCTTGGTCCGCGTGTAGATACATGAGCATGGGGGATGATCGAGCCCTCCGCCGAGCCAAACCTTGGTGATCGAGCCGATGCCGGAGAGCAGTCCCGCAGGGACTTCGTGCCGTTGTTGCCCCCGAATTCATTCGGGGTACCCGGAGGCGCCCCTACTCCTCCCCCGCCCGCGCCATCGCATGCCGCGCCACCGCGAACAACAGCACCGCGAGCACCAGCAGCGGCACCAGCAGCGCCGCCGCATCCGGCATCCGCGCGAAGAGCAGCGCCTGCCGCAGCGCGTCGGCCACGCGCGTCAGCGGGTTCCAGCGCGCGGCCTCCGCCAGCCAGCCGGGCATCTGCCGCGTAGGCACCAGCGCCGTGCTGGTGAAGAGCAGCGGCAGGTTCACCACGTGGACGAACACGGCCATGCTCTCCGGCGCCCCCGTCCTCAGCGCGATCCAGCACGACAGGCTGGCGTACGCCACCGCGAACGCCGCCAGCCCCAGCGCCGCCACCAGCACTCCCGCGAGCGAGACGTGCAGCCGCGCGCCGAGCGCGATCCCCAGCAGCGCCACCACCGCCGCCTGCACCAGCAGCCGGGAGACGTCGCCCGCGAGCTTGCCACCCAGCAGCCAGCCGGGGTGCGCCGTCGCGCGCGCCATCCGCTGCGCGAAGCCGGTCTGCAGGTCGCGCACGAGGTCGATCCCCGCCTGGCTGGCGCCGAACAGCACCGTCATGGCGCAGACGCCGGGGAGAAGGAAGGAGACGTAGGAAAGCCCCGCGTACTCGCCGCCCAGCGCGAAGCGGTGGAAGAGGAAGCCGAAGATCAGCATCCAGAACAGCGGCTGCACGAAGCTGAACGAGAGCGGCACCGGCCGCCGCAGCGCCTTCATCCAGCTCCGCCGCGCCGTCTCGCGCACCAGCTGCACGGCCGCGCTCATCCGCGCCTCCCGCGTCCGCCGCCGCGCCTCGCGCCGGCGCGCGCCGGCTCCGCGGGGCGGCTCCCCGTCAGCCGGAAGTACGCCGCGGCCAGGTCCGGCTCCGCGCGGTCGTAGCCGTGGTACCCGAACCCGTGCGCCGCCAGCACCTCCAGCGCCGGCTCGTCGTCCGGGTGCCGGTCGCGCCAGAGCGTCACCATCGCCCCGTCGACGTCCACCTCCGGTGACCCCGGCAGCGCGGCGAGCACCGCCCGCAGCGAATCGGCCTGCGCGCCCACGGGGTGCGCGAGCGTCACCGTCGCCCGCGCCTTGGCGTGCGCGGAGACGAGCGCGGCGGGCGCATCGTCCGCGACCAGCCGCCCGCCGTGCATCACCAGCACGCGGTCGCAGCGCGCGGCCGCGTCCGCCAGGTCGTGCGTGGCCACGAACGTCGTCCGCCGCGCGTCCCGCCAATCCCCCAGCCGCCGCCACAGGTCGCGTCTCCCTTCCGGGTCCAGGCTCGCCGTGGGCTCGTCCAGCAGCATCAGCGCGGGCGCGTGCAGCGCGGCCAGGGCGAGATGGAGGCGCTGCCGCTGCCCGCCGGACCACGTCGCCACGCGACGAGCGCAGAACGGCGCCAGCCCGTGCTCCTCCACCGCCGCGCCCAGCCGCCGCTCGCGGTCGCCGCGCGGGAGGGCGGCCAGCGCATGGAAGAGGCGCAGCGTCTCCCACCCCGTCATCTCCGGGTCCAGCGCCGCGTCCTGCCCCGCGTACCCGGCCGCCGCGCGCAGCCGCGCCCGGTCGCGCCGCGGGTGCATCCCCATCACCTCGGTCGATCCCGCGTCGGGCGCGGCGATGCCGAAGAGCACCTTCAGCAGCGTGCTCTTCCCCGATCCGTTCGCCCCGATCAGTGCCACCAGCTCGCCCGCGGGCACGGCGAACGAGACGCCGTCCAGCGCGCGCACGCCGCCGCGGAAGGTCTTTTCCACCCCCGCGGCGCGGACGGCCAGGTCAGTCGGCGTAGACGATGGTGCCGGCATGCTCGCCCCTCACGGCGGCCGCGATGCGGTCCGGGTCGCGCCCGTTCACCACCTGGAACTGCGTCACCAGCCGCGCGGTCAGCAGGATGTCGGGGAGCACCTCGTCGAACGGCAGGCTCTTGAGCGCCCTGCGCTTCAGCTCCCTGGCGCCGATCGAGTCGATGAACGACGCGTTCGGGTTCTCGCGCGGATCCTCGGTGTAGAGGCCGTCGACGTCCTTCACCAGCGTCACCGACTTGCACCCGAAGCACTCGCCCAGGATCAGGCACCCCGCGTCGGTGCGGTGCGGGGGGATGCGGCCGACTGCGGGCGGGTGCTCCCAGAGCGAGTAGGGCGGCACGCCGTTGAAGATCACCCCCGGCGCGGAGTGGATGAAGAGGGGGAGGAGGTGCCCGAAGATCTCGGGGGGGATGGCCACCACGCCGTGCGGCGCCAGCAGCGTTCCCAGGATGTGCGCGTTCCCCAGCGCGTCGGCCACGGAGATCTGCGCCAGCACGCCGGTCGGCAGGCCGAGATCCAGGCCGATGGAGAAGACGTGGCGGCTGCGCACCCCGCCGCCCACGCCCAGGATGAGCCGCTCCGTCTTCAGCAGCTCGCCCAGCACGTCCACCACGGGGTACGCCACCGCCTTCCCCGCGTCCAGGATCGAGCGCCCGCCCACCTTCACCACGTGCACGTGCGGCAGCATCCGCACCACGGGGCTCTCGGTGGATGCCATCACCTGCTTGTCCAGCAGGCTCTCGCGCATGAGCATCGACTGCACGTGGTGCCGCGCGTCCAGAGGAGATTCGAGCATCGCGTATGTGTCTGCGAAATGGGGAGATGGAGAATTCGCTTGCGAGAACCGTCCTCGGCGACCGGGCGGATCGCGTGCATGGATCGCCGCGAAGCCGGCCGTCCATCGCGAGCCGGCGCCCGATCCCGAGCCGAACAGCCTCGCGCAGTTTGCGAGGCTTCCCGTAGTTGTTGCTGCGGCTTCAGCCGCCGGTGGATATCGGCACCCGCTCAATCCGCCGTGATCACCGTCCCCACGTCCTCGCCCTCCAGCGCGCGGGTCAGGTTCCCGCGCACCAGCCCGTTGATCACGCGGATCTCGCGGCGGTTCTCGGCGTGCTCCATCAGCTCCAGCACCGCGCGCTCCACCACCACGTCGTCCAGGTCCATCTCCTTCAATTCCGACAGGGAGATGCGGGGGATGAACTTCGCGTTGCGGTCCTTCTTGGGGTCGGCCGTGTACAGTCCGTCCTCGTCCTTCACGTAGATCATCGAGCGCGTGCCGAACACCTCGCTCACCAGGAAGCACCCGGTGTCGGTGCGGTGCGGCGGAATGCGGCCCACGGCGGGGTTCTGCTGCCAGAAGGTGTAGGGCGGCATGCCGAAGAAGATGCACGCGCCGCGCTCCTCCAGATACAGCGGCAGCTGCGGGAACTGCGCGGGCTCGATGAACGGGATGCCATGCTTCGCGAGGAGATAGTGCAGCATCCGCGCGTTCTGCATGCTCACGAAGGTCCCCAGCACGCTCAGCACGCCGGTCGGCATCCCCAGGTCGATCCCCACGCTGTACGCGTGCCGCGCCCGCGTCCCCGCGCCGGTGCCGATGATCATCTGGTGGCGCCCCAGGTTCTCCACGATCTCCTCGATCAGCGGGAACACCGCCGCGCGCCCGCGGTCGATGAAGCTCTGGCCGCCCACCTTCACCACGTTGGCCTGGGGAAGGATCTGGACTACGGGGTGCCCCGTGGTCCGTTCCAGCAGCGTGGCGTCGGTCAGGTTGCCGTCCACCAGCGAGCGGCCCAGCTCGGTCAGCAGTTCGTTCTGCATCGTGTTGGGAGATGGGGATGGGAAGCCCCGGCGTGCGGCCGAGGCGCGTGTCGTGTGGACGGCGGGACCGTGCGCCCGCTGGCGCGTTCCGGCCGGTTTCGTCAGTCGATGGGGATCTGGATGGCGGCGATCTCGAACGCCTCCTCCTGCGGCAGCGGCGCGTCGATGCTCCCGAACCGCTCCGCCGCCCAGCCGCGCAGCCCGGCGAGCACGCGGGCCTTCACCTCCGCGGGAACGTCGATCCCCGCCAGCCCGCTTTTCCCCTCCCACGCGGCGATCGAGTCCGCCGGGCGGTGCCGCGTCGTCCACCGCGACGCGACCCGCGGCTCGGCGCGGCGCCCGCCCAGCCGCTCCAGCGCGCCGAAGACGGCTTCCGCGCCCGCGTCGCCGCTGCGGCCGCGGTAGCCCTGCGCCTCCAGCAGCTGCCGCATCCGGCGCCGCATCTCGCTCTTCGGCGAGTCCGGCGGCCTCCGCACGCGCCCGGCGACGAGCCATCCTCCCGGCGCGCGCAGCACCCGCCGCGTCTCCGCCACCACGTGCGCGGGGTCCAGGTGGTGCAGCGCCCGCGCGCAGAAGATCACCGCGACGCTGCGATCGTCGGCGGGCCAGCGCTCGTTCCCGTCCGCCACGTGCACCGGGTCGCCGAAGCCCACACCGGACAGCAGCTCGCGGAACACCTCCACCATCGCCGGCGAGCGGTCGAAGCCGATGTAGCGCGACGTCCTGCGCACCAGCGGCAGGCTGAGCGAGCCGGTTCCCGTGCCGATATCCAGCAGCAGGTCGCCCTCGCCGAGGCCGGTGATGGACACGACCGCGTCCGCCACCGCCTCCGCCACCTGGATGGGGATGCCGGCGCGTTCGTCGAAATGCGTAGCCTGATCGTCGTAGAGCACGCAGGAGGATACGGCCAACTGCAACATTCTGCAACGTATTCCGGCGCGTTCTGCGAGCACGGAGAAGCGTCCGGGCCGCATCGTCCGGCAACGGGAGATGCCACGCACGCGCGTAACTCGCATCCCCGCCACGCCATGGCGGAACCGCCGGGATCGGCTCGCCGCACGGGCGGAACACGAGGAGGGGGATGCGAGGTATGTGGATGCGACACCCGCCGCGTTTCACCCCACCGTGAGGCCGCCGATGCGCACCCAGCCCGAGCCCGCCGAGCGCTACCGCCCGTTCGCCAGCATCCCGCGCCGGAACCTGATGCAGGAGTACCTGGAGGTGCCGGCGCTCATCCGCGCGCTCGGCATCCCGCGCGGCAAGCGCATCCTGGAGGTCGGCTGCGGGCGGGGGATGGCGCTCCCGCCGATCGCGAAGCTGTGCGCCCCCGCGCGCCTGGTCGGCCTGGACATTGATGCGGAGGCCCTCGCGGACGCCCGCCGCCACGTCGCGGAGCGCCACGTCGCCGCCGAGCTGGTCGACGGCGACGTCCGCGCGATCCCCTTCCCCGACGCATCGTTCGATGTGGTGGTGGACTTCGGCACCTGCTTCCACATCTCCCACCCGGAGCAGGCGCTGGCCGAGATCACGCGCGTGCTGGCGCCGGGCGGGTGGTTCGTCTACGAGACGCCGGTGAGCCAGCTTCTGTCGCACCCCGTCCGCTCGTTCGGCCGGCGTCTGCCGTGGCGCGCCGCCCCGTCGCTCGCGCGCTTCCGCGGCCGCCTCCTCTGGGGTGCCCGCCGCAAGTCGGCGCAGGCATAGCGAACGACAAAGGGGCCCGAGCGAAAAGCTCGGGCCCCCGCGATCGCAGATGCGATCAGTATCAGCTCCAGTCGTCCATTTGACGCTCCTTCACTGTGTTTACCAGCTGATCTTATAGTAGCGCCCCGGCACCGGATTGTCAATCGCCACCGTGTACGCGCCCATGATCACGTCCAGTTCCAGCGTGTCGCACTCCAGCTCTTCGCCCGTGGACGAATGCGCGGAATACCGGGCGACAGCCGGCGGGTGCGAGGCGAAGGCGACCTGCAGGGTAATGTGGTCGCATCGCGTCACCGGCGACCAGCGCAGGAAGTGCTCCAGTGGCTTCCCGACGACCATGAGCGACTCGACGTGCACGAACTCGATCTCCTGGTTGCGCCGCAGCGGCTGCCCGAACCGCACGTAGCGCCGCTTCCATCCATCCGCACGATCGACGTTCGGATCGGCCTCCACCAGCGAGGGACGGATGGTCGGATGGCTGGATGACAGACGCTCATCGACCACGACGATGTCTCCGAGCGGCCGCGAGCCCCACGGTACGCGGCTCAGGCTCGCGACACGCGAGACGATGCGGGCCTCGCGCCGGTGGATGTACGTATGGTCCGGAACCACCACTCGCAGCGCCACGGTCTGCCGGCGATAGTAGAACTCCTGCGGCGTTTCGCGCGTGTCGCGCCGGCGCTTCCGTTCGGCAGCCATGCCGCGCACCTTTCTCGCGCCGGGGAGAAGCACGCCTCCCGCGCCGAGTGCCGACAGCGCGATGCTGACCAGCGTCACGGAATCCAACATGGCGCCGTAGGCTCCTGTTCGGGGTTGGGGCTGGATTCAGGTGCAGTGAGTCGGCCGTGAAGAGCGGCCAATTTAGCGTGCGACCCTGAACATGAACAGAGTTATTATCTAAATCGGCTACCGATCGAGGGTTAGGAGGCCTTCTGGCTGGAAGGGAGCGAAAACACCTGCATTTCCGGCTCCGGGCTTGCATTGGAGCGTCGGAGAGCCCCGTCAACCGAGGATTGGAGCGGACGTGATCCCCCTTCGCGACGACAACCCCACCGAGCTCACGCCGTTCGTCACGATCGCGCTGATCCTGGCGAACTTCGCCGCGTGGGTGCTGCTGCAGGGCGCGGGGATGGACCCGGAGCGGCTGCAGGCGTCGGTCTACGCGTTCGGCACCGTGCCGTGCGAGATCACGCACGCCTGCGTCCGCGAGAACGGCGGGCTGGGGTGGGGCGAGCTGCTCACGTCGATGTTCATGCACGGCGGGTGGGAGCACATCCTGGGCAACATGCTGTTCCTGTGGGTGTTCGGGAACAACATCGAGGACTCGATGGGGCACGTCCGCTTCATCGTGTTCTACCTGGTCTGCGGCGTGGCGGCGGGGCTGGCGCACGTCCTCCTCTCGCCGGGGAGCGAGATCCCCGCGGTGGGGGCCAGCGGCGCCATCAGCGGGGTGATGGGCGCCTACGTTGTCCTGTATCCCCAGGCGCGGGTGCAGACCTGGGTGCCGCCGCTGTTCATCGTGCACATCCGCGCGTGGTTCTTCCTCATCTACTGGTTCGCCTTCCAGCTCCTGTCGGGCGTGGGCAGCCTGGGCGGGCGCGACACCGGCGGCGTGGCGGTGTGGGCGCACGTGGGCGGGTTCGTGGCCGGGGTGGTGCTGATCAAGATCTTCCAGAACCGCACCCTCGTCGCCGCACGGCAGCACGGCGTCGTCCTCACGCGCGACCAGGTCGCGCGCGACGAGTGGCGGCTGTGACCGGCCGCTGATCGCCCCTGCGGCGCGCGGATCCCCAAGCCGCATCGCCGGGCGGAATAGAGGTTTGTCGCTCCGGCTTGAGCGGTTCCCGGCAGAAATATACCTTCCGGTTCCATCCTTTCGGCCCGGTTCCGCCCATCCCCACCCGATCCGGTACCCCCATGCCAAAGCACAAGCTCACGCTCGACTCGCTGCAGGTGGAAACGTTCGACACGGTCGCGGGCGCGCGTCCGCCCAAGGGAACGGTGTACGGCAACGACTACACCGACACCATCTGGTGCGCGACCTGCGGCCAGACGTGCAACGCCTTCAACCAGGTGTGCACCTTCAACCAGGCGTACACCTGCGGCTGCCCCACCAACGCCGGCTGCGCCACGCAGGCCGTATCGTGCCAGGGGACGTGCGATCCGTGCACCGACGGCTACACCTGCGTGAACACCTGCGGCGCGCACACCTGCATCTGCAGCGCGTTCTGCAACACCATCGACGTGTGCGAGACGGCGCCGGAAACGGGGTGCGTGTGAGGCGAAGGACTGCGGCATCGCCGTTCGCCATCGCCCCGGCCGATCCCTTCGGCGACCCGGTGGACGCCGCGCGCGGTCCGGTTGCGCGCGGCGAACCGGGACTGTAGAATCCCACACCGGGTCGGTAATCTGACCTCCGACGCGGGTGGCGCCCCTCCTGGGGACGCCACCCGTTCGCGTATCCGGAGGTCCCGAGCCGGTGCCGCGCAGGCCGCGCGGCCCCGAAGCCCAAAGCGGAAGAGGCGAGATGGAAGTAACGCGAGAGCTGCTGCACCGGCTGCCCAAGGCCGAGCTGCACGTGCACCTGGACGGGTCGCTGCGGCCCGAGACCATGCTGGAGCTGGCGGCCGAGTACGGGAAGAAGATGCCCGCGCACGACCCCGGGCACCTTGCCGACTACATGCACGTGAAGGACGCGCGCAACCTGGTGGAGTACCTGGAGCGCTTCGACATCACCCTGTCGGTGATGCAGACGGCCGAGTCGCTGGAGCGCATCGCCTACGAGCTGGCCGAGGACCTGGCCGGCGAGAACGTGCGCTACGCCGAGATCCGCTACTCGCCCATCCTGAACACGCGCGAGGGGCTGCCGCTGACCGAGGCGGTGGACGCGCCGCTGCGCGGCCTGCGCCGCGCGCAGCAGGACTTCGGGATCGAGACGGCCATCATCATCTGCGGGATCCGCAACATGGAGCCCGCCACCTCGCGCGACCTGGCCGACCTCACGGTGGCGTACAAGGACCGCGGCGTGGTGGCCTTCGACCTGGCGGGCGCGGAGTACAACTACCCCGCGAAGAAGCACAAGGACGCGTTCTACACCGTCATCAACAAGAACATGGCGGCCACCATCCACGCCGGCGAGGCGTACGGGGCCGAGAGCATCCACCAGGCGCTGCACTACTGCCGCGCCAACCGCATCGGCCACGGGACGCGCCTCTTCGAGGACCCGGACCTGATGCGTTTCATGAACGACTTCCGCATCCCCATCGAGATCTGCCTGACCAGCAACGTGCAGACGAAGGCGGTCGACACCTTCGAGTCGCACCCGCTGCGGCAGTACTACGACTACGGCCTGGTCCTGTCGCTGAACACCGACAACCGGCTGATGAGCGCCACCACGGTCACCGAGGAATACTGGCGCGCGCACCAGTACCTGGGCTTCACCTGGGACGAGCTGGTGGACATCAGCGTGATGGGCTTCAAGAGCGCCTTCATGCACCGCCCGCACAAGTTCGAGATGCTGGCCAGGGTGCAGGAGGAGATCGATTCGCTCAGCGCGGAGCTGGTGGCGGCCTGACGGCCAGGGAAGTACGAAAGTACGAGAAGTACGGAAGTACGATACGAGGCATGGGCCGGCTCCTCTCAGGGGGAGCCGGCCCCGCTTCGTTCGGCAGATTCGTCTGGCGGCTCCCTTTCGCCCTCGCCCGAGTCTCCTCCCCGCGCCTCTCATCAACCCTCGAACCCGTCACCCCCCATCCGGTTGTCCGCCCCGCCGGTGAGCGCCACGCCGCGCAGCGTCCCGCCCCGGCCCGTCCCCGCGCAGGGCGGCGGCGCCTTCAGCGGGTAACCGGCCCACTCACCCGCCAATGAATTGGCGGGCAACAACAGCACAAAGTCCCTCCGGGACTGCGGCCGCACCATCCAGCCGCAGGGATGGCCAGGTGCGAGTCCGCGAAGGCGGACTTCGGGCAGTTGTTGCCGCGAATTCATTCGCCTTTCCCACCTGGACCTTCACAGAAACAATGGCCGCCACACCCCAGTCGAGGGATGCGGCGGCCTTCGCAGTTTCGTACTCGTACTTCCGTACTCTCGTACTTCCATCAGCCCGCGCCGCTGACGCCCGGCCCCGGCACGCTCTGCCGCACCTCCTCGGGCGGGGCGAGGGTCGACAGGAACTGCGAGACCTCGTGGTGCAGCCGCGAGCTGGAGCCGCGCACCAGGTTGCGCTCGCCCTGCCTGCCCACGCCGATGGTCACGTCTCCCGCCTCGGTGGAGAACTTGATCCAGCTGTCGCCCGCCTCTTCCGCGAAACCGGCGTAGGGGGTGAAGCGCAGGGAGAAGAAATCGCGCGCCCGCTGGATCACCTCCTCCGCGGGGAGCTCGGTCAGCACTTCCTGAAGCAGCATCCGTGGCCTCCGTCGTCCGGTCCTAATCCGTGTCCCCGGGAGGCGAGGGCAGACGACGTGCCATGCGGAGAAAGTGCGGAAGTGCGGAAGTGCGTTGGCTTCGCGCACGGGGCGGGTGTCGCGGTGCACTCACGCACTTCCGCACTTCCGCACTCACGCACTTCTTCCGCACTTATGAAAAAGCGCCCGCCCCGGGGCGAGCGGGGCGGGCGCGAAACTGCCGGGGCGGGAAGACCGGACCGCGCGTCAGACGAGCGGACGCTCCTCGACGAGGGCGCGGAGCTCCTTGGAGGGCTTGAAGACCGGCACCGCGCGCGGCGGCACCTCCACCGGATCGCCGGTGCGCGGGTTGCGCGCCAGGCGGCTCTTGCGCTCGCGCACCTTGAAGGTGCCGAAACCCCGGATCTCGATGTTCTGGTGCTCGCCCATCGCGTCCTTGATGCTGTTCAGGAACGCGTCCACCACCACCGCGCAGTCGCGCTTGGTGACGCCCGGGCCGATCGTGTCGGCGACCCGTTGGACAAGATCCGCCTTGGTCATTGATGCTCCTCCTGGGGGGTTCTGGAAGCTGGGGACGTGCCCCGGAATGTCAGCCGCGCGTGCGCGTTCCGCCGGCCTGGGCCACCCTGCGACGATGCCGCGGGTTGGCCCGGAAGGAATGCATCGGCCACTTTGCGCCAAACGGGTGATAGCGGATCACGTCGGGACCGGGGCAGGATTGGGCTGCGGGCCGGAGCACGGCGGGCGCCGTTCGCTGGGCGAGAGTGCGTAACGAGGTGGCAGACGGTGACTTATACGGCCGAAGGATAATCCGGGACGTATGTTCCGTCAAGCATCCTCTGCCGCCGCGATCGCGGAGCGCCGTGCCATCTCATCCACAAACCGGTCAAAGAGATAGCGCGAGTCGTGCGGCCCCGGCGCGCTCTCGGGGTGGTACTGCACCGAAAACACCGGCTGCGAGGCGTGCTCCAGCCCCTCGACGGTGCCGTCGTTCAGGTTCACGTGCGTGACCTTCAGCTCCGGCGCGCCGGGCACGCCGTCGGGGCCGCCGCGCACCGCGAAGCCGTGGTTCTGCGCGGTGATCTCCACCAGCCCGTCGCTGAGCCGCCGCACCGGGTGGTTCCCGCCGCGGTGCCCGTACAGCAGCTTGTACGTCTCCGCGCCGAAGGCGCGGCCGATGAGCTGGTGACCCAGGCAGATGCCGAAAACCGGCGTGTCGCGCCCGGCCAGCTCGCGGATGGCGTCCATCGCGTGCGGCACCGCCTCGGGGTCGCCGGGGCCGTTGGAGACGAACAGGCCGTCGGGGCGCTGCGCCAGGATCTCGTCCACCGGCGTGGTGCTGGGAATGACGGTGACCTCGCACCCGCGCTGCGACAGCAGCTGCAGCGAGTGGCTCTTCACCCCGAAGTCGTACGCCATCACCCGGTAGCGGGTGTCGCCCGCGGCGGGAACCACGTAGCGCTCGCCGGTCGACACCTCGTCGGCCAGGTCCAGCCCGCACATCTCCGGCTGCGCGCGGATCTCGCCCAGCAGCGCCTCGGCATCCGTAGCGGCCGGGGCGATGGCGCCGCGCATGGCGCCCAGCGAGCGGATGTGGCGGGTGAGCGCGCGGGTGTCGATGCCGCAGATGGCCACGATGCCGTGGCGCTTCAGATAAGCGTCCAGCGACTCCTTCGCGCGCCAGTTGCTGAACACCGGCGGCGCCTCGTGGATGACGAAGCCGGCCACCTGCGGGCGGGCGGACTCCTCGTCCTCGGGGTTCGCGCCGTAGTTGCCGATGAGCGGGTAGGTCATGGTGACGAGCTGCCCGGTGTACGACGGGTCGGTGAGGACCTCCTGGTACCCGGTCATCGAGGTGTTGAACACCACCTCGCCGAACGCCGTCCCCGCGGCGCCGTACGTCTCGCCGTGGAAGGTCCGGCCGTCTTCCAGCATCAGCACCGCGGGCTCGCCCACCCCGGTCTCCTCGCGCAACGTTGTACAAGTGCTTGGACGCCGCGGGTTTGCGGGCCGCGACAATCTACCGCCGCGGCCCGGGCTGTCAACCGGGGATCGCGCCGCCGCGGCTGGCGGGCTCCCGCGCGGGGGATAGATTCGTGCTCGCCGCGGGCGGAGTGCGGAAGTGCGTGAGTGCGGAAGTGCGTTCTGCTTCCGTGCGGACGCCGGCTTTCGCGCTGCACCCGCGCACTCCCGCACTTCCGCACTCACGCACTTCGGGGTTGATGTCTGATCTGCCGCTGGTCTTCGTCTACGCCGACGAGAGCTGCCTGGGCAACCAGTTCAAGGACCGGGCGCGCCCCGGCGGCGCGGCCGGGCTCGTCGAGTTCTGGCACCCGCAGAAGGGGTGGGTCCGCCGCGACTTCTGGGTGTCGGAGCCCGACACCACCAACAACCGCATGGCCATCCGCAGCGCGCTGGTCCCCCTTGCGGCGCTGAAGGGCCCCTCGCGCGTGGTCTTCACCACCGACAGCCGCTACCTGGTGGATGCGATGACGGAGTGGGTGCACGGGTGGGCCGCCCGAGGGTGGCAGCGGAAGACCGGCGCGGTGGAGAACCTGGAGCTGTGGAAGGCGCTCCTTCCCGTGGCCGCGCGGCACCCGCTGCAGTGGCGCTGGGTGAAGGGGCACGCCGGCCACCCGCAGAACGAGTACGCCAACTTCCGCGCCATCCAGGCCGCCTCCAAGCAGCTCGACAGCGGCGGCCTCGTCCCCTCGAAGTTCGAGGAGTGGATCGCCGAGGAGCAGGAGAAGGAGCGCTACCTCGACTTCTTCCCCATGCCCCCCGAGCGCTTCCAGTTCAAGGCCGCGCGCGCGCTGCCGCGAGGGTGATCCCGACTCACCGAAGGCTTAATCGCGTCCTTTTCGTCCGACGCTCTAAAGCGGCCTCAGACGTGCGCTTTGTCCTCTTGCGTGCTTCCGGAAGATTGGCGAACGTTCGATGTCAATCACGGGGAGACGGAGATGACTCGATCCGATTTCATCGATCAGGTCGCGCGCAGAGCAAAGATTTCGCGCGCTGAGGCCCGCCGTGCCGTCGCCGCGATCTTCGACGTCGCCGAGAGTTGCGCGGCGAACGGGGAGGGCGTGACCGTCCGCGGGCTGGGGATGATCACACGGACGCACCGCCGGAATGGGAATTGGGCCGCGCATGTGCCGGACGACGGTGACGATGACGTGATCACGCCGGAGGAGGCGGAGATCCGGCGCGAGCTGGTCGCTGCGTTCGAGGGAGCTTACGGGCTCGAAATCGACGACGTATTCCCGTCCGGGTGGGCCGACGAGCAGATGGCGATGTGGACTGGCGAGCAGAGGGCCAGGTGGCTGGCGGGCTTGACCGAAGAACAGCGGGCGGAGTGGGCGGATGCGGAAGTTCGTCCTTGATACCGGGCTGCTCGTACGCGCCTTCAGATCGCACGAAGAATTCCAGAGGCTGAAGACATTCTTCTCTGCGTCCGTCGTCTACCTGAGCTCGGTGGCGGCGCAGGAGCTGCTCTCCGGCGCCCGCCCGCACGAGCTCCGGCACCTGGACCGGGTGTTCCTGGAGCCGTTCGAAAAGCTCAAGCGCGTTGCGACGCCGTCTCATCAGGGGTGGCGGACGGCGGGCGACGTTCTCCGCAAGCTGCGCCTGGAGGGGTACCAGATCACCCCTTCGCTGACCAATGACGCGCTGATCGCCGTCTCCGCGACGGAGGTGGGGGCGACGCTGGTGCACGACAACCAGCGCGACTACGTCGCCATCCAGCGCTACTATCCGAGGCTGCGGCACACGCGCAGCTGGTCGGCATTCCTCAACTGATCTGCCATCCTGACGCCGTCCAGAATCGCGACGGCGGCGGCATCTTCATCTCCCGCAGCAGCTTAGCATCTCCCCTCCGCTTCACCTGCCCGCCTTCCCGACAACGCGGCATCTCCGCATCATCCACGTAAACATATTCCTATCAACATCTTACGAGCCTCGCGGGTCCGGCGCGGGTCTGGCGTTGGGCGCGCGCGTTCCGGCGGACGGCTCCGCCGTGCGTGCCGCGAACCGCGCCACCATCTACCGAGACACCCGACCATGCTGAACGGACGAATCATGATCGTGAGCGACCGCGCCGAGGTGATCGCGGAGCTGGAATCCATCATCCGCGGGGGGCAGCACCTGCCGCTGATCGTGCCCGACGGGCGCGAGGCGCTGCAGACGCTGGACGAGGGGCTGGTCCCCGACATCGTGATCAGCGACCTGGGGTGCGAGCGGTCGCTGGACGGCATCGACTACGTCTGGCGCTTCCGGGAGATGAACCGCGCGGGACGGCACATGGTGGTGGTGGAGGACGGCGCCCCCTTCTCCGGCTTTCCCGCCGCGCCCAAGGGCGGCGACGGCGCGGCGCTCCCGCTGCTGGCCACGCCGCTCGCCCGCCCCTTCCGCAAGGGCGACGTGACGCTGCGCATCGACGACGCCATCCGCCGCGTGGACGAGGACCTGCGCGCCATGCGCGGCGAGATGTGGCGCGAGATGCAGCGGATGCAGCGCGCCATGCGCGAGATGCAGCGCGAGACGGTGAACGCGCTGGCCGCCACCGTGGCCGCGCGCGACCCCTACATGCACGGACACGCCACCCGCGTGGCCGCGCTCTGCCGCCGCGTGGCCGACGCGCTGCACCTCTCCGAGGAGCGGATCGAGCTGCTGGAGACGGCGGCGATGCTGCACGAGATCGGCAAGGCGGGGGTGCCGCTGGAGCTGCTGCACAAGACGGGGCCGCTGGCGCCCGAGGAGCTGGAGCAGATCCGCGGGCACGCGCGGACCGGCGCGGGGATCGTGGCCGGGGTGCCCGCGCTACGCCGGGTGGCGCCGCTGATCGAGCACCAGGGGACGGACTACGCGGAGCTGGGCGCGCACTTCGACCCGGCGGGCCCCGAGCACCTGCTCGCCGGCATCCTGCGCGTGGTGGACGCGTACGACGCCATGGTCAGCCCGCGCAGCTACCGCGGCCCCATGCCGCGCGACTACTGGGAGCGGACGCTCCGGGCCGGCGCCGGAACGCGCTTCCACCCCGAGGCGGTGGAGGCCTTCCTGCGCCTCAACCCTGACGCCCCACTTCCTGCAGGTCGTACTCCTTGATCTTGGCGTGCAGCGTGGCCCGGCTGATCCCCAGCTTCTCGGCCGCCAGCGTGCGGTTCCCGGCGGTCAGGTGAAGCGTGCGCTCGATGTGACGGCGCTCCACCTCGTCCAGCGTGAGCACCTCCCAGTCCTGCCGCTGGGCCCGCGGCGCGCCGGGCGCGCGCAGCTGCTCCGGCAGGTGCTCGGGGCCGATGCGGTCGGCGCCGCGCGCCAGCACCAGCGCGCGCTCCAGCGCGTTGCGCAGCTCGCGCACGTTCCCCGGCCAGCCGTAGCCGACGAGGAGATCGAGCGCCTTGGCGGAGAGCCCGTCGGGGCTGCCGGGGTGGCGGCGGTGCAGGTCGCGCAGCGAGGCATGCACCAGCTCCAGCACGTCCTCGCGCGAGCGCTCGCGGAGCGGGGGGATGGTGAGCGGGAAGACGGAAAGGCGGTAGAACAGGTCCTCGCGGAACTTCCCCGCCTTCACCGACGCCTGCAGGTCATGGTTGGTGGCGGCGATCAGGCGCACGTCCACCTCGATCTCGCGCGTGCCGCCCAGCCGGCGGAAGGTGCGCGTCTCCAGCACCTTCAGCAGCTTGGGCTGCAGCTCGGGCGCCAGGTCGCCGATCTCGTCCAGGAACAGCGTCCCGTGGTCGGCCACCTCGAACATCCCCCGCTTCATCTCCCTGGCGTCGGTGAAGGCGCCCTTCTCGTGCCCGAAGAGCTCGGAGTCCAGGAACGTCGCGCTGAGCCCGGCGCAGTTGATCTCCACGAAGGGCCCTCGGGCGCGGGGGCTGCGCGCGTGCAGCATCTGCGCGACGAAGCTCTTCCCCGTGCCACTGTCGCCCAGGAGGAGGACGGACGTGTGCGCGCTGGCGGCCACGAGGTCCACCTGGCGCGCCAGCTCCTGCATCCGCGCGCTGCCGCCCAGCACGCCCTGCCGGCTGCGCTCCTCCATCCGCTCGGCCAGCGTCTCGTTGGCGCGGCGCAGCTCCACTTTCTCGACGGCGCGCTCGGCGGCGGTCTGCAGGTGGGCGAAGTCGACGGGCTTGGTGAGGAAGCTCTCGGCACCCAGCTGCATGGCCTCGACGGCGGTGTTCACCTCGGCCTGGCCGGTGAGCATCATGACCGTGGCGCCGCGGGCGACCAGGATCTCGAGCGTCTGCAGCCCGCTGAGCCCGGGGAGGTTCACGTCGAGGACCACGAGGTCCGGACGCTGGGCCTCGAAGGTGCGCACCCCATCCTCTCCCGACAGGGCCTGATACACTTCCCACTCCTGGCGCTCGAAGAAGCGCGCCAGCACCCGCACCACGGCGGGATCGTCGTCGACCAGCAGAACCGAACGGGGCATCGGGCCTCAAGGTTGCGCATACGTGGGGCAGCGGACGCTTTCTGCGTCCGGATGCCTGAATATTCCGGCTACTTAGCGCCTTCGCGGTTCCAGCGCAAGCACGCCCGCGGGACGGGAAGGGACGGGGCGGGATGATGGACGAACAGGTGCTTCGCGGCGCGCGCATCCTGGCCGCCGACGACGAGGACGCGAACCTGCGCCTGATGCGGCGCGTGCTGGAGCGCGAGGGGTTCACCGGCTTCACGGCCACCACCGACCCCGCGCAGGTGCTCCCGCTCTTCCACCAGGTGCGCCCCGACCTGGTGGTGCTGGACCTGCACATGCCGGGGATGGGGGGGATGGAGGTCATCCGCCAGCTCCGCCCGTCGCTGGCGGCCGAGGGCTGGCTCCCGGTGCTGATGGTGAGCGGCGACCTGGACCCCGAGGCGCGGCGCCGCGCGCTGGCCGACGGGGCCAAGGACTTCCTGGCCAAGCCGTACGACCCGGCCGAGGCGGTGCTCCGCATCCGCAACCTGCTGGAGATGCGCTTCCTGCACCGCCAGGTGCGCGAGCAGAACCGGCTGCTGGAGCGGAAGGTGGCCGAGCGCACGCGCGACCTGGAGCTGGCGCAGGTCGAGGTGCTGGAGCGGCTGGCGCAGGCCGCCGAGCTGCGCGACGACGAGACCGGCGAGCACGTGCGCCGCGTGGGCGACCTGGCCGCGCGCATCGCCCGCGCGATGGGGCTGGACGACGCGTTCGCGGAGATGCTGCGCCGCGCCGCCGCCCTGCACGACGTGGGGAAGATCGGCATCCCCGACGAGATCCTGCGCAAGCCGGGGGTGCTGTCCGCCGACGAGCGCGCGCGGATGAACACGCACACCACCATCGGCGCGCGGATCCTGGCCGGCGGGCGCAGCGAGCTGATGACGATGGCCGAGCGCATCGCCGTCGCCCACCACGAGCGCTGGGACGGGCGCGGCTACCCGCGGGGCCTGAGCGGCGAGGCCATCCCCCGCGAGGCGAGGATCGTCGCCGTGGCCGACTTCTTCGACGCGCTCACGCACGATCGCCCCTATCGCCCCGCCTTCCCCGTGGCCGACACGCTGGCGATGATCGAGCGCGAGGCGGGGCTGCACTTCGACCCGGACGTGGCGAGCGCGCTGCTGGCGTTGCACGGATAACCACAGTGCGGAAGTGCGTGAGTGCGGAAGTGCGGGAGTGTGCTTTCGTCTCGCACCTCGCCTCTGCCGCGCGAAGTCGAGCCGGAGCGGAGCCGGGCCGGTGAGCCGCGCGCTATTTGTGCTCACCAGAGTGCGGTGCTCGCCGAGGGGCCCTCTCCCCGCGCCTTGGAGCGCTCGCCCTCTCCCGTACCGGGTGAGGGTTGGGGATCTGCGGGGCCTGCATCCTCCGCCCGGGCGGCTGATCGCGGTGTGCCGGATTGCGCTTCCATGCGCTGTATCTCATCCCCCACGCACTCACGCACTTCCGCACTTCCGCACTTCCGCACTTCCGCACTTCCGCACTTCCGCACTTCTTCACGGACCTCCCAGCGCGGATGCGACCCGGCGGAGGAGGGTGTCGGGGGAGAAGGGCTTGGGGAGGAGGTCCACTTCCGGCGCGAGGCCGTGCTCGGCGATGGCGTCGCCCGGGTAGCCGCTCATGTAGAGGACGCGCGTGGCGGGGCGGACGCGGCCCATCGCGTCGGCCAGCTTGCGGCCGCCGCCACCGGGCATCACCACGTCGGTCAGCAGCAGGTCGATGGCGCCGGCGTGGGCGCCAGCCACCTCCAGCGCCCGCTCGCCGTCCGGCGCCTCGAGGACCTGGTAGCCGGCGCGGGCCAGCACGCGCCGGGCGAGCGAGCGCACCGAATCCTCGTCTTCCACCAGCAGCACCGTGGCGCCGCATCCCCGCCCCGGCGCCGCCTCGGGCGCGGGGGCGGGGGCGGCGCCCGCGTCGGGGACGCGCGGGAGGAGGACCACGAAGCGGCTCCCCGCTCCCACCTGGCTCTCGGCCCAGACGTAGCCGCCGCTCTGCTTCACGATCCCGTACACGGTGCTGAGCCCCAGCCCCGTTCCCTTCCCCGCCGGCTTGGTGGTGAAGAAGGGCTCGAACAGGTGCGCCAGGATGTCGGGCTCCATCCCCATCCCGCTGTCGCGCACGTCCAGCCGCACGTAGTCGCCGGGGGCCACGTAGTACGGCCACCCCGTGCGCGGCTCCTGGGGGACGCTGGCGGCGGAGGTGGAGATGGCCAGGCGGCCGCCGCCGGGCATGGCGTCGCGCGCGTTCACGGCCAGGTTCAGCACCACCTGCTCCACCTGCCCGGGATCGGCCTCCACCCGCCCTGCGCCGGGGTCGAGCGCGACGTCGATCTCCACGTCTTCCTCGATCAGCCGCCGCAGCATCCGCCGGGTGTCGGCGATCACGGCGTTCAGGTCGACCACGCGCGGCTGCAGCACCTGGCGGCGGCTGAAGGCCAGGAGCTGGCGGGTGAGGTCGGAGGCGCGCTGCGAGGCGCGGTCGATCTCCTCCACCTCCTCGCGCCAGGGGCTGGCGGCGGGGAGGTCGCCCAGGAGGAGCCCCGCGTTTCCCTTGATGGCGGTGAGCAGGTTGTTGAAGTCGTGCGCGATGCCGCCGGCGAGGCGCCCCACCGCCTCCATCTTCTGCGCCTGCCGCAGCTGCGCCTGCAGCCGGCGCTCGTCGGTCAGGTCGCGCGCGACCACGGCGGCGCACTGCACCCGCCCCGCCGCGTCGCGCACCGGGCTCACGGTGATGCACACCAGCACGCGGCGCCCGTCGCTGCGCGTGCGCTCCATCTCCCGCCCGGCCACGCGCTCGCCCGCGGCCACGCGCGCCAGGATCTCGCGCTCCTCGGCGTGCGTCTCGGGGGAAAGGAACTCGAAGACGGGGCGGCCCACCGTCTCCGCCTCGCTCCACCCGAAAAGGCGCACGGCGGCGGCGTTCCAGCTCAGGATGGTGCCGTCGAACGCCTTGCAGACCACCGCGTCGTCCATCGTCCCCACCACGGCGGCCAGCCGCAGCACCTCGTCCTCGCGGCGGCGGCGGGCGGTGGCGTCGACCATCACGCCGCGCAGGTGCACCCGGCCGTCGGCGCCGCGGGCCACGCGGACCACGTCGCGCAGCCAGAGCGTGCGGCCGTCGGCGGCGCGGACGCGGTACTCGAAGGCGTGGTCGCGCTCCTCGCGCGTGGCCCGGGCGCAGAGGTCCACCACCCAGCCGCGGTCCTCGGGGTGGATCAGCGCCTCCCAGAACCCCGGCTCGTCCAGCCAGCGCTCCACCGGGTAGCCCAGCAGCGCGCGGGCGTGCTCGCTGACGAAGGTGAAGCGGATGGGGTCGCCCGTGGCCTCCCAGATGATGGCGTCGAGCCCCTCCACCAGCTCGCGCACGCGCCGCTCGGCGGCCTCGGCGTCGGCGCGGGCGCGGCGCTCGCGCTCCAGCAGCTCCGCGCGCTGGGCCTCCATCCGCACCCGCTCCGACGCGTCGCGGAAGAACACGCTGAGCCCCTCGCGCGACGGGTAGGCGTGCACCTCCAGCCACTCGCCGCCGCGCGGGGCGCGGCCCGTCACCCTGCGTGGCACCTGGCGGCGCATGGCGTGGCGGAAGGCGGCCTCGAAGTCCGTCCCCCGCAGCTCCGGCATGGCCTCCCACAGCGTGCGGCCGATCAGCTCCTGCGAGGGGCGGCGGGCCAGGCGCTGGGCGACGGGGTTCAGGTAGGCAAAGCGCCACTCCCCGTCCAGCGCGAAGAAGCCGTCGGTCATCCGCTCCAGCACCGCGATCCGCTCGCCCTCGGCGCGCGCCAGCCGCCCCACGCGGTCGATGGCGGCGCCGATCGCGCGGGCCACGCGCCCCAGGAAAGCGGCCGACTCGGTCTCGAGGGGGAGATGGGGATTCACCCCCGCCAGCAGGATTCCGCCCCCCAGCCCGGGCACGCGCACGGCCACGATGCGCCCCGCCTCGCCGCCGTCGTGGAGGCCGTGGACGTGGGACGGGTCCAGCTCCATCGCGCGGTCGGTGGCCAGCGCGCGGGCGACCGCCGGGTCGCGCGGGTCCAGCCACGCATCGGCGTCCAGCACGCCGTCCGGCAGCCCGGCCGAGGCGCGGAGCGGGAGGCGGTCGGGGCCGTCGGGGCGGAAGACGGCGGCCCAGGGAAGGTCCTCGCCCACGGCGGCGGCGGCGGCCAGCTGCAGGGCCACCTCGGCGTCGTCGGCGGCGCTGGCGGCGGCCAGGGTGCGGGCCACGGCCTGGCTGCGGCGCCGCGCCAGCACGTGCTCGGTGGTCTCGATGATGGAGACGAAGATCCCGGCGACCTCGCCGCCGTCGCCGCGCACCGGGGAGTAGCTGAAGGTGAAGAAGGCCTCCTCGGGGGTGCCGCGGCGGTCCAGCAGGAAGCGCGCGTCCTCGCTCCAGGTGGCCTCGCCGGTCTCCATCACCCGCTGCAGCATGGGGCCGGTGACGTGCCAGATCTCGGGCCAGCACTCGCGCGCGGGGCGGCCCATGGCGGCGGGGTGGCGCATCCCCAGGATGGGGATGTAGGCGTCGTTGTAGAGCAGGATGAGCTCCGGCCCCCACATCACCACCATGGGAAAGCGGGAGCCCATCACCATGTCCACCGCGGCGCGCAGCCCCGCCGGCCATCCGGCGGCGGGGCCCACGGGGGTGGCGGCCCAGTCCACTCGCCGCATCAGCGCGTCCGCCGCCACGGGGGCCGCGCGCGGGGCGGGCGCCCCGGTGTGTTCGTGCGAATGTTCGGCCTCCGCCCGGGGAAACACGCCGTCCGGCGGCCACCGTATGGCGGCCGCCACGCTTGTCGTTCTCTCCAGCATCATCCTCGTCCAGCCCTGGTCCCGCCGCGCGCACGCATCCCCCCGCGTGGGCGAATGCGGCGCGCCCCAGCGAAAGCCGCGCCGAACGGCCAATCTCCACCTAAACGGTTTCAGGTCAACGGGTTGGAGGGAGATCCGGGGAGATGCGCGGCGTTGGGCGGAGTGGACAGAATCCGGACAGAGGCGATGGAGATGGCTCGATTCTGGTCCGCCCGCGGGAGGATGGAGGTAGATGTGTCGAGATTTCGAGCAGTGTTCAGATTATCGACAGATCGCGCGAGTACGAGTTTCCGCGCATGCCGCATCATCCTCAACCGCATTTCACGCGGAGACGCAGAGAACTCAGCGCATGGGCGGAGTTCTCCGCGTCTCCGCGTGAGATTCGGCTGGAGCGCCTATTTAGCCGTAACGATTGCATCTGCCTGACTGATAGCCCCATCATTCTCCAGCGGCTGGAATCCGGAGCTGTCCAGCGCCGATCTCAACCCCGGAGGAGGTACGAATGCGCAAGCTGAAGCTGGACGTCGGCACCCTGTCCGTGCAGTCGTTCCCGACTGGACCGGCCGCCGCAGCGGCGGGGACGGTGAAGGGAAACGCCACGCCTACGCAGTTCTTCTGCACGCAGCAGTACAGCTGCGTCACCTATTGCGCCGCGACGGGGTGCCCGGTGCAGTCCAGGGACATCGGGTGCATCAGCGATCCCACGCGGTGCGACGGCTGCCAGCAGACCGGCGACATCTGCGCCTGACGGCGGATCCCTGCCCGGCGCATTTCACGCGGAGAAGCGGAGAAACAGAGAGTTCATCTCTGCTCCTCCGCTTCTCGGCGTGATTCCGGCGGATCTCGATGCGTCGCAGGCGAGATCGATGCTACGCCTCCGCCAGCGCCGGCTCCATCCCCTCGTCCAGGTGGGACTGCACGCGCTGGCGCAGCGCCTCGAGCGCCGGCTCCACCCGTTTGGGGCGTTTGAAGACCATCAGGCTCTTCCCGATCCCCTCCGCCCACCCCAGGGTGCGGTAGGGATACCCGTTCTCCTCGCAGAAGCGTTGCAGAAGCGGGCTGATCTGCGGGTACCAGGTGTGGCTGATGCCGGGGAAGAGGTGGTGCTCGATCTGGAATTCGGCGCCGCAGCAGAGGAGGCGGCCGATCGGCCCGGTGCGGTAGTTCACCGTGGTGACCGTCTGCAGCAGCAGGTAGTCCGAGTGCTTTCGGTACTCCCCCCGGCTCGCGTGCCCCTCGGTGGGGAGGAAGCGCGCCTCGACGGGGAAGTGCGCGGGGGCGGCGGTGGCGAACACGGACCAGCCCAGCAGCGCGCTCCGCAGCAGGTAGAACACGGCCACCTGCCCCGCCGGGAACCAGAGCAGCGGGATCCCGATCCACACCGCGTAGTGCGCGATCACCACGCCGAGGTCCATCCACAGCAGCGGGGTGCGCCGCCGGCGGTCGCGGAGCGCGGCGGCCAGGTAAACCCACGACGCGCGGATCATGTTCAGCGCCGTCAGTCCCACCGCGAGCGGCACCACCAGCCACTGCACCCGGTAGTAGCCGCGGCGCAGCGGCCCGCCGGACTGGAACTGCTCCTCCGTCAGCGCGAACCAGGGGAGAAGGTCCACGTCGTCGTCCAGCCCCACCACGTTGGGGGTGGCGTGGTGCACCGCCACGTGCTTGTTCCACCAGTAGTGGGCCGAGGTGCCGAACCAGATCCCGTAGCCGAACAGCGTCAGCGCCTTGTTCACCCACAGCCGCCCGCTGGTGCCGTTGTGCGACGAGCTGTGGGTGTGCGTGGTGATCCCAAGGTTCCCCATCGCCATCACCAGCAGCGCCGCGGCCTTCGCGGCGATGCCGTCCGCCAGGAAGTACGCCGCGGCGCCGCCCCCCGCCATCGCCAGCAGAAGCGCCAGCTCGGCGAGGAGGCGCGCGGTCGGTTTGCGGTGGAACCCGCGCGCGGCGAGCTCGCGGTTCAGAACGGTCAGCGGGTGCACGGACGCTCCACGAGGTAAGTAGTCCTAAGTCCTAAGTCCTAAGTCCTAAGTCCTAAGTCCTAAGTCCTAAGTCCCAAGTTGTTGGATCGATATCCCACCGTCGGCACTCAGCACTCAGCACTCAGCACTCAGCACTCAGCACTCAGCACTCAGCACTCAGCACTCAGCACTTAGGACTTGGGACTTAGCACTTAGGACTTTTCTACCTTAAACCCGATGCAACGGCATCGCCGCCGCGTAATCGCGCGCGAACAGCACCTGGTACAGCGCCGCGTCCGAGGCCCACGCCGCGGCGATCGCGCAGCTCAGGTAGTACTCCCACATCCGCTGGAAGCGCGTGTCGTACTTCTGCTGGTCGAGCGTGTGCTTGTTGGCGCGGAAGCGGTTCAGCCAGTGCCGCGAGGTGTAGCCGTAGTGGCGGATGAAGTTCTCCACGTCCAGGATGGCCAGCTCGTTCTGCTCGCAGCAGTGGGCCAGCTCCGAGAGCTTGGGCTGCCCGGTGCCGGGAAGGGCGTACTTCTGGATGAAGGGATCGTGGACATTCTTCGCGGTGTTGGCGCCCACCGCGTGCACCAGCCCGGTGCCGTGCGCCGGGAGCACCGCGGCGATGCGCTCGAAGAAGCGGTTGTACTCCTTGCGCGGCAGGTGCTCGAACATCCCGATGCTCACCACCCGGTCGAAGCTCCCGGAGATGGTGCGGTGGTCGCGCAGCTCGAGACGGACGCGGTCGGAGAGCCCCGCATCCGCGATGCGCTGGTTGCCGCGCTCGCAGTGGCGGCGGCTGGTGGTGATCCCCACGCCGGTGGCGCCGAAGTGCTTCGCGGCGTGCATCAGCATCCCCCCGAAGCCGCAGCCGATGTCCAGCACGTGGTCGCCGGGCCGCACGCCGATCTTCTGGCAGATGCGGTCGAGCTTGTTCAGCTGCAGCTGCTCGATGGTGTCGTCCGGCGTGTGGGCGTAGCCGCACGAGTACATCATGGTGACGGGGTCCAGGAACGACTCGAACACCTCGTCGCCCAGGTCGTAGTGGAACTGGGCGTTCCCCCAGTGCGTGCGGCGGAAGAGGTTGGCCACCTGCACGCGCAGCACCTTCGCGGCCGTGGCGGCATCGCCCTTCACCTTGCGGTCGATGCGGTTGCGAAGCAGCGGGGTGAGCAGGTCCTCGATGTCGCCCTCCTCCATCTCCCAGTCGCGGTCCATGTAGGCCTCGCCCAGGCCCAGGTTGCCGCCGCTCAGCACCCGCGCGAAGAAGCGGTCGTCGTGGATGCGCACCACGGGGGCGCCGCCGCGCTCGCCCTTCCCCACCGCCACCTCCTCGCCGCGCACGACGAAGCGGACGGACGCGTCCTCCAGGTGCCGGTCGAGCATGTCGAGGAACACGCGCTCGGCGCCGCCCGCGGCCCGTCGCGGGCGCTGCGGGGTGGGCGCGGTGGAGGACGGCGGTGTGGCGGTGACGGGAGGCATGGGCTGGTCCGGGGCCAGGGGGGAACGACGGGAGCCGGCAGGTTCGCGCTCCCATGGCGGATCACCGCGCGGGGAGCGGATGCAGCGAAGTATGAACGGGGGACGATGGTTCGCAAAGGATGTTGCGATGCGGGCGCGCGATTCGAGGAGCATTCCGCGGGCTGATTCGCATCGGCCGGCATCCCGATGGACGACGGTGAGCCGCAAAACGGAGCGGCCCCACCCCCTCGTGCGAGGGAGCGGGGCCGTGGGCCAGGCGCCGGATCGGCGACGCTAGGACTTCGCGTTCTTCGCCGGTTTCGGCTTGCCGGCGCTGTTGAGGGCGACCGCCTGGCGAACGAGCGCCTTGAAGGCGGGCTCGTCGACTTCTTCTCCTTCGCGGATGTCGATCGCGCGGCGTGCGTTTCCGTCCAGACTCGAGTTGAAGAGACCGGCCGGATCTTCCAGCGACGCGCCCTTGAGGAAGGTGAGCTTCACGACGCTCTTGTAGGATTCGCCCGTGCAGATGATGCCGTCGTGCGACCAGACCGGCGTGCCCATCCACTTCCACTCCTCGACCACGTCCGGGTCCGCTTCCTGGATGAGCCTGCGCATCCTGCCGAGGGTTTCCCCGCGCCAGTCGCCCAGCTCGGCGATTCTCTGCGAGATGAGCTCCGATGCCGGCCGGGCCGGGCTCGCGTCCGGTTTCTTCATGTTCTCACCCTGTGATGAGGATCCGCCGTTCCAGCCGGGATGGAGGCCGCCTCCTCGATCCGGCCGGCCAGCTGCTTCTCGTCGACGGCCGCCCGCACGTTCAGCTGCTGCGCTGTCCGCTGCGTCGCCGGGTGGCATACGGCAGCACGAAGAGGTACAGGCCGCTGAACAGGAGCAGGGCGAGCGGGAGCAGCGGCGAGTAGGTCACCCACGCGGGCGGCGTCCCCCGCGACATGGCGGCGAAGTTGGCGATCACCGTCACCGTGAAGACGATGGACAGCCAGCGGTGGGCCTGCCGAATCCATCGGTTCCAGCTCAATGCGGCCTCCTCTGAACACGAGCCTCGAGCGGATCGGGCACACCGGCCCCGATCGCCTTCGAACCGCTGCCGACGAATGCCGCCAGGTGCTCCCCGGTCAGCGTGGACCTCGCCGCCACCAGGCCGGCCGGGGTGCCTTCGAACACGATCCGTCCGCCGTCGTGGCCCGCGCCCGGCCCCAGGTCGATGATCCAGTCGGCGTGCGCCATCACCGCCAGGTGGTGCTCGATCACGATGACCGACTTGCCCGAGTCGACCAGCCGGTCCAGCAGCCCGAGCAGCTGCTCGAGGTCGGCCAGGTGCAGCCCGCTGGTCGGCTCGTCGAGCACGTAGACGCCGCCGTCGGCCGCCATGTGCGTGGCGAGCTTCAGCCGCTGCCGCTCGCCGCCCGACAGCGTGGTGAGCGGCTGGCCCAGCCGCAGGTAGCCCAGCCCCACGTCGGCCATGCGCCGCAGGATCGCGTGCGCGGCCGGCGTGCGCGCCTCGCCCGCGCCGAAGAAGCCGGCCGCGTCGTCCACCGGCAGGTCCAGCACCTGGGCGATATCGAGCCCGCCCAGCCGGTATTCCAGCACCGACGCCTGGAACCGCCGCCCCTCGCACTCCTCGCAGACCGTGGTGACGCCGGCCATCACGCCCAGGTCGGTGTAGATCACCCCGGCGCCGTTGCAGGCCGGACAGGCGCCCTCCGAGTTGGCGCTGAACAGGGCGGGCTTCACGCCGTTGGCCTTCGCGAACGCCTTCCGGACCGGCTCCAGCAGGCCGGTGTACGTCGCCGGGTTGCTCCGCCGCGAGCCGCGGATGGCGGCCTGGTCCACCGACACCACGCCGTCCCGGCCGCTCACCGAGCCGCGGATCAGCGAGCTCTTTCCCGACCCGGCCACGCCGGTCACCACCACCAGCACCCCGAGCGGGATGTCGACGTCGACGTCCTTGAGGTTGTGCGTGCGCGCGCCCCGCACCTCCATCACGCCCGACGGCGTGCGCACCGACGGCTTCAGCCTGGCCCGGTCGTTCAGGTGACGCCCGGTGAGCGTGCCGCTGGCCCGCAGCCCTTCGACGGTGCCCTCGAACACCACCCGGCCGCCGGCGGTGCCGGCGCCGGGGCCCAGGTCCACCACGTGGTCGGCGATCGCGATCACCTCCGGCTTGTGCTCCACCACGAGGACGGTGTTCCCCTTGTCGCGCAGCCGCAGCAGCAGGTCGTTCATCCGCCGGATGTCGTGCGGGTGCAGCCCGATCGTCGGCTCGTCGAACACGTAGGTCACGTCGGTGAGCGACGAGCCGAGGTGGCGGACCATCCGGGTGCGCTGCGCCTCGCCGCCCGACAGAGTGCCGGACGGCCGGTCGAGGCTCAGGTAGCCCAGCCCCATCTCCACGAACGAGTCGAGCGTTTCCCGCAGCGTGGCCAGCAGCGGCGCGGCCGACGGCTCGTCCAGGCCGCGCGCCCACCCGGCCAGGTCGTCGATCTGCATCTCGCAGAGGTCGGCGATGTTCTTCCCGTCGATCCTGGAGGACCGGGCGGCCTCGTTGAGCCGGGTGCCGCCGCACCCGGGACAGGGGGTGAAGGTGACCGCGCGCTCCACGAACGCCCGGATGTGCGGCTGCATCGCGTCGACGTCCTTGGACAGGAACGACTTCTGGATCCGGGGGATCAGCCCCTCGTAGGTGAGATTGATGCCGTTGATCCTGACCTTCACCGGCTCCTTGTGCAGGAAGTCGTGCAGCTCGCGCCGGGAGTACCCGCGGATCGGCTTCGCCGGGTCCAGGAACCCCGACTCGGTGAACATCCGCACCGACCAGCCGTCGGCGTTGTAGCCGGGGACGGTGATCGCGCCCTCGGCCAGCGACTTCGTTTCGTCGAAGAGCTGCGACAGGTCGATGTCGGTGACCGATCCCATCCCCTCGCAGCGCGCGCACATGCCGCCGTGGTAGACCACGTCGCGCACCACGATGCGCTCGCCCTCGCCCCGGTCCACGGTCATCGACCCGCTCGCCTTCCGGGTCGGGATGTTGAACGAGTAGGCGGTCGGGGGCCCGATGCGCGGCGTGCCGAGCCGGCTGAAGAGGATGCGCAGCAGGGCGTTGGCGTCGGTCGCCGTGCCCACCGTGGAGCGGGCGTTGGCGCCCATCCGCTCCTGGTCCACGATGATCGCGGTCGTCAGCCCGTCCAGCACGTCGACGTCGGGGCGGGCGAGCGTGGGCATGAACCCCTGCACGAACGCGCTGTAGGTCTCGTTGATCAGCCGCTGCGACTCGGCCGCGATGGTGCCGAACACCAGCGACGACTTGCCCGATCCCGAAACGCCGGTGAACACCGTCAGCCGCCGCTTGGGGATCTCGAGGCTGACGTCCTTCAGGTTGTTCTCCCGGGCGCCGCGGACACGGATCCGGTCGTGGCCGTCCGCGGGGTGCCGGCTGGGGGAAGCCATGTTCGCCCGCATCTCCGCCCCGGCCGGTGCGCCGCCCTGCCGGGTCCGGCTGCTCACGGGATCCTCGCGAGCAGGTCGGCGAGCTTCCCGCCCATCATGTTCCAGCCGTAGCGCGCGCCGCCGAACTCCCGCTTCTGGTCCGGCTTGAAGCCCGACTGCACGAGCGACAGGCGCGTGCCCGACGCCGTGGGCGTGAGCGTGAAGGTCACCACGGTGTCGAGGAAGGGAACGGTCCACGTATAGCTGAGCTTTCTCTGCGGTTCGATCTCCAGGACCCGGCAGCTCACCGTGCCGTCCCACCCGGGGTACGGCTGCGTCCGGAACGTGAACGCCGCCCCCGGCTCCAGATGGAGATCGATGACGGGGAGAAGCCACTCCGCGAGCAGCTCGGGCTCGGTGAGCGCGCGCCACACCTTCTCCGGCGCGTGCTGCAGATCGAACTCGAAGGAGATGGCTTCGCTTTGCGATGGGTCGGTCGTGTCTGCGCGGCTCATCCGTCCATCTTCTCCAGCAGCTGTTCCAGGCGATCGACGTGCTCCGTCCAGAAGGCGCGGTAGTGCGCGATCCAGTCGATGAGCGGCTTCATCCCGCGCGGCTCCACCCGGTAGTAGACGCACCGCCCTTCGCGGCGGCCGTTCACCAGGCCGGCGTCCTTCAACGTGGCCAGGTGCTGCGAGACCGCCGGCTGCGAGATGTCGAAGCGCGCCGTGAGGTCCTTCACCGCCGCTTCGCCGCGCGTGAGCGACTCGAAGATGGCCCGGCGGCTGGGGTCCGCCAGCGCCTGGAAGATCCTGTCTTCGCCCACGGCCGCGCTTTGCATGGATAACCAATAAGCGTTTGCTTATTAGTTGTCAAGCGTCGCGGATCGCGTGGTCCCGGCGCTCACCGCACCCGCGCGACGCAAATCCGCGGAACATAGTAATACGGAATCCGGGAATTCAGTTCGTGTATCCTCGCCGCATCAAGCCGACGTCATCCTGAGGCCGACCACACCGTAACCAGCGTCTAGACAGGAGGTTGCAGGCCGAAGGATCTATCGGCGCCACAGCACGTGATTTGGCTGGATGCACCGATTCTTCCCCCGGATTTGGTATTAGATAGCGCGAAGCCCCCCGGGCCGATGCCAAGGGGGCTTCGTCGACTGCGCCTCGCCGCTAAGTCACACCGAATCGGGGATCGATCGTGCAATCTGGTAGCACACGTGCGACCTCGCCTATAGATCCTTCGGCCTGCAACCGCTCGTTCGAGGGTAACGACGGTGTGGCCGGCCTGAATAGAAAGTTCCGCGCGCAGCCGGTCACCGGCGACTGAAGTCGCAGCAACAACTACGGGAAGCCTCGCAAACTGCGCGAGGCTGTTCGGCTCGGCGGCCGGTTTCGGCTCCGGAGGACGCCTCCCTTTCATCCATCGTGGTCGCGCGAAGCGCGGTGTTCGACTCAGGATGACGTCTCTCTGTGCGTTTGTGATGCACAGGTGATTACCAGATCCGGTATCAGGGGCCACAACGACTCGTCATCCCAGCCGAGGAACACGCGCGTGTCACGGTAGCCCGAGCGCCGCGCGAATCCGTTCGAGCTGCGGACACAGGAACGGGTCGCTGCGGAGCGTGGCATCCCATTCGCCGGGGTCCGCGAGCGGGAGCCAGCGCACCGCCGTGAGCTCCGCCCCGCCATCGGGCCCGCAGGGCGCCGGCTCGCCGCCCACGAGGCGGCACGCGAACGTCCGCCAGCGCGTGTACGTGCCGTCCGGCGGGTTGGCCGGCACGTCGTCGAGCACGGCGCCTACTTCGACCGCCACCCCGAGCTCCTCGCGCACCTCGCGCGCGACGGCCTCGGCGTCGCTCTCGCCCGCCTCATGCCCGCCGCCGGGCAGCGTCCAGAACGGCGGCTCGCCCGGCAGCGTGCATTGCAACAGCAGCAGCCGGCCATCCCGCACGATCGCCGCCTGGAGCCGCGTGTCGCGTATCGTCACGAGCGGTATGGGCTCGAGTATCGCCTGACGCCAGAGTTCAGCTGCGACGATCCGTCATGCCGCCGGGGCGCGCACGGGAGCTCCCTCGTGCCACGCGTCCTCGAGCGGGCCGGCCCGCAGCCCGGACACCGCCGGCTGCGCCGCCAGCCAGTCGACGAGAGCCTGCCGAAGCGCCGGCGTGACCGTCCGGCGCTCCTGGAATGCCATGACGTAGACGTCCCAGCACGTCCCCGTCCCGCCGCCCACCGAGAGGCCGAGCGCCTCGATCCGCGTGATCGCGGCGTCCCAGAAGTCGAGCTGCTGCGCCTCGGACCAGTCCGCGGGCGTGCAGAACCGCAGCTCGAACCCGAGCTCCTGGAACTCGCCGAGGCGATGCTTCTTCCGCTGGCGCTTGTTCATCCCGTGGCCGTGCCGCCGAGAGGCGCCTCGTTGGACACGGGCGACGAGATCGCGAACGCGAAGCCATCGGGGTCACGGAACCGGAACGCCCGCGCGCCCCACGGCATGTCCGCCGGCTCGGAAACGAGGCTGCCCCCGCACGCCTTGATGCGTGTGGCGATGGCGTCCACATCCTGCCGGGTGGTGAACATCAGCGAGATTCCCGCCCCCTTGGCCCGGTCGAGCCCCCTGGCCCCGTCGTCCTGGTTCAGGAGGAGCCGCGCGCTACCCGCACGGAGCGCCACCGCGCGGAGCGTGCCCTCGCGAGTGATCTCCCGCTCCACCTCGAAGCCCAGCGCGTCCCGATACCACGCGACACTGGCGTGGAGGTCGCGCACGGTGAGCGAAGCGGAGAGCGCCTCGGCGTGAAATTGTTCTGCGGTGTCGTGATCGATCATTCGCGGAAGGGGTGCGGGAAGCCTCAGGTTCACGATCAGCCGATTGCTGTGTGGAGGGCACTACTCCAAGGAGAGCAGGGGCCGCTGGCGGATACGATCGGTGTCTACAACGGTGAAGCGGCCCTCCAGCTGAAGTTCCTCAATGGCGAAAAGGTTGAAGAGTACGCGGCCTGCTTCCTCAGGATCGGCTGGGCTCAGACGGAGATAGATGATGCCCGCCGGGACGGGACTTCCGCGGTGATAGACCAACTCGCCAAAGTCACGGTCAAAGGTAATGAGAATCTGTCCGTGCTGACGTGCATGCGAGAGCACCTCGGGGTCGGGAGTGCCGGGCGCAAGCTCGATCATCGCCTCGACCATGTACCCGGCCGTGCGAAGCAGGCGGATGCTCGGCACCGGCACGTTCTCGTCCGCGAGCAGGCGCACTACCTGGCCCCAAGCTGGACGGCATAGAAGGATTCCTCGTGCATCGCCTCGGCTGCGAACGCGAAAACCGCCCGGAGCGCTTCGGGGGTGAGCTGGGGATAGCCCTCCAGCACCTGCGCAGACGTCCACCCTGAGGCGAAAAGCTCCAAGAGGAAATCCACCGCCAGTCGAGTACCACGCACGACTGGCTTCCCGGTCAGTACGGCAGGATCGGAATGGATGTGCTCGCGCCAGTTCATCGGCCCTCCCTTCGAAACGGATCTGGGGCGACGCAACCGCGACGCCGTCACCGAAAGCTCGAACCGAGCGTAGGAACCTGCAAGTGGTCGAACCACCGCCGCATGCCGTTTTCAGGCCGCAGCCGATGATTCCTGTTCAACCGCGGACTTGATATCGTTCAGGTCTTGCAGGAGGGCCCTTTTCGCCACGCCCTTGAAAAGAAGCCCCATCGGGATCGACAGCAACCCTGCAACGATGCCCTGGGGCTGGGAATCATGAGAGCTGCTCAACGTAATGCCGCCGCTGCTCTCCGAAATGCTGGTGGTGGACAGGAATACGAATCCATCGCTTTCTGCCCTGGTCTTGTAGAACTCGTTCCCGGCAGCATCGGTGATCCACTTTTCCGCGGTAGCCGGCTTGCCGAACAGCATCCGCGTCTCTCGCCACTTCAGTCCCACGAGCCCGCTCGCCGGTTTTTCGAGAATCTCGATCTTTTCGATTCCGCTGATGGTTTCCGAGGCGTTCTCGATGTCGGTCATTGCCGCCCAGACTGCCGCCCTGGATCCCTTGATGGTTACCTGCGCTTCAACGATCATGGTGTTCCTCCCGGGGTAGGTGCTACATCGGCGGGCCATCCTCGTCGGCCGTGGGGCCGTACAGGGCGAGCACGGGGATGCCGAGCTGGCGCATGTAGCCGGTGAGCTGGGCGCGGTGGTGTACCAGGTGGTTGATGGCCATCGAGGGAACACGGTGTAGCGCGGCATCCCCAGCTGCGTGATGCTGCCGCTGCGCACGGTGAATACCCGCGTCCATGCGCCTTCCGGCACGGCGGCAATGGCCTGCGTGATCGCGATCGCGGCGCTCTCGTACGCGCTCATGAGCTGGTCGTGCGTTGCGGGCGCGCCGCCGGGCCAGCGTTCCGCGGCCACGTCGTAGCCGTCGCGCGAGAGCACGGTCGCGGCGAGGTTCAGCACCTCCACCAGGTGGGTGGCGAGCGGGCCCATCGCCCGTGACCGCCCGTCCGGCCGCCAGTTCCAGTGCTCGTCGGGCACGCGCGGCGGCTTGCCGCCCGAGCCCGCAGCGATCAAACACACGGCAGCCGCGGGAGGGATCACCTGCGGCTGCCGCGATGTTTTCAAGCGATCTGACAAGGGTCAGGGGTGCGGGACCGGCGCGTAAGGCTGTCGCCCGGCGAAACATGGGCGTCCCCGCATTCCCTGCAGCCGATTGTCGGGCGTCTGCCCGAGGTTGGATGGGCTACCTTCTCGGCTCATATCGCATCGCCACCGCGCCCGAGCCGAGCTCGAGCCGGCTCACGAGCTTCAAGTCGAGAGGCTTCGAGAGCCCCGCGAACAACGTTGGCCCATGGCCCGCTACCCTGGGGTGCACGACGAACTCGTACTCATCGATCAATCCCAGCTCCGCCAGCGCCTGCGGGAGCTTCACGCCTCCCACGAACAGTCCCTTGCCCGGCTCCCGCTTGAGCCGCTGAACGGCCTCCCCCAGATCCCCGCGCACGAGCTCCGCGTTCCAATCGACCCGGTCCAGGGTGCTCGACACCACGTACTTCTTTGCCGCGTCGATCGTACGAGCGAAGGGTTCCATCCAGTCGGGCCTCGCTCCCGGCTGCGCCGGCGGCCGCCATGCTTCCTCCATCATCTCGTAGGTCACCCGGCCAAAGAGGAGGGCATCGGCCCGCTCGAGGTTCTCGATCGCGTGACGATGCAGCTCGTCGTCAGGGATCGCGCCACGATGATCGCAGCACCCGTCCAACGTGACGTTGATGGAATACCGAAGGGGTCGCATGACGTGCTCCTGAAGTGGCTTGGCGACACAAGGGTCAGGGGTGCGGGGCCGCTCAGGCCGCGCGCAGACGTCTGCCCCGCGCGACGACCGCCGCCTCCAGGAGCGCGGCCCCCGCCACGCCGAGCGCGTAGGCCAGCAGATCCCGCGCGTCGAAGCCGCTCCCCAACGCCAGGTGCCCCGCACGCGTCGCGCGGATCGCGTCGAGTGCCGGGGCGTGGTACAGCTGACTCGCCTCCACGGCAGCGCAGACCGCGTACGCCACGGCGCTCCGCGCTGCCAGCCGCACACCGGGGGCCAGCGCCCCCGCCCCCCACGCGACCATCGCGGCCCAGAGGGCGTCACCGAGCACGTCCCGCGCGACCGGCCCGAGCGGCGCGCCGCGCAGGTGGACGAGCAGCCCGACGGCGATCGTCACCACGACGGCGGCGAGATACGCCACGCGAGTCATGGGCAGCGTGGAGGCCGGAACATTCTGGACCATGTAACGACTCAAGGGTCAGGGATGCGAGGCCGGCGCGCAAGATCCTCGTCACCCGAAAGCATGGACGGCCCCGCCATCCCCTGCAGCTGATTGTCAGGCGGGCGGCCACGCTCTACCCCCGCGCCGATCGGCGCCAGGCGAAGAGGAGCATCAGGCAGAGCAGCATCGCCACGAGCAATTCCACCGTGTGATTGGGATTGGGACGCTCTTGCGGCGGAGCGACATTGCTCGATGGCGGCGAAGGTTCAGCAGGCGGCGGAGGGTTCGGCGGTGCAGTAAACAGAGTAGTGTCAACTGGGTCCGCCACTGATGTAGTGTCGGTGACACCACTGTCGCCCGCTTCCTGATTCTCGTGAGGGTGCCCGTGCTCGTGCTCCTCCAGGGAGTCGTTCCCGCCTCCTGCCGATACTGGCATGCCAGATTCACGGACCGTTCTGTCGGGCGCACGCGAAAGGGTCTGTTGGTCTGTTGGAACAGTGAGAGGCCTATTGATGGTGGTGGGTGGTAAGCTGTTTACAGGTGGGGGTATGGAGCGAATGGTGGGCGGCGTCGGTCGGATAGGCTCGATCGGTTTTGGCAAAGCTCTCACCTGTGCAGTGACCACCGACGTCTGGGCGGCAACACACACTGTCAGGATCATGAAGAGCAGCGTGCGTCCCGGGACGATCATTGACAGCGACAGCCAGGATATGCCTTGAGCAAGCGCGGGGGCAATGGGTGACACTGTCACCAACCTGCTCACGCGTCCCTGGAACGCGAGGAGCGGAGCGTCCGAATCAGGGGGACTACTCATGGGTAGTGATATCAGTGGGTTAAAGCCGCCTATCGGATCAAGGGTCAGGGGTGCGGGGCCGCCGCGCAAGCCTTTCGACCGCGAAACCATGGACGGCCCCGCATCCCCTGCAGCCGATTGTTATATTAGGCCGCGTACGGTTCAGCGATAGTGGAGGAAAGCGCGAACGAATAACACAGTCGCGCCACGCATACGTCGCTTGATGCAGGGTTAAACCGGGACACGAGGGTTGCCCCTCATTTTGCCGCCTTCTCACGTGCTTGGAGTGCACGTGCTGCCTCGCGGATTAGGCGAATGACATCCGCAGTGCCGCCGCCCATCGAATCTGGTTTGAGTGGCGAGATCGCACCAAGCAGGCGCTTCGCAAGGGATTTCTTTAGGCCAACGGCGTCGTCCTTTGGCATATCATGGATATAGTTCTGAACAGCGAGCACCCCCAAGCCGCGAAGTCGGTAATCCTCCGAACGATCTCGGTGCCGTGCAGCTTCACGAGATGCGTAGCCTGCCGGAATAAGAAGTGTGAAGGCGAGTCCAAACCGGAGGGCTATCTCGGTCCAGGCAAGTGGGTGTCTTGCATCTTGAAGCGAGTATGCGACGAAACCCGCGACAATGAGCATTAGTCCGAGAGCAACATAGCGAAGAAAGTCAGCTGCGCGACGTTCGTGATCGGAAGCCAATTGATACGCAGCTGCGGCGGGTCCTTGGCGAACTAAGCCTAACCGCTCCTCAACCTCCTTCAAGGCCGATTCAAGCTCGGCTCTCCGAGCCTGAAAGGTCTCTGTCTCCGAGCGCCATCTCTGGCGCTCCTCATCTGCAAAGCGATGAAGCGTCCCGATCTCATGATCTCGTGCGGTTTGTTGTTCGTTCAAGAATTCCTGGGCTTGAGTCCTCAGTCGCTCGATGGCGTCCCTAAAGCCCGTACCAGTTTGAGTCACTGACTCTGCCGCCCGCTCAACCGCCGTTTCCGTTGCTTCGCGGAGGCGCGTAACACTTTCCTCGAGCTCCGCTTGCTTTGTAAGCAAGGGAGTAATTTTCCCCGTGTATGTTTGGACAGCACCCATGAAAGTTAGATGAAGAAGTAGCTCGATTCGAGTCAGGGCTTCACTGACAGCGGCGGCCGACTCTGCATTTTGCTGCACTTGATAGGCCCGCGAAGCTGATGCAATCTCACCAAGTTTTTCCTCGAGGTTCCGACGTATATCGGGGTTAAAGTCATGACCTAGTAATTCAAGTTCAACAAACCCGTCAGTACAGGAGGTGAGCCGCGGCAACGCGTCCGTTAACAAACCGCTTTCAAGCGCTCGCTGCGCAGGTTTAGGGAGGTCAGTAGCCCAGAAGATCTCGACTCTTTCACGAACTGAGCTCATGGTCGCCTCCAGTAGGTGAGTGTACCGTGAGGAGATCACCTGCGGCTGCCGCAAGATTTGACCAGCGGCCTAACGACACAAGGAGCCGGGGTGCGGGGCCGGCGCAGAGCTTTCGTCCACGGAATCATGGACGGCCCCGCGTCCCCTAGAACCAATTGTTAGGCTGCAGCTACTTGTGGCCGATCAGGCGATTGGCGTTCGGACCCTAAAGTGGATGTTGAAGGAGGATACGATGTTGCCGTCGAAATACCAGATATACCGCTGCCGGCCCCCCACGATCTGCGTGCTGTGATGGTTCGAGGAGAGCATCTGCATGTCAGGATCCAACTCGACCGTCCATTTGATACTCCATCCCGGCTGATACCTATCCGTGCCGACCACGTAGTAATCACAGATCATATAGCGCGAATAAACAGGATCAGGTGAGCACGTATAATTGTCGTAGCTATGCTCCATCTGGGCTGTGCCACTAAGGTCTTCGATGTACGTTCTATCGCCCAAGGTACGGATCGTAGGGTTCGAAAAGCGGTGAAGGTCGGAGATAGTGCTTCCATAGTTGGAAGAGTTGACAAACATGCTCCAAGCAACATTATCCATCGAAACCTGGTACCACCCGCGGTCGGGATTTCCGTATCGCTCTAGCTTGTGAAAACCTTCTATCTGGCAGCCGCATAGAAAGACAGTAGACACAAGCAATGAGACGGGCAGTAGCTTGTTTTGCATGATGACCATCCATACGAAAATGGTGAAAAAATTACGGCGGGACAGAAGTCAACCATGGTACTATTATGAGTCTTAAATGTGTTGTCAACTCTCGCAACGGCGGCTCGCCGCCTGAGCGGACCAGTATGAACACACGGCAGCGCAGGAGGGATCACCTGCGGCTGCCGCGATAGTTGCCCAGCGGCCTAACGCCTCAAGGGTCAGGGGTGCGGGGCGCGCAAGACTTTCGTTGGCGAAATCGTGGACCGCCCCGCATCCCCTGCAGCCGATTGTTAGGCCGCTACTAGCCAATTCTCCACCCGACGGGGAGGCATCAAGCATGTGCTCTCGGAGTTCTTCACTGCTTCGGCACCCCGGCAATCTCCATCCTCACTCTTGCACCTAGCTCTTCGAGCTTGGCAACTACTTCCTTCGCGAGGTCCCTATGAAATCTACCGACGCGCTGCGGGGCGCCACCCACCAAGTCTTTCGCCTCCTTCAGTCCCAACGACGTAATCTCCCGCACTGCCTTGATGACTTGGATCTTTCTCTGCTAGTTTCGAAACATCGTAGTTGGTGATGTTGGCTTCTCTCGCGAGTTCGTGATTCAATGCGAGCGTGTTGACGAAACGCTTTGCGCGACGCGGATTGTCCCCAAGCCCTTGTATCAGGATATCGCGACACGGCCGCAAGGGTTCGGAAAGCAAGGATGATACATACTGGCTCATAGCTTCCGGTGTGGTCGGCGGAACAGTGAACGGAAGTGCACAATCTTGTCCAAGTACTGAATCTCGGCGACAGCCCCATCTCCATAACGATGCGAGATGCTTCGTTCCAACGCAGAGCGATCAACGCCGAGGAAGTACACGAATCCTGGAAGGTTCAAATAGAGCTTCAGCGCTTCCATCATGGACAGCGTGGTTTCTGCGCTGCGCCTATCAAGGTCGTCGATGAAGAAGATGAGTCGACGTGTGCCTCCCGCCGTGGCGGTTCGAGCTAACTGTTGAAAGTAGTCACGAAGCCGTGTTCGAACTTCACGAGTTTGGAACTGCTCCTCCTCATACTGAGCGAGTAATTCCTTGATATCTTCACCGCAAGTCCTGTAAGCTTCTTCATCAACGCCCCGCTAAGCGCCGTGGCAATGGTAAGAATGATCTTCTTTCCCTCTTCGCCCAAATCCAGCTACTGAACCAAAGTCTGCAGCAGAGCAACCGCGGGGCTATCGTCGTACTGGTGCAACCAGGAATCAAACCAGATCGTCACGGTGCGATCTCGGTCTAGCTTCTCACACCACCGAGTGCCGGCTCTGAGGGGCCAGGCCGCGCCTGCTCCGATGAGGTACTTGAGGCTGTCCTTGGACACATCTATTCCGAGGTCCTGAGCGAAACCCCAGAGGTCTTGGAGGCTCGGCATGCTCATAGCGGCGCGGGGGCGCAGAGTCGTGGGAAGAGGGAGCGGGAGAATTATCAGGGGCCGTGGTGGCGGCCTAACGGATCAAGGGTCAGGGGTGCGGGGCCGCTCAGAGCCTCAGCCGCGAAAACATCAATGGCCCCGCATCCCCTGCAGCCGATTGTTAGGCGGCGCCGGGCCCGGCAAGCACTGAAGCGGAAAGGCGCGCCGATGGTGGTGGCGCCGACGGGCCGCGGAACTGGTGCGCACCGGCGTGGCGCGCCTGGACGTTCCGTTCGAAAGCGGCTCGCACGATACAGCCGCGCCGCACCTGAGCTCGCCGAAGCGAGTCGATCGCCTGGTGCGCGGCGGTGACTCTCAGCACGGATGCCCCGGCCGGGAGCACCGCGCACGAGAGTCTGTCGCCGCGCCGAGTGCGCCGCACCGAAGCTTGGTCCGGCGGCGCCTAACTGCCGTCTAAGTAGACCGGTTCCCGATAAGCGCGCAAATAACACCCGTGCACGCCGAGTTCCCGCCCGCCCGCCCGATCATCCATCGGCACAGCAGTCTCGACCGCCGCGGTGCCGACCATCCTGCGCATCCGCCCGCCGAGCGTCACCCGCCGGGGAGGTGCGCGGCTCCGGAAGGCTTGCCGCGGGTTGATCCAGGGCCCGCACGGCGGCGAGATACGCCGGTGGCATGAGCAGCCGCTGGATGATCGAGCGCAGTCCGGCGCGGACCAGCACTGGATAGAAGCGAAGCAGAGGGCGCAGCCACTCCGCACGCTTCAGCCGCAGCAGGCCCCGCACATGCCCGGGCGTCAGGATCGCCTGGAGCCGCAGCAGGAGATGGTACCGCCAGGGGCCGAGGTGCTTCCGGTACTGGGCGTACAACGCTTCGGTGCCCTCGCCATGCACCAGATCGCGGCGCAGGTGGAGCTCGCGATCGGCCCTCCATTCGTCGTACGCCGGCGGGAGATCGGGGATGCCGAGGCCGGTGCCTACGCGGTAGAACACGTCGTAGAGCTCGCGCCGCTCGTCCGCGCTCAGGGGCCGCGCGAACATCTCGTGCGCTCGCTCGGAGTAGTCGATGAGCATGTAGAGCACGTCGCGGTGGGCCCAGTCCGGGATGTGCCGGCCTCGCTGGCGCTCGACGGCCTGGTGGACCGCCCGGATTCGACCGAGCGTGCGCGCGGCCGTCGCTGCGTCGGCGAAGACGATCCCCTGCGCATAGCTGGCCGTGGAGAAGAGCCGGCCGATGGGATCGCCCGGCAGCTTCCCGGTGAAGAACAGCCAGTCGACCGCGCGGTTGAGCGCGAACTCGGCGGCGGAGCCGGCGAAGACCAGGAGCACCATGTCTCCATCTCCCCAGATCCTCCGCACGATGGAGCTCTGGTCGACGAAATCAGCCACGGCACCGCCACTGACAGGCGCTTCCAGAAGACAGGCGTCGCCGCGCACGCTGCCGGATCGGGCGCCGACCGGCGTGGATGTACGGGTCATGAGCACGCTCATCTCTCGATCCTCACCTTCTCGACGTTGTCGAACCGCTCCGTGTCGATCAGCAGGAGATAGGGGTCGATGCCGGCATCGGACGGCCTGCGCGGCACCGTCACCGTGATCGTCTGCCGGCCGGAGCGGATGCGGTGGCTCCGCAGGTACAGCGTCTCCCCGAAGTCCGCGCCCTGCTCAACGGTGGGGGCGAAGACGCCGACCGGTATCCACTCGTCCATCGGCACCTCCGTCTCCACGCCCGCGGGGTCGACGGTCACCTTGCGCGCCCGCAGGCGCAGCGTCACGCGCCAGGCGCCCGCCGCGGTCCGCGCCGCCGTGGCGCGCTCCGTCTTCAGGTCCCAGAAGGTGTTCGCCTCGAACAGGTCGTGCAGCAGGGGGCGGAGCGAGTCCGGCGTGACCGCCTGCAGTTCGCGGTACAGGTCCAGGGTGGTGGGGAGCGGCGGCGCTCCCGATCCATGCTTCCCGCGCAGGCGCCGGAAGGCCAGGTCCACCCGCTCCCGGCCGGCGTACTCGCTGAGCGCGAACAGCGCGAACGGGCCCTTGCGGTAGGCCGCGTACGGATCCATCGCCCGGAGCAGCGGCACCGACTGGCGCACGGGCTTGATGGGATCCGGCTGCCGGAAGAACCGCCGGAGCCGCTCCAGGTGCTCGCGCCCGTAGGTATCCTCCACCACCCCCATCGCGGCGTACCACGCGAAGCTCTCGCTCAGCAGCGGGGCGCCCTCGGCGAAGGCGTAGGGGACGCCGAACTGGTGCCCCATCTCGTGCGCCATCACCGCGAAGGGAAAATCCAGCCCTTGGGGATCGATCCGCGGGTCGTAGAGGGCCCATCCTTCTCCATAGTCGATCACGCCCGCGTCCGAATGCGCGCCCATGCCGCGCGCGGGGTTCTCGACCAGCGTGATCTGGCCGTACGGGTACGGGCCGAACCGCCGGCTGTAGGAGTCCAGCGAGGCGCGCACGCTGTGGAGGATGCGGTCCAGGTTCGCCGTGTGCCCCGGATCGTGGTAGATGCGGATCGCGACCCCCTGCCCCGCGCCCGCCGCGGGGCTCCACCGCGCTTCACGCACCGCGTACCTCGCGGAGAAGATGGAGTACTCGTTCCCGATGGGGGCATCGGTGGCGTAGTGGAAGTAGCGGCGCCCGCCTTCCGTCCACGTCCGGCGCAGCGCCCCCGGCGCGACGGCGACCTGGTCCGCGTCGGTGCCCACCACCGCCTCGAAGGCGATGCGCCCGGTGGCGGCCGGGTCCTGGCCCGCTTCGCCGGTGACGTCCCGGCCCGCGTCCACGTCGGCAAGGAGAGGGAACATGCGGCGCGGAGCGAGTCCGTGCGCCCGCCGCTCGGCGGGCTTGAAGAGCTCGCGGCCGGGCTGGTAGCCGATGGCGGGGAGCCAGCCGTTCTTGAACCAGGTGCCGTTCGCCACCACCGAGCCGTCGGCGCCCGCGGTGCGGAAGCCGCGCGACCGGTGGTGGACCACGAAGCCGAGCCGCAGCGAGTCGCCGGGCTGCAGCGGCGTCTTCAGCGCGTAGATCCGGTGGCCCAGCTCCTCGTCGGCGGCGACGAGCGCCGACGGCCGGTCGAAGGACACCGGCCCCGTCTCCACTCCCCAGGCGGTGGCCACGTGGATGGAGTCGATGGGGACCGCGCCGCCGTTCACGAGCTGGTAGGTGCCGCGGATCTCCGCCTCGCGCCGCCCGGGATGGATCTCCACGCGCAGGCGCGTCCCCGTGAGCCGGGGCTGCGGGACGTTCGCGTACCGCCCGAAGCGCCGCTCGTACCGGGCGCTCCGCTCCCCGCCGTCGGACGCGGTCGAGTACCGGTTCAGCACGTTGGTGTTGTAGAAGATGAAGCCGCCCAGCGTGAGGATGAGCCCCGCCGCCACCGCCGCGGTCCAGGCCGCCGGACGCGTGAAGCGGCGGCGCGCCAGCTGCAGCCGCATCCCCAGTCCCCCCTCCATCCCCCGCACCCAGAGCAGCCGGGCCGCGACGGCGAGCAGCAGCGCCCACGCGGCCCAGTAGAGCTTGAACCACGCCCACGGCCCCAGCGACAGCCCGAATCCGCGCATGTCCGAGTACCGCCAGCGCGGCCCGGCCCCGTAGACGAGCAGGTCGTGATGGATCCCCAGGCTGGACGCGAAGAGGATGGACGCGTAGACGAGGAGGGCCGCCAGGTGGCCCACGTATTTCTGGTTGACCACCCCCTGCACCACCAGGGCGAGCAGGGCGAAGAGGAGGTACTCGGGAAGCTGGAGCCCCAGCAGCACGCGCAGGTACAGCCCGATCTCGAAGTCGTGATATCCCATGCGCGCCTGGGCGAGCATCCCGGCCGCCGCCAGCAGCATCATCCACATGGCGAGGACGAGGCCGAGCCCCAGGAAGCGGCCCAGGAACAGGACCCAGTCCGGCGCCGGCGACGCGTCGGTGATCTCGCCCAGCCCCGCATCCCGCTCCCGCCAGACCAGCTCTCCGGCCCAGAGGACGATGAGCAGGGGGATGACGAGCCAGGGGGTGAGGGGATTGGCCAGCGGCGTGGTCAGGAAGGTGAGGACGTGCGCGGTCCGGGGGAGCAGCGGCGTGCCCAGGTCCTCCATCTTCTCCGGCAGGACCAGGACGACGATGGCCGCGAGCACGGCCATCACCACCAGCCCGCCCCGCCCCTTCGCGATCGTGCGGAACGAGTCCCATGCGATGGCGAACGCCAGGCGCGCGTGGGTCGCGAAGTCGAACGTCTGCGGGACATGCGGGACGGAGATGGGGGCGGTCCTCGCGACGTCGCCGGCCGTGGGCGTGGGAGCATGCGTCTCCCGCCGCCGCGCGATGCGGCTCGACCCGGGACCCGCCGTGTGGTGCGCGAAGCGGAAGCGGGCGTACGTGAACGCGAGCGTCCCCAGCGCGACGCCGAGCCACACCAGGCGGCTCCAGAGCAGCGGGCCCTGCAGCTGGATCAGGCGCGTGCTCTTCTCGATCGGCGTCCACCCCAGGATCAGGTCGGAGGTGATGAACACGTGGCCGAAGACGTCGAGCAGCGCCGCCAGATCCTGCCGCTCCAGGAAGATGGCCGTGAAGAACATCCCCCCGTAGGCCACGAAGAAGAGGAGCACGCTCCCCAGGTAGCTCGCGATGGCACGGCGGCCGAGCGCCGCCCACGCGAACTGGATGGCCGTGCCCACGAAGGCGTTCGGCAGCGCGAGGAAGCCGTAGGCCGTGAGGTAGGCGGCCGGCCGGAAGGGACCGACCACCGCGGCGTCCACGCCGGGCGCGTACACGGCGAGCATGACGCCCGCCGGCACGGCCAGCAGGATCAGCGCGTTGAGGGCGAAGGCGGCGAGGAAACGTCCGCCCAGGTACGCGGCCTTGCTGACGGGAGCGGTCCAGGTGAGGGGATGCATCCCCGTCTCCATGTCGCGCGCCGCCGCCTCGCCGGCCACCGCCGCGGCCACCACGAACCAGAACAGCCCGGCGAACACCGTGACGCTGGCGATGATGAAGGGCGAGTTGAGGAAGAAGTCGGCGTAGAGCGCGTCGGAGAGGGCGTTTTCGCGGACGAACAGGAAGGCGATCACGCCCAGCGCCGTGAAGTAGAGCCAGGTGGAGAGGCGGCGCAGCTGGTAGGCGAGCTCGAAGCGGAAGATCTCGCGGAACTTCACGGCGCCACCTCCGGCACCGCCGGCTCGCGGCGCCGGCCGTGATGGCCCGCCATGGTGCTGAAGTAGACGTCCTCGAGGTCCGGCTCCACCGGCTCGAAGCCGGCGCCGGGCGAGGCATCGGCGTGGACGTGCACCACGGTGCGGCCCCCGAGCAGCTTGGTGGAGATGACGTCGTGCTCCCGCTCCACCTCGGCGAGCGAGGCGCGCTCGATCACCCGGCGCCAGATCCGCCCTCTCATCTCCTCCATCGCGGCGAGCGGCTCGGCCTCCAGCAGGATCTCGCCCCGGTCGATGATCGCCATCCGCGTGCACAGCTCGGAGACGTCCTCCACGATGTGCGTGGAGAGGATGACCACGCTGTTCTCGCCCAGCTCGCTCAGCAGGTTCAGGAAGCGCACCCGCTCGCCCGGGTCCAGCCCGGCCGTCGGCTCGTCCACGATCATGAGCTTCGGATTGCCCAGGAGGGCCACGGCCACGCCGAACCGCTGCTTCATTCCGCCCGAGTAGCCGCCCAGCTTCTGCCCGCGCACCTCCCACAGGTTCGTCTGCCGCAGCAGCGCCTCGACGACCTCCCTGCGCGCCTTCCTCTCGGCGATGCCCTTCAGCCGCGCGAAGTGCTCGAGCAGCTCCTCCGCGCTCACCCTGGGGTAGACGCCGAACTCCTGCGGCAGGTAGCCCAGCGTCTGCCGCACCAGGTCCTTCTGCCGCACGACGTCCAGGTCGCCCAGGCGGATGCTGCCCTCGTCCGGCTCCTGCAGCGTGGCCAGGATGCGCATCAGCGTGGACTTGCCGGCGCCGTTGGGGCCGAGCAAGCCGTACATCCCCGCCGGAATCGTGAGCGTCACATCGTTCAGCGCCTGCACGCCGTTGGGATAGGTCTTGGATACGCCTTGAATCCGTAATTCCATGGGCTGCCCGTGGTCCCCGAAGATGGCTGTGCAGAAACGCGGTGGGAGTACTCGGCGGTACGATGAAGTACTTTATCATACAAAGAAGGTGTGCGCAAGCACGCGGGGATGCGCGCGAGCCGGCACACTCTCATACCGGATCGGGGATCATCGTGCAATCCGGAAACGCACGTGCGACCGCGCTTATGGATCCTTCGGCCTGCAACCGTGCGTGCGAGGGCAACGACAGGGTGGCCGGCCTGAATGGAAAGTTCCGGGCGCAGCCGATCACCGGCAACTAAAGTTGCAGCAACAACGACGGGAAGCCTCGCAAACTGCGCGAGGCTGGTTCGGCTCGGCGGCCGGTTCCGCTCCGGAGGACGCCTCCCTTCCATCCATCATGGTCGCGCGCAGCGCGGTGTTCGACTCAGGATGACGTCTCTCCGTGCGTTTGCAATGCACCGGTGATTGCCAGACCCGGTATCATCACCCGCAGGAGGCGCCGCCTGGATTGCACCGGGAGCATGCAAAGGACCGGCGGAGGGCCTGATGAGCCCTCCGCCGGTCCTGTTCATCCACCGATCCGTTCAGCCTCTCGGCCGATTGGCTCAGTACATGTCGCCCACTCGAACGCCCAGGCATTGCGCGCCAGAGCCAGGCCATACCCGTTCACGCATAGGAAACGTTGTACGTGAACTCTACGCCCTTCGGCGCCAGATCGGTGAACAGCCGGGCCGTGACCTGGTAGCTCCCGCTGGGGAGGGTGGCGCCCAGCGCCAGCCCTCCGTCGCCATCCTGAAACGTCACGGACCCACCCGGGACGGTGATGCTCTGCGACGACGAGGCGCCGGCCTCGTCCTGCACCGTGACCTCGAGGCTGGTGAAGGTGTGTCCAGGCGGCAGGGCTGCGGCGTCGGTGAAGGTCATGGTGCCGGGGAACGACACGCCCGACGCCACGTACGGGTCCTCCAGCGGCGACGCCGTGGCCAAGCTGTCGGCGTAGTCGAGCACGGAGGCGAGCCCCATCAGCTCCACCTCGGGACCGTACCGCAGGGTGTAGCGGAAGAGCAGGCCCCCCGGGCACATGTCGGTGAACACCCGCACCCGCACGCCGTAGGTGATGTTGGGGACCGACCCGTCGAGCACGATCCCCGTTCCGTCCAGGTGGTCGAAGGTCACGGCGCCGCCGGCGGCGGCGATGGTCTTGCGGGCGGCGTTCCCCAGCCCGTCGGCCACGGTGACCTCGATCCGGTCGAAGACGTGGCCCGTGGGGAGCGTGGAGACGGCGTCCTGGAACGTCATGCTCCCCGGGTGCGGTGAATCCGCCGGGGCCACCAGCCGGTCGGCCAGCGGGGCGGCCGGCTGGTACATGTCGGCGCAGGTCACCACTGCCTGGAAGAATGAGTAACCCTCGCTGCACGTGGCGGGCACGGTGAGCACGTCTTCGTTCAGGCTGAACATCCCCGAAGTGTTCTCCACCTCCACCCTGAAGCGGTGGTAGAGGGGCGCGCCGTCGGCGTCGCGCCGGAGCAGCGTGCCATCGCCCAGCGCGGTGGACGCCAGCGGCACCACCACGGGGCTCGCGTTGGTCCTGACCTCGTGGATGCGGTTCCAGGTGCCCGTGGCCTCCTGCCGGTACAGGCGGTAGGTGGCGTTGTGCGTGGCGCTCGGCCACGAGATCACGCCGTCGTCCAGCCGCTCGGGGTGCGACAGCGTGGGCGGCTTGGAGGTGAAGGAGAGCGGAGGCGCGACCGGGTTGCGCACGTCGATGATCGAGGCGCGCGCCAGGTCGGACGGCTGCGAGGGGATCTCTTCGAACAGCCCCCGCTCGTTGGTGATCCGGCGCAGCGCCACCACCCGGTGGAAGAGCGGATCGCCGAACGGCGGGAAGGGGAGATCCGCGAAGTAGTCGACCAACTCAGTCTCCTCCCCCGCCTCGGCCGCGTATCGGCCGACCAGGGACATCGTGCGCGTGGAGGCGGCGTCGGCCGCGTTCGTGGCCCGGTACAGGGCGAAGCGGGTGATCCCCTCGGCCGGGAGGTATGCGTTCACCACCACGCTCACGCCGGTGGCGATGCCCAGGACGGGGTCTTCGATCAGCGAGGTGACCCTGCGGATGGCCGGGGCGGTGGCGGGGTAGGCGTTCACCAGGCGCACCGGCCCGGCGACGGCGCTGCCGGCGCTGAACCGCAGCTGGTCGCTCATCTCCACCGCGTAGTAGAAGTAGAGATTCTTCGCCGCGCCGTCGAGCGTGTAGTCGGTGAAGCGCACCCGCGCGGCGCCGTCGTCGCCGTTGTGGCGGCGCGCCATGGGGGAGGGATCGAACGCGGGGTCGGTGAACGGCAGCAGGTCGCCATTGGCGTCGCGGATCACGGGCTTCTTCGCCGAGGTCTGCGTGCCGGAGCGGATGAACGCGTAGATGAGGGGCGATTCGGTCAACGGCAGGAAGACACCCTCGATGGCGCCCCGAACGATCTCGGCCATGGAAACCGGCACCCCGCCAACGGAGAACGTGGCGGCGGCCCCCGGCGGCGTCACTCCGTCGAAAGGCGCCAGAGCCGTCTCGGGGATCATGTACCCGCCGTGCAGGGCCGGCGGCGAGCTGTCGGGAAGCGGAACCGGTGCGTTGTCGGGGATGGGGAAGCGGAACCCGCCGTGCTCCTTGAAGCGGCCGTCGGCGTCCAGGCGCACGTTCACCAGGTCGCCCCAGGCTCCGGCCGCGTCGGCGTCGGAGAGGGCGGAGATCGCGGCCAGCGCCGCATCGGCCGTCTCGGGGCGGTAGAGCACGTCGAGCACCGACCGCTCGTTGGCGCGGTAGAACACCAGCCCGTAGGGCTCGCGCGTGGCGCTTACGGCCACCTTCACGTCCATCGTCCAGGTGGCCTTGCCGTAGAAGTCCGGCCGCGTGGCGTACAGCGGGCCCGCCGGCTCGCCGGGGGCCTCGGGCGGGACGATCCTGCGCGACTGCACCACCACCGGCGTGGCCAAGTGCGAGTCGCTGGAGATGGCCGGGTTGCGCGACCGGGCGGAGAGGAACGTCTGCCTGGAGCTCTGCCCCACGCCCGGGAGAGTCGAGGCCTCGTCGAGCACGCCCGCCTGCGCCGTGAGGTACACGCGGTAGCCGGGGTGGAAGTTCACTGGCACGCCCGCGCCCGCCTTGATGGGCACATAGCCGGAGACCGGCACCCAGGCGGCGTCCACCGCGAAGGTGGGGTCGTACACGGTGAGCTCGAGCGTCGGCGTGCCTATCTCGATCTTCCACACCTGCAGCACCTTCATCTCGCCCGTGGCCGTGGCGATGCGCACGGTGCCGCGCTGCCACTCCACGTCGGGGTCGGGGTGCGGCGCGAGCACGAAGGTGTCGAACACGATCTCGAAGATCCCGGTGCGCGAGTTGGGGATCTTGCTCCCCGGAGGCGAGCTGTTGGGATCGAGGGCCGGCAGCTCCTTGACGTTGGCCGTCTGCAGGACACCGCCGATGGCGAGCGTGGCGTGCGAGCCGTCGGCGTATGACGCGGTCTCGCGGTGGAGCTGGCCGTTCACCAGGAAGTTGACCAGCGCCACCTCCTTCGCCAGCGGCTGGCCGGGGCCCCAGTTGGCCGGCTCGTTCATGTTCTCCACCGCCAGGAAGCGGTCGCCCACGGTGGGGACGCTCACCTGCACCGAGGCCGAGAACTGGTTGGCGTTGTCCAGGTCGGCTAAGGTGGACTGCGTCTGCTTGCGCAGGCGGAACACCACGCCCTCGCCGGGCGCCGGGGGCTGGGCCACGCCCTCGACCCCATACGTCACCCCGCCCGAGGCGAACGACCCGCCCACGAACCGCCCCTCGTCGCCGGGCTTTACGGCGGGCGTCACCGTCTGCGCCGGCGTGATGCTGGTGAGGGTGTAGCCTTCGGTGCGCACCTCCACCTCCCCGGCGGAGAGGCTGGTCACCGTGCGGACGATCCCCTGTACCGCGCGCGGCGGCTCCTGGCGGAAGAAGAGCTGCACCCGGTCGGCGTACTGGTTGGCCGGCGAGAGCTTCTGCGGGAGGTAATGGTTCTGGTTCCACTCAAAGGTGCAGCGCACCAGCGTGGCGTCGCTGCCGGGAGGGAACGCGGCCAGCCGCTTCTGCTCGAGCAGGGTGGTGAGCAATGGCGGGTCTTCGAGCTGGATGAGCTGCACCGCCAGGGCGGCGGGCGGCAGCAGCGTGTGGCGCGTGGGGATCAGCGTGTCCACGTCCTGCGGGTTGCCCAGCGGCGACGGGCGGGAGAACCAGTTCACCCCGTAGAACGCGTAGCGGTGCAGCCCGTTCTCCCGCTCTTCGTGGGTGTAGATGGGCGGTGGGGCGGCGGACGCCGGCTTGGCGGGCGCGAGCTGCGGGAGCAGGGGCACCACCTCGGCCACCCCGGCCGCGTCGGCAAACTCCGGGTCGTGGCTCGGCTCAGGCTCGTCGTACGCTGCCTCGCTCACCAGCTTGTGCTTGAAGCCGTAGAACACGGGGCGGGTCACGTCGCTGGAGCAGAACTGCACCGGGGGCACGAAGAACGGGCCGAACGGCCGCACCGTGTCGTACGGCTCCAGGTACAGGTTGATCATGCGCGCGTCGTCGAACGGCGTGTAGCCGGCGGCGTCGGTGAGCTGCGTGGGCTGGCCGGTGCCGTTGTCGAACGAGAGGCCGAAGGTGGGCGCGTTCTGCACCGGCGCGGGCGGGAGCCTCGGGTCCAGCCGCGAGGTGGGCAGCGTCATGGAGAGGTGCGTCCGCGGCGCGGCCGGGACGCCGGCTTCCAGCGCCGCCGCGGTGCGGTAGACGGCGAGATAGACGTGACTGGCCGTGCCCGGCGCCACGGCGGCGTCGATGCAGCCCAGCCCCAGCATGCGCGCCACGTGGAAGTCGAGCGCCACCAGCTTGAGCATGCGCAGGTAGCTGATCCCGAACGCGCCGCCGTCCTTCAGGTTGTCGGCCGCGAGGACGTCGTCGGCCGTGGCGTTGGCGGGGCTCATGCTCAGGGTGAGGTAGCGGATCACTCCCCTGCGCAGGCCGTTGGCGTCGGTGGGCTCCTTCGACGGTGGGAGGGTGGGGTCCCACTTCGCGCGGTAGTTGGGAACGCTGGCGGTGAACCGCCCCGTGGCGGTATCGGCGCCGGCGTAGCGGGGCCAGCGTCCGTTCACCGGAGCCGCCGCGTTTTCCAGGCGGGGATAGGCCACGGCGTCGCGGTCGGTCAGCGCAAAGCCGCCGCCCACCTGAGTCCACGCCTCCGCCCGCGGCGGGAGCGCGCCCAGGATGAACTGCTCGTAGCTCTCCAGCCGCAGCTCCAGCGGCGTGCACCCCGAACAGTCGAAGCGGAAGTACTTCACGTTCTCCGCGACCATCCGGTGCTCGGCGGGGAGCTTCGGCGGCGTGACGGGCTCCGGGGGCTTCGCCGGGCGCACCAGGGCGAGCAGCCGGATCGCCACGCGGCACGCCAGGCTGGGCCCGGGCTCCTTACCGGTCCCCGTCCCCGTCTCCGTCCCCTCCCCCGCCCCGTTCCCCACCTCGGTCCCCGCAGCTGCGGCGACCACGTAACGGCGGCGGCAGGAGATGAACAGCTCGGCGCCGGGCAGGTTCTCCGCCACCGAGACGGCTTCCACACGCAGCGTCCCCTCCCTCCGATCCCCCGTGGTGCGGGCGGTGAGGGTGAGGGCGAAGCAGAGCTGCCCTGTGACCTCCGCCTCCACCACCCCCGTGTAGCGCGCGAGGAACTGGTCGGGCGCCGTGTTCGGATCGACCGAGGCGCGTACGGCATCGTAATCGGCGAGATCGGCGAAGCGGACGACGACCTCGCGGTGGCTTGGCGGCGTGGTGGAGGCCACCACCGTGTCGAAGCGCCAGAGGCGCTGCGGACCGGACTCCTCCACCGACACCGGCCGGTTGGTGGCGAAGCTCACCACGCAGGGGAAGCGCCGCGCGTACAGCACGCGCAGCAGCGTGACGAAGTCGTCGGGCCGGTGGAAGCCGTACGGCGCCGGATACGCCGCGGACGGCCCCGCCGCCAGGTTTCCCTTGGGCAGGTGGCCCTCGCCCAGCTCCCGCAGCAGGTCCCAACGCAGGTGGATGCCGCTCGCGCTGCCATCGGAGCCGTCGCTGCCGGCGCCCTGCAGGTACAGCCAGGGGCTCTGCACCTGCGCGACACCGGCAGCCAGGTCGGCGGCCAGGGCCGCCACCGGGCCGGGGGCGCCCGCGGCTGCGGCCACCACCGCGTTCATTGTCGGATCGCTCATTCCGTCACCCCCGCGAGGAGGCCCGTGGACGGCGTCGTTCCCGAAGTCGAGGACGGTGCGGCGGGGGGCGTGGGGAAGAAGCTCGCCTTGACCGTGCTCGCCGGCACGTACGCGGCGCCGTCGTATTCCAGGTAGGTGAAGGTGAACGACAGGTCGTGGAGCTGCAGGTCCATCCCCGCGTGCGCCACGAAGGCCCGGGAGCGGTCCCTGGAGTGCAGCGTGGTGAAATCCCCCGCCGCCGTGCCGGGCTGGGAGAGAACGATCGTCGCCGCGACGTCGGCCGCCGGAACGCGCGGGTCGTTGAAGGGCTCGGGATTGCGCAGCAGGATCCCGATCACCCGGCCGTCGCCCGCGTTGCGCACCACGTTGACGTCGGTGCCCGTGGGCGGGTCCAGCGGCCCCAGGCGCAGGATGCCGTCCACCAGCCGGTCGAACGGGTCGGCGTACTCCTGCTCCAGCGGCGGGTCGGAGAGAGGGGGGTGTGCCAGCAGCCCGGCGAGCTGTGCCGAGCGGCCGGCGTCGAGCGTCACCGGCAGGTCGTCGAACACGGCGTCCTTCAGGAACACCCCGTCGGCGTCGTGCAGCCGGTAGCTGTTCACCTGCGCGGCGAAGTCGGCGTAGCGCGACGTCTGGAAGTTGTAGCGGTGGACCTCGCTCACGGCTGCCTTGAACCTCGCCTTGAACACGGCCAGGTATAGCTTGAGCGGCTTCAGCCGCTCCACCGTGATCTCGGACTGCACGCCGCCGGGCGCGATCCCCGTCTTCCCCACGCCGGTGCAGGGGTCTCCGCGGGTGGCCAGGTTGTTCAGCATCTTCACGTCGGCGCCGCTGCGGCCGAACGGCGCGGCCACGTAGGAGACGCTCACCGGGCCCACGTCGCCGGGGTCGCCGGGCTTGGGCACGGGGTCCACCGGGTCCAGGATGGAGGCCTCGAGGGTGCTGGTGACGGCGAGGTTCCCGTTGTACGCGTCGAAGGTGCCGCCGTACATCGTGTAGACGTACGGGTGGAGGTAGAACAGCCGCAGCCGCGGCGCCACGAAGAAGAGCGGCTTGGCGCCCAGCACGTTGCCGTCGGGGTTGGGATACGAGTGGGCGAAGTCGATGTACGGCTTGAGCGACTGGAGCCGGTACTGGTCCGCCCGGTCCTGGGCCGCCAGCGCATCGTACTCCGCGCGGTGCTCGTGGAAGTGCCCCACCGGGCCGTCGGTGCGGAAGCCCACGTGCATGTACTGCATATCGGCGACGTCCGCATATCCGTCCGCGGCCACGCGATCCAGGGTGGCGATGGAGACGGCGTAGATGGTGTCCGGCCGCCAGATGGGCGGGATCACCCGGTTGATCGCCGCCACCATCGCCTGGTTGCTGGCCTGCAGCGTGGCCAGGCTGGGAATCCCCTGGTTGAAGAGCTGGTCGCCGAGGGGAAGCCAGCAGACGCCGAAGACCAGGGTGAGGCAGCGGTCGGCGCCGCGCGGCGGCCCCACCTGGTGCGCTTCCACGCCGCCCCGTCCCGCGGCGGGATCATCTACCCGTCCCGCGTCGTTCACCGCCGCGCCCATGCCGCCCGGGCAGGCGCGGACGATCGTGTTCAACCCGTCGATCTCCGCCTGCACCGCGGCGGCGGACGTATTCAGCGCCTCCGCCGCGGCTTCGTAGCCGGCGGCACGCGCGGAGTCGGCGCGCTCCTCGCCGCGCTCCCCGTGATCGCGGCGCGCATCGGCGGCCAGCAGCGCGTTCTCCGCCGCCTGGGCCAGCAGCCGCTCACGCTGCTCCCGCAGGGCGTCGCGGCGGGCGCGCGCGTCGGCGCATACGGTGGCGAGCCAGGCCTCCATGCTCCCGCACGGCGGCGCGGGGGGGCGGGGTGGCTGCCGGTCGTCCGGCCACGTCGGGCGATCCCCGCCCTGCGCCGCGGCCGCGCCGGTCACGCCCTCCAGGCAGGCGCACTCGCCCGCGACCACCACCACTTTGTCGACGGCCGCCTGCGCGTCGTCGTAGGCCACGCGCCGCAGCAGGCTCACCGGGTTCAGCACGTCCTGCCGCACGGTGACGTACGCGTAGACCGGCTGCGTGCTGGGGTTCACCCCCGTCTGCACGCGGCGCTGGAAGAGCACCGTCACGCTGTCGGCCTGCGACGCCATCCGCAGGCTCACCCGCCCGGTGGCCTCGGGGAAGAAGATCTCCAGCATCGACCCCGGCTCCAGCGCCGCGCCGCGGACGAGCCCGAAGGGGTTGATCGAGGGAATCACCCGCCCGCCCTTCCCTTTGACCCGCACCTGCACACCGTCGAGGGTGTAGCGCCGGTCCGCCTCCAGCGTGCGGAGCTCCGGGAAGGCGTCGAACACCACGCAGCGGTCGGCGATGGGTGTCGCGGGGCAGAACAGGGTCTCGGCCGTCACGCCGCTGTTCTCGGGGGCGAAGGGGCCGGCCACGTCGTTCGCGTACGCCAGCGGAGTCTGTGAAAGGAGCGAGAGCTTGTTCACCCGCCCCGGCTGGTCCATCTGCCACCATCCCTGCTTGAGTCCCGCCAGGTCGGCCGGGTCCACCAGCGCCGTGTGCCGCAGCGGGGTGAGCGCGGCGTAGACGTCGTAGTCGTCCCACCTCTGGGCATCTTCGTTCCACGAGCGGATCCTCACCTCGTCCACCCCGTAGGTGTGCCGCACCTGGGGCGACTTGCCCGGCTGCGGCGGCACCAGCTCGGTGTTGGCGTAGCCCGTTCCCGTGATCCCGATGTTGGTGACGGCGGCGCTTGGCGCGATCGGCTTCTTGAACTCGATGTCCACCGAACAGTCCAGCGGGACCACGTGGTGCTTGAAGCTCCCGCTCCACCCCGCGTCCGGCGCCGGCGGCAGCGCGCTCCAGATCGCGTTGCCCGCGGCCACGTTCAGGGCGAAGCGCTCGCGCGTGGCCAGGTTCACCGCCCGCGCCGCCTCGCTCACGTCGTCCTGGTTGAAAACGGGGACCGCGACCCGGTCCAGCTTCGAGCTGAAGGTCCAGGTGAAGTCGAGCGTGAAGGTGCCGCCGTACTTCTTGAAGGGCTTGGGAAGGTCCACCTCCACGTCCACCGAGCCGGTGACGATGAACGGCTCCGGCGCCTCGGCGGCCAGCCCCGCGGCGACGCTGAAGCCCAGGCGGAACTTGAACACCCGCACCGCGGCCGAGCCCCCCAGCAGGATGGCGGCGCCGATGTGCGGCTGCTTGAAGCTGATGCGCCCCTGCGTGTCGAGGTACGCGTGCGCGGCCACCTGCACCGGCCCGAAGCCCTTGCTGAAGTCCCAGGTCACGCCCGCCCCGGCGCGGATCCCCTGGCCCGACAGCATCAGGTACGACCAGGCGTTGAACAGCTTGAAGAGCCGCGCCGTCACCCGCTTGCTCTCGGGCTGGTCGCGGCCGACGTTCACGTACCAGGCCGAGCTGTCGTTGAAGTAGAAGCCCATCTCGATCAGCGCCTGCAGATCGAGGATCTCGCCCGTGTCGGGGAGCTTGTAGAACACGCCGAACGCCGCCTCCACCGACTGCTTGGTGACGGCGATGAGCACGCTGAACGGCGGGTCGTTGGGGCTCAGGTCCACCCGCTCGCTGACGATGGCGGCCTGGCCCTGCAGCAGGAACGCGTCGGGGAGGGAGAGGAGGAGGAAGAGCTTGGCCGAGAACGCCTTCCCCGAGTCGGTCAGCGTTCCGATCGTGAGCCCGGCACCGATGGCGAAACCCTTGCGCTGCGCGAATTTGTCGATGTTGATGCCCTCCTTGTACGAGAGCGGCACCCTGGCCTTGTAGTACTCGTACCACGACGCGTCTTCGGTCAGCGGCGGACTGATGGCGGCGCGGGTGGCCACGTAGCGCATCCCGATCATCCCCCGGAAGCCGTAGATCCCCAGGCTGGTGTTGCCCAGGGGGATGGGCACGGAGATGCTCAGCTCGGTGTCGATGATGAACGCCGGGATCGACGGGTTGAGCCGCATGGCCGCGCTCCCGCCGATCCCCGCCTTGGGCAGCTTGAAGCTGATGCCGCCCGCGTACTCCGTCCCCGCGCCGGAGTTGGGGTCGGCCGGCTCCTTCACCTGCAGGAAGCCGCCGATCAGCACCGTGGCCTCGTCGGCGCTCTTGCCGCCGGGGATCACGATGTCGATGGCGATCCCCTCCACCCGCATGAACACGTCGAGCTTCAGGTCGTCCGTGCTGTAGTACACCTTCACGCCGTTGGCGCGGCAGTCCACGCCGCCGGGGTTCACGCTCACCCCGCCGTCGAAGCCGAAGTACTTGTACGGCCGCCCGCCCCGCTCGTACGAGCCCATGCTGATGGCCGTCACCGAGAGCTTCACCGGCCCGATCTTGAGCGAGAGCGCCTGCGGGAGGATGATGGTGCCGCCCTCGATCTCGAACTTGCCGTCTTCCCAGATCACCAGCTTCTTCAGCTCCACCGCGATGGGCCGGTCGAACGAGAGCGCGGGGATCTGCAAGGTGAGGGTGACGGTGCCCGAGGTTTCGAGGAAGCAGCGGCGGTCCTCCCTGCCGAACTTCAGCGTGAGGATCTTGAAGTCCATCACGCCGGGGATGCTCACGACCACGCCCTTCTTCACGCTGGCCGTCACCTCGAAGTCGCCGTGCTGGCCCAGGTGCGCCTTGATGTCGATCACCGCGTCGGCGGCGCCCGTGGAGTCCTTGAACCCGGGCACCTTCAGCCAGCCCGCGATGTTCGATTCCTTGATGGCGTTGCGCTCGAAGGTCAGGTCGAACCCGGTGAGGCCGGCCTCGATGTTCCCCAGCTTCGTGTGCAGCACCCCCGGCGCGTCGAACCCGATCTTCCCCGAGAACCCGCCCGTGCCGATGATGATGTCGCTGCCGACGATCTTGGGGCCCGGGGGGGGCGCGGGGGGGCCCGGCGCCGGCGGCTTGAACCACTTCGCGGGGAGATCGATCGTCGCGTTCTGGACGTAGACGCCCACGAAGTCGACCGGCCTCCCGTCGGCCGTGGCCTCGGGGATGTTCGTGGTGCGGCTCAGGTCCAGCTTCATGTTGCTGAAGCCGATGATGATCCCCGTGTCGCCGATCTGCGAGCGGTCGAAGCTGAAGCTGCCGAGCGCGTCGAACTGGAGGCCCGCGTCGGTGGAGTAGAGCAGCGACCCCGCGGTGAAGGTGAGCCGGGACTTGACCTCCTGATCTTCGGGGAGCGGCGGGCTCGACACCTTGATGGTGCCGTCAGGATTCACCGGCTTGAGCAGTGTGCGCGGGAACTCCAGGGCCAGCTTGAGGTTGCGGAGCGCCACCGAGCAGTGGGGGATGAGCATCGCCTCGAAGTCGTCGAGGGTGATCTCCTTCACCCACTTGCCGAAGAAGCCCGAGAGCCCGGACAGCACGTCTTCGACGGACCCGGCCTGGTCCAGGTATGCGGCGATCAGCAGCTCGAAGACGGTGACCTCCTGCACCTCTTCGAGTTCCACCAGGAGCGCTTCGAGGTCCCCGGTAGGAGGCACGTTCAACGGGACGGCGGGAACGTTGTCGACGTTGTAGGCGTCGACGAACTCCTTCACCGGGTCGGTCGCATTGCCGTGGAAGCGGTCGATCAGCTCCGCCAGCATGGCGAGCGAGGTCGCGCCCGAGATCTCCACGAAGGCGTCGAAGAGCAGCCGCGGCATCTCGCCCAGCGAGGCGGCGCTGAACCCCCGCACGTACTTCAGCACCTCCCAGCGGTACCCCAGCGCGATGTCGATCTCGGTGTTGGGGCCGGTCGCGGCGGGCTGCAGCACCAGCGCCGCGCCCCCGGTGCCGGGGATCTCGAAGGCGAGGCGCTTGTAGACCACCAGCGTGAGCTGGTAGAAGCCCACGTCGCCCTTCGCGCTCTTCTGGACCTGCAGGTCGCGGTAGTACAGGTTGCCGAACACGTCCTGCAGCGCCCCCTGGATGAACCCCAGGTTCTGCGGGATGCGTTCGAGCGGCAGCAGGGTGGAGACGGAGGGGTAGAATTGAGTGTCGGTCGGCATGAACCCAGCGCTCTGAGAGGAATGGGCGGGACCCCCGTGCGAGCGAATGAAGGGGAGGCAGCTTACACGGTGGGCGCTACGACATCCTGCGGGTCGAAGAAGATGCCGGTGGCGTCGAGGCCCGTGTTATCATAGCCCACGCTCAGTTCGGCCCCGGTTGGCGGAACGGTCCGCATCAACCCGCCGAAGCCATCGGAAGCGAGGTTTACGATGATGAACTCTACCGGGACGCCCCCTACCGAGGCTACTACCGGAGACGCGCAGCGCTGGAAATCGCTTCCCTCTACTTCCACCCGCAGCACCCATTTCTGGCTTGTTCCTTGGAAAGCCGTGAACGTTGCCTTGGTTACCTGCATATGAGCCTCCCTGTCACCGTTTGACCAGTTGAAAGGAATCGAGAAACTGGTGGAAGGCGAAGTTTGCCGGTGCAACAACCTCGATGGACGCCATCTGCGTCAGGTTGACCCCTCCCTTCGCTACGTCGGAGAGCTTGATGGACAGCGTCTCGAGGCGGATCACGGTACGGTTCTCACCGTCCGGGTTCGGTTTGATCTGGTGGAATACGGGCCTGCGTGGCTGGGGCGTCCATGAGGCGGGGAGGACCGATACGCTGTTGTTGTCACCGTCAGAAAAAACAAGCGTGAACTCGGGCAGAAGGCTGTTGTTCACCGTCTGTTGAGTCGACACGTCGGCGTCGGCACAGGCCCGGAAGGTGAATAGATCGTACGCGCTCCAGTCCTTGACCGGGAAATTCTCGAGTTTATAGGCTGACATGCCTGCAGTGGCTGGCAGGGTGGGAGGCAGAACCAGGACACGGGTCTGGTGATTGGTACGATTCTTCACCGGGGTCCCGTCCACCCCCACCACCGACACCATGTCCATCGTAATGCCCGGCACAGTGCGAATACCCGCAACCGGGTTGGAATACATTTCATCGAGGGGGTAAATCTTCTCACCAAACGACCACTGGATCGAAGCGGGGCCGCCGACTGGTTTCTTGGCACTCCCATCGAAAAGCGATCTGGCTTTCGCCTGCTTCAGCAACCGCCAGCGAAAAAGACCACCGATGTATGCCTTCCCCACCTCGTGATGGCTCAGCCAATCGAGAACCCGACCATTGTCGATATCGGATTGCAGGAGGCTACGATCATTTTTTTCCCAGATCGTGTTGAATGGATTGTGACAGCATCGATCGAGGAACACCATCGATTTCTGCGCCGACGCTCGATCATAGAGTCGGAACCCGGTACCGGTACCGTCAGAACGGCCACCAACCACATCGCCGTCCAGCGCGCCGTAGATTACAGCGAAAAACGATGCATGGTCGTTGGTCAGGCGGCTGTCGCCGCCGGTAGCCTGTTTGGGGCCGGTCAGGTCTGTTGGGGCAAGCGCGCAAACCGCCGTGATCTTGCACTTCTTGTCGTCCGGGCGGTCCGGGTTCATGATTGCAGCCAGCACCACTGCATCACCCCCTCGCGAGTGACCCAACATCCCGACGTTATCGAAGTCGAGTCGATCGGAAAATGGATGATCTTTTTTCGGGGCGGCCAGCTCTCGAAGAACATCCAACGCGCCGAGCACCAGATGGGCTCGCATCAACACATACGAGTCGAATGCGTTCGCGGCGTTGGTGTCGACCGAAACCGAAACAATCCCCTTGGACGCAAGGTAGTTCTGTAGATACGTGAAGCCTGTGTGTGAGGCGACAAGAACTTCGGTGTGGCCGTGGACTAGGACGACGACGGGAAGCTTGCCGCTGCCTTTCAGCTTTTGTGGATTCGTTCGAGAGCAGGGATACACAATGCGCAGCCTGCAGTGGACGCGGTACCTGTCTGGGGGGGAGGAGTCGACCGAGAGAAATTTTTGGGTGATCAGATCATTGACTCGAGCGTGGTAATGATCACGCAGAACCTCCAAGGAGACAAAAACCTTTAGCTCGTAACCCTTCGTCGCAGTCCATCCGTCGTACACAACCGGCTGGTCGATGTACGCATCGATATCGAGTTGGGCGATCGGCGCCAAAAGACCGTGGACCGTCACGGAAGAGACCAGCGTCGCCCTCGAATCAAGCGCCAGCATTAGCGTATACCTGTACGTTGGCCGCGTTGGCGGGATCGCTGAGGGTTTCCGCGACCGTGTAGCCGCCACCGGATGAATCGGGCGTGAACCCTCGGAGGACCAGCTCGAACGAGGTGTAATCGACACCGGCGGTATCGGTCTTCTCCTGCAGGTTCTTGATCCCGAGATAGGTCCTGAACCGGCCGTCGATCGCGGCTCCGGCTGCTGAAAGTGCAGGCTTCCAGGCATCCACGGTGGATTTGAGGACGACGAGCATGATGAGCTTGCCGAAGTCCGGCGCGGAGAACTGCGATTCGTCGGCCTCGTCGTCGGGGATGAAGTCCGCGACAGGAACAACGGCGGGCAGCAGCAGGTCGCTCTTTGCCACGATCTGCAGGGGATACTTCAGGGCGATGAAGTTGGGGTAGTGGCCGCCGTACGCGCTTGTCTCGCCCGCGAGCGCGACCTGCATGGATGCCGGGTCCACCTGGGTCCGGATGCACGTCGGGACGACGAAGAAGGAGGTGTTGTCCACGTCCTGCGCGATGCCCATGCTGCCGATGAAATCGCACTCCAGCCCCGCCACGGAGCGCGCGTCGACGTAGACCTCTTCGTCGTAGACGGCGCTCATGATGCTCGCGGTGCCACTCCACGGGATCCGCAGGTCGAGCGGGTAGATCAGGTTGTCGAGGTAGTTGTTCGCGAGGATAGAGGTGGAAGACGCCGGAATCGCAGGCGCGGGCAGCTCCTGCCGGAGGTACTTCAGCCGGATGTAGCACGAAACCGGCGTGGTGACGCTCTGCCCCGTCACGTTTGGGACCACGAAGGTCATCGACGACAGCGCGGAGGCGGCGCCGGGGGTGGTGGTGAACACCAGCCCCGGCTTCCCGAATGCACCGAAGAAACGGTCGGCGCTGTTGAGCTCCTCCGGAAACTTCTTCCCTCTGCGGCCGATGTCGCGGTAGCCCTGCGAGACGTAGAGCAGCGGCTTCGCGTTGTCGCCCACCGGAAGCTGGATGCGGAACGGATTGCGGGCGCTGTTCGTGTTGCCCGTGGGAAAGCTCACCTCCGTCACCGCCAGGATCGGCCAGCCGGACCGGTAGTAGTCGACCGTGGCCGTGACCGGGCTCGGGTTCGCAGGATCGCAGTCGAGTTGGATGTCCCTGCCATAGTTCCTGAAATAATCCAGCGAATAGTTGTGCTCGTTGCGGATGTCGATGAATGCCGTATTGCGGTTGGCGAAGGAAGACAGGACGTCCTGGTACAGGTCGTTGCCGGATTTCATTGAGAAGGAGCTGTCGTTGCTGCCCCGGGCGTGAACGCCGGCGCGGAAGAACGAGCCGTAGAACGCGCAGGGGTCCATGAACCCCAGCACCTGCTCCTTCTCGTGCCAGTGGTCGAAGACCTGCGCCGGCGTCTCGCTGCCGTCCAGCGCCGGCACGGTGATGACGTGGTCGAGCGAGCGCGCCAGGGCCAGCGTGTGCCTGAACGCCAGCCCGTCCATCAGCACCTCGAACCCGAAGCCGCCCGGCTCGAACTGGCCGATGCACCAGCCGCCCTTCACCACGGGGAGCTGGAAATCGACCCCTGCCTGGTAGAAGAGGCTCTCGATGAGGTCGCCGTCGGGGAAGACGGGCGTGCCCGGTAGCGAGCCCGTCGGAGGGATCGCGGTCATGTCCACGCCGAGCGCCGCAGCGGGTGCGTCGGCAGCCGTTGTGCCGAGGGACTTGGCCTTGTTCGCCTGAGTTTCCCACAGCGAGGCCGTGAGATTGTTATTGCCCTCGGCAGCCACCTTCTTGCCGTCGATCAGCAGCGACTCATCAATTCCCCTGTAGATGAAGAACTTGACCGGCGAGAAGTTCAGCGGGGGCTGCACCAGTGGCTTGAGGATGAGGTTGACGCGTCCCGGCTTGCTCGTCCGCTGCACGCACACGATGCCGTCGCAGACGGCGTAGGCATGCGGAGCCGTCGAGGCCGTGTGCTTGCTCGTGATGCGGAACTCGTCGGCGCCCATGAACGGCGGGCCGAACGCGTCAGCGGTAGGCTGGGTGGGGGAGAGCAAGTTGGTGTCGGTGAAGAAATAGAACTTCGCCGCCATTTTGGATTGTCCTCAGCGATCGGGGCAACAGATTTTCTCGAAATTCGTAGCGACCGTCATTCCATGAATTTGCATCGTTGGGCCGCTCGCACGATCCGCGGCGGCCACTCGGCTGTCCGGCACAGTATAGTGTGCTCCTCGGATACCTCCTATGAATTCTCACAGCCCGAGAGTTCCCGGCAACCGGTTCGCGGTCGTAACCCACTGTAGCCAAACGTAATGAAACCCACAGCCTTCCTCACATTTTCCGCGGCCCTTCGTAAAAACATGGAATCTCCCGGAAACGCAAACGCCGTGGACCGACACACTCCTTGTCACAGCAACCGGACGATCAGTACAGTACCTCGTCCGATGTGGTCTGCCTCGACCGTCGCGCGCTGAAACCGAAACTCGGCCAAGCGCCGTCCAGATTCCACTACGGTCCTACGCGGCACAGGCGAACCGCCGACCCGGCATTTCGACCCGCCCTTGACTACTTGAGCGTCAGGTAGACCGGGCGAACGTACGGCGCCGCCTTCGCGGGCCCCTGCGCCGGAGCCCGTAGACCGGCCAATCCGGATCAAGATGCCCCGCCAGCTCAGCGAAGCTGGTCACGTTCACGCCCGCACCCACCGCACGGAAGGTGGGGGCTTCACCAGGCCTCCCCCTCTGCAGCGTCGACGGGTGAGTCGTGTTCTTCCGGCGGGACGTTCCGGTTTGCAGCGCGACCGATCTCACGCGACAGCGCTCGGCCGAGGGCCTCGACGTTGGGTGCCTCCATCACGGACATATGGGTTCCCGGCACCGGCGTCGCACGGATCGACACATCGTCCACGAGAGCCTGCCAGCCGCGCCAGGGATCGGCGCCGGCATCGTCCCGCGCGAAGAACAGGTGGACCGGAAGCGGAAGCGGCGGAGGACGATAGCCGAGTTGACTGTGGAGAGACGTGCGCAAATGGCCCCGGGCCTCCCGCGCTTCGTCCACGGTGAGGATCAGTCCGTCCTCCCGCCCCGGGCCGGCGAACGCCCCCGGGTCCGCTCCCGCGGCGGCGGATGCCGAGTCCCCCGGCCCCATGCCGTGGTCCTCTCCACCGTCTTCTCCGCGGAATACCAGGGATGGCAGGGATTCGCCGTGCTCCATGTCCCGGGCGACGACCGATGGATGGTAGGTGTCGATCATCCCCAGGAACTCGACGGCCTGGTCCTGGCCGACGAGCTGTGCGGCCATCTCCCAGGCGAGAACTCCCCCGAACGACCAGCCGGCCAGGCGGTACGGGCCCACGGGCTGGACTTCACGGACCATCCGCACCAGCCGGGCCGCCATGCCTTCGACCGTGTGGAGGGGGAGCTCCTCGCGGGACACCGGCGGCAATGCGTAGACCGGAAGCTCCTCGTCCAGGTGATGATGCAGCGCCTGCGCGTACGCGACGGCCCCCCATCCGTCGTGGACCAGGAACAACGGCCGCTCCGATCCGGCCGGCCGAACCGGGATCGCCCGTCGGGCGCGAAGCTCCTCCACCCGGTTCCCGCCCGCCTCGCCCATCGACGCCGCTGCCGCGGCACCCGAAAGGTGGCGCGCCAGGTCGGCCACGGTGGCGTGCTCGAAGAAGTCCATCACCCGCACGCTCCTCCCCAGCGCCGACTCCAGCAGCCGCGCGGCCCGGACCACCAGGAGCGAGTTTCCACCCAGGCCGAAGAAGCTGGTGCGGACCCCGACCGCCGGGACGCCGAGCACCTCCGCCCACACCGCGGCGATGGCGCGCTCCAGCTCCGTCCGCGGCTCCTCGTCGGCCGGCGCGGCGGCGGGCTCCGGCTCCGGGAGCGCCCGCCGGTCCACCTTCCCGTTGGGGGTGAGCGGGAGCGCGTCCAGCACCACGAACGCGGCGGGAACCATGTACTCCGGGAGGGAGGCTCGCGCATGCTCCCGCACCTCGTCCACGGAGACGCCCGCGTCCGCTTCCAGGTAGGCCACGATCCGGACATCGCCCGGCCCGGAGGAGGCGCCGCGCACCACCGCGGCCACGCCGCGAACGGCGGGGTGGCGCCCCACCACGGCCTCCACCTCGCCGAGCTCGATGCGGAAGCCGCGCACCTTGACCTGGAAGTCCGTCCGCCCGAGGTACTCCAGCTCGCCGCTGGGCCGGCGCCGGACCCGGTCCCCCACGCGGTACATCCGCGCACCCGCGGGCCCGAACGGGTTGGGGAGGAAGCGCTCCGCGGTGAGGCCAGGGCGGCTGGCGTAGCCGCGGGCCAGGCCGTCGCCGGCCAGGTACAGCTCGCCGGCGAGCCAGGCGGGCACCGGCTGCAGCTCCCCGTCGAGCACCAGCGCCCGCGTGTTCGCCACCGGCCGGCCGACCAGGACCCGGTCCGCGCCCTGGGGGACGATCGCAAAGGTGGAATAGGTGGTGTCCTCCGTCGGGCCGTACGCGTTGCCGATCCGCTCCAGCGTGCCGAGCGCGTGGAGGGCCCGCGCCAGCTCCGCCGGGAGCGGCTCCCCGCCCAGGACGAGCGTCCGCACGCTCGCCGGGATGCCGCCGGCGCGCAGCAGCTCGGCGGCGGCGGTGGGGACCATGCTCGCGTACGCCACCGGCTCGCGCACGCCCGCCAGCTCCAGCGCGTTCTCCACCAGCACCAGCGTCCCGCCCCAGCAGAGGGTGCCGAAGACCTCGGCGACGGAGACGTCGAAGTTGATCGAGGTGGAGAAGAGGACCGACGAGCGCTCCCCGTCGGTGACCGTGTCGCGCAGCCAGTGCAGCAGGACGACCGTCGAGGAGTGGCGGATCATCACCCCCTTCGGCCGCCCGGTGGAGCCCGAGGTGAAGATGACGTGCGACAGGTTCTCCGGGTTCGCCCCGCTCTCCGGCGCCACCTCCGGCTCGGCCTCGATCGCGGCCCGGGCGGCGTCGAGCGCGAGCAGGGGCGTCCCCTCCGGGAGCGCGCCGGCGAGGCGGCCGGAGGTGAGGACCAGGGTGACGCCCGCGTCTTCCTGCATGTACCCCAGGCGCTCGCGGGGATACGCGGGGTCGAGCGGGACGTATGCCCCGCCCGCCTTGAGGACGGCGAGCATGGCGGCCACCAGCCCCGGGCCGCGCTCCAGGCAGATGCCCACCCGGGTCTCCGGGCCGACGCCGCGGCGGCGGAGGTGGTTCGCCAGCCGATTGGAGGCGCGCTCCAGCCCCGCGTAGTCGAGGACCTCGCCCGCGTGCACCAGCGCGGGAGCACGGGGCGTGCGCGCCGCCTGCGCCGCGAACAGGTCGTGCACGCGGAGCCCCGCCGGGTAGTCGAGGAGCGGGCCGCCCGACTTCGCCAGCAGGCTTGCCCGCTCCGCTTCCGACACGAGCGGAAGAGCGAGCACCGGGCGCCCCGGGTCCGCGGCCGCCGCCTCCAGCAGCAGGCCGTACGCCGCGGCCACGTGCTCCAGCGTGGACGCGTCCCACAGCTCCTCGCGCCAGGTGAACCCTATCCCCAGCCCACCCTCGTGCTCCACCACCATCACGTCCAGGTCGAACTTCGCCACGCCGGCACCCGCCCCGTACGGCTCCACCTCCAGGCCGCCCAAGGGCCGCGTGCCGCCGGCGCCGCCGCCTTCGATGAGCGAGAACATCACCTGGAAGAGCGGCGTGTGGCTCAGGGAGCGCTCCACCCGCAGCTCGTCGACCAGGCGTTCGAAGGGCACCTCCTGGTGCTGGTACGCCCCCAGCGTCCCCTCCCGCACCCGCCCCAGCAGCGCCTGGAACGACGGGTTGCCGGAGAGATCGGTGCGCAGCGCGAGCGTGTTGACGAAGAAGCCGATCAGCCCCTCGGTCTCGCGCCGCGTCCGGTTGGCGATGGGCGTGCCGACGACCACGTCCTCCTGCCCCGACCAGCGCGCCAGCAGCAGGTCCAGCGCGGCGAGCAGCACCATGTACAGCGTGGCCCCCTCGCGCCTGGCCAGCGCCCGCACCC
>Ga0326721_10000064_pt1 | contig 86561 bp, 82 predicted proteins | sample SGPome_FD_203951 | JGI IMG/M metagenome (GOLD analysis project Ga0326721, IMG submission 203951) | Soil microbial communities from Southern Great Plains, Lamont, Oklahoma, United States - SGP_1_2016 | ecosystem: Engineered > Artificial ecosystem > Soil microcosm > Unclassified | place: USA...
GAGAACGACGCTGTTCTCCGCGGCTCCGCGTCTCTGCGCGAGATCCCTGGACGCCGACGCTCCGCTACTCCCCGATCACCTCGTACGCGTCCGACGGGGCGGCGACGGGCTCGGGGGAGAGAACGAACGCGGCGCGGAGGGCCTCGATCGCCTGCCGCGCCTCGGCTTCGGTGCGGGCGTGGACGTCGGCGAGCGGCTGGCCGGGCTCCACGCGGTCGCCGATGCGCGCGCGCAGGACGATGCCCACGGCGGGGTCGATCGGATCGCCCTTCTTTCGCCGCCCGGCGCCCAGCACCAGCGCCGCGTCGCCGATCGCGCGCGCGTCCGCCTCGGCCACCCAGCGCGCTCCATCCCCCTCCATCTCCATCGCCACCACGACCGGCGCCGAGGCGAGGATGGATGGATCGTCGACCACGCGCGGGTCGCCGTGCTGCGCCTGGATGAGCTCCGCCAGCTTGCGCGCGCCCTCGCCGCCGTCGCGCAGCCGCGTGAGCGTCGCGCGCGCCTCGTCCGCGTCTCGCGCCAGGCCGGACAGCAGCAGCTGGTGCGCGCCCAGCTCCAGCGTGAGCGCCCACAGGTCGGCGGGGCCGCGGCCGTGCAGGGTGTCGATGGCCTCGCGCACCTCCAGCGCGTTGCCCACCGCGCGCCCCAGCGGCTCGCGCATGGAGCTGAGGACCGCGCGCGTCCGCCGCCCCGCGCCCTCGCCGATGCGGACCAGCATGCGGGCCAGCGTCCGCGCCTCGTCCAGCGTGGTCATGAACGCGCCCGATCCCCACTTCACGTCCAGCACGATGGAGCGCGCGCCGCCCGCCAGCTTCTTGGACATGATGCTGCTGGCGATCAGCGGCACCGAGTCGACCGTGGCCGTCACGTCGCGGAGCGCGTACAGCTTGCCGTCGGCGGGGACCAGCTCCGGGCTCTGGCCGACGAGGGCGGCGCCGACGCGCTCCACCTGGCGGCGCATCTCGTCCAGCGGGATCTCCACGCGGAAGCCGGGGATCGCCTCCAGCTTGTCGAGCGTGCCGCCGGTGTGGCCCAGCCCGCGGCCGCTCATCTTCACGAACGCCGCGCCGGCCGCCGCCATCAGCGGCACCAGCACGATGCTGGTCTTGTCGCCCACGCCGCCGGTGCTGTGCTTGTCCACCGTGGGGCGCCCGATCCCCTCCCACTCCAGCTCGCGGCCGCTGGCCACCATCGCGCGCGTCATCGCCAGCGTCTCGGCTTCCGTCATCCCCCGCCAGAGCACGGCCATCATCCACGCCGACACCTGGTAGTCGGGAACCTCGCCGGCCACGTAGCCGCGCAGCAGACCGGCGATCTCGTCGCGCGACAGCTCGCCGCCGTTCTTCTTCCGCTCGATCAGCGGCACCACGCCGGCCGCGCTCAAACCGGCGCTCCGGGCCCGGAGAGGCGCGCCGGCTCGAAGGCGCCGGGCAGCAGGTCGCGCACGGTGTAGGTGCGGATGCCGCCGCCGTTGGGGACGACCAGCGTGATGTCGGGCCCGAACTCGAACAGCACCTGCCGGCAGGCACCGCACGGGCTGCACTCCACGTCGTCCTCGGGGCCGACCACGGCGATGGCCGCGAAGTCGTGCACGCCCTCGGACACGGCCTTGAAGATGGCGGTGCGCTCGGCGCAGTTTCCCAGCCCGTACGAGGCGTTCTCCACGTTCACGCCGGTGAACACGCGCCCGTCGCGGGCCAGCAGCGCCGCGCCGACGGGAAAGTTGCTGTAGGGCGCGTACGCGTTGCGGCGCGCCTCGCGCGCGCGGTCCAGCAGGTCGCGCGCGGCGGCGGGGTCCAGCGCGGGCGTGCGGTTCTCTTCGCTCAAGCCACTCAAGCCGTTCAGGGTGATTCAGGGGGCGGGAAGAATACACCGGCCGGGCATCGCTGTCACGATCCCGGCGTGACACAGGGGCATGCTGACCGGCGCCGTGGCCCTCTCCCCTCCCTGATCGAGAGGAGAGGCGTCAGCGTGGGCGATCTACATCTTGCCCGCCGTGCTGGCCCCCTCCCCGGCCCCGCCCTCCGGCCCCTCCGCCCGCTCCGCGGGGGAGGGGAGAACTCAGGGGTGGGGACTGGTGATGCAGCGATTCCGCCGCACCGCGCCCTCTCCGGCCGCCTGAGGGCGTCCACCTCTCCCGTACCGGGAGAGGTAGCTGTTCGCATCGGTACTGAATCGCCGCCATCCTGCCCGCCTGGCTGGAGCCCGCCGCGCAACCAAGCGTCCGAGCGCCCAGCGATGCTGGGGCAGGGCCTCGCGACACACCGCAGCCGACGAGTGCACGATCCTCTGCGCGCCGCATTCGAAGTTACCCCCCTCCCGTTATCGGGCCCGTTATCGGGAGGGGGTGCGCGGCCCCAGCCGCGGGGGGAGGGCTCCACCGGCGCCGCGGAGACGCTCTGCAGCCAGAACGAGCTGGAGATAACACCCGCTGCCGCACGGAGATGTGAACCCGGAGCGGAACCGATCTCCCCCGGAATTGTACCACATTCCAGCACTCACACCGCGGCCGGGATCACTTCGGCCGCGGTTCGTATTGAAGGGAAGGAATCGATGCAGAACGGCGATTACATGGTGCGCGCCACGGCCCTGGACGGCCGCGTGCGCGCCTTCGCGCTGAACGCCACGGGCGTGGTCAGCGAGCTGCAGCGGCGGCACGGCACGTGGCCCGCCGTCAGCGCCGCGCTGGGCCGCACCGCCATGGGCGCGCTCCTCTTCTCCGCCGCCACGCTGAAGGAAGAGGACCAGGCGCTCACGGTGGAGGTGAAGGGCGGCGGTCCCGCGGGGCGCATCCTGGCCACGGCGAACGGGCGCGGCGAGGTGCGCGGGCTGGTGGGCAACCCGCAGGCGCACGCCGACAGCCGCAACGGCAAGCTGAACGTGGCGGGCGTGGTCGGCACCGGCGGCTACCTTTCCGTCACCCGCGACCTGGGGATGCGCGAAACCTACCAGGGTACGGTGGAGCTGCAGAGCGGCGAGATCGGGCTGGACCTGGCGTACTACCTCACCAAGAGCGAGCAGACGCCGTCGGCCGTGGCGGTGGGCGTGTTCGTGCTCCCCGACGGCAGCGTGGACGCGGCGGGCGGCTACCTGGTGCAGCTCCTTCCCGGGCTGGACGACGACGAGATCGCCGAGATCGAGCGGCGGCTGGGCTCGCTGCCGCACCCCACGTCGCTGGTGAAGGAGGGCGTGGGGCCCGAGCAGGTGCTGGAGCGCGTCTTCCCCGACGGGTTCGAGCTGCTGGACCGCTATCCCGTGCGCTTCCACTGCCCCTGCTCGCGCGAGCGGTTCACGGGCGGCATCGTAAGCCTGGGCGAGACCGAGATCCGGCGGATCATCGAGGAGGAAGAGAACGACACCACCGAAGTCGTCTGCCACTTCTGCAACCAGGCGTACCACTTCACCCGCGAAGACATGGCCGCCATCCTCGAAGCCGCCCGCTGAACTTCGGAGATCAGGAAAAAAGGCCGGCACTCCCCCGCGAGCGCCGGCCTTTCTCCTGTCCTTCGATCTCGAGCAGGCAACCACCGAGCGGATCAGCCTCGCGCAGTTTGCGAGGCTTCCCGTCGTTGTTGCTGCGACTTCAGTCGCCGGTGATCACGCACGGTCGATCCCGATCGGCGGGCAGTCAGCCCGCCAGCGCCGCCTTGATCTCGTCGAACGGAGGCAGCAGGCCGGGGTTGGTCTCGTGCCACGCGTACCGGATCGTCCCGTCGGTGCCGACGACGAAGGCGGCGCGGTCGCTGGCGTTCAGCAGCCCGGGGCCGATCGGCGCGGTGCGCAGCACGCCGAAGGCACGGCTGGCCTCGCGGTTGAAGTCGCTCAGGAAGGTGTAGTCCGCCCCCAGCTCGTCGCGGAACTTCTTCAGCACGAACGGGCTGTCCACGCTGATGGCGGCCACGGTCCCGTTCACCCCCGTGTAGCTGCCGATGTCGTCGCGCACGCTGCACATCTCCTCGGTGCACGTGCTGGTGAACGCCAGCGGAAAGAACAGCAGCGCCGCGGGCCCGTCCTTCCACAGCGACGACAGCGCCGTCTGCTGGTTCTCGTGCGAGGGCAGCGTCACGTCCGGCGCCCTGTCGCCAACCTTCAGCCCCATGCTCCCTCCCGTTCCGGTTTCCAAGGAAAAGACAAAGATCCAACTGCTGGTGTGGGCGTGTCCCCCACGCAAGTGCGTTTCCGCGGGCCTCGCGCCGCCCTCACCCCGCGCCGGAGGGCGCGACCCTCTCCCGTCCCGGGAGAGGGTGGCCATCCAGCATCGGTGCGCCTTCTGACTCTGGCTCACACCACACTCACCATCCGGCGCCAGTGTCGTCCAGCTACCTCTCCCGGTACGGGAGAGGTGGACGGCCTGGGCCGGCCGGAGAGGGCGCGATGCCGGGCGACGAGCCGCTCAGTCTACGCCTCGCCGACCTCCCCGTCGCCCTCGGCGCCCCTCATCCTCCCCATCTCCTTCATCCATCCCCGCGATCTGCAGCGAGGCCAGCGCGCCGCGCACCGCATCCCGCTCGCGCGCCTCCTCGCCCGCGGGGCAGAAGTACGTGGCGAACACCATGGTTCCCGGCGCGGTGGCCACGCCCACCATCCAGAACAGGCTCTCGCCCTCGTCCTCGTCTTCCGTCAGGTACTCGCAGAGCGCCATCTCCGCGCCGCCGGGAAGGGGCACGTCCTCGACCTCGTCCTCCTGCAGCACCACGTCCTGCTCCTGCAGAAAGGCGTAGAGCTCCTCGGCGGGGTCGGGAAAGTCCTCGCCCTCGGGCGCGAACGAGATCAGGTGCAGCGTGCCCGACCCCTCCTCCTTCCACACCTCCAGCCCGTCGCCGTCTTCGTCGGGCGCCGCCTGCCAGCCGGCGGGCACCCGCAGCTCGAAGCGTCCCTCGGGGTCGCGTGCCGTGTCGCTCATCCGCCCTCGCTCACATTCTGAAATCGGTGCCGCGCAAAATGTGGAACATTGCAGCGCGCGGCAAGGACCGCCCGGAGCGTCCGCGGTGTGTCCCCCACGGGGGCCGCCGCGCCCCGATGTGGCCGTCGCGAGACACGCTTCCCGAGGGTGACCGAAGGCGTCGCAAAGCTGTCATGGAATTGCGTGCTCACACGTTACAGCTTCGAACGCACGTTCGGCACGCAAGATGCCTTACGTTGTGGTGGCGCCTCGCCCGATGCGCCGCGTAAATCCTCCACGCGGGAGGCGCTTATCCGCACCTTGGGTGTCAGTCTCGTGGCCGTCGCAGCCATCGTGGCCAGCCTCACCCTCGTACGCCAGAGCCATGAAGTCCCGGTTCAGCGCAAGGACAAGAGGCCCGAGCACTCTCCGGCTGCAGTGGACCTGGATCTGGAGCAGCTCCGCGCAGCGGGGTTCTGAACCAGCGGTCCTCACCACGCAAAGAGTGCCGTAGCAGACGAGGCGCGGATGTCCCGACTGGGACATCCGCGCCCGTGTCGTTTCGTCCCGCCGCCGTGTCCCATCGCCACGTCCAAAGCGCAGACGCCGTCCCGATTTCCGCCGGCGCCGTCCTCCCAGCCCTCCCCGCTCCGTCCTCCCGCACCGTGCAATCCGCCGCGCCCGACGCGCCTTCGCGCTGGGGCCGTGTGGCAGCCGTGTGGAATGGCGTCCGCAGTAGATTCAGCAATGTTGATGGTCTTCTTTGTCACTGTGGGATTCGCCACCTATTCGGTGCGTGTTCGGAATCACCATGCGCGTAAACACCTGATTGTGCGCGCCGGAAGCCCAGCGCTGATGCGGGTTTTCGGGCGGAACGGACGTGTGAAATCACTAAGTAGGGTTGACATAACAACTTACACCATGTATCATACCGGGTAATGTTGAATGCCGAAACGGCGTGGTGCGGCGGCTTGCTGTGCGCCGCATCTTTGCTTGCGTAGACAGGAGACTGACGGTAGATGAAGAAGGCTGCGAACCCCCCGGTGCGCAGGCGCACCCGGCTGCGCAACGACACCGCGTCCCTCCTTCGCTCGCGCCCGCTGCAGGCGGTGCTGGTGATCGTGGCGGGAATGCAGGTGGTGGCCGTGGGATCCGGGAAGGCGCTGCACGACGATCAGCCCCGTACCCTGGCCGAGATGGCCCTGCGGCTGCGGACCGCGCCCGTGCAGGTGATGCCGCCGGTGCTGGCGGAGCCGCCCGCCAAGGCGCTGAAGAAGGAGCACGGCGAGGCCGTGGCCGCCGTGAAGTCCGGGAAGAAGCCCGAGTCGCGCGACGTGGCCGCCGAGGAGCTGGCGGAGAAGTACCGCGACCGCGGCTACAAGGTCTCGCCCTCGCTGGCGCGCGCCATTCGCGCCGCCGCCGAGGCCAACGACATCCCCGCCGAGGTCGCGTTCGGCCTGGTGCGCACCGAGAGCGGGTTCAAGAACACCGCGCGCAGTCCGGTGGGCGCCATCGGCCTCACGCAGCTCATGCCGGCCACGGCGCGGCTGTTCCAGCGCGGCATCAGCCACCGGGACCTGCAGAACCCCGAGGTGAACCTGCGCATCGGCTTCCGCTACCTGCGCGAGCTGATGGACAAGTACGACGGCGACACCGAACTGGCGCTGACCGCGTACAACCGCGGCCCCGGCACCGTGGACCGCGTGCTGAAGCGCGGCGGCGACCCCGACAACGGCTACGCCGGCATGGTCCTGGGCCGCCGCGACAGCCACCGCTGATCGCATCGAGCGACGATGAAAGACGAAAGGCCTCCCGCGCGCTGCGGGAGGCCTTTTCGCGTCACCTGCGAAACCCGATGGCTCACGCGGAGATGCGGAGACGCAGAAAACTCCGCGTCGCGATGAGTTCTCTGTGTCTCCGCGTCTCCGCGTGAGATAAAGAAAGCGGGCCGCGGCGAGGACGTCTGCCTCGCCGCGGCCGGCTTCGTTCCCGCGCTGCCGGAGGACTACTTGTCCGACATCGCGCGGTTCTTCTCGATGTAGCTGGTCCACTCCGGCGGCACGTCGGTGTCGGGAAAGATGGCCTGCACCGGGCACTCCGGCTCGCACGCCCCGCAGTCGATGCACTCGTCGGGGTTGATGTAGTACTGGTCTTCCGCCTCGTAGATGCAGTCGACGGGGCAGACTTCCACGCAGCTCGCGTCCTTGGTGCCGATGCACGGTTCGGCGATCACGTACGGCATATCTGTGCTCCGCGGCGGTTCGTCAGGGGATCTGGATGCTGGCGTGCCGAGCGTGCAGCGCGGCCGGGCGGATACGATAGCAGCCGCGCGGCGGCTTGTCCACCCTTTCTCGAACGGACGTTCGAACCATGGCTATAGATTGGCCTCGAACCACTCCATCGTGGCCTCGGCCGCAGTGCGCAGGTCGGCGCTGGGGCCGGCGTACGGATGGCGCACGCCGAACACGTGGTCCGTTCCCTCCATGATCATCAGCTCGGCGTTGTCGCCCGCGGCGGCGAAGAGCGCGTGCGCCTCGTCGACGGAGACGGAGGTGTCGGCGTCGCCGTGGACGATGAGCCAGGGGACGGTGACCCGCGCCGCCGCGGCGGGGATGTCCAGCCGGTCGCGGTTCTGCTGGAGATCGACCCAGTAGCCGGGGCCGATGGGCATCTGCTGCTTGGTGCGCACGTTCTCGATCGGCACGTCGTCGCCGCGGCGCCAGGCGGCGATCTGCTCGGGGCTCCAGCGGCCGGGGATGTCGGCGATGGAGGCCCACGTGACCAGCGCGCTCACCCGCGCGTCCTCGGCCGCGGCCAGGATCGCGTCGCCGCCGCCGCGCGAGTGGCCCAGCAGCCCGATGCGCTTCACCTTCCCGCCCGTCAGCTCGCCACCCGCCACGGCGCCGATCACCGCGCGCAGCTCGTCGAGCTCGCGGCTCTGCGTGTTCTCGCGGAACAGGTCCAGCCGCGAGAACTCGCCGTCCGGCCCCACGCCGTTGTGCGAGAAGTCGAAGTTCACCGCCGCGTGGCCGCGCAGCGCCAGCGCGCGGGCCAGCGGCTGCCACGGCCCCCAGAGCCGGAAGCCCTTGAAGCCGTGGACGATGATCACCGCGCTCCCGGGCTTCGTCCCCGCCGCCATGCGCACGTCACCCACCACCGGCGGCCCGCCGTCCGCCGGCCGGATCTCGAACGTCGTCCGCGTGATCTTCCGCGCCTCGCCCTCGCTCATCTTCCGCCTCTCCCGTTCCCCGAGATCGCCTTTGGTCATCGGCTGAAGGATCTACCGCGCGCGGGGCATAGACGCCAGTGCGCGAACAACGAACGGCCCGCGCGCGGCGGGCCGTTCATCGCCATCTCCAAACGATCCACCTCCACCCAGAGAAGACGTCATCCTGAGGCCGGCCACGCCGTGACCGAATCGTCGCAGCCGCTTGCAGGCCGAAGGATCTATCGCCCGTCCAGCACGTCGGTCGAGGAATCGCGCCGCGAAGGCGTCCCACGAGACTCGGCGCGATTCCCTGGCAGACGTGCAATCCGGCTATGGATCCTTCGGCCTTCATGCTCCATTGCAAACGCAGGCTGCGGTGTGGCCGGCCTCAGGATGACGTCTGTTTCTCACAGGAAACCGAAGTCCGCGAAGGCGCCGCGAAGGCGGACTGTGTGCTCTTGTAGCCGCGACTTCAGTCGCATTTTCCATCCAAGAACGTCCCCGGGCGCACCGCACCCTCTTCCGTCCTCACGCCGCGGTGGCGCGCCGGGCGGGCTCGGGGAGCAGGACGTTGCCGGGCATGGCCACCGAGTCGCGGTTCTCCACCTGGAAGTACAGGTTGCGGCTCACGTGGCCCACGTACGTCTCGATGAACGCCTTCACGTCGCGCACGGCGGCGGCCTCCCACAGGCACACCGCGTGGGTGCCATCGGCGGTGGGAAAGACGTGGTGCAGGACGAGGCCGGGGGGAAGCGCGCCCACGGCGTCGCGGACGTCCGACCAGAAGGTCGCGGGGTCGGAGATGTAGTGCTGCACCAGGACGTACATACCGCCTCCAGATGGGCCGCGTGCGGGCCGGTGCTGCGGTTTCGTTGCCGGGAGATGCGTGCCGGTGCTGCAAATCGCACGCCCCGAACACCTGTCGGCGGACGCGGTGCGTGCGTTTGCCGCCAGATCATTCCGGACAGCCTCTCCGTCTACTCCCCATTGATGAATAGACGAACGAGAAACGAAAACGTTACATCCGCACGGGCGTCAGTCCTCGATCATCCAGGCCAGCCCCCACGCCCCCTCGCCCGCGTGCGTGGCGATGATCGGCGTTCCCGCCGCCGTCAGCACCTCGCGGTCCTGCCCGTAGCGCGCGCGGACCTCGCCCGCCACCTCGTCCAGGATCTCGGGGATGGCCACGTGAAAGACACCGAAGCGCAGCTTCTTCGCGTTGCGGGGAACGCGCTCCTCCAGCAGCTCCATCACCTTCGGCATCACCTGCCTGCGCCCGCGGACCCTGGCGACGGGATTCAATTTCCCGGCGTCGTCCACCTCCAGGATGGGCTTGATGTCGAGCAGGCTGCCCAGCCACGCCCGCCCGCGCCCCACCCGCCCCGAAGCCAGCGCGCGCTCGAAGGTGTCGAGCACCACCAGGATGCCGCTGCGCTTCCGCACCCGCTCCAGTTCGGCCACGATCCGCTCGGGCGCCCACCCCAGCTCGCCCAGCTCGGCCGCCTTCAGCGCCAGCAGCCCCTGCATCACCGACCCGCCGCGCGAGTCGAACAGGTGCACCGGCACCGAGTCGTGCACGTGCTGCTTGGCGGCCGCCTGCGCGCTGGCGTAGGTGCCGGAGAGGCCGGAGGAGAGGATGACGCCCACCACCGACTCGCCCTCTTCCGCGGCGCGGCGGAAGGCGTCCAGGAAGAGCGCCGGCGGCGGCTGCGAGGTGCCGGGGTGCGCGCCCTTCTTCAACTCCTCGGCGAACTGGCCGGCGCTGATGTCGAACCGGTCGCGCAGCACGCGGTCGCCGAAGATGAGCGAGAGGGGGACCAGGTGAATGCCGTGCGCGCGGACGATCTCGTCGGGGAGGTCGCAGGCGGTGTCGGCCACGATGGAGACGGGGCGCCGCGCCAGGGTCATGTGCCCGGCCGCGGCGGTGCGTTCCATGGTGGCGTGCTGGGCGCGCATGTCCTCGGCCTTGTGCGTGGCCAGGCGCCCCAGCGTGCGCAGGTAGGCGAAGACGTCGTCCGGCTCGTCGGTGTGGATGTGCACCTTCAGCAGGTCGGCGGTGCGGATCACCACCAGCGAGTCGCCTTTCTCGCGCAGCACCCCGCGCACCGCGTCGGAGTCGGGGATGGCGGCGCCGCGCACCAGCGCCTCGGTGCAGAAGCGGTACGTCTCCGCCTCGGCCGGGTACTCCACCGTGGCCGCGGCGAAGGCGGGCTCGGCCTCCCACTCCGCGTCGTCCTCCGCCGGCACCAGCGGGTCGCCCGCCACGAACGACGAGATCCCCTCGAGGAGGTGGACGAACCCCTTGGCCCCCGCGTCGACCACGCCGGCGGCCTTCAGGGCAGGGAGAAGGTCGGGGGTGCCGGCCAGCGCCTCGCGCGCCTTCACCAGCAGCCGCTCGAACAGGACGATGAAGTCGCTGTGCTGCAGCCGGTCGGCCTCGTCGGCGATGGCGCGCATGATGGTGATCATGGTGCCCTCGACCGGTTTTTCCAGCGCGCGGTACACGTGCTCCGTGGCCTGCCGCCAGACCGAGGCGAACTCGCCTACGCCCAGCCGCACCCGCGGGCCCACGGCGTCGCTGAAGCCCAGCAGGAAGTGCGAGAGGATCATCCCGCAGTTCCCCCGCGCGCCCATGATGGCGGCCTCCGACGCCTGCCGCGCCACCTCGCCGATCGACGTCTCGCTCCCGCCGCGCAGCCGGTCGGCGATGGAGCTCACCGTGAGCGCCAGGTTGGTGCCGGTGTCGCCGTCGGGGACCGGGAAGACGTTGATGCGGTTCAGGTCCGCCCGGTGCCGCTGCACGTACTCGTTGGCGGTGAGCAGCGCGCCGCGCAGGCCGGCGCCGTCCAGGTGAGTGGGTCCGTTCATCGCGTTCGGTGGGGGTGCGCCGGGGGCCCGCGGGCGGAGCCGCGGCACCTGTGGATCAAGGTTGCTGCCAGAAAACCGGCGCATGCGTACGGGGTTGGTACAACACTACGCCCGCCGGGGTTGCACGCAAGGGGCGCCGCGACCCCGCCGTGGGACGCGATTGCCCCCTCCGGCGGACAATCCCGCGCCGTCCGGAATCGCGGAGATGCGCCGCGGGAACGATCGACAGGATCATATGTTCATCATCCAACTACATGCGGGGCATGGGGTTTGCGAAACCGGCCGGCACCCGCTTCCGGCGCGAGTTGACGAGTGCTCCGGTGGCGGGCATGTTTCCGGCGCTTTCGGCGGGCGCCGTGCAGCCCTTCTGCGCGGGCCGGTTCGAAAGCGTATGACATTCACGGAACCCAGAGGAAGAAGATGAAGAAGACGACGTGCGGTTTCCTGGCGGCGGTGGCGGCGCTGGTGGTGGCGGGTAGCGCGAGCGCGCAGCGGATCCCGCTTTCGATCGAGGGCCGGGTGGACGCGGCCATCCCCACGGGCGACCTGGGCGATGCCGCGAACGTGGGGATCGGGCTGCATGGCGACGTGACCTTCAACGTCACCCCCATCGTGGGCGTGTACGGCGGCTACAGCTGGAACCGCTTCGGCGCCAAGGACACCAACGGGGTGGACTACACCGACCAGGGCTTCGACGTGGGAATCAAGGCCACCTTCGCGCCCATGCAGGGGCTGGGCGCGGCGCCGTTCTTCCGCGGCGGCGCCATCATCCACAAGCTGAGCGCCTCGGCCAGCGACGACGACCTGGGCGACTTCACCATCTCGTCCGACAGCAAGGTGGGCTTCGAGGTGGCGGGCGGCGTGGCGTTCCCCATCGCCCCGCGCATCATGCTGACGCCGCAGGTGGGCTACACGCAGTTCAACGCGGCGGACGAGGGCGACGACGACGCCACGGTGAGCGTGGTGCACGCCGGCGCCGGCATCAGCATCTCCTTCTGATCCGCTCCCGTACGAGCTGAACGCGCTCCGGCCCCCGTCCACGGACGGGGGCCGGACGCGTTCCGGGCGGCATCTCCCTTCCGCCCGTCCGGGGCGGGTTGTATCGTCCCCCGCGTCGCTTCCGATCTCCATCTCCCCCGATCTCTTCCCACCCTTCCCACCGAGGCCGCGCCATGAACCGGACCTTCGCGGCGCTGCTGGCGCTGGCCGCCGCGCTCCCGCTCGCCACGTCCGCGCGGGCCCAGCGCACGCCGGTGTCGCTGGAGCCGCGCGCAGGCCTGTCCACGCCCATCGGCATCACCCGTGGCGACCAGAAGACGGCGCTGGTGCTGGACGGCGACCTGATCGTCGCCCTGAACCCCATGGTGAGCGTGTACGGCGGCTACGCCTGGTCGCGCGCGGTCTCGGCCGTGGCGGACTCGGCGCACGTGACGTGGCGCGGGTGGGACGCGGGGGTGCGGCTGACGCTGGCGCCGGTGGGCCCGTACACGCCGTTCGTGCGTGGCGGGCTGCTGTACCAGAAGGTTCGGCTGGAGACGGACGGCGGGACCGTGCTGGAGAACGACTACGCCACCGGCGTGCACATCGGCGCGGGGGTGGAGCTGCCGCTGGGGATCCTGGGCGGGCGCGCCAGCGTGTCGCCGCAGGCCAGCTTCAACACCGTGCACGACGCGCAGTGGATCGACGCGCAGGTGGGGCTGCACATCCGCCTGTGAACCCCCCCGCCGTTTGCATCCGTTCTCCTTTCCCCGTGGCGGTCGGGCGCGTTATCGTTCGGCCGCTTCAGGCGGGCCCGCGTGCCCGCGAACCGACTCAACGACGACCGAGAGTGAAGAGGATGAAGAAGATTTCCACCGGCCTTGCCGCCGCGGCCGCGGTGGCGCTCCTTGCCGGGCCCGCGCGGGCGCAGATCCCGCACATCACCCCGTTCGCCTTCGAGGCGCGCGCCGGCATCGGCGTGCCCACCGGCGACCTGAACGCCGTGGCCAAGCCCGGCTTCGGCGTGTCGGGGAGCGTGACCTACCACGCGTTCCCGCTGATCGGCATCTACGCGGGGTACGGCTACAACCAGTTCGGCGTGGACGGCGGCGACGGCACCTTCAGGGACCACGGCGTGGACGTGGGCGCGCGGCTGGGCATCCCCACGCCGCTGATCCCCATCGACCCCTTCGTGAAGGCCGGCTTCATCGCGCACCGGCTGGAGCTGAGCGGCGCGGGGACGGACGACGCGACGGGCGACTGGGAGGGCGGCTACGAGGTGGGCGCGGGGCTGGGCTTCGGGCTGGGGCCGGCGTCGCTGACCCCGGGCGTGACCTACGTGCGCCACAAGGACGTCAGCTACGTGCAGGCCGACGTAGGCGTCCGCATCCGCATCTGATTGTAAGGTTTACGGGAGATGACGAGCGGCGGGTCCGGAATCCGGGCCCGCCGCTCTCTTTCTGATCCGGTCAGGATCGCGCTCACCGGGCCTGGCAATCACCTGCGATTTGGGACCGCACAGACAAGACGTCATCCTGAGGCCGGCCACACCATCGTTGCCCCCGCACGAGCGGTTGCAGGCCGAAGGATCCATAGGCGAGGTCGCACGTGCGCCGGATTGCGCGATCAATCCCCGTTTTCGGATGACCCCGTCCCCGTGCGCTCGCCCTCGACTACCCGCATCTGCCACATGGATTCCCTTATGTCTTGCGGAATTTAGATGATTTGACGCGTTTGTAGCTACGGTAATTCTCCCGCGGCGTGATGCGAGCGAAAGTTGCATTGCTGCAACAGATTGTGGGAGCACATCGCGCGAAAAACCCTTGCCCTCGCGGGGTGGCCCCGTCACATTTCGTCCCGGCGCCCCTCCACGCCTTTCAAGGCCGCCACGCATTCCGGATCCCCCGGCGCGCGGCGAAGGCACAACCGGCCATCCCCGGCCGCGGCCCCACTCCCGGGTCATCTCTCATGCGAGTCCTCCCCCTCTTCACCCACGGCTCCCACTGCCCCCGCTGCGGCAGCCGCACCGAGCGCGTGCGCACCGGCATCCTGCTGCGCCCCATCCGCTGGGTGCTTCCCGACGTGAAGCGCCGCTTCTGCAGCAACATCGGGTGCACGTGGCGCGGGTTCGCGTTTCCCCGGCAGGGCGAAGAAGCCTCGCACGCGGCCGCCGCGCGCTGACCGCGGCATCCCCATAACGAACGAGAGGCCGGTCCCCCCCGCACGGGGAGACCGAGCCTCTTTCGCATGTCCGTCATCCGCGAATTCTCAGAGAAGTAGAGACTCGTCGGGTGATGCATCATCCCAAATGTGGCCGGCCTGAATGGATAGTTCCGGGCGCAGCCGGTCACCGGCGACTGAAGTCGCAGCAACAACTACGGGAAGCCTCGCAAACTGCGCGAGGCTGATCCGCGCACTCCGCGGCATCGGTGCTCACGACCGATCTCCTTTCATCCTCCGTGGTTGTGCGTAGCGCGATGTTCGACTCGGGATGATGCGGCGAGGATGCACGAACCGGATTCGGTAGCATCCCCCTTCCTCCACGATCACGCCGTCAGCACGGTGATGAAGAGGGTGGCGACGGCGCCGATGCTGATCATCACCACGTACGCGACGCCCAGGAAGCCGTACTTGAAGAGCGTGGCGAGCCACCCCTGCCGGTATACGCGCTTCATGGCGATCAGCACGTACAGCATCATCCAGGCGCACAGCGTGGCGACCAGCGGCGGCCAGCGCACGGCCAGCATGATCAGGTACGACAGGAAGGCGAAGGCGTGCACGTGCAGCGCGAACACGAAGTGCTCCACGTAGAAGCGCCTGCCCCCCACGTACAGGAACTTCAGGATCAGGGCGAAGAGCGGCAGCATCACGAACATCATCTGCGGCACGTGGTCCAGGTACTCCTTGGTGATCTGCCGCATGGCGTCGCGTGGCTCCATCCGCCGGAAGTGCTCGACCCGCGCGTTGCCGATGCTGTCGAGCACCGCGTTGCCGGTGTTCATCTTCACGCCGTCCAGCCAGCCGGCGCGGTGCGGAAGCGGCACCGGCGGGGGCGGCGGACGGAGCGCCTGGCCCCGCTGCGCGCCGGCCGCGGGCGCGCGCGGAGGCTGCGGGCGCGCCGCGGCGGACGCGGCGCTGTCGCTCGCCTGGCGCAGGCCCAGGTTGCCGTTGCCCACGTCCAGCATGGAGCCGTTCACCTCGGGGAGGAGCGACAGCACCACGAAGAAGGCCACGCTGGTAACCAGGTACAGCCGGAACGGGGGGATGTAGCGCACGATGCGCCCGGCCATGTACTCGCGCGTGAGGTGGCCGGGGCGGGCCATCAGCGCGGCCACGGTGCGCGGGAGCGCGGAGTTCAGCGAGAACTGGTCGTCCAGCGCCTCCATCAGCATGCGCGCCAGCGAGACGTGCACCTCCACCTTCCGCTGCCCGCAGTTGCGGCAGAAGTTTCCCGGCATGGAATCGCCGCAGTTCAGGCAGGGGCGGTCCGGAGTGCGCCGCTCCGTCTGGCGGAAGATGGGAATGCGCAGCGCGGAAGGTGTGCCGATGGCCATGCGAGGGTCCTTCGCGGAGACTTCAAGAAGCACGAGGGAGCGCCCGGCGAGAGTGACGGCCGGGCGTTCGTGTTCGGGAGGCATGCAATCTGTATTCGCGGACGCTCCGGCGGAAGGGGCTCAAGCCGTTGCGTGCCACCGCGCTACGAGCCGAGCACCTGGTTCAGCAGGTCCGCCAGCCGGTAGCCCGCCAGCGCGATCCGCGGATCGGCCGCGTGGAAGGCGGCGTTCCGGTACGTCGTGCTCGCCGCCTGGTTGCGGTGCAGCGGCGCGCGGTACACGCGCCGCTGCGCCAGGTGCACGCTCGCGCGCGCCCATTGGCTCACGTCCGTCTGCCCCATCTCGGCGGCGAACTCGGAACGCGGATGGCGATGCATCGTCTCGGTGGCGATGCGCGTCATGAAGGCGTCGTCCGCTTCGCCCGGGAGCCGGCGCGCGTTGCTGGTGATGATGTTGTCCCACACCGAGTGCAGCGTGCGCTGCCGGTCCGCCGTGATGTGCTCCAGCTTGTACAGGTTGCCGCCCTGGTCGCCGTCCGGCTCGGACGGAGTGATCCGCCCGCTGGCGTGCAGCGGCTGGTGGATGTCGCCCACCAGGTGCAGCAGCCACGCGAGCGCCACCGCCGCCTGCTCGTGGTCCGGCCCCGTCACCTGCGTCCTCAGCCCGGCAAAGTCGTTCAGCAGGTCGCCCGCCGGCGGCCGGCTGTCGTCGTGGAACGGGCCGAAGTCGTAGCTCTGCCGCCAGAACAGGTCGGTGAAGTGCCGGTCACGCACGTGGTATTTCGCGCCGCGCGAGTCGGGCGGGCGCACGTCGTCGGGCCAGGTGGCGCCCGCCATGAAGAGCCGCACCTGCTGCTGCGGCGTCAGCGTGCCCGTCCCGAAGCCCTGCAGCAGCCGCGTGTCCTGCGCCGCGCCCTGCAGCACGGCGATGGCCCGCCCGCGCGCCTGCGGCGTCATGTTCTCCCACGCGATGCGCGCCACCAGCTGGTGCCCGAAGCCGTCCCACGCCCACGCGGGGCGAGCGGTGAGCGTGACGAAGGCCAGAGCCACCGGCAGCATGAGTGTGCGTTTCATGGTGACCTCCGGGGGAGATGGGGATGGTGAACGGGATGAAGGGTGGGTGGGAACCCGGGGACGATGAATTGGATGGACGGGACGAACGGATCTGCCAGTTGGCCTGCCGCATCGGACAAGAAGACCCCTGCCGCGCGCCGTGGCAAGGGTCTTCGTGGGGCTGGCGGAGCGGATCGGGCCCGACCGAGCGCTACGGCATCGCCGTGGTCATGATGAGGTCGTGCATCCACGGCTGGGGGTGCCCGGCCTGCCTGAGCGCCGTGGAAATCTGCGCCCAGTGCCGCACGCCGTGCATCAGCACGTGCGCCACGATCTTGCGCTTGCTGGAGCGCAGCGTGCCCGCGGTGATGGTCTCGAAGGTGAGCACCTTCTCCCACTCCTCCGGCGGCGCCGCGGCCACCCAGCGCTCCAGCCGCGCGCGCGTGGCGTGGTGCACGGCGAAGATCTCGTCCAGCGTGGAGCGGGGGATGCCTTCGTACGCGCTCGGCTCCTCGTCGTACAGCCGCTCGGTGTAGCGCCGCTCGACCACGCAGATGTGGAAGACCAGGTCTCCCACGGTGGCCCACTTCCCCTCGCCGAGCGAGACGGCGAGCACGGCGGGGTCCTGCGCGCGCAGCCACTCCTCCCAGCGGGCGGTTTCCTCGCCCGTCCAGCCCAGCAGCTCGCGGAAGCTCAGCGCGTCGTGCGCCACGACGGGCGCGGCGGTGGTGTCGGCCATCGGCGTCTCGCGGGTGAAGATGGATCGCCCTGCATCTTCCCCCACGTTCGATCCGCTCCGGGAAAGAATCAAGAGCACACCGGACGACCGATCGCCGCGGTACAGAAGGAGAACGGCCCCCGCGCGAGACTCGATGTCTCGCCACGGGGGCCGTCTTGCAGTCCCGCAGGGACTTCGTGCTGTTGTTGCCCCCGAATTCCATTCGGGGCCGGCAGGGTCAGCGAGGCCCGCCCTCTACGCACCCGCGGCGGCGAGCTCGCGCTGGAGCACGGTGCGGGCCTCGGCGATCATGGTGCGCACCTTTTCGCGCAGCGCGGGCACGTCGTCCAGCGTCATCCCCGCCGTCTCCACCGGGGGGAGAACGCGGGCGATGGCGCGGGCGCGGCCCACCAGCCACGATCCCTTGGCGATCGCGTGGCGCGTTCCCGCCAGGGCGATGGGAAGGACCGGCGAGCCCGTCTCGATGGCCAGGCGGAAGGCGCCGTCGTGGAACTTCAGCAGCTCGCCGCCGCCGGAGCGCGTGCCCTCGGGCATGATCATCACCGACACGCGCTTGCGCAGCCGGTCGCGCGCCTCCTCCAGCGCGCGCATGCGGCTGCCGGCGTCGCCGCGGATCACCATCACGTCGCCCGCCATCCGCATCATCCACCCCATCACCGGGATGCGGAAGATGGTGTCCTTGGACATCCACTTCATCTCCCACGGCAGGTGCGAGAGAAGGAAGATGTCGGCCAGGCTCTCGTGGTTGGCGACCGCCACGTACGGGCGGCGGGGATCGTGGATCTGCACGCCGGTCGTGCGGAACTTCCAGAATGGGTTCAGCCGGGTGACGGTGACGGCGGCCAGGCGGAACCAGCGGCCCACCGAGTAGCGGCCGGGGTCGCGCGCGGTGAACAGCCAGACCAGCCCCATCCACGGAAGCCAGATCAGGGCGATGAGGCCGGTGGAGATCCAGACCCAGGCGGAAACGAGCCGCTTCAGCATCTGCAGTCGCGACGGGCACGGGTTGAGGCGCGGGCGCCCGCGCGGCCGGTCCGGCGGGCGCGCCCCTGTACACCGCATCGCCGCGAGGGGTCGCGGGCGATGCACTCTTCGCCACCGCGGCGCGCGCGGGCGAGGAAACGCATGCTTCAGGCCGGCGCGGCGGGGGAATGCCGTACCGCATATCTCCGTCCACCGGCGGCGGCCGGAGAGGTGGCACCATCGGCGGCGGCACGCCGCGTGTTTGCTTGACCGTCCGGGCGGGGGTCCGTATTCTGACCGCTCCCTGAACCGTCCGAAACGCGCTGGAGGAGTCATGGCGAACGTCCCGCAGGACCTGCGATACACCGAGCAGCACGAGTACCTGAAGCCCGCGGGCGAAGAGGGCGTGTACTTCGTGGGGATCACCGACTACGCCCAGGGCGAGCTGGGCGACGTGGTGTTCGTGGAGCTTCCCAGCGCCGGCGCGAGCTTCGACGCCATGGCGAGCTTCGGGACGATCGAGGCAGTGAAGGCCGTGAGCGACCTGTACTGCCCCGTCTCGGGCGAGGTGGTGGAGGCCAACGGCGCGCTGGACGCCAACCCCGCCGCGGTGAACAGCGACCCGTACGGCGAGGGGTGGATGATCAAGCTGCGCGTCTCGAACCCGGCGGACGTGGACGGGTTGATGGATGCGGCCGCGTACGAGAAGCTGATTGGATAAGGGACAAGTCCTGAGTCCCAAGTCCTAAGTCCCAAGTCCTAAGTCCTGAGTGGAACGGCAGGGGGATCGTATCGCGGCCTGATGTCGTCCTCACGGTGCGCTGAGTCGCGCGGTCGCGGCGCAACGCTCCCTCCGGATGACAATCCGTTGTGACGACGATTGTATGCCGCGCTCCAACCACTTGGCACTTGGCACTTGGCACTTGGCACTTGGCACTTGGCACTTGGCACTTAGGACTTAGGACTTAGGACTTTCTTTTCGTCTTTCACCCCGGAGGACCCCGAAATGGCCACCCTCACTTGGCACGGGCACTCCTGCTTCACCCTCGTGACCGACGAAGGGAAGCAGATCCTGATCGATCCGTGGATCGACGAGAACCCGATGTCCGACATCAAGACCGGCGACATCGAGGCGCTGGACTACATCCTGGTGTCGCACGGGCACTCGGACCACTTCGCGGACGTGGTGAAGCTGGCGAAGAAGACCAACGCCACCGTCATCTCCACCTTCGAGCTCGTGGCCTTCACGCAGTCGCAGGGGGCGAAGAACGGCCACGGGATGAACATCGGCGGGGCGTACGTGTTCGACTTCGGGCGGGTGAAGCTGACGCCGGCGCTGCACACCGGGAGCATCGACGGCGACGACGGCTCGCACACCACCGACCCGGCCGGCTTCCTGATCTCGCTGAACGGCGGCCAGCGCATCTACCACGCGGGCGACACGGCGCTGATCATGGACATGCAGCTGCTGCACGGCTCGGTCGACGTGGCCATCCTCCCCATCGGCGACAACTTCACCATGGGCCCCGAGGACGCGGCGCGCGCGGTGGAGATGATCGAGCCGGAGGTCGTCATCCCCATGCACTACAACACCTTCCCGGTGATCGAGCAGAACCCCGAGGGCTTCCGCACCCTGGTCGGCGACCGCGCCAAGGTGGTGATCCTGCAGCCCGGCGAGTCGTTCACGGTCTGATACCGGATTCGGAGATCGATCGTGCATCCGTAACCGCACGTGCGACCTCGCCTATAGATCCTTCGGCCTGCAACCGCTCGTGCGGAGGCAACGACGGTGTGGCCGGCCTCAGGATGACGTCTCTCCGTGCGTTTGAAATGCACAGATGATTGCCAGAGCCGGTCTGAAAAGCAGGTCCACCGAGAGACGCGGAGCCGCGGAGAACACCGTCGTTCTCTGCGGCTCCGCGTATCTGTGAGATTCTTCTGCCGAAGTCAGTCCGCCGCCGCGGGCTCCGGGATGCGCACGTCGTCGGCTGGTGACAACGCGCGCGCGGTGTAGGTGTCGAAGAAGGCGCGCGCCTCCTCCAGGTCGGCGGGGCAGAGGAAGGCGGGGCCGAGCGCCTCCGCGCCCTCCAGCGCCAGCGCGAACAGGTCGCGGGCGGTGGCGGCGATGCGCTCGTCGCGCAGCCCCGCCCGCCCGGCGCGCACCAGCAGCGCGGGGTCGGGCGCGCCCGCCAGCTCGCGCGCGGCGGCGAACGACGGCGCGTGGTACACCAGGCCGCCGAAGAACGCGGCCGGCGCGGCGTACCACTCCGGCGCCACCGCGTCCGCGGCGCGCATCTCCGCGAAGCCCTTGGGGCGCACGTCGGGGAAGAGCGTGGTCAGGTGCGTGCGCCACTCCTCCATCCCCACCGCCCCGCGCGCGTTCCACTCGCCGAAGCTGGGCCACCCCTCGTGCTCGTGGGGGATGAGGATGGCCGGCGCGCCGAGCGCGAACTCCAGGTACTCGGGGACGGGATCCTCACCGCAGGCGAAGATCCCCGTGCGGCCGCCGCCCAGCTCGCGCCAGATGCGAGCGCGGAAGCTGCGCTCGCCCGTGTCCTCGCCGCGGTAGACGGGCGAGTTGGCGAAGACGGCCACCGCGTACGGCGCCAGCGCGTTCAGGAAGCGCCACCGCGCGTACGCGTCGGCGCCCCAGTCCAGGTTGCACTGGAACGACGCCGTCTGCCGCATCATCCGCGTGCCGCCGCCGCCGCACTCCTCCAGGAAGCGCGTGAGCCGCACGTAGCGCTTGCCGGGAAGCTGCAGGGCGATGTCGTCCACCGCGTTCACGGGGTCCACGCCCACGCTCAGCAGCTCGATCCCCTCCTCGCGCGCGTCGCGGACCAGCGGGCGGACGACGGTGCGCAGGCTCTGCAGCAGCGCCGAGGCGGAGCGGAAGGGCGGGGCGGAGAGCTCGATCTGCCCGCCGGGCTCGAAGGTGATGGTCCCGCCGTCCGGCAGCAGCCAGTTGGGCATTCCGTAGACGGACGCCGTCTCCTTCCATCCCCATCGCCCCGCGAAGTCGCGCAGGAACGGCAGCGTCGAGCGCCCCTCGTCCGCGATGATGGGGACGACGGCGCGCGTCTCCGCGTCCACCGGAATGAGCTCCACCTCCGCGCCGATGGTGGGTGGGCGCGGCTCCCGGCGGCGTTGGCCGAAGGCGTTGTCGCGGAGGTCCGCGGCGAGCGCGTCAGGGTCCAGCATCACTCCACGGCGGCAAGGAGGATGGCGTACAGGCCGTCTTCGTCCGTCTCCCAGCGCACCAGCCGCATTCCCGCGCCGCGCAGCATGGCCTCGATGCTGGCGCGGTCGTGCTTGCACGAGATCTCGGTGCGGATGGTCTCGCCCGCGGCGATGGCGAACTCGCCCGCGCCGGGGACGGCGACCGTCTGCGGCGCGCGCGCGACGAGGTGCATCTCGATGCGGTGGTCCACCGGGTTGTAGAACGCGCGGTGGTCGTACGCGGCCGGGTCGAAGTCCGCGCCCGCGAGCGTGTTGACCACGCGCAGCATGTTGCGGTTGAACTCGGCCGTGACCCCGGCCGCGTCGTTGTACGCCGCCTCGATCACGCGCGGATCCTTGCGGAGATCGACGCCCATCAGGAAGGCGTCGCCGGTGTGCATGCGGCGGCGGACGCGGGCGAGGAGCGCGGTGGCCTCGTCCGGCGCGAAGTTGCCGATCGTGCTCCCCAAAAAGGCGTGGAGCACGGGATGCGGCAGCTCGGGCGGGAGCGCGAAGTCCGCCGTCATGTCCGCGACGACGGGAACCACGTCGATGGTCGGGTACAGCGCCGAGAGGCGGACCGCGGTCGACTCCAGGAAGTCGGCGCTCACGTCCACGGGGACGTACGCCGCGAAGCCCACGGCGTCGCGGATGGCGTCGAGGACGATGCGCGTCTTCTCCGCGCTCCCGGCGCCCAGCTCCACCAGCGTCTTCGGCTGCAGCGCCCAGATCCAGTCCGGCATCCACTGCCGCAGCAGCGCCGCCTCGGTGCGCGTCAGGTAGTATTCGGGGAGGCGGGTGATCTCCTCGAACAGCTCCGAGCCGCGCTCGTCGTAGAAGTACTTGGGCGGCAGCTCCTTCTGCGGGCGGCCCAGGCCGTCGCGGATCTCCGCCAGCATTCCCGCCGCGGCGGGCTGGAGCGTGTCAGTCATCGCGCACGATCCTGAAGCCGCTGAAGATCTGCCGGCGGATGGGGTAGTCCCAGTTGCGGAAGGTGTTGCGGATGGCGCCCGGGCGCGTGGCCCAGCTGCCGCCGCGCAGCACCTTGTAGTCGGGCCCGAAGAAGACCTCGCTGTACTCCTTGTACGGGAAGGTCTCGTAGCCGGGATAGGGCGCGAAGTCGCTGGACGTCCACTCCCACACGTCGCCGATCATTCCGTACGCGCCGATGGGGGAGAGGTTGTGCGGATAGCCGCCGACCTGCCCCGGCTCGAACGAGAGCTGGTCGACGTTGGCCAGATACGCGGTCGCCGGCTCGTCGCCCCACGGATAGTCGCGCTTCCGCCCCGCCGCCGGGTCCCACGACGCCGCGGCCTCCCATTCCTGCTCCGTCGGAAGACGGCCGCCGGCCCAGCGGGCGTACGCATCGGCCTCGTACCAGCAGACGTGGCAGACGGGGCGCGCGGGATCGACCTCCATCTCCCGGTCCATCGAGCGCGTCATCCACACGCCGTCGTGCCGCGACCAGAACTGCGGGGCCACCAGTCCGGCCTCCCGGCGGTGCTTCCACCCGGCCTCGGTCCACAGCTCCGGGCGGTCGTATCCCCCGTCGTCGATGAAGCGCTGGTACTCGCCGTTGGTGACCGCCCACGCGCCGATGCGGAAGGGCCGGAGATCCACCGCGTGGCGCGGGCGCTCGTTGTCGTAGGCTGCCGAGCGGTCGCCGGTGCCGATCTCCACGCGGCCGCCGGGGAAGCGCACCATCCCGTCCGCGTCGGAGGCGACGGGGCGGCCGGGGGGCGTGGCGATGGCGCGGGGGGCGCGGTAGAAGGGATCTTCCTTCAGCTGCAGCGCCTGCAGGATGGTTTCGTTGTGCTGGTACTCGTGCTGGAGCACCATCCGGTACACGTAGCCGGCGCGCAGCAGCGGGTCGTCGCCGCCGGGCGCGCCGCCGTTCTCCAGGTGGGAAAGGACGCGCAGCCGCGTCTCGGCCATGTTGTCGAGCGAATCGCCCAGCCCGGGAAGGCGCAGCTGGCCGCGCACCGAGCGCGGGTTCTCGAAGGGGTTGAACATCCCCGGCATCTCGCCGAACTCCACGGGGCCGGAGAGGTTGCGCACCAGCCACAGCTCCTCGAAGTGCGCGATGTGCCCCAGGTCCCACACGATGGGGCTCATGAGCTTGTTGTGCTGCGTCATCAGCTCGGCCTCGGGGACCGAGCCGACCAGCAGGAGCGTGCGGGCGCGCGCGTCGAGCAGCAGCTCGGCGATCTCGCGCGGAGTCGGCGCAAGGCCGGAGGTGGCGGTCATCCTTGGGCGTAGAGGAGGGTTTCCGCGCAGATGGGCCGGATGTAAGCTAGGTGCGGCTGCGCGGGCGCGCCACGATTTCGGCGCGAGTTCATGTCAGGGAAACAGCGGGTGGGGATGCAAGAATTTCGCCCGTGGCCGCCAGCCGTGTGAAGGTTGGTGGAGGGTTGCGCCGGAACGCGCGGATTGCGCCGCAGATGGATGCGGAGCGCTCCCAAGTTGGGGAGGGCGAATGAATTCGCGGCAACAACGGCACAAAGTCCGCCTTCGCGGACTCGCGCGTCGGCATCGTTGCGGGCTCCGGGATCGGCGCGAAGGCAGGCCATTCTCCCAATGGAATTGGGGGGCAACAACAGCACAAAGTCCCTGCGGGACTGCGGCCTCGGCATCGTGGCGGATCTGGGAGGATGGCGCACCCTGCGCCGGGTTCTCCCCTCCCCGCGGAGCTCCCGACGCGCTTGTGTCTGCTGATGGGGAGATTGGAGTCGCGGGTGCGCGGGGAGGTTACAGCTTCGGAGCGGTGATACGGATTTCGCCTGCGGGACGGATCTCATCCCCCTGATCCTCTTCTTTCGATGACCGACGGACGGGTGGTGCTGGACGCGCGGGAGGTGCGGAAGCGCTACGGCCAGGCCGCGGCGCTGGACGGCGTGTCGCTGGAGGTGCGCGCGGGGGAGTGCGTGGCGCTGGTGGGCGAGAGCGGGTCGGGGAAGACCACGCTGCTGCGCTGCTTCAACCGCATGACCGAGATCGACGGCGGCACCGTGCGCGTGGACGGCGACGACGTGGCCGCCATCGACCCGGTGGAGCTGCGGCGGCGCGTGGGGTACGTGCCGCAGGAGGGCGGGCTGCTGCCGCACTGGACGGTGCTGCGCAACGCCGCGCTCGTCCCCTGGCTCCGCGGCGACGCGCAGGCGGAGCGGCGCGCGGCCGAGGCGCTGGCGTGGGTAGGGCTGCCGGCCGAGCGCTTCGGCGGGCGGTGGCCGCGCGAGCTGTCGGGCGGGCAGCGGCAGCGCGTGGCCATCGCGCGGGCGCTGGCGGCCAGCCCATCGATCGTGCTGCTGGACGAGCCGTTCGGCGCGCTGGACGCCATCACCCGCGCGGAGCTGCAGACGGCGTTCGACGCGCTCCGCCGCCGCCTGGAGACGACCGCCGTGTTCGTCACCCACGACCTGCACGAGGCCGCGCTCCTGGCCGACCGCATCGCCGTGCTGCGCAGCGGCCGCATCGAGCAGGTGGCGCCGCCCGCCGAGCTGCTCGCCGCGCCCGCGACGGAGTACGTGCGCGACCTGCTGTCGCGGGCGCGGATGGTGGCGGCGTGAGCAGCCACCCCTCATCCCCCCGGTCCCTCCCTCGCTCCACGGGAGAAGGGAGAACCCGGCGCTGCACCGGTGCCGGCTCGGTGCGGAGATACCTGGCGGCAGTCCGCGAAGGCGGACTTCGTGCTGTTGTTGCCGCGAATTTATTCGCCGGGGCGATGGCTGGGCTCGGCGCTGGGCCTGTCGCCGCACAGCGATCCCCATCCCCCGCCGCATCCCGACCCGTCGTCGTCGCGTCCAAACCCTTCGGGGAGAGCTACCTGCTGGCGGAGATGTTCGCGCAGGTGCTGGAGGCGCGCGGGTTTCGCGTGGACCGGCGGCTGGGGCTGGGGGCGACGGAGATCGCGTTCGGGGCGCTGCGGACGGGGGCGATCGACGTCTACCCGGAGTACACGGGGACGGGGCTCACGGCCATCCTCCACGACGAGCCGAAGGGCGACGCGCGCGCGGTGTTCGGCCGCGTGTCGCGCGAGTTCGAGGCGCGCTGGGGGGTGCACTGGCTGCCGCCGCTCGGCTTCGAGAACACCTACGCCATCGCCGTGCGCAGGGAGACGGCGCGGCGGTACGGGCTGCGCACGCTGACGGACCTGGCGCGCGCGTCGCCGAACCTGACGGCGGGGTTCACGCCGGACTTCATCGGGCGGCCGGACGGGCTGCCGGGGCTGTCGCGCGCGTACGGCCTGCATCCGCGCGAGGTGCGCTCGCTGGTGCAGGCGGTGAAGTACCGGGCGCTGGCGGGCGGCGCGGTCGACGTGGTGGACGGCTACTCGACCGACGGGCTGCTGGCGAAGTTCGACCTGGTGGTGCTGGAGGACGACAAGCGCTTCTTCCCGCCGTACGAGGCGGCCGCGATGGTGGGCGCGCGGCTCTGGCGCCAGTCGCCGGGCGCCGTGGCCGAGCTGGCGCGCCTCAGCGGCCGCATCGACGTGGTGACGATGCGCGAGCTGAACCGCCGCGTGGAGGTGGACGGCCAGCCCGTCGCGAGGGTCGCCGCGGACGCGCTGCGGGAGATGGGAATGCTGCGCGCCGCCTCGCCGTCCGCGCGCGCGACGTCGTCACCGGCGCGCGAGGGCTCGCTCCCCGCGTACCTGTGGGCGCGGCGCGGCGAGCTGGGGCGCGAGACGGGGCGGCACCTGCTGCTGGTGCTCCTCTCCCTCATCGCCGCCGTGGCCGTCGCGGTGCCGCTGGGGGTGATGCTGGAGCGGACGCGGCCGGGCGCGGCGGAGGGGGCCATCCGCGGGGCGGGGGTGCTGCAGACCATCCCCAGCATCGCCCTGCTGGCGTTCATGATCCCGCTGCTGGGGATCGGGATGGCGCCGGCGCTGGTGGCGCTCTGGCTGTACTCGCTCTACCCCATCCTCCGCAACACCTACAGCGGCGTGCGCGACGCCGACCCCGCCGCCACCGAGGCCGCCCGCGCGCTGGGGATGAGCCCCGGCCAGGTGCTGCGCCACGTGCGGCTGCCGCTGGCCGCGCCGTCGATCATGGCCGGCATCCGCACCGCCGCGGTGATCGACGTGGGCACGGCCACGCTGGCGGCGTTCATCGGCGCGGGCGGGCTGGGCGACCCGATCGTGGCCGGGCTGGCGCTCACCGACACGCGCATGATCCTCTCCGGCGCCATCCCCGCCGCGCTGCTGGCGCTGGCGGTGGATGCGGCGCTGGCGCTGGCCGAGCGCGCGCTGCGGCCGCGGGGTGTGGGGTGATGGTCGGCGGGAGGATCGGGCGGGCGGGGGATGGGCGGGCGGGGGAGATGGATCCGGCCTGGAGGCAGCCTATCCCCCAATGGAATTGGGGGGCAACAACAGCACAAAGTCCCTTCGGGACTGCTTTCCGGCATTTCCGCATAGCACCGGGGTTTGTGCTGCGGCTGGTTTTTCCTTCGCCGGCCGAAGGATCTGCTTGCAAGGAGCAGGGCCGCATCCACTCGGATGCGGCCCCACTCATTCGAAATCCAATCCCGCAACACGCCTCACGGCTGCTTGATGTCGATGACGAGGCGGTTGGGGGTCTGGAGCTCCATCACGCGGTAGGGCTGGCGGGTGTCGAGGCCCAGCACGATCTCCACGTCGCCCTCGAAGTCGCAGGTCATCACCAGCTGCTTCATCACCGGCAGCGTGAGGGGGATGTCGCGCTGGCGGACGGTGGGCGCGCCCGCGTCGTCGTGCGCCTGCGCGGTGCGGAGGCGCACCACCAGCCGCGCATCTCCCGCGACCCGCACCACCCGCCCCGAGCCGCACTGCGCGACCGGCCCATCCGCGTACTCCACGTGCCACCCGGACGCCGGCCCCGTGCCGAAATCCAGCACCAGCCGGTCGAAGCCGTTCTGCTGCGCCACCCGCAAGCCCCGCAGCGTGGCGACCACGTTCGGGCGCTGGACGTCGCGCGCGCCGGACGTCCAATCCCCCGCCGATGCGACCGCGGCGGTCTTCGCCGAGTCCTTCGCCACGCTGTCGGTCTTCGCCTTCGCCGCCGCCGCCGCGGAGACGGCGGGGGTGTCGCCGACGAAGGTGGGGATGGAGTAGCCGGTGTCGCGCTCGGCGCCTTCCTTCGTGGTGTCGCCGTTCGCCATCTCGGCGCGGCGGCGGTCGGTGGCGTCCTTCAGCTCGCCGCCCTGGTCGCCGCACGCCGCGGCCAGCGACAGGGCGGAGATGAGCATCGCCCCGGCGAATAGCCGGTAGCTTCGACGCAAGTGGAAGTCGTGCACGGAGATCCGGGTCAGGTGTGGACGGTCTGTGCGATGCGGTGGGCGCCCGCGTAGACGTTGAAGCGCCCGCCGCGGACGAAGCCGCAGAGGGTGATGCCGGCCTGCTCGGCCAGCTCCACGGCCAGGCTGCTGGGCGCCGAGACGCCGGCCAGCACCGCGGCGCCGGCGCGCGCCGCCTTCTGCACCAGCTCGAAGCTCAGGCGCCCGCTCACCATCACGATCCGCTCGCCCCACGGCAGCTCGCGCTCCAGCAGCGACGCGCCCACCAGCTTGTCCATGGCGTTGTGGCGGCCCACGTCCTCCCGCGCGCGCACCAGCTCGCCGTCGGCGGTGAAGAGGCCGGCCGCGTGCAGCCCGCCGGTGCGCTCGAACACCGCCTGCGCGGCGCGCAAAGCGTCCGGGAGACGGGTGACGACATCGGGCGCGACGACGAGACCGGACTCGACGCGCGCGCAGGCGGGCCCCATCACCGCCTCGATGGACGCCTTGCCGCAGACGCCGCAGCTGGAGGTCTGGTAGAAGTTGCGCTGCAGGCTGGCCGGGTCCCACCGTGTCCCCGCCGCCAGGATGACGCTGACGACGTTGTACTGCTGCGCGCCGTCCGTGCAGTAGCGGATGGAGGAGATGGCGTCGGCCGAGGCGATCAGCCCCTCGGTGTAGAGGAACCCGGCGGCCAGCTCGAAGTCCGCGCCCGGCGTCCGCATCGTGACGGAGACGGGCGTCGCCGCGTCGTCCAGCCGCGCGCCGCGGAGATCGGATGCCACGGCGACGCGGATCTCCAGCGGCTCCTCGGTGGCGAGCAGGTCGGTGCGCGCGCGGCGGGCGGCGCCGTCGTCCCCGACGGACACCTGCTCCACGCGGCGGCGGACGGTGCTCGCCTTGCGCGTCATCCCACCCCCGCGGCGGCGGGCGCGCGCTCCGGCGAGGGCGCGGACGGCAGCTCCATCTCCACCAGCCGTTCGTCCTTGCCCTCCACGCGGACGGGACTGGTCGCCAGCGCGATGGTGACGGGGATGAGCTTGGCGGAGGGCTGGTTGCTCCCCTTCGCCGTCTTCCCCAGCGGGATCAGCACGTTGGCTTCGGGGAAGTACGCGGCGCACGCCCCGCGCGGCACGTCGTAGGCGACGGCCTTGAAGCGCGGCGCCAGGCGCTCCACGCCGTCCTTCCAGTGCGAGCGGATGTCCACCTCGTCGCCGGGGGCGATGCCGCGCTCGGCCATGTCGGCCGCGTTCATCAGCACCACGCGCCGCGCGCCCTTGATGCCGCGGTAGCGGTCGTCCAGCCCGTAGATGGTGGTGTTGAACTGGTCGTGCGAGCGGATGGTGAAGAGCCGCAGCTCGCCCTCGCCCAGCCGGATCCCGGGCAGCGGGACGACCTCGAGCTGCGCGCGGCCGGTTTCCGTCTTCCACTCGCGGTGCGCGGCGGTGTTGCGCAGGACGAAGCCGCCGGGCTCGCGCACGCGGCGGTTGAAGTCCTGGAATCCGGGGATCACCCGCTCGATGCGGTCGCGGATGCGGTCGTAGTCTGCCACCAGCGCGTCCCAGTCCACGCCCTCTCCAGCGGGCAGCGCCGCCTTCGCCAGCCCCGCCACGATCGCCGGCTCGCTCTTCAGGTGGGGCGACGCGGGGCGGTTCGTCCCCCGCGACGAGTGGACGACGGACATCGAATCTTCTACCGTGACGAACTGCTCGCCGCCCGCCTGCAGGTCGCGCTCGGTGCGGCCCAGGCACGGCCAGATCATGGCCTCGCGGCCGTGGACCAGCGCGCCGCGGTTCAGCCGGGTGAGCACGTAGACGGAGAGGTCGGGCGTGCGCATCGCCCGCTCCAGCATTCCGTGGTCGGGACTGGCGGAGAAGAAGTTGCCGCCCATCGACATGAAGAAGCGGATCCTGCCCTCCGACATCGCGTGGATCGTCTCGACGACGTCCAGTCCCCGCTCGCGCGGCACCGCGAAGCCGAACTCGCGCTCCAGCGCGTCCAGCAGCGGCGCACCCGGCGCGTGGTCGATCCCCACGGTGCGGTCGCCCTGCACGTTGCTGTGGCCGCGGATGGGCGCGGCGCCGGCACCCGGGCGCCCCACGTTGCCGCGCAGCAGCAGCAGGTTGGAGATGGCGATGATGTTGTCGACCGCGTTGTCGTGCTGCGTGAGCCCCATCGCCCAGGTGACGATGGTCGCGCGCGAGCGGATGTAGATGTCCGCCGCGGCCTTCAGCTGCGCGCGCGCCAGCCCGGTCTGCTCCTCGATCGCCAGCCACGGCGTGGCCTCGAGATCGGCCACCAGCTCCTCGTACCCGGTGGCGTGCGCGCGGATGAAGCCGTGGTCCACCACGCGGCCGGGGGCGCTCTTCTCCGCCTCCATCACCCACTTCATCATCCCCTTCAGCACCGCCACGTCGCTCCCGGGAAGCGGCTGCAGGTAGAGCGTGGTCATCTTCGTCCCGTGCCCCACCAGGCTGGCGGCCACCTCCTGCGGGTGGATGAACTCCTCCAGCCCGCGCTCGCGCAGCGGGTTGATGGCCACGATCTCAGCCCCGCGCCGCCGCGCCGCCTGCAGCGTGCTGAGCATGCGCGGGTGGTTGGTCCCCGGGTTCTGGCCGATGACGAAGATGGCGTCGGCCTTCTCGAAGTCCTCCAGCTGCACCGTTCCCTTGCCCACGCCCAGCGTCTTCCGCAGCCCCACGCCGCTGCTTTCGTGGCAGAGGTTGGAGCAGTCCGGGAAGTTGTTGGTGCCATACATCCGCCCGAACAGCTGGTACAGGAACGCCGCCTCGTTGCTCGTGCGCCCCGAGGTGTAGAACGCCGCCTGGCTAGGAGATGCGAGGCCGCGCAGCACCCCGCCGGCGCGCGCGAACGCCTCGTCCCAGCCGATGGCCTCGAAGCGGTCGCTCCCCGCGCGGCGGATCACGGGGTGGCTGAGGCGCCCCTGCTGCTCCAGCCAGAAGTCGCTCTGCGCCAGCAGCTCGTCCACCGTGTGCCGGGCGAAGAAGCCGGGATCGGCGCGGCGCGAGGTGGCCTCGGCGGCCACGGCCTTCGCGCCGTTCTCGCAGAATTCGAAGGTGGAGCGGTAGTCCTTCGGCTCGGGCCAGGCGCACCCGGGGCAGTCGAACCCGTCCATCTGGTTCACCACGCGCAGCGCCTTGGAGCCCTGCACCAGCGACTTCTCGCGCGCCAGCTGCCGCACGCTGCTCAGCACGGACGACAATCCGCCCGCCGGCTTCTCGGCCGTGCGGACGAACGGGGGCACCGGGTCGTTCGAGGCTTGCCTGGACATCGGGCTCACGCTCGGGGAATGGAGATGTAAGGCGTTGCGTGGAAAGGTGGTTTGGGCGCGGCGGAGGGGCAAGGTGGGGAGGGTGCGAACGTGCGGAAGTGCGGAAGTGCGGAAGTGCGGAAGTGCGGAAGTGCGGAAGTGCGGGGACGGAGTACGAAAAGTACGAGAGTACGACTCTGTCACGCTGAACCGGTAACGCGCTTCGGACGTCTCGTGCCCTCCCCCCGCGCCGGAGGGCGCGACCCCCTCCCGTTCCGGGAGGAGGTGGCTTTCCAGCATCCCCGCGCCACCGAACCCGCGTCTCACCCGGGCTTCCCTGGCGCGGCGAAGGAGGGGCCAGCCGGACGGGCAAGATGCAGCCACCTCCGCGCCGATGCTGTCCAGCTACCTCTCCCGGTACGGGAGAGGTGGACGGCCTCGGCCGGCCGGAGAGGGCGCGATGCCGGAGCGCGCGCGAACGTCGGACGACGCGCCGCGGCTCGGCATCGCGCCCGCATCGCCGTTTATACCGTGCAGCCGTCGGTGCAGACGTACGCGCCGCAGACGCTCTCGCCGCCGGGGGCGCCGCAGGTGCCGTAGCAGGTGGCGCTCGGGTAGACCGTCATCGGGCACTGGTCGGCGTACGAGTGGCAGTTGTCGTTGTACGGATCGTTGGTGCACCCCTCCGTGTCGTTGCCGCAGCCGAACGCGGCGTCGCTCGCATCGCCGCACAGCCCCCAGCAGCGCGTGTACTCCGTCCCCGACCGCGCGCGCACCGTGCCGATCCGCCCGGCCACCGCGTCCAGCGTCTCGAAGGTCTCCACCTGCAGCCCGTCCATCTCCAGTCGCAGCTTCTTCATGCGTTCCTCCCTGCGTGGTGATTGGGATAATGCGCGACGGTGCGCCCGGAAGATTTAAGATATCTCATCGAAACTCACCAGTAGGTCGCAAAAGAAGCTCAACGTACATCAACTCCACGTCACCAAAAAGAAATTTTGATCTTTATGTTCGCTATTTTGACGCTATAGGATTTTATGCTGAGGAGGATCGCATGCGTTTCCGGCGGGGACGAGGGTTGGACGCGCGGACCCGGATCGGCCATCGTGGAACTGGTTCCCGAACGATCGCCCGTCCCTTTCGCAAGGAGTCACCCATGAAGAAGCTGGCACTCACGATCGAGTCGCTGACGGTGGAGTCGTTCGCGGTGGAGGGCGTCGAGCGGGAGGGAGGGACCGTGCGGGCGCACGTCGACACGCGCTTCGGAGAAACCTGCATGACCCAGTGCGCCACGGGGATCTGCGACTGCTACTTCACCGACCCGAGCTGCAACTCTCCCTGCGGTTGAACCCCGCGCCGGGAAATACGAAGCAGGGCGCCCGGACCTACCTCGGGACGCCCTGTTTCTTGTCGCTCCCGCCGGACGGGACGGATCAACCGCCACGCCCCGCCGGCTGCTCCCAGTCGCGCAGGTGGTCGATCAGGTAGTCGATGCCGAACACGTGCCCGGTGCGGTCGTCCTCGCGGCGGAAGATGACCTGCGACCAGCCGCGCATCCCCGTGGGGATGTAGCGCATCCCGTGCATGGTCAGCTTCTGCCCGCTGATGGCGCGGATCAGCACCTGCTCGTAACGGCTGCGGCTGAGCTCCCTCTCGGGGAACAGGTTGTCCCAGGTGCACAGGCGGCCCACGTCCTCGTACTCCGGCGGGCGGTCGTCCAGGTCCAGCAGACTGGGCGCGCGGCCGCGCATCACGCTCCCGATCAGGCGGAAGGTGAACGGGTCGCTGATGCGCCGGATGGGGTGCCAGAAGTGCCGCACCGTGAGCCCCGCGATGGCCCGCAGCGACAGCTTCCGCCCGTCGGTGGTCTCCCACATCGGCCGGTCCACGTCGGCCTCGAAGGGGTTGCACTGGAAGCAGGTGAGCCGGGCCAGCCACCCCTTGCGCGAGGTGTGGGGGATGGGCGCGTAGCCGCGGATCACGGGGATGTCGGTCTGCTCCAGGATGTCCAGCTCGAAGCTGGGCCAGGTCATCACCTCGCGCACGATCCCCGTGATCAGCGTGGCCGTGGCGATCATCAGGCTCGCGCTGGGGGTGAAGTCGGCGGTGATCTCGATGCGGTCGCCGCGCGGCCGCACGCCGATCCCCGTCGATCTGCGATTCGCCGCCAGCATCATCACGGGGACGGGAAGGATGTAGCTGAGCAGGAGCGCCAGCTTCTCCACCGTGCGGTTGCGCCCCCGGCGCGCCCGCGGCAGCTCGAACGACACGTTGTAGTGCGTGCTGAAGCCCACCAGGCGCACCTCGCGCCCGTTCCGCTCCTCCCACGCGTCCAGCTCCTGCCGCACGAAGAGGATGGCCTCCCAGAGCGAGCGGCCGGCGCGCGCGGCGCACCCCCGCTCGATCTCGATCACCGGCGTGGCCACCTCGATGACGCCGGTGTCGAAGTACACGGCGCCGCCGGTGGGCAGGTGGTACGAGGTGCCCATGCGGTGCATCAGGTCGCCGCGCACGAAGGCGCGCGGGTCGCCGAACACGTCTTCGGGGCGCACCAGCTCGCCGTCCACCGCCACCTGGAACTCGGCCTCCATCCCGATCGCGGCCAGCTTCAGCCGCGCCTGCCGGGCGCGCCCGCTCTTGGTCGCGTAGTCTTCCTTCTTCGCCTTCATGCTCATGGGGCCACTGCTCCGGCGGTTTCGGTCTCGCTCGTTTCCACTTCGCCCGGCTCCTGCGGCTGCAGCTCGTCCTCGCGCCGCGCGCGCTCGCCGGGCACCCCGTGCGGCACCACCACCGTCCATCCCAGGTCCACGTGCAGGTGGTCGTCGGCCTCGGCCACCCCGCTCCCATACGGCCGCACCCACACGCCCGGCATCAGCCTTTCCGCGATCTTCGCGTAGCGGGAGATGGTCTTCCGGTCGTCCAGCCAGTCGTCGCCCACGCGGTAGATGTTGGCGGCCGTTCCCCAGCAGTGCGTGCTGGCGTGGGTGGACAGCGCGTGCGCGGGCGAGCGGTATCCCCCGTTGGCGGCGATGTGCACGTAGGTGCCCACCTCGCGGCGGAAGAGCTCCAGGAACGAGGCCAGCAGGCTCACGGCGCAGGGAAGGTAGCGCGGCCAGCCGCTCCTCAGCCGCTCCGTCTCGCGCACGTCCACGTTCAGGAACTCCCAGATCTCGAAGTTGGGCGCCAGCCCCGTCTCCAGCGCCACCTCCCAGGTGGGCACGCGGTAGAAGAAGCGCGGCAGCCGCCGCAGCCGCCCGTCGCGCCCGCGCATCAGCTCGCCGGGGCGCAGGATCCGGCGCAGCTCGTCGTTCAGCCGCGCGCCGTCGGTCACCTGCAGGGGAAAGTCAGCCATCCCGGCCTTCCCCCGCGGTCAGGTGCTCGTAGATCGCGCGCGAGATGCGGGCGATGGTGTCGCTGCGTCCCGAGGCGCCCGGCTCCCACTGCGTGAGCACGGCCAGGCAGTACGGCTTGCGGCCGGGGAGGTAGACGATGGCCGCGTCGTGCGCCACGGTGCTGATCTCGCCCGTCTTGTTGGCCACCCGCGCGCCCTCCGGCACCCCGGCGGGGATCCCGCTCCTGAACTCCTGGTCGTGCAGGATCTCCAGCATCCGCGCCGAGAGCGGCACGTCGAACGCCGTCCCCTCCTCGATGGGGCGAAGGACGGAGATGAGCCCCTTCGCCGTCACCCGGTTGTTCAGCCCCTTCTCCCACGCCCGCTCGTCTTCCACGCCGCGGTGCAGCTCCACGCCCGTCACCCCCAGCTTCTCCACCGATTTGCGGATCTCGTCGATTCCGACGAGGTCCACCAGGAGGTTCGTCGCCAGGTTGCTGCTGGTGACGATCATGTGGTACGCCAGCTCGTTCACCTTCATGGTCTTGCCCAGCGCGCGGTGCACCTCGCTGTTGGCGTCGCGCCCGCTCTCCACGTGGAACGGCTTGCCATCGGCCGCGCTGTAGAAGCGGTTGCGCACGTGCACGCGGCTGTCCAGCACCAGCACGCCCCGGTGCGCGGCGCCGAACACGCCGAGCAGGATGGGCACCTTGATGGTGCTGGCGGCGTGGAACCACTCGTCGCCGTCCAGGTCCCACGCACGTTTCGTTTCATAGTCGTACCAGGCCACGCCCACGCGCTGCGCGCCCGCCTCGTCCGCGATCCGCTGCACCGTGTCGTGGAGCGTGCCCTTCGTTGCCTTCGCCGTAGCCGTCATGCCGTCGGGTGGGTGTTTGCGGCCCGGGCGCACGCCTCCCCTGGGTGCGCGCGGGATCGGCAGGGCATTGCAGGATGAGGGCCAGCGAGGGAACGGGAGGTGCGAGAGTGCGGAAGTGCGAGAGTGCGTGCGGGAGTGCGGGAGTGCGGGAGTGCGGGAGTGCGGGAGTGCGGGAGTGGATGCGGCGGTGATCGGGCCGGGATTGCTCCGGGCGACTGAAGTCGCGGCAACAACAGCACAAAGTCCCTGCGGGACTGCCGCCTCGACATTCGAGTGATGCAAGGACGGCCGTGCATGCGGTGAGTTCTCCCCTCCCCCGCGGAGCGGGCGGAGGGGCCGGGGGAGGGAACCAGCTTGGCGGGCAGGATGCAGCCCGGCCGCGCCGATGCCTCTCCTCACGCGGAGTGCTCCCCCCTTCTCCTGGTGTCGGGAGAAGGGGGGCCGGGGGGATGAGGGCTCCGGCGCGAAGCGCCCCCGCTGTCACATGGCGGTCACCGGAACCAACGAGTCGGGAGATCGAAATGCCGCCGGACTGCGGATGATTCTGGCGAGCCGCCGATCATCTCCCGCAGCCCGTTGATGTTTTCACGTCCGCCGATCAGCCGGGGGATTCGCCGCCTTCGCCGCCTTCGCCTCCCTCGATTCCGTTGATACGCGCCAGCGTGGCGGTGATCGCCTTCGTCCGTGCGTCGTCGGGGCCGGCGGTCTCGGTGAACCAGGCGGCGGCGCGCTCAAGGTAGGGGCGGGCGGCGTCGGGGTCGCCCATGCCGGCCAGCAGCTCGCCCAGCTTGGCCTGGTCGCGGGCGGTGCTGTTGTGGCCGGGGCCGTACGCGCGCTCGTCGATCTCCAAGGCGTGCACGTACGCCTCGCGCGCGCCGGAGGGGTCGCCCACGCGCAGGCACAGGTCGCCCACGTTGCTCAGGATGGTCGCGGTGAAGGGGTGTCCCAGGCCGAATACCGTCTGCGCGCGCTTCAGCGCCCGGCGGAACCAGGCGCGCGCCGCGTCCAGCTCGTCGGCGCGCATCAGCAGCAGCGCCGCGTTGTTGGCGTGGGTGATGACGGTGCGGTCCTCCGGGCCGTGCTCGGCCTCCAGGATCTCGGCGGCGCGGACGGCGTTGGCGGCCATGGTGGGCCATTCGCCCAGGTTCAGCAGCGCGCCGTTCAGGTAGGTCAGGTCCCACGCCACGCGCACGTCGCCCTCGCCGTGGGCGCGGCGGCGCAGCTCGGCGGCGCGCTCCAGCAGACGGCGGGCGCCGCGGTAGTCGGCGCGCACCTCCAGCGCGAAGCGGCCGGCCAGGTGCAGCACCTGCGCGGCCGGCGCCAGCCCCGCGCCGGTCTCCGCCGCGTGTTCCGCGGCGGCCAGCGCGTGCGGGAGCAGCCCCTCGCACCGCTCCCGCTCCTCCGGGCGCACGGGGTCGGCGGGAAAGGCGCGCTCCATCACCGCGGCGGCGGCGGCGGACCACGTCTTCCGCCCCTCGTCGTCCAGCCGCTCGCCGGCGGCGCGGGCGACGCCGGCGTTCAGCACCAGCTCACCGCCCGCCACGCCGCCGGCGCCCGCGTCCAGCAGCGCGTCCCACAACCGCTCGCGCGCGTCCGGGTCGTGGAGCGCGGCGCCGGGCACGCGGGGAAGCGCCTCGGCCCCCGCCTCCAGCGCGGAGACGGGGATGGGGCGGGTGACGTCGAGAAAGGAGCAGAGCGCGAGCAGCGCCGCCGCGTCGGGGGCGGCCTGCGCCACGCGGTCCAGCGCCGCTTGGGGGTCGGGGGTCGAGCCGGTCATCGCGTCACGAGGTTGGATCACGCATCGGCCTCTGCGGCGCGGCGGATCGACTTCAGCATCTCCATCCGGATCAGCCCGCTGAACGGGCCGACCAGCATCCAGTAGCGGCGGAAGGCGCGGCCGCTGGCCGGGTCGGTGCAGCGCACCCGCGTCTCCGTAGCCAGCCGCACCCCGTCTCCATCTCCCCCGTCCGCGAGGGAGAAGTTCCACACGCCGATGGCGAAGCCCGGCCGCTCGAACGCGCGCAGCTCCTCCGGCGTCACCCGCACGATCCCGCCGCCGGGGCGCCAGAATCGTCCGACGACGCCCAGCACCAGCTCGTCACCCGGCGCCTCTTCCAGGACGATGAACCCGGCGCGCAGCAGCCCGCCTTCGCGCGCCTCCAGCGCCTTCCGCCGCCCCGCCGCGGTGAGCATCCCCGGCAGCGAGCGCAGCGCGAAGAGCGCCCGGACCACCGGCGAGCGCCCGAAGTCCAGCGCGCGCACCCGGCCCCACACCTGTTCCCGCCCGGCGCGGATGCGCGTCTCGTGCCGCTCGCGTACCTCCCACGCGGGCATCCAGCGGTCGATGAGCATGGGAGGGGACAGGGGACAGGGACAGGGACAGGGACAGGGGAATCGGATGATACCCCGCGGTGGATGTGAGGAGCGAGGCATCTCCATCCCCCCCACGCCACGAGAGCATCACCCGGATGCCGGACAGCAGTCCCGCAGGGACTTTGTGCTTTTGTTGCCCGCCAATTCATTGGCGGGTGGATTGGCGGAGCGCCTCAGTTCCCCGATCCTGCCCACCCGCCCCCCGCTCTGCCTCCGCCCGCCCGCCGCTTCGTTCGGCCGCCGGCGATCAGATCGCTCGGCGTGAGCGGCATCGCGGCCGCGCCCTCCTTCCAGTTCCACCAGAGCAGCTTCTCCGGCGCGTGCTCCGTCTCGCTGGCGAAGTAGACGGCGCAGCGCAGCACGTACAGCATGCACCGGTCGATGTGCATCCCCCGCTGCTGGCAGAGCCGGTCGTACAGCGCCTGCGGGTCGGCGCCGCGCAGGTCGTCCACGCGGCGCAGGCCCAGGTCCCACAGGTCCTCGGCAATCGACCTGCCCACGCCGGGGATGCGGCGGAAGTCCTTCAGGATGGCGGCTTTTTCGTCCTTCATCTTCCCCTCACAAACGTTTTGGGCGGCTCGCGCGTCTTAAAGGGTGCGCGGCGGTTGAAACCCGGCTGGGGGAGAGACCGTACGCCGATCTGGAGACGATGGGACCCGTCTCATGGTTTCCTAATCGGATCCGCGCAACAAGCCAGACGGACGGTCGGTACTGTAACGCGAGTCCGGCGACGATCGAGAATGCCGACCTTACCCCCACCTTTCGCATCTGCGTCCTCCGGGTGGGCACGGCTGAGACGGAGCAGGGAGACTCAAGGAGCAGGGTGAGACCGCATGGGCGAACGAGGCCCGTCCGACACCGTCGGGCGGGCCTCGCCGCTTTTCATCCCCCCGCCATCTCCTCCGGCGGAACCTCGGGGACGTCGCACGGCTTCTCGCGCCGCAGCAGCAGCCACCCCGCCACCGCCGCCCCGATCGACGCCGTGAAGATCCCCACCTTGGCGTCGGTCACCAGCCCCTCGCTGCCCGTGAACGCCAGGCCGCTGATGAACAGCGACATGGTGAACCCGATCCCGCCCAGCCAGCTCACCGCGTGCAGCGCCCGCCACTCGCACCCGCCGGGGAGCGCGGCCAGCTTCAGCCTCGTCGCCACCCACGAGAACAGCGTGATCCCCAGCGGCTTGCCGATCAGCAGCCCGAAGAGGACGCCCAGGGTGACCGGGCTGGTGAAGGCGTTGGCCAGCTCGCCCTTCAGCTCCACCCCCGCGTTGGCGAAGGCGAAGAGCGGGATGATGAAGAAGGCCACCCACGGCTGCAGCCCGTGCTCGATCCACTGCAGCGGCGCCTGCGCGGCCTCGGCGGTGTTCTCGAGCTCGATGATGGCGGCCTGCTGCGCGTGGTTGGTCAGGATGTCCGGCCCCTCGGGGCCCGCCTCGTCGAACCCCTTCAGGATCTGCCGCCCGCGCTCCAGGAACTCGCCGGTGTCGATGCGGGTGCGCGCGGGAATGGTCATCGCCACCAGCACCCCGGCCACCGTGGCGTGCACGCCCGACTTCAGGAAGCAGAGCCAGACGGCCAGCCCCAGCACCAGGTAGATGTACGGCCGGCGCGCGCCCAGCCGGTTGAACACCGCCAGGGCCACGATGAGCGCGAAGCCGAGGAGAAGCATGTTCATGTCGATGACCGCCGTGTAGAACACAGCGATCACCAGCACGGCGCCGATGTCGTCGGCGATGGCCAGCGCGGCCAGAAAGATCTTCAGCGGCGCGGGCGCGCGGTTCCCCAGCAGCGCCAGCACGCCCATGGCGAATGCGATGTCGGTTGCCATCGGGATCCCCCACCCGCTGGCCCCGCGGCCGCCCAGGTTCAGCAGGGTGAAGATGAGCGCGGGAACCACCATCCCCCCCAGCGCGCCGGCGATGGGAAGCGCGGCGCGGCGCATGGACGCCAGCTCGCCCACCAGCACCTCGCGCTTGATCTCCAGCCCCACCACGAAGAAGAACACGGCCATCAGGCCGTCGTTGATCCAGTGGTGCAGCGAGTACTCCAGCGCCTGCCCGCCGAAGCGCAGCGTGAGCGGCGTCTCGAAGAACCGGTGGTACGCCCCCGCCCACGGCGAGTTGGCCGCCACCAGCGCCGCGAGGGTGGAGACGATGAGCACCACCCCGCCCGACGACTCGGTGCGCGCGAAGCGCCCGAACGGCGAGAGGAAGCGCTCGATGGGCGTGGGCGGCGGCGGGGGGACGATCCGGGTCCGGTTCGCGCTCATGGGGCGAACATAATCGAATCCGGAGTCGCACGCGAATTGAGAGTAGATGCTGGTTCCGGCGCCATTCTGCTCGTGCTTCGGTCGAGCCGGAAACGACGAAAATCACGCGGAGACGCCGAGACGCAGAGAACTCCGTCCATGGGATGAGCTCTCTGCGTCTCCGCGGCTCCGCGCGAGGCCTTCCGTTCAGCTCGCCCGGATCTGCCGTATGATCGTGGGGTCGGTGATGCGGGTGTCGTCGGCCAGGAGGAAGGCCTTGCTCAGGATCACACTCAGCAGCGTGTCGCCCTCGAACGGGAGCGCGGGCGCGGCCACGCGGTTCTTCTGCGCGCGCGAGTCGGGGACGATGCAGAGGTAGCGGCTCCCCGGCTCCATCAGCACGTTCCCGCTCCCCAGGTGGATGCGGTAGGTGGCCAGCGTGCCGCGCACCTCCAGGAACCGGTCCTCCAGCCGCGCGACGGGGGCGATCTTCAGGCGCGGGAGAAGGCGCTCCAGCACCTCGCGGCGCGTCTCGGCGGTGGCGGAAAGGACGCCGAAGGCGAAGTCGCGCCAGTAGCGGCCCAGCCCCTCGCCGTCGCGCCACTGCGGGTCGGTGCCGATGCTGGAGACGCCGACGAACAGGTCCACGTCGCGCATCACCTCGCTGAGCACCAGCGGCGGCACCTGCTCCAGCGGCAGCGGCACGCCGTCGCGGAAGAAGCGCACCGAGTCGGTGGCCACGTACATCGCCACGCCGGAGTGCGCCATCATCGCCTCGCCCTCCACGCCCTCGATCCAGAACTCCGCCGTCAGCCCGGCGTGGCCGGGGATGCGCAGCGTGGGCCACATCCCCCCGTCGTACTCGCCCATCATCGCGCTCTGCCAGCCGCGCGACTTGGCCAGCGCCGCCATCTGGTGCTGCCGCAGCACGTGCGCGGCGAAGCGGTTGGAGTAGGTGAAGGTCTCCTCTTCCGCGGGCGTCAGCCGGTACGTTTCCCGGTGCGCCTGCTTGAACGGCTGCGTGACGGCGTGCCGGTCCAGCCACGCGCGCCACGCCCGCGCGTCCTCCGGCGCCGCCGCGACGGGATGCCAGAGCCCGGCCATCGTCCCATCTCCCAAACCTTCCAGCGGCCGGTCGTCCGCGTCCACCAGCGCGCCGCCCAGCCAGGCGCCCGGGCGGACCTCCCCGTCCGACTCGAAGCGCCAGATGATGCGCCGGGCGAGGAGCGCCATCAGCGGGTGATCGAGGTAGCGCTCGCGCCAGGCGGGGAAGGGCAGGGTGCGCTCCCACATGGGGATCGTCTCCAGCCGCGCGCGCTGGGCGGAGAAGGCCTGCTCCATCTCCGTGGCCGCCTTCTTCAGCGCCTTCAGCTCGTCCGCGTGCGACGACTTCAGCGCGGCGGGCGGGCTCTTCTGCGTCTTCCCGTCGCGCGTCCACGCCGTCTCCGCCTTTCCGCCGTCCAGCCGCACCTCCACCGTCCACCCGTCCAGATCGTCGCGGATCAGGCCGGGCTCCTCCATCCCGAAGGTGGAAACGGCCAGCTCCTCCAGATCGGCGGGCTGCATCCCGCGGCGGGCGGCGGCGGCCAGCAGCGTCTTCTCGATCAGCGCCTGCGCCTGCACGTAGCGGATCTTCGCGCGCAGCCGGCCGATCTGCTCCAGCGCCTCCATTCCCGGCATCTCGCCCAGCGCGGCCACGCAGGCGTTCACTACCTTGGCCGAGCGCTGGCCGACCATCGGAATCTTCCTGCCGCACGCCAGCGCCACGCCGCCCAGCACGCCCGCCGTCTCCGCGTCCGGATCGCCCGCGAGCGCCCACACCATCCCGCGCGCCAGGTCGCCCGCGCGGACGGGGAGCAGCGTGTCCGCGCCCGGCGCGATCGCGTCCAGCCACGCCGCGGCCTGGGTCCGGAACGCGTCCGCGCCGACGGTGGCGACGGCGGCGCGCGCCTGCTTCAGCCACTTCGGCGAGGCCTTGCTTCCGGCGGACTGCAGGAAGCGCAGGAGCGCCGTCCACCGCTCGCGCTCCGCCGGCTCCATCGCCTCGATGGCGGCCAGGACGCGCGTGGACCACGGATCGTCCTCCAGATACACCGCGTCGGCGCCGTGCAGGAGGACGAACAGGCGCTCGGCCATGGGGCGCGCTTCCGGCTCCGGGCTGGCGCGGAGCCGGTCGCAGAGCGGCTGGACCATGGGCCGCAGCACGCCGGCCGCGCCCTCCGCCGACCAGACGCGTTCGAGATGGGACAGCACGTGGCCGGAGCGCAGCATCAGCCACGGCCATCCGCGCGGCAGCGCGGCGACGGCCTCCAGCAGGTCGGCCATCCCCTCCGGCGTGAACTCCAGCGGGAGGGCGGTGACCACCTCCAGCAGGCTGTCCACGCAATTCCGCTCCCACGCCGAGTCCTGGCGCAGCAGGTACCACGCGACGCGGTGCATGGCCGCGACCGCCACGTCCGCGCGCTCGCCGGGCGTGGCCTGAAGGATGGGCTCGGCGCAGGCGAAGCCGCGGATGTCGGTGTACGCCGTCCAGCGCCAGTCGCGCTCGGCGATCTCCAGGACGAGCGCCTCCAAGCGGCGGTGCGCGGTGACGTACGGCCCCTCGCCGGGAAGCACGAAGGTGTCGCGCGGGCGTGGCTTCCGCCGCTCCGCCTCGAGGCGCGCGCGGATGGCCGCCTCCCTCCACTCCGCCGCCTCCAGCAGCTGCTCGGGGGTGAAGCCGGTCTGCATCATCATCCCCCCACCAGCGGCACCAGGCGCACGAAGGTGACGCCGGTGCCCAGCGCGATGCGGATCGGCTCGTCCAGCGTCTCCACCTGCCGGTCGCCCACCAGGACGAAGAAGCCGTTGGCGCGGAACGCGGCCAGCGCGGCGGCGCACTGCTTCCCGGCGTCCAGCTCGCGGGGCTCGCGCATGCGGTAGCCGTCGCGGGCGGCGGCGGCGCCGTCGGGCTGCACCAGGCCGGAGAAGGTGGCGCCGCGGGTGCGGTTGTACTCGCGCACCTCCTCGTGCACGCGCCGGGTGATCAGCTCGCGGACGGTGATCTCTTCGTCCAGAAAATCCAGCGTGCGCTCGCGGAGCACGTCGCCGGCGGCGGTTTCGTCGCGCAGCGTGAGAGTGGCGGGCATGGGAATCGGGAGAATGGTGCGGATGGGATGATTCGGAGCGGTGGATGAATGGTAGCGGCTCGCGCGGCGGGTGTCCATCGGGGATTCCTGGGGTTGAAAAGAACGGCATCACACGGAGGGAACGGAGGAAACGGAGGAGGTGGTCCCAAGCCGCATCCGGCACCACTCGATGACGTCATCCTGAGGCCGACCGCACCACAACCCCATGTCGCACAGTCATTTGCAGGCCGAAGGATCTATACCGTCCTCGCACGTGCGCCAGTGGTCTGCTCCGGATCTTCTCCCGTCCCCGATACTGAATCTGGAGGAAGAATCAGTGCATCTCGTCGAGTCACGTGCTGCCGCGGCTATGGATCCTTCGGCCTGCAACCAACTGTGCATACACTGGTTATGGTGTGACCGGCCTGAATAGAAAGTCAGTCCAGATTGTGTTGTTCTGGGCGCCCGACTTTCATCCTCTGTGGTCGCGCGCAGCGCAGTGTCCGACTCAGGATGACGTCAGGTGGGTGCGGCGCAGAAGCTGTGAACTCTCTATGTCCTCTGTGAGAAACTTCTGGAACTCGGGGAACGACCAAGCCCCGCCGGAGTGCATTTCCGGCAGGGCTTCGGGAGATGGATATGACGATGGTTTCAGAGCTTCAGCGTCGCCCCGAGGGAGACGCCGCCGCCCGTGGCCGGTGCCACGCTCACCGACGGCGATGCGGCGCGGGGCGATCCGTTGTCCACGCGCTCCCAGCGGGTGCGGCGGAACGACGGCCCGGCCATCACCCCCAGCAGCGCGCCGATCAACCCGCCGTCCACCGCCATCGCCACGCCGATCTTGCCGTCGCGGCCCGGCGTGCAGTCCACGGCGTCGGGCGCGCAGCGGACGTGCCCCGCGGCGATGCCGCCCAGCACGCCAAGCGCCGTTCCCGCCAGCAGCCCCGCGCCGCCGCCGCGCAGCATGGCCCGTCCGCGCGAGCCGCGCCCGGCGGAGCGGTGCAGCACGGTGATCTCCGAGCGCAGCACCGCGTCGCTGCGCCCCGGCGCGTCGATGAACAGCGTGTCGTCGGTGACGCGCGCCAGCGTGCCCGCGTAGCGCCCCGCGCTGGACCACACCCGCACGGTGTCGCCCGCCGCCAGCCCGCGCGCCGCGCCGCCGGACGGCAGCGTGGCCCGCGTGACCACCGGCTCGCCCGAGGCCGCGGCGCCCGTCGCCATCGCGGGCGCGATCACCGGCGTGGACGCGCGCGCGGTGTCGGACGCGGCCTGCGCGGCGGCGGTGCCCGCGCACACGCAGGCAAGGGCAAGGGAGAGCGGAATGCTGCGGCGGGCGGCGGGATTCACGGGGCGGCACCACGGTGGGGGATCCGGCGCGGGAGCGCGTGGTGCGCCCCGGCGAAGGTGAAATGCTGCCGCGCCCGCGCCCGTTCCGCAAGGGAAGCTGCAACGGGGAACGGTGGCAGCTGCTCAGCGGAAAGTTACTGCAGCCGCTTCACGTGGCGGACCTCTCCCGGCTTGACCTGGGAGACTGCCTCCCGCAGCGCCCCCGCGAGCGGATGTAGGTCTTCGAGCTTGGTGCCACCTGCAGAGATCACCACGCAGCCGAAGCTCCGGCCGGAAAGCCGTTGCTGATGCTCCATGTTGCGATCCGCGGTGATGAACACCTCGATCCCGGCGGCTTCCAACCTTCGGAGCAGCTCGCCGTTCAGGATGCCCGTCCATCCTTCCTGGGCGACCGTGGTGACGTGATGCCCGGGAAGCTCGCGGGCAAGCAGCCTTGGCAGCATCTCGTCCAGTAATACACGGCGGCCCGCTGTCACCTCCTCGCTCATGCGGCGTGCGGAAGCCGCGAGAGGAGGGCATGCGCCGCATCCTCCAGGAACTGGATTGCCTGTTCCCGCTTCACCGACGGGAAGTTGTCGAGGAATTCATCGAGCGTGTGGCCGCCCTCGATCCAGTCCAGCAGGTTACGAACGGGAACCCGGGTACCGATGAATACGGGCTCGCCACTGACGATTTCAGGGTGGCTGTGAACCACGGATGATTCGAGCATGTCGGACCTCCTCTCAGGGTTACATCGACGCAAGCTAACGCGAAAAGAAGATGCGGCACACCCTCGTTCACTTCCTTGAAGCTGGCGGGTCCATCGGTTCGTGCTCCGGCGTCAGCACGCCGAAGACGATTCGTACACGCGAGCGGCTCGTGGTGGACGAAAGCGATACCTCCCCCGATGCCCCGCGCGAGCTCGCGGGGGTGAGCAAGCGCTTTCCCTTCAGGTAAGCCCGTCGTCGCGCACCGGCGCCTCCGTGCCTGGCTCCGGCAGAAACGGTTGCGCAGGCTCCGCGTACTCGCGCGCGGCGGGGACGGACATGTCCGCTTTCCGCTCGTTCCACAGCGGCTCGCGCACGACGGTCGCCGCGTCCACCGCCGCCGCCCTGTCCAGGACGAAGACGTGGCGGAACCCCTCGCGGCCCAGCTCGCCGAGCCCGCCGTGCAGCTGCGCGTGCTGCTGCGAGACGACGTGCGGCGGCACCTGCCGGCCGGCGCGCCCGCGGTTGCGCTCGGCGCACACGTCCTCCGGCAGATCCAGCACGATGGCGACGGGGGTGACGTTGCACTCGCGGGCCAGCGCCAGCAGCGGCTCGCGCGCCGCCGGCCGCACGTTGGTCGCGTCGACCACGGTCAGCCGCCCGGCCAGCAGCCGGCGCCGGGCGACGAAGTGCAGCACGTCGAAGGCGTCCGCCGTGGCGGTCTGATCGTTCTCGTCGTCGCGCACCATCGCGCGGAAGAAGTCGCTGGACAGCACCTCCGTGGGCCGGAAGTGCTTCCGCGCGAAGGTGGACTTGCCGCACCCGGACACGCCCACCAGCACCACCAGCGAGATCCCGGGGATGCGGATGACGGGCGCCCGCCCGGCCTGCGGCTCGTCGTCTTCCCCGCTGCCCGGCGCCGCGGGCGGCACGGCGTTCTCGGTCATCGGAAGATGGATCCCGGTTGATGCGAATCGGTTCCGGCGCGGCTACGCATCCGTTTTCGCGGCCAGGCGCGGATGCCGGTCGCGCGCGTCCGGGCGCCGCGGGATGCGCGACAGCAGCGTGCAGTGCAGGTAGTAGCGCGCCATCATCCCCTCCGGCCAGTCCTCCCGCACGCGCGGACGGTCGATGTCGCGCAGGGTGCGGGCATCCGCGCTGTTCGTCTGCAGCTCCGGGTTCCGGCTGCGGATGCGGTCGGCCTCGCCGGCCGGGATGCGCACCGCGTTCTCCAGCACCACGCGGTCGATGCGCCAGGGGTAGATCATCGCCGGCATCCACTCGTCCGACGACCAGCCCGCCCGGTACGCGTCGGGATCGAGCTCCAGCGCCACCTCGCCCGCCACGCCCATGCCGGGCTGCAGCCACTCCGGCGCGAACCACACGAACCCCAGCAGCCCGAAGTCGAGCACGCACGTGTCCTCCTCGCGGTGCGTCACCCGCGCCTCGATGCGGTACACGTCGTCGCCCAGCGCCAGCGCGCGCGGGTGCTCCACTTCCGCGGCGGCGAGCGAGAGCGGCTCCACGCGCAGCGCGAAATCGATCTTCCGCCCGCGAGCCAGGGTGCCGTACGCGCCGTCGTCCACCAGCCACGGCTCGATGGCGGCGATCCAGTCGTTCCCCGGGTCGCGCGGCTCGGCGTCCGGCGGCGGACGCGACGTCCACCTGATCTGCGGCGGCGGGAGATGGTCCACCTCCGCGATCAGCTTCTCGGCCTCCGCCAGCACCGGGTCGAATCGCCGCGCCTTCCGCGCGGCGCCGTTCTTTCGTTTCACCATGCTTCTGGTTCACCCTGCGGGGCAGGGTCCCATGGTTGTAACTGCGATGCTGCGATTTCAGCCTGCCTTCGAAGCGGGCGATGAATGCCGCCGTCGTCCCCGGCGGCTGGGGATCGCATCGCCCGCCGCCGCGGCCCGCGCGCGCAGCGCCTCCGCGCGGGCATGGAAGTACGGCCGCGCGGACGCCGCCAGCCGGTCCGCGTCCTCCAGCGCGCCGGCTACGTCGCCGCTGCGAAGGCGGAAGCGGGCGCGGAAGAGCACCGTCCACTCCGTGCGCTCGCCCGCGGCCTCGGTGGCCTGGATCTGCCGCGTGGCCGCGTCCTCCGCCTCGTCCCACCGCTCCAGCCGCTCGGCCGCGCGCGACAGCAGCCCCCACGCCCGCGCGTTCAGCGGCTCCGCGGCGGCGACGCGGCGCGCCACCCTCGCCGCGTGCGCCGCGCGGCCCAGCCCGAGCAGCACGTCCGCCATCACCATCAGCGCCCGAGGCTCCCCCGGGCGCGCCCGCAGCACGCGCCGGATCACCGCCAGCGCGTCGGCGTCGCGCGACTGGAAGTGCAGCTCCCGCGCGAAGCGCATCCGGCACTCCCACGCCGGCTCGCCGCGCTCCACCTGTCCGGCCAGGTTCCCCAGCGCCTCGCTCATCTTCCACAGCAGGCGGTCGCCGTGCACCCGTCCACCGCGGCCGGTCGCGCGCGGGTCGTCCGCCAGCGCCCCGAACGGCAGCGCGATCCCGCCGTGCCGCGCCACCCACCGCTCGGTGAGCGCGATCTCCGCCGCGTACCGCTCGCGCAGGTAGGGGAGGACCACGCCCCGCGTCCATTCGTGCTGCATGGCCTCGGCGTAGCGCTCCACCGCGTCGCGGTCCTCCGCCAGCCAGCGCCCGCGCGCCACGCGCTCGGTGTGGTCGTGGTGATGCGCCACCTCGTGCGCCAGCACTGACAGCGCCTCCATCCGCAGCAGCGGCTCCCACACGGCGCGGAGCGGATGCGCGGGGTCGATCACGTAGGCGTACAGCTCGATCGCCGCCGCGTCCGGGCGGTAGCGCCCCAGGATCCGCCCGGACCAGGCGCCGGGGAAGCGCGAGTACGACCATCGCCCGGTGAACGGGTCCGGCTCCTCGCCGCCCGCGTCGCTCTGCGCCAGCTCGTCCTGCGCCTCGCGCCCCAGCCGCATCTCCACCCGCGCCAGCCCGTCCGTCACCCCGCGCGGCAGGCGGCGCAGCAGCTCGCGCACGTCGTCCTCGCCCGCGGGAAACCAGACGTGCGGCCCGCGATCGGTGGCGGCGATCGAGATCGAATCGAGCGCCGTGTGCCCCCGCTCGCGCGGGCGCCGGCCGGTGCGCGCGCCGAACTTCATCCCCCGTTTGCGGTCCAGCTCGCCCCGCGCTCGCTCGACCGCCTCGTCGCGCACCTCCTCGCGCGAGACGTCCTGCGCCTTCAGCCGCGCCAGCGAGGCGCGCGTCGTGTGGATGCTCCGCGCCACCGCTACGCCGCCTCCGCTCTGGTAGTCGTAATCATACGGATCTGGCAATCACCTGCGCTAAAACGTACAGAGTGACGCGAATTTAAGTCGTCCCCACGCCGCACGCGTCCAGGGAGGATGAAAGGAGATCGGCCGTGAGCGCCGATGCTGCGGAATGAGCGGATCAGCCTCGCGCAGTTTGCGAGGCTTCCCGTAGTTGTTGCTGCGACGCTGCGACTTGAGTCGCCGGTGAGGAGAGCCAGCTCGCGCGCTTTCTATTCAGGCCGGCCACACCGCCGTTGATCCCGCACGAGCGGTTGCAGGCCGAAGAATCTATAAGCGAGGTCGCACGTGCGCTGTCGGATTGCATGATCGATCCCCCAACCGGTATCAGAATGGTTCCTGGCCGATGTTCATCTCTACTCGCTGGTGCCTACGTCGCGTCGGGTCTCTCCTCGATTTACGGATGGGCGATGAAAGTCGGGGGAGATGGAGTTACGTTGTGTCGCCCGGCCAATCTCCGGCCGTTTCTCTCATCGCGCTCCTTGAAACGATCGAGCGGGGAGGATGAGCACGGTCCGCATCTCCACGCTTCGATCCCGATCCCCCCCGCCCCGCCGCCGATGCCGATGCGACGCCGTCTCCCGATCCTCCTTCGGCTGGCCGCCGTGCTGGCCGCGGCGCCGCTCGCCGCGCAGCCGGCCGCCTCGCGCGCCGCCGTGGACCGCGCGGCCCGCTCCATCACCGTGAGCGACGTGCGCGCACGCATCGCCTTCCTGGCGGGCGACGCGCTGAAGGGGCGCGACACGCCCAGCCCCGGCCTCACCGTGGCCGCCGAGTCCATCGCGGCGGTGTTCCGCGCCGCCGGTCTGCGCCCCGCGGGCGGCGCGGGCGGCTTCGTGCAGCAGTACCGGTTCCAGGGGCACCCCGTGGCCCCCGCCGCGCGGCGCCTGGGCTTCCGCGCGGCGGACGGCACGGCCGTCGAGTGGGCGTACGAGCGCGACTACTTCGCCTTCGGCGCGCTGCACCCGGCCGAGAGCGCCGAGGCCGTGTACGCCGGCGCCGCCGCCATGCACCTTCCGCCGCTCCCCGGGTCGGTGCGCGGCAAGGTGGTCATCTACTCCCTCCCCGGCACCCTCATCGAGGGCGTGGGGATGCTGAGCACCGCGCTCACCGCGGGGCTCTCGGCCGGCGCCGCGGGCGTGCTCCTGGTGGCCGACCCCGTGGCCGACGCCGACAGCATGGCCTGGTTCTCCCGGCAGATGGAAGCCTCGGGAGTGTACACGCCGGGGCCCGTTGGCGGGCTGCGCTACGACGCCGCCCGCGCGCTCTTCCGCGCCGCCGGGCTGGACCTGGACTCGCTCCGCGCCCGCCCCGCCGGCGAGCCCATCCCCCTCCGCGGCGTGCGGCTGACCATCGAGCAGCCCGCCGTGGCCGCGGAGGTCACCGCGCCCAATGTCGTCGCCATCCTCCCCGGCAGCGACCCCGCGCTCCGCGGCGAGTACGTGGTCATCAGCGCGCACTTCGACCACGTGGGAACCGGGCGGCCGGACGCGCACGGCGACTCCATCTTCAACGGCGCCGACGACAACGCCTCGGGCACCGTGGCGCTCCTCGAGGCGGCGCGGGCGTTCGCGCGGCTGCCGCGGACGCCGGCGCGCTCCATCCTCTTCCTGGCCGTCAGCGGCGAGGAGCGCGGGCTGAAGGGCTCCGCATACTGGGTGCAGCACCCCACCGTTCCCATCGCCCGCGTGGTCGCCGACCTGAACCTGGACATGGTGGGCCGCAACGCGCCCGACACCCTCTACCTCATGGGCCAGGAGTACAGCTCGCTCGGCCCGGCCGCCCACCGCGTGGCCGCCGCGCACCCGGAGCTCGGCTTCCGCGCGCTGCCGTCGCAGGCCGACCCGAAGCTGCAGTGGTTCAGCCGCAGCGACCACGTGGCGTTCATCATGGCCGGCGTCCCGGTCCTCTTCTTCACTACCCTGCCGCACCCCGACTACCACCGCCTGAGCGACGAGCCCTCGCACCTGGATGCCGAAAAGCTCACCCGCGTCTCGCGGATGCTCTTCTACGTGGCCCACGCGGTGGCCAGCGAGCGGGCGCGGCCGGCGTGGACGGCCTCGGGGCTGAACCGGGCGCGCGCCGCCATCAAGTAACGACGGCGGTTTGGGGCGTGTTTGGCGCCGAGGCGCCAAACCGGGCTGCGCGCGCGGTAGGGCACGGTACGACTGTGCCCAACCGCGCCGGGCCCCCGGCGGATCCACCATTTCCCCATCTCCATCTCGACGAGCCGGCACCCGCGCCGCCGCCCCGCCGGGTTCCCGGCCCTCCGGGCGCGCATCCCTCACGCGATTCCCCGCACGCCCGCGTCTAGCCCGGCGTTTCACCCGCGGCCCGCGACGCGGCGAGAATGCTCTCCACGACCTCCGTCTTGGCGTTCGCGTAGTCGTTCATGTCCGGCCACTCGCGCGCGGCCAGCTCGCGCTTCACCGCCTCGTAGCGGCGCCGGTCCTCGTCGCTGGCGCGCAGGCGGTCGCGGAAGGCCAGGTAGCGCCCGATCTCGGCGCATCCCTCCGAGTAGACGTGGACGTGCACGTCCCGTTCGGGGGTCCGGAGCATCCGGTGCTCGTGCCAATCCGGCTCCCGCACCCGCAGGACGTACCCCGCCTCCCGCAGCGGGGAGAGATACGCGGACTCGTCCGCGGAATCGGGGACCACCACCAGGATGTCGACGACGGGCTTGGCGGCCAGCCCCGGCACCGACGTCGACCCGATGTGCTCGCTCCGCAGCGCGCGGCCGCCCAGCGCGCCGGCGATGATCCGGGCGTGCCGCTCGAACACCGCCGGCCATCCCGGATCGTACTCGGCGATCCGGATCTCGCGTTGCTCGGCCCCGCCGATCAGGCCGGTCTCCAGCGGCTCGTCCGCCATCTAGCTCCAAGCTCCAGTAGAGGACACCCAGGCCGGGCGGTAAGGTCAATCCTTGTACGGATCGATCTCCCCCGCGCCGGCCATGACCACCACCAGCGGCTGCAGCACGTGCAGCACCTCGATGGTGGGCCCCTGCGCCTCCAGCACCCTGTTCAGGCGCCGGTACACCTGCGGCGCCTCGTCCAGCCCGCCGCCGCGCAGGATCACCCCCTTCTTCCCCAGCCACTCCTCCACCATCCGCGGCTGGATCTTGCCGTGGCTCTTCACCATCCCGCGGCGGGTGCGCTTGCCGGCGGCCTCGGTGCGGCTCATCACCCGGCCGGCGCCGTGCACGGTGCTGAACAGCGCCTCCCGCTGCGTGCGAGCCACCTCGCTCCCCGGGTCGGCGGTGGCGCCGCGCACGATCACCGCGTCGTCGCCCATCGACCCGCCGATGAAGCCCAGCTGCCCGGGGAACGCGGGCGTGGCGCCCTTGCGGACCACCACGTACTCCACCGGCTCGCCCTCGGGCCCCACGTGCATCTCGCGCCAGGCGAAGTTGTGGTGGTTGTGCACCAGCTCCACCTCGGTGCCGCCCAGCAGCTCCACCACCTTGCGCGCCACCCACTCGCGCCCGGCGTAGGCGTAGCGCCCGGCCAGTTCCATCAGGTGCCAGTAGTCGTGCCCCACGGGCTGGCGTACGTCCAGCAGCACCTCCTTCTCCCTGCCGCGCTCGCCCCAGGCGCCGCCCTGCGACAGCGACAGGAAGTCGCTCGCCACCGTGTGCCCGAAGCCGCGGCTGCCGAAGTGCACGCCCACCCACACCGCGCCGTTCTCGTCGGCGAACACGTCCACGTAGTGGTTGCCGCTCCCCACGGTGCCCAGCTGGCGCCGCGCCTTGTCGCGCAGCGTGTCGCGGTAGCCGCCGGTGTTGGGGATGGCGTACCACGCCGGGTCGTTGAACAGCGGATCGTCCACCGGCGCATCGTCGGCATCGTTCCTCCGCCCCAGCCCGAACGAGATGGTGTTCGCCACCTCGTCGGCCACGCGGTTCGCGCGCCGGTCGCTGATCAACCGGTGCGGGTTGCGCCGGATCTCGTCCAACGCCAGGTCCTTGGTGAGGTCTTGGACACGTAAGTCTGTGCGAATGGCGCAGTTGCCGCACCCGACGTCGAACCCAACGCCCACGACCGACACGTGATCACGATACGCCGTGACGCCACCGATAGGCATCGTGAAGCCAACGTGCCCGTCCGCCATAAGCGCGGCACGCTCCGCGCGGCTCGCCACGTCGTGGAACTGGCGCAGCGTGTTCTCCTGGTGCTCTCCGAAGATCTTCATCGTGCTCACACCCAATCTCATCCATACGGGACAACAGCTTCGATTTCCGACTCCACGATGGGCGGATCCCACCGCGAATTTCCTCCGGGCATGAATTGCCTCAAGAAAGTGAGCATCTCTCCGGGCCGGAAGTGGTCAATTACTTGTTTTGTAGAGCGAAAGGCTGCATTCCACACCACGTCAGCCACTCGTCCGAAGTCACGTAACCCACGAATCGGAACAGAACGGGCGATGTCGTTCCTGATTGAAATGTGGTCCTGCACCCATGTACCATGCACTGCATTGGAGTCTAATCTGTAGAATATCTCGTACTCAGATTCGTATCCCAATCGCTTCGCCAGATTCCGGTGGTCATTGGGGCCGCCAAACAGTTGAAACCACTTCAAGCCGGCTAGCTTCTTCTGTCGATCGATTTCTGCGTTTACAAACTGGAAATCCGGTACTTCCCTGATTCGCTGTCGTATTTCCGCTATGTTCTGCCTCGCTCCTGCGATTTCCTCCTCGGAGATCGCGAGAATTCTTTCCTTGTCAAACACATTCGCCGCGCTGATCACAGACTTCAACTCGTCGTTCGAAGCTGTTCCCGGAATAAAGCGTTCGGGTTCGGCGATGCGCTTGCGAAGGTCCAGCACATAGAACTGGCACGCGCGGCGATGAACATCTGCGTTCAACATCCACTCCAAATTCCAACTCGCCTCCAGCAGAGCTCTTGCTTGCAATCGGGCACCGTAAACCTGGCCCGAGCGGAGCAGTAGCTCAGCCGCGTCCATTAGCGCCACGTTCCGGTGATACAGAACGCCGACCCCAACCACGCGGTCGGTATCGCCGACACCCATGCTGTGAATGCGGATCTCGAGGTTCGTAGCGAAATCGATCAGCTCACGAAGGACATCGAGACTCGCACCGAAGTAGCGTTCGACGTCCTTCGCTGATTGCGCCGCATCCAGTACGAGTGGATGAGCCTGCAGTCTCATCAGGGCCACCTATCATCACCAGTTCTCGTCGTCGTCCCAGCGGCGGTCGGCGCGCTCCTCCTTGTTGCGCGCGTACACGAACGCCCGCAGCCGCGAGCGCTGTGCCTCGGTGCTCTCGTGGATGCTCTCCACGCGGGCGGTGCGCAGCCACACCCGCCGGCCGTGCAGGTCCACGAACTTGGTCCAGCGCGGCCGCCAGGCGCGTTCCAGCAGGGCACCCACCCGCACCGCCGTCTCCGCCGAGACGTAGTACGTGTCGCAGCGGGACTCGATCGTCCAGAAGTCGCCGAACTTCGGCTCCTCCCGCGGATCCTCCTGCTTCGCCTTGTTCCTCGTGTCCATGGTTCGCGTTTCGGTTGATGGGCGCGCGGACCGAACGATATCGGCCCGCGCGCCCGGTCACGGTTTCCGGGTCTTCATCTCCATTCCGTTCGGACGCTTCCGCCGGGGGGCGGGCGCGGCCGGGAGCTCCCGGACCGCGCCGCCTACCGCGCGAAATCGGCGATCAGCGCCGGCGTGGCCGCGTCGAACCCGGCCACGTCCAGCATCCCCGCGTCGTCCGGGTCCGCGATGGTGAACCCGTTCGACGCCATCGCCACGACCACCAGCTTCGCGGCGATCCCGGTGGCCTCGCGGTACTGCCGCAGGGCCTGCGCGGGGTGGACGTCCCCGGCCCAGGTCTCGTTGTCGGTGTAGACCACGAACAGGTCCACCGGCCACTTGCGGGTGCGCGCCTCCAGCATCGGCAGCGCGCAGTCCGTCCCGCCGAACGGCAGCCCGCTGGTCTTCGCCACCACGTCGTCCAGCCGCTCGCGCGGCGAGACGGCCAGCGTGCTTAGCCCCGTGGGGAACCCCGCGTGCATGCTGCGGCGCGTCCCCGCGGTGAAGGCGGTGAAGAAGTGCCGCGGCTCGGTGGCCGCCGTCACCAGCGCCATGGCCGCCGCCGCCTCGCGGCAGCTCACGAAGTCCAGCCCGTGCACGGGGGCCATCATCGACCCCGACACGTCCAGCGCCAGCATCGTGCGCCGCCCGCTCGGCTCCACCGCCCCGAAGGCCAGGTAGAAGGCCGCATCCAGCGCGTCCACCACCCGGGCCACCGGCTGCCACGAGTGCTGGCCGCGCACCCCGCGCCCGGCCGCGTAGGTGCGCAGCGCGGCCAGCACCTGCACCGGGTGCACGCGCGCCCGCTTCAGCGCGCCCGCGTCGGCGATGCGCGCCGCCACCCGCGCGGCCGCGTCGCTCCCCGGCGCCAGCACGCCCACCCGGGTGAGCGTGGCCAGGTTCCGCACCAGCGCGGTGAGCGGCATCTCCTCCAGGAGCGCCTCCCACACCGCCGGGTGGGTGAGCAGCTGCGAGGGCAGCATCTCGCGGGTGAGCCGGTGCTCGCGCACCAGCGCCGCCGCGCGGGCCGGCGCCATCTCCGCATCCGCGTGCAGCTCGGCCACCGCGCGCACCAGCCGCACGGCCTCGGTGTCCGGCGCCTCGCCCACCTCGCCGGTCACGGCTCGGCGGAGCAGGGCCCGCTGCTCGTCGCTCTCCGGCCGCGGGTGGGCCAGCCGGAGCGCGTCGCGGTGGCTCCAGCCGTCGCGCTGCGGGTACTTCAGGAGCTGGTAGGCCAGATCACGGGGCGGCCGGGCCGTGTACCAGCGCCCCACCGCGCGCCGCACGCCGCGCCCCCACCCGCGGAACGCCTGCACGTAGCGCAGCCAGTGCAGCAGGTGCGTTCCCGTGCGCGCCACCCGCGGCAGCGCCTGGAGCGCGGCGGCGCGCGTGGCCTCGTCGCCCATCCCGGCCGCCATGGCCAGCACGAACAGCGCGGGGTCGTTCTTCGGCGCGCGCCCGGCCTCGCTCACCTCCACGGCGCGCCGCACCACGCGGGCGCCATCCTCGCCGATGCACTCGGCCACCGAGCGGGCGTTCTCCACGGTGAGCTCGCGCTCGCCCACGTAGAAGGTCCCGCCGTCGCTCCCCAGCACCAGGAAGCGGTCCAGCCGCGCCCACTTGTCGAGCGCCCACGCGAACCCGCCCGCCGAGTTGGGCACCTGCGCGGTCCCGGGGATCGGCGCGCCCTGCGGCGTCGCGAGCGCCCGCAGGCGAGTCGCGAAGTGCTTCGTGAAGTCCATCATGTCACTCGCCTCCTTTCCGGCGAGAAGGGGTTGATAATCGCCCCGGCTGGGGCACCGCGGACGAGCGTCCCGGCGGAACGCCGTGCCGGCTTTCCCGAAACACGGTCCCATCGTTAACCCGCGCGGTTCGGCCCGCGGCGCCAGGGCCGGGGGAGTGTGGACGGAACCGGATGATGAGTCGCCCCCGGACCGCCCCGGCGAAGGGGCGCTTCGTTGACAGCAAAGGATACGATCACCCGGAAGCCGCGACCCGGCCCCGCCCAAGTCCTGATCCACCAGAGACATTCATCAGCGCCGCGGATGAGGTCCGTGCTGCCCGCATTCGTTTGCAGCGATAACCGGGCAGCGCCGACCCGCGGCACTCACGCACTTCCGCACTCACGCACTTCCGCACTGTCGTCCTGCCTCACCGCCGCACGCGGACGAAAAGTCGCATCGGCCCCGGGGTCGCATGTTCCCGGGTAAGGGTGCGATAACCGATCGCGTGCGGCCCGCGCGCGACGGTGCGGCAGATTCCTTCATGGAACTGGCGGGATTCGAACCCGCGGCCTCTCGAGTAAGATTCGATAACCCTCGTCCGTCGGCCCGGCATCGCGGCCGGACAAGTGGTTGGCGAGGAAGCGCTCTACCGCTGAGCTACAGTCCCATCCTCCGTCCCGATCTTCTTTCTCCGTCACGACGAGCACTGGAATCGGAGGATTGATGGTTCTCCTCCGTGCCTTCTGCGCCCTCCGTGAGAGCCCGTCCCGACCTGATCCAGCCTGTCGCCACGATGCCGCGGCCGCAGTCCCGCAGGGACTTTGTGCTGTTGTTGCCGCGAATTCATTCGCCCGGCCGAACCCCAAAGCCTGATCCGCGCGGGGGTGGAAGCCCGGCGGGACTCGAACCCGCGGCCCCCGGATTAGCGATGATCCTCCCACGTCGGCCCGCGTTGCGGCGGACGAGGAGGCGGGGAGGAAACCTCCGGCGCTCTGGCCGCTGAGCTACGGGCTTCCACACCACGCGCGGACGAGGGGCGGCCGGTGGGACTCGAACCCACTCCCCCGGATTCACGGCCCGGTACTCTCGCCGGTTGAGCTACGGCCGCCATCACCTCGTCTGTCCTGCGCTCCGGCGTGGGCCGGCGGAAGCGCTCCGCCTTCGGCGCGGGTGGTCGCGTTTGCACCCGAACCTGGGGCGTCACGCCCCGCCGGCCCGCCCGCCGGTCAACCGATCTTCATCTCCATCCACTCCTCCTGCCGGTGTGGGCGCGGACCGGAACGAGAATCGCCCCGCCCGCAGGGTTCTGCGCGGGCGGGGCGATGGATGATCGCTCCCGTGGACGGGCGATGCAGGGCGCGCGCTGGCGCCTACATCCCGGTCCTCCCGCGCTGGTTGCTGCTCTTGCCGATCGCGTCCAGGGCGGCATTCGCCGCCGACGGGCGCACGTATCCTCCGATGCGATGGATGCACGTCTCCCGCTGCGCGCCGGGCTTCGTGCCGGCGTGCGGGGCGTTGCGATCGGGTCGGGCGAAGCGTGCGTGCGTCATCTCGCTGCGTTCGGTGGTGCCGGTCCTGAAATCCACGAAAACGAAAAGTCGCGCCTCCGATGTCTCGCCGTGCAGCCGTGCTGCGGGCGCGGCCGTCCTCCCGCGCTTGGCGGGGCGGAACTGCCGAACGATCATCGGGACGCGACTCCCAAGGGCGCCAACTCTAAACGAGCCCGGGAACGGTGTCAACCCCCCATCTGGCCGCGTTGGACAAAGCAGGCCGCGCCGCATTTCCTCCCTCGTGCTGCAAACCTCTGGGAGATGCGAGGATGGAGATGTTTCGCCAGCTAACTGGAGGCGTTCTGCCTGCGTGAATCGAGCGGAGAATGGCAAGGCAGCGAGTCCGCGAAGGCGGACTTCGGGCCGTTGTTGCCGCGATTTCAATCGCCCTTCCACGTTCAATACCGCGTCTCGATCCCGTGCACCACGCGGTACGTGTCGCGGGCGATGAGCAGCTCCTCGTCCGTCGGAATCACCCACACCTCGGGCTGCGACCCTTCCGCGCTGATGCGCCCCTCGCGCCCGCCGGCGGTCGCCTCGTTCGCGGCGGGGTCCAGGCGCACGCCGGCGAACTCCAGCCCCTCGCACACCTTCGCGCGGATGCGGGCCGCGTTCTCGCCCACGCCGCCGGCGAAGCAGATGGCGTCGGCGCCGCCCAGCGCGGCCAGGTACGCGCCCACGTACTTGCGCGCGCGGTAGCAGAACAGCTCGATGGCCAGCCGCGCGCGGCGGTCGTCGTGCTCGTCGGCCTCGGCCATCAGCTCGCGCATGTCGTTGGTCAGCCCGCTGATGCCCAGCAGGCCGCTCTGCTTGTTCAGCAGCAGCTCCACGTCGTGCAGCGACAATCCCTCCTTCTGCCCCACGTAGTCCAGCACCGCCGGGTCCACGTCGCCCGAGCGCGTGCCCATCACCAGCCCCTCCAGCGGGGTGAAGCCCATCGACGTGTCCACCGAGTCGCCGTCGCGGATGGCGCACGCCGAGCAGCCGTTCCCCAGGTGCAGCGTGATGAGGCGCGACCCTTCGCGCGGGCGGCCGGTGAGCTGGCGCCAGCGGTAGCTCACGTAGCGGTGGCTGGTGCCGTGGAAGCCGTAGCGGCGCACCCGGTGGCGCCGGTAGAGCGAGTAGGGGATGGCGTAGAGGAAGGCCTGCTCGGGGAGCGTGTGGTGGAACGCGGTGTCGAACACCGCCACCTGCGGCACGCCGGGGCCGAGGACCGCGCGCACCGCCTGGATCCCCTTGAGGTTCGCGGGGTTGTGCAGCGGCGCCAGCTCGATGGTGTCGTCGATGCCGCGCAGCACCGCGTCGTCGATCAGCACGGAGCGGACGAAGCGCTCGGCGCCGTGCACCACGCGGTGCCCCGCCGCCCCGATCTCCGCCACCGAGGCGATGGGAACGCCGGACTCCTGGTTCGTGATCCACTCCAGCAGGTGGTCCACGGCGGCGCGGTGGTCGCGCATGGGCGCGCTCCCCGTGCGCGGCTCGCCCTCGCCCGCGCGGTACGACCACACCGCCTCGCCGCCGATGCGCTCGATCTGCCCGCGCGCCAGCCTGCGGTCGGCGTTGCCGGCGAAGCGGTGCTCGTCGGTGTCGATGAGCTGGAACTTGAGCGTCGACGATCCGACGTTGAGGACGAGGATGTTCACGGATACGAAGCCGGGCTGCTGCTCTGGTTGGCGGATCGGGATTCCGCGTCAGAGTAGCAGGCCGGGTGCGCGCGGGCCAGCGGCACCAGCTCACGGCTCGATCCCCGGCGACACGTCGACGAGTGAATGGATATCATCGAATTGCTTCACAAGACGCTTGATCTCGAACTGCGGGATTCGCATAGTGGTGATGCGAATTCCTCCTCGACCTACCCAGCCATTCAACCTCGTCCTTTTGGAGATTTTCCTCGGTCCGTTCGGACGCCGGGAAATCGATCGACGGCTGACCCTCCAATCCGAATGCAGGTTCCCGTTTCCACACCGTACCCTCGCACCGGAGCAACAGCATGCCGTTCATGGGAGTGATGTCCATCGACGACCAGGTCGCGATCACTTTCCACGCCGATCCGGCCAACGGGGGAAGCAGCGCGCTGGCTACCGGATACGTCCCGGACGGCTCGCATCTGCCGCCGCCGACGCAGTTCGACATGGTGGCCCCGGGTGGCGTGCAGACCCAGCACACCCGGGTTCAGGCTGCACTGAGCCTGAAGATCACCGTCGACGCTCCCGTCGACGGTGGCGGTCAGCTCCAGGTGTTCGTGAACGACACCCTGCGCGATCAGGGACAGGTGGGCGACACCATCTGGACCTACGCGATCGTATGATGACGACGCGCACACACCGAGCGGTGCGGGTCTCGCTCCCCGCTCTGATCGCGGGCACGCTGGCGGTGGGCGCGCTCGCGCGGCCCGTCGTCGCGGATGCGCAGACACGCGACATCCTCTGCATCCAGCGTTACAACGCGGTGGCCGGAAAAACGGTCTTCGATCCCACGAACGCCGCTCAGGCGGCGAAAGGGTGCCAGCTCGTTGCCGTCGCCCTGACGGCGGACTGGGGCGCGCGCGACCTGTTCGGCAGCGCCGTGAGCCCGCGCGACGTGTCTGCCACGCGCGACCAGACGACCGCGTCACCCGGTGAGCGCACCGCGGCCATCGAGCCGGTGGAGGCCGCGGGCGGCTCGGTGGCGGCCGTCGGCACGCAGAAGGGGGCGGGCGCGGTGGCGGCCATCGCCATCAACCCGTCGCTGTTCTTCGTCGATCCCGCCAACGTCGAGGAGGTGTCGAAGTGGAGCCGCTTCTCCGACGTGACCGTTCTGGTTCCTGCAAGCAACCTCAACGGGAGCAACGAGGACGATGCCACGGACGGGGTGGATTACATCGGCATCCGCTGGGGCCTGAACATCAACGGATTCAGGCAGGGAACCGAGGTATACCGGAAGGCCGTGGCCGCCTACAACCAGTTCCTGGCCGCGAGCGGGGTGTCCACCAGGCGCGTGCGTGACCTGCTGCTCGCGCTTCCGTCCGACGACGGGGTGGAGAGCTGCATCCGTGCGCTCTCGACGGCGCAGACGCTGGATGACGATGCGGTGTCGTCCATCACCCAGGTCTGCGGGGGTCCTCCGATCCCGATCGACCCGTCCAGCATCACCGGCCTGCAGGATGCCATCCGTCAGGCGCGGATCCAGGCGGATGCCAGGTATTTCGGCCTCGATCTTCGCGCGGACTTCGGCGACCTGACCCTCGCGGGGGTCGATACGCTCTCGGGAACCTCGCTGTTCGGAGGGATCGGCTGGGGCCGGCGCTCGGTGGGCTCGGGCAACGCCTCCACCGGGATTCGGGCGAACGCCGGCGTGCGGTACTGGAATCTGAAGGATTCCACGCAAAGCAATGTGGCCGTCGAAGGCGGCCTCGCGTTCGAAGCGATCCGGTTCTACAACTTCCAGCGACTCAGCATGGTGGGCGGACTGGACTTTCAGTGGCGTACGAGCAATTCCACGTCCGACGACGACACATCGATCGAGTTGCGGGGCTCGGTAAACGTGCCGGTTTTTCCAACTGCGAGCGTCTCCCTCAACCTGGCGGCTCCGCTGGTGGGAGCGCGGCGCGCTCCCGTGCTCAGCATCAAGGCCAACTGGCGCCTGCTCCGGTCGCGAACGTTCTGATCCCACGCGGGACCGGGCGGGCATCCGCTGCTCGCCGCATCCCACGGCAACTTTAGAACGCCGCAAAACAACGACGCCCACTCCTCTTTGCAAGGGAGTGGGCGTCGTTCGTATCGGACGTGGATGGAGGTAAGCGCCGACGACACTCCGGGCTACGAGGAGGCCTCCGCCAGTTCCATCCCCCGCTCGGCGAACACCGCCGCTAGGCGGCGGGAGACGAAGGTGCTCCAGTAGCCGTTGGCCACCAGGCCGCGCTCGGTCTGGAAGCGCTTCAGCGCGGCCCCGCTGCGGGGGCCCCACTGCCCGTCCACCCCCGTCGGGCCCAGGTCGTAGCCCAGCTCGGCGAGCGCCGTCTGCCGCTGCGTGACCGTGCAGGTGGGCGTCCACACGTCGTCGATGGCGCGGTCGGGGTAGATGCCGCGCAGCACGCGGGCAAACGGAAATCCGCTCACGTCCACCTTGTAGCCGGGGCACAGGTCGTGGTGGCCGTGGTGGTCGTCCGGCCCGATGTGCGGCCAGCGCTCCACGATCTCGCGGCCGATGGAGATCATCATCGCCACCTGCTCGCCGGTCCACGGCTGCACGCGGATGGGCTTGCCGTCGGGCGTGGCGGTCTCGATCCAGTCGTCGCCCACCATGTCGTCGGCCGTGGCGTAGCCGATGTTCACCGTCTCCACGCCGATGGTGGAGCGCGAGCCCTTGTAGTCGGGCGACCCCAGCGGGCGCCCGTCCCAGCGCAGCGTCTGGTTCAGCCCCGCGTGCCACGAGCGGTTCTCCAGCGTCACGTAGCGGTCCACGCCCTCGTCGTAGCCGCGCCCGATGCCGTAGTGCGCGCTCGCCTCGCCCCTGCGCTCCGCGTTGCGCCCGCCCAGCAGCCGCCGGCAGAGCTCCAGGTCCCACGTGACCGTCCAGTGCCAGGTCACGCCCAGCGGGCGGCCGCCGATGGACTCGGGCCAGCCGGCGCTCACCGCCTGCCCGTCTTCCAGCGGGATGAGTGCGCTCTCGTCGATGCGGAACGGCAGGTCGGCCATGGCAACGGAAAGGCCGCCCGGGGCGGCCGCTTGGGTCGGGGTCATGCTGCTGTGCTGCGCGGGTGGTGCCGGTGAGCCGGGCGGAGGCGGGGTCCGGGCGGCGGGCTGGCGAAAGATGCTCGTGCCGGCGGGGCGCGTCAACGCTCACCCCGTGCGAGTTTTCACCTGTTTCCGCCGCGCGCCAGACGTTCCGCCGCGCCACCAGTCTGGCTGGATCTCACGCGGAGGCGCGGAGGCGTGCTGGTCAGGCGTCGTCCGGATGGCGGGGGAGGGCAGGGGAAAGGAGATGGAGATCGGGGACGCGGCGCGACGCTCTTCGCAGGCGCGCGGCGGCCCGGGCGAACACGGCGGCGGAGAGGGCGAGGACGAGCGCCGCGGGAAGGGCGACGCGCGGATGCGTGGCCGGCTCGAAGTCGGGGAAGGTGCCGCCGAACGCCAGCACGCCCACGTTCCACGCGAAGTGCAGCAGCATCCCCGCCCAGATGGAGCGCGTGACCCACGCCGTGTATCCCAGCGCCACGCCACCGATCACCCGGATCGGCACGCCGCCGGGGTCGAAGTGCGCCAGCGCGAACAGCACCGCGGTGACGCCGATGGCCCACGCGGGCCCAAAGCGGCGCTCCAATGGGCGCTGGATCCATCCGCGGAAGGCGAACTCCTCGGTCAGCGGCGCCAGCCCGGCGATCAGCATCACCAGCACCAGCGTGCCGCCGGGGCGGTCGCCGTACTCCAGGATCTGGCGCGGCAGCGGCCGGTCGTGCGCGAGGTGGAGCGAGGTGAGCAGCATCCACATCGCCAGGGCGCCGGCCGACATCACGGGCGCCAGCACCGCCAGCCACGGCCACGCGCCGCGCGGAACGGGGCGGACGCGCGCGGTGGCCCGGGCGCGGGCGGTGGTCCACCCCTGCGGCGCGGCGTGGCACCACAGGAACATCACCGCGACCGCGGTCAGCCAGAACATCGCCAGGCGCGGCGGTATCACCAGGAACGCCGTGGCGCCCACCTGCCACAGGAAGAACAGCAGCGCCGCCACCGCCACATCCCGCAACGAGATCAGGACGATGCGGGGGGTGATGCGGCGAGCTTCGGGACGATTCAAAACGGAGATTCGGGACCGGGCATCGGACGATGGAAATCGAGCGGAAAGATAACGGCCCGGAGCAATGAAGGCGCCTCCCGGATTGAATGGAAGCGCCTCCTGGATCAAAGACGGCTGAAGCCGCAGCGCCGCGGCATCAACGACGAGAAGCCTGCCGCGCAGGCCGGTATTCGCGTGCGGAAATCGGCCCGCGCCGTGAGTTCTGCTGTTGAAGCCTCGCGCAGTTTGCGAGGCTTTCCGTGGTTGTTACCGCGACTTCTTCAGTCGCCTTTATGAGAGCGGCGATCTCCACCGAGACGTTCGCCGCCGTCCTAGATCCTCGCGCCCAGCAGCTGCTGCAGCCGGTCGCGCCGCGCGCGGCTGAGGCGCAATTCGCTGCCGTCGCGCATGATCACCACGTACTCGCCGTGGAAGAGCGGCTGCAGCTCCTTCACGCTGGCCAGGTTCACGATGGTCGACCGGTGGATGCGGAAGAAGCGGCGCGGGTCCAGCCGCTTCTCCAGGTCGGCGATGGGCTCGCGCAGCACGTGCACCGCGCCGCCCGCGTGGATGCGCACCACGTAGTCCGCCGCCTCGATCCAGTCCACCGTCTGCACGTCCAGAAGCGTCACGCGGCTGTTCTTCTTCACCACGATCCGCTCGGCGAACCGCGGCGCGTCGGCCGTCTCCGCCACGGCGGACGGCGAAATCGTCGTTGCCGGGAGATGCGGGGCAGGGGAGTCCGGCGACAGCATCCGCGCCAGCCGCGACGCCAGCTCGCGCACCCGCCCGTCGCCGATGCGGGCGCGGGCGCGGGCCAGCGCGCGGGCAAAGCGCTCGTCGTCGAACGGCTTCAGCAGGTAGTCGGCGGCCTCGGCGTCGAAGGCGCGGACGGCGTGCTCGTCGAAGGCGGTGACGAAGATCACGGCGGGCGTGCGCTCCGGCCCCAGCGCGTTCAGCACCTCGAAGCCGTCCATCTCCGGCATCTGCACGTCCAGGAAAACCAGGTCGGGCTGTGTCGCCGCGATCGCGTCCAGCGCCTCGGCGCCGTTCCCCGCCTCGGCCACGACCTCCACGCCGGCCTCCGGCTGCAGCAGCACGCGCAGGGTGCGGCGCGCCAGCGGCTCGTCGTCCACGATCACCACGCGGACGGGCGCCTGCGGCTCAGGCATCGGCGGTCGCGAGGCGCAGCGGAATCTCGACCAGCGCCACGGCGCCGCCATCTTCCCCCGCCGCCAGCACGAAGCGGTGGCGGGCGCCGTACAGGTGCGCCAGCCGCTCGCGCGTGTTGGCCAGGCCCACGCCGCGGCGGCCGTTCGCCTTCGGGCCCGGGCCGTCGTCGGTCACGCGCAGGCGCAGCATCCCGCCGGCGTGCGTCACCTCCATGTGCACCAGGCCGGCGGCGGCGCGCGCCTCAACGCCGTGGCGGATGGCGTTCTCCACCAGCGGCTGCAAGATCAGGTTGGGCACCAGCGCGTCCAGCGGCGCATCCGCGGCCACGTCGATCACCACGCGCAGCCGGTCCTCGAAGCGGATCCCCTCCACCTCCAGGTAGCGCCGCGCGAAGTCCAGCTCCTCGCGCAGTGGCACCTCCTGCGCGTCGCGGTTGCGCAGCGCGATGCGCAGCAGGTCGCTCAATCCCACGAGCATCCGGATCGCCGCCTGGTCCTCCTTCACGCGGATGAGCGAGGCGACGGCGTGCAGGGTGTTGAACAGGAAGTGGGGATGGATCTGCATCTCCAGCGCCTGCAGCCGCGCCTTCAGCAGCTCGCTCTCCAGCGCCGCCTCGCGCTCGCGCTTCTCGGCCAGCGCGCGGTTGTACTGAACCGCGTGGGCGATGCCGACCACCGCGGCGTAGCTGAACACGTTGATGAACAGCTTGGCGAAGAAGCGCTCGGCCAGCGTGCCGCGGTAGCCGCCCAGCAGCGGCCCGAACACCACGTCGCCGCCCAGGTCCAGCACCGCGAAGCCGAGCGCGAACGCCGCGTGCAGCCCCAGGTTTCGCACGCGGATGCCGCGCTCCAGCGGGAAGCGCGCGGCCAGCCAGAACATCGGCGGGGTGAACGCCGCCCACAGCCACACGCTCTCCAGGTTCCACGCCACGTAGCGCAACCCGGGGAACGGCTGCCCGCCGAAGAGCGCGGCCAGGTAGCTCTGCGTGAGCCCGAACGCGCCCACCAGCGTCCACGCCGCGAACATCAGCCCCACCTCGGCCCAGCGCACCGCGAAGCGCGGCCGGGCGGCGGCATCCGCGCGCGCGGTCGTGGCGCAGTCGGGCGTCCCGGCGAGGGCAAGGCTCATCGAAAACAGCTTCGGGAGATGGGGATACGGCTGCGAACCGGGAACGGTAACCATCCTCCGATCGGGTGGTCAACCGACGTGCAGCCAGATGCCGGATGCGTGCAGCGAAATGGAGATTGCCGATCTCACGAGAGCAAAAGAGGTCGCGGAGAACCTGGGATCCGTCCTCCGCGACCTCGGTGCGAGACCTCTGGATTCAGGGCCGCGGCGCGGGGGTCGGCGTGGCGCCGGACAGCTCGTCGATGCGGCGCTGGACCTGCGGGTTCTGCGGGTCCTTCTGCTGCGCCATGCGGTAGCGCACCAGCGCCTTGTCGCGCTCGCCGCGCTGGCGGTACACCTCGGCCAGCGCGAAGTCCACCTGGCCGGAGTTGGGATAGAACTCGCTGTTCATCTCCAGCAGCGCCGCGGCCTCGGCCGTCTTCCCCTGCCCGGCCAGTCGTCGGGCGAGATCCGTCACCGTCCCCTCGCTGAAGTCGTAGCGCCCGGACGCCAGCTGGTGCTCGCGCAGGTCGCGGTAGCGCGCGATGGCCGCCGGCGCGCCGCCGCTGTCGATGGCCGCCTGCAGCACCCGGTCCAGCGTGGTGGGAACGGGGAGGCCGCGGTGGCAGGTGATGCATCCCACGCCCACCGGCGGATCGCGGCGGTGCGGCACGTTGGGCAGCACCTGCGCGTTCAGGTCGCGCGTCATGCGCATCATGAAGCGCGCCTTCTCCTTGGGCACCCTGTCGTCCGACGCGAAGTTCATCGTCTCGCGCCCGCCGGGCTGCGCGGCCGGCGTGGCCACGTGGCAGTAGGTGCAGCGCACCCCCAGGCTGTTGGAGAAGTTGCGCATGATGGCCACCAGCGAGTCGCGCGGGATGTCCTTCGGCAGCACCTTCAGGTTCTCGAAGTGATCCGGGATCTGCGCGTGCAGCGGCTGTGCGGCGAGCAGCGCGGCGGCGAGCGGCACCAGCGCGAGCGGACGGATTCGGCGCATGCGGTTGCCCTGGCGTGGGGTGTTCGTCGTTGCAACGGAGGACTCGGAAGATGCAACCGCAGAACGCGTGCGCGCCAGATTTTCCTGGCGGCGAGTGGCGCTCCTCCCCGCTGCTCATGCCGCTACCCCCGAATGAATTCGGGGGCAACAACCGCACGAAGTCCCTGCGGGACTGCTCTCCAGCATTGGAGCGACGCACCGACGCGCGTGCTCCCGCTGAGTTCTCCCCCTCTCCCGCGGAGCGGGCGGAGGGGGCCGGGGGAGGGGGCTGCATGGCGGGCAGGATGCATCCCTGTCGCACCGCCGCTGCTTCGCCCGCCCCGAGCTCCGCGCTCAGGACCTGGCCGCGGGATGAGGGTCGCCGGGGTGCGGGTTCCGCGCGACCACGCGCTGGTACGCCGCCAGCAACTCCGCGCGGCCCAGGCTTCCGAGCAGGCGCCCGGTCTCCGCGTCGATCACGGGGAGCGAGCCCACGCCGCGGACGCCCATCTTCCGCATCGCCTCGAGCAGCGTGTCGGCGGGGGTGACGCACTCGGCCGGGTTGGCGAGGTCGGCGGCGAGGAGGACCGCTCCCAGCGACGGCGCCTCGCGGGCGGCGCGGGCCAGCTCGGCGACGGTCACGATCCCCAGCAGCGCCCCGTCTTCCTCCACCACCGGGTACTCGGTGCGGTCCGCGCGGCCGAGCTGCTCCATCAGGTGGTCCAGCGTCGCGTCCGCGCGGATCCAGGGGGCGGCGCGGTCGTACACGTCGTCCACGCGCACGCCGGCCAGCACGTCGCGGTCGGTGCCGTGCTCCAGGTGCTCGCCGCGCCGCCGCAGCCAGCCGCTGTACAGCGAGTCCGGCTCCACGTGCCGCGCCACCACCGTGGCGATCACCGTGGCCATCATCAGCGGCAGCACGATGGCGTAGTCGTTCGTCATCTCGAACACGATCAGGATGGCCGTGATCGGCGCCTGCGTGGCCGCGCCCACCACCGCCCCCATCCCCACCAGCGCGTACGCCTCGGGGTGCAGCCCCAGCCGCGGGAAGAGCTGCGTCATCAGCACCCCGTACGCGCCCCCGGTCGCCGCGCCGATGTACAGCGACGGGGTGAACACGCCGCCCGTCCCCCCGCTCCCCATCGTCAGCGACGTCGCCACGATCTTTCCCAGCGCCAGCAGCGCCAGCGTGGTCCACGCCATCCGCCCGAACACCTGCACCCGCACGGCCAGGTGCCCGTATCCCACCAGCATCCCGCCACTCATCCACACGATCAGCCCCACGATCAGCCCGCCCAGCACCGGCAGCATCCACGGCCGCAGCCGCAGCCGCTTCGCCACCGTCTCCACGCCGAAGAAGGTGCGCACGTAGAGGACGGAGACGAGCCCCGCCACCACGCCCAGCAGCGGGTAGAAGAGGATGACCTCGCGGCGCAGGGTGAAGCCGTACTGCGCGGGGATGGGGAACGCGGGGTGATTGCCCAGGAAGGCGCGCGAGACGACCGCGGCGAGCACGGCCGCGACCACCACGGGCGGGAAGGCGGCCACGCCGAGCGAGCCCAGCACCTCCTCCAGCGCGAAGAAGGCGCCCGCCAGCGGCGCGTTGAAGCTGGCGCTGATCCCCGCCGCCGCGCCGGCGCCCACCAGCACCTTCACCCGCTCGGGGTCGAAGCGGAAGGCGCGGCCCAGGACGGATCCCACCGTGGCCCCCAGCACCGCCACCGGCCCCTCGCTCCCCGCCGAGCCGCCGGCGCCCAGCGTCACCGCCGAGGCCAGCGTGCGGAAGAGCGCGGGGCGCGCGGGGATCTCGCCCTGTCGGCGGGCCACGGCCAGCTGCACCGCCGCCACGTTCTCGCCGCCCTCGCGGCCGCGCAGCGAGCGCACGATCGCCCACGCCGCCGCCAGCCCCGCGGCGGTGATGAGGGGGCGGTAGATGGCCAGCACGCCGCGCCCCAGCACGTTCCCCGTCCACCGGTAGAACACGGTGAAGGCCAGGTCGATGCAGCGGTAGAAGGCGACCACGCCGAAGGCGCCGACCAGCCCGATGGCCACCGCGAAGGCCAGCAGGATGGCGTTCTCGCTCAGCTCGCGGCGGTTGAACCAGTCCACGAACGCCAGCCACCCGCGCGCCGCCCGCGCCTGCCCCGCCTCGACCCCGCGGGCCAGGCGCCGGGCCGTGTGCGCCGCCCGCCGTCCGCCGCGGTGCGCGCGCCGCATCGCTCGCCGCCGCCACTCGCGCCGCCGCCGCGCCTGCGCCGCCACGAGGGACGGGACTTCGGCAGATGCGTCCCCCGCCGCGATCCCCGCCTCCTCCGCGCCGGGGGCGGATCCGGGCACGCCGAAGCTCCGCGGCTCGACCTCGTCGTCCGCGGGCGGATGCGTGGGGCGGGGGGATTCCTCGCCGTCTCCTGGTTCTTCCTCGACCACCGGCTGATCTCCGGACCTCGTTCCGCAGCGGGCGATGCACGGATCACTCCGGAGCCGCGGACAAAGGGCTCCCATACGCCCGCCCTGGGGGAGAGTTCCCCCACATCCGGCTTTCGAGATTCCGGATCTGGTACAAAGGGCGGCGATCCCAAGACTACATCAGCATCCCTCGAGCGCCGGGATGCCGGGGAGCAGTCCCGCAGGGACTTCGTGCTGTTGTTGCCTGCGAATTCATTCGCCTTCAGGAGCTTTCAGCGGCCTCCAGCGGCCTTCCGATCCTTCGATCGGCCCTCGATCCCCCTCGCTCTCCCTACCCCCGCAACCCGCACCGCGGCGTGGACGTGCTCCGCTGCACGGTGATGAACGCGCGCTTCTGCACCAGCGATGCGAACACGCCCACGCCGCCGCCCACCACGGTGGAGATGCGCACCTGGCCGGACGGGTTGAAGCTGCCGCCGCGCGCGCTGGTCACCCAGTTGCGGTCCGCCGCCGACACCGTGGCCAGCATGATCGTCCCCGCGGGAAACCCGTGCGCCACCGCGGTCAGCAGCTCGTCGCTGTAGTTGAATCGCTCGAACACCCCGTACTCCGTAGGCAGCACGATGGTGGTGTCCGTCTCCGACACCGACACGCCGCGCAGCTCCAGCGGATCGGGAACGAAGAAGGGCACATCTCCCAGCCCTTCCCGCAGCCGCGTCACGCGGATGGCGGACAGGTACCCCGCCGCGCCGGCGGAGCGCGTCCACAGCATGTTCAGCGCGCTGTCCGGCGCCAGCGAGCACGGGGGCGTGTCGAACGGCCCCCGCATCGGCGGCACCGTGCGCACCTCGAAGTCGCCGGGAACGTGCGTGCGCCCCTGAATCACCCGCCCGTCCGCCGTCTCCACCCGCAGGTCGTAGGTGCCGCCGGGGTGCACCCACGCATCCTCGCCCGCGGACGACGAGTAGCAGGTGCCGTGGAAGCCGAGCGAGTCGGCGCCGGTGTACACGGGGTCCACCTGGAAGCAGTTCGGCACGTCCTCGTGGAAGCGGTGCCCAACGCCCGCCTCGTCCGTCACCGTCACCGCCGCGCCCGGCACCCCCGCGGCCTCGTGCCCCTGCAGCGAGCGGTGCAGCAGGATCTGCTGGAGCTGGACATCGGCGTAGAGCACGCCTTCGACCACCACCACGTCCTCGCCCGGCTCGGTGACCACCTCGGCCAGGTCGCACCCCGCCGATGCCAGCAGGAGCGCGAAAATCGCCATCGCCCCAACGCGTCTCGTCCCCCCGCGTGAAAACATCCGGGCTCTCCCCTTTGTGCCGCATGGTGCCGCAAACGAGTTCATCATACTAGATTAGCGGCAGCGGCGCCGCCGGACGACGGCCGCCGCCCTCCGCGGTCCCCCTCCACAGGCAGCCTCGCATGGACATCACCGCCCTCCCCGGCACCGAATCCGAAGCCGAAAGCGACGCCCCCGCCGGGCCGCACGGCACCATCGAGATCCCCGGCCCCATCGTGGGCTCGCTCGCCCGCTCGGCCTCGGTGGAAGAGGACGAGTTCATGGACGACTACCTGTGGGCGGTGAACGGGTACATCAACGACCACATCCGCTTCTCCGACACCAAGGCGGGGTCGGTGATCGTGCTGGCGGGCGCGGTGCTCAGCCTGCTGTACGGCGGCGGGCTGCAGCGCATGTTCGCCAACCGCCCGTTCTCGGAGTGGACGGTCACGTCGGTGTCCGCGCTCCTCGCCTTCCTGGCGCTGGGCGCCGCCGTGCTGACCGCCGCGTGGTCCATGCGGCCGCGGCTGGTGCGCGTGCACACCACCGGCTTCATCTTCTGGGAAAGCGTGCTGGCCCACGGCTCGGCCGACGCGTTCGTCAAGGCGCTGAACGGCCAGAGCCGCCAGCAGCTGCTCGACCACCTGTCGACCCAGATCTACCACGTGAGCTTGGTGTGCAGCCGCAAGTTCCTGTGGGTGGCGCGCTCCATCCAGCTCTGCCTGGCCGGCGCGCTCCTGGCCGCCGTCGTCCTCGTCTTCCGCTGACGCGCTGAAGTCCCGCGTCTCCCGGACGAGACAGGGAAGTGACAGGATCGATCGAAAGGCAGGGCGATGCGGAATCACCCTCCGCGTCTCCGCGTGAGATCCAGCGATGCCGCGCCGGAGCGGAAACATCGGACCGGACGAAAGGCCGACGAAAGACGAGGGGCGAACCGCAATCCGGTCCGCCCCTCGTCTCGTCGGTGGATGACGACGATCCTACGCCGCCACGCGCTCGCCCAGCGTCGCCACGTCCTGCGAGCGGATCGGCCGGCCGACGCTCAACAGGTCGACCACGCGGTCGGGGGACGGCAGATACTTCAGCGCGGTCGCCCGCATCCCCAGCAGCAGGTTCACCGTCACCAGCGTTCCCGGCACCTCGGTGCGCGAGAGCATCGAGGAGAGCTGCGCGCGGGTGTTGTCCTGGAAGTTGCGCGCGACGATCACCAGCGTGTCGGGCATCTCCTCCACCGCCGCCTCCACGGTCTTCGCCGCGGGCCCGCCGATCGTGAACTGCACCGCGGGATAGGCCAGCACGATCCCCTCGCGCCCGCCCACCGAGAAGCGCACCGCGCCTTCGGGCCCCACGTCCTCGATGCGCGCGTTGCCGGTCAGGTCCTCCACCACCCGCCCGATCCGCCCGCGGAACTCGTCGGCCACCAGCGGCCCCTTCAGTGAGAGCGAGCGCAGCGACTCGGCGAACCAGCGGTCCGCGTCGAAGTGGCGGTAGCAGGGAAGCAGCCGCCGCGCCGTGGGCACGTCCACGAAGCCCGTGGCCGCCAGCGCGTCGAGGAGCGCGTCGCCTTCCAGGTGGGGCGCGTGCGCGGCCACGTGCCGAAGCGCCGCCTCCATGCGCTGCCCGTCGTCGCCCGTGACCAGGGCGGGAACGGGAATGCGGAGCGCGTGCGCGAGGTTGCCGAACCAGATCATCGATGCATCCGTGTACTGCCGTTCAATGCCGGGGAGAAGCTGGCTTGGACTATGCCGCACCCCGCCCGCGCCGTCAAGGGAGCCCGCGTGCGGCTTGACACCGGGAGCGCGCCGCGCAGATTCGGGAGCGTCCCGACGCCATCACCGTACCCCGCACCCCACCGAACGTGCGACGTCCGTTTCCGGCCGCAGCCGCCGCCCTGCTCGTCGCCCTCGCCGGCTGCGACCTCATGAAGGTGGAGCGCACGCCGCGCAGCTTCTACACGCAGCGCGACCCGGCCCGCATCGACCAGCAGGAGGCCGCCAGCGAGATCCGGGCGCGCGTCCGCAACTTCGCCGAGGAGATGGGGCGGGGGAACCGCGCGCGGGCCATGACCGCCATCAACCCCACCGAGGACGTGCTGGTGATCGGCTCCGACGCGGCGGGCGGGGTGGCGCGCATCGGCGTCCGCGGGCTGGCGGCGGCGCTCGACAGCGTTCCCGTGCCCGCGCCGGCGGTGGCGCGCACGCCGGACCTGCGGGTGGAAGTGGGGCTCAGGGAGCAGACGGGGTGGTTCTCCACCCCCATCCAGTTCATCGGCGCGGCGAGCAGCGCGCCCGACCAGTGGCTGCGCGCCTCGGGGGTGTTCTCGCAGGACCGGGGGGATTGGAAGCTGGTGCAGATCCACCTCTCGCGCGCCTACGTGGCCCCCGCCACCACGCGGGCCGACAGCGCGCGCCGCGACACCGCGGCGAACGATTCTACTGGCCGCCGCCCGGGTCCGCGGGGCGCGCGGACGCCGAGTCGGTCGCGGGAATAGATCCCGGCGGCAGGCGGATCACCTCGGGCTCGCCCCCCCATCCCACCGGCCGCGTCATCGGCGCGTAGTCGATCCCCGGCTGGAAGGCCAGCATCTCGTGCATGGCCCCGTCGAACGCGGCGCGGTCGATCCGCCCCCCCTCCAGCAGCCGCCGCAGCACCTCGTTGCGGCGCGCGCCCACCGCCCCCGGGCTGGCCTGCGGGTTCACCAGCCGCGGCGGCAGCATCATCCCCGCCAGCGTGGCCGCCTCGCTCAGCGTCAGCTGCCGCGCGTCCTTGCCGAAGAACTCCTGCGCCGCGTGCTGCACCCCGTACACCCGCCAGTCGCCCGCCTTCCCCAGGTAGATGCGGTTCAGGTAGTACTCCACCATCTGCGCGCGAGAGAGCCGTGCCTCGGTGAGCGGCACCATGAAGGCGCGCCACGCCTGGTCGTCCACCCCGCCGCGCAGCCGCTGCACCTGCGTCACCAGGTCCACCGTCATCCGCGGCCGATCCTGCCGCCCGTACGGCGACAGGCGCTGGAAGGCCGAGGTGTCCACCACCGTCATGAACGCGTCGGGCACGTAGCGCGGCAGGTCGCGGGCGCGCACCCAGTCGGGCCGGCGGCGCGCCTGCGTGTACTGGCCCAGCAGCCCGCGGTCCAGGCGCGAGCTGGCCATCACGGCAAAGATGATCATGACGATCACGATCACCCCGCCCGCGATCAGCAGCAGGATCAGCGAGCCGCGGTGCTCGCCTCCCAGGCGCGTGCGCTCGGGTACGTCGCGCGTCCACCGTCCGGTCCGCGGCGCGCCCCCCAGTGCCTTGGGCTTCGTCTTTCCCAGCTTCAAGCGCGTCCTCCGGCTCCCCCGAGCCCGGTCGGTGTATATCCCTGCGGAGCGGCGTCCAGGGGGCAAAAACTATTCCCCCCACGCCGCTTGCGCGAGGTTGCCCCCGGCCGCGGGCGGGGTTAGCCTTCACCGCCGCCTGATCGGCGGGCGCACGCCGTACCCCGTACTCTCGCATATCCGTTGCCGGTGGAGCAGAACTACTTCCGCCGCGGCTTCGGCCTCCGCAAGGAGATCGAGCCGCTCATCCGGTCCGAGTACCACAGCGCGCTGGTGGACCGCATCCGCGCGCACGGCTACGAGGAGACGTACGGCCACGGCCGCGAGCAGGTGACCGTGCGGCTGGCCGAGGAGTTCGGCTTCTGCTACGGCGTGGACCGCGCGGTGGACTACGCCTACGAGACGCGGGTGAAGTTCCCCGACCGGCGCGTCTTCCTTCTCGGCGAGATCATCCACAACCCGCACGTGAACCGCCGGTTGACGGAGATGGGCGTTGTCTTCCTCCACGCGGACGAGGGCGGGCGCTTCGACTTCTCCGCGCTCGGCCCCGACGACGTGGTGATCCTCCCCGCCTTCGGCGCCACCGTCGAGGACTTCCGCCGGCTGCAGGAGACCGGCGCCATCCTGGTCGACACCACCTGCGGCAGCGTGCTGAACGTGTGGAAGCGCGTGGAGCAGTACGCGCGCGACGGCTTCACCGCGCTGGTCCACGGCAAGCACTACCACGAGGAGACGCGCGCCACGGCCAGCCAGGTGTACCGCTGGCCCGAGGGGCGCTTCCTGGTGGTGCGCGACATGGCCGAGGCGCGGCTGGTGATGGACTACATCGAGGGGAAGCCGGGGGCGCTCACGCGCGAGGCCTTCCTGGAGCACTTCCGCGAGAAGAGCTCGCCCGGCTTCGACCCCGACCTGCACCTGCAGCGGATCGGCGTGGCCAACCAGACCACCATGCTCTCGGGCGATTCGCTCGCCATCGCCGCCGAGGTGGGGAAGGCGCTGGAGCGGCGGTACGGGGGAGATGCGGGGTACGACGCGGCGCAGCGCTTCCGCTCGTTCGACACCATCTGCTCGGCCACGCAGGAGCGGCAGGACGCGGTGGTGAAGCTGGTGGACGACGAGGCCCGCAAGCCCGACGTGATGCTGGTGATCGGCGGCTACAACTCGTCGAACACCAACCACCTGGCGGTGATCTGCTCGCGCAGCACCGTCACCTACCACATCGCCGACGCGCGCTGCATCGACCCGGAGCGGCGCACCATCCGCTTCAAGCCCAGCGGCACCCCCTTCGACGCGCCCGAGATGGAAGCCGAGGACTGGCTCCCCGACGGCCCGCTGGTCGTGGGCCTCACCGCCGGCGCGTCCACGCCGAACAACAAGATCGGCGAAGCGGTCGAGCTCCTCCTCCGCACCCGCGGCATCCCCCTCGAGGAGCCCGCCGCGGCCGCGTGAGGCCGCCTTCGGCGGAGTACGAGAGTACGAGAGTACGAGAGTACGAGAGTACGAGAGTACGAGAGTACGAAACAGCGACGGGCGGCCGATTGGCCGCCCGCTTCGTTTGCGCATCGATCCAGATCCCGCGCCGGATCGTACTTCCGTACTTTCGTACTCTCTTACTTCTCAGCTCACTCCGGCGCGCTGCTGGGCCTCTTCCGCCGTCCCCACGATCTCCGGGAAGATGACCTTGAAGATCTCGAAGATCTCGGGGTCGAACGAGCCCACGTCGTCCTCCATGATCGCCAGCGCCTCCTCGGGGGTGAGCTGGCGCCGGTAGCTGCGCGCCGTCGTCAGCGCGTCGAACACGTCCGCGATGCGCAGGATCCGCGCGGAGAGCGGGATGGTGTGGGCGGTGAGCCCGTCAGGGTAGCCGCGCCCGTCCCAGCGCTCGTGGTGCGAGCGCACCATGGGGCGGATGTCCCACGGGAACTCCACCGGCGCCAGCATCTCGTCGCCGATCACGGGGTGGCGCTCCATGATGGCGCGCTCCTCGTCGGTCAGGCGCCCGGGCTTGTTCAGGATCTCCTCGGGCACCTCGGTCTTCCCCAGGTCGTGCAGGAACGCGCCCATGCGGAACCACACGATCTCGCGCTCCTCCATCCCCGCCTCGGCGGCCAGCCGGCAGGCGTACTCGGCCACCCGCTCGCAGTGCCCGCTCGTGTACCGGTCCTTCGCCTCGATCGACTCGCCCCAGAACCGCACGAGGGAGAGGAAATCGTTCTCCAGCTTGGAGATGCGCTCGCCGATGTCGGCCTGGTGGCGCTCGGCCTCGAGCGTCATGAACAGCGAACGGGCGCGGTTCAGCTCCTCCAGCGCCTCGCGGTTCCGGTTCAGCGCCCGCAGCACCAGCGCCAGCTCGCGGTGCGACTCGGCCTCGCCCAGCGGGTAGCGGGCCTCGCTGGCGATCTGGATCGCCTGCCGCAGGTACACCTCGGCCAGGTGAAGCTTGCTGACCGAGCGGTGGATCACGCCGTAGCATTTCATCGCCACCGCGCGCCCCTCCGCGTCGCCCATGCGGCTGAACGTCTCGTACGCCTCGTCGCAGCTCTCCCGGGCCCGCTCGGGCTCGCCGCGCGCCAGGAACATCTCCGAGCGGTTGATGTGCACCGTGCCGGCGGTGCCCACGTCGCCCGTCTTGCCGCAGAGCTCCAGGGAGCGCCGGAAGAACGAGTCCGCCTCCTCGAAGCGCTGCAGGTCCACGTGCAGCATCCCGATGTTGGTCAGCGCCTGCGCGCAGCCGCGCAGGTGCCCCGCCCGCTCCATGTACTCCAGCCCCGCCGTGTAGCGCTCCAGCGCCTCGGCGAAGTCGCCGCGGATCGAGGCGATGATCCCCAGGTTCTGCTCGATCTCGCCCAGCGTGCGCTGGTCGCCCGCCACGCGGGCGGCCTCGCGGGCCGCGCCGTAGCTCTCCTGCGCGGCGGCCAGGTCGCCGTGGCTCAGGTGGAGGATGCCCAGGCCGTTCAGGGCGCGCGCCTCGCGGCTCGCGTCGCCCTGCAGCACCGCCACCACCAGCGCCAGCTCCAGCACCTCGGTGGCCAGCTCGTCGCGCCCGGCGGCCCGGTGTCCGTGCCCTTCCTTGGTGATGACCTCCAGCAGGGACTCGGCGTGCCCGGCGCCCAGCGCCTCGGTGAATGCCTGGGCATAGCACCGCTGCGCCGCATCGCGCTCGCCCACGAGCTCGTGCAGTGTGGCTTCCTCGAGCAGCTCGCCGCAGCGGGGCAGGATCACGGGTACGACCTTCGGCCAAATCGACGTCAAACGGAAAAGGGCGCCCGCCGCAGCGTGGCGCCCTGTGCTGCCCGCGCACCCTCGGCGAGGGTGCGCACTACGGGCGGACGGACTTCCGCCCGCTCAGGAACCCGCGTAGGCGTACTTCGAAAAGTGCGGGAGCGTGGCGCGGATGCGGTTGCCGCCGAGATCGCTGGTGGTCAGCACCTGCTCGATCTGCCCGGTCGCGTCGTTCAGGTACACCACAGCCGTCCGGTTGAGCCCCGACACGTCGGCCCCGCGCGGGTCCAGCGTCAGCACCGGCTGCCGCCCGGCCGGAAACACCAGCCCGTGCGGCTGGATCTCCACGCCCACGACCTCCGGATCGTCCGTCACCGTGATCTGCGTGGGCGAAGCCAGCGCACCGGCGGGAAAGGTCAGCGTCTGCCCGGCCGGCGTGGTGATGGAGCCGCCGCGCGCGTCGATCACCGCCGAGGAACCCCCGCCCGAAACGTCGAAGCGCACGCTGCTGGAGCGGTGGACGACCTGCAGCGGCGCGGAAGGCGACGACGGGCTCTCGGCGCACCCGCCGATGGCGATGAGGATGCCCGCGAGGGCGGTGGCAGCGGCGCGGAAACTGGTCTTGGACATCGGTGACAACTCCGTAACTCGGTGTTTATGCGCGAGGGCGGGGATACGATTCAGGACATGTTGTAGGCTGATTGCACCACACTGTACGATGACGGGCGAACCCTGTCAACACTTACGGGTTGGACCGAAAGCCCCTCCGCGTGCAAGGCGCCACCAATAGTAACCGCCCGCCGAGACGTGTCCCGGCGGGCGCTGTATGCCTCCGCAAATCGCTTGCAAACACCCGGACGGGAGCGGCGCGCCGGGATGCCCGCTCCCGCCGCGCCGCCGCGTCCGTCGTCAATGGTGCGCGGGCGGGCCCGCCAGCACCCTGAAGTTGTGGTTCAGCACCGCCCAGATGCACCCCACGCCGGCGATGGCCAGGAAGCTCCCGGTCAGGAAGTACGCCACCACCGCGCCTCCGCGCCCGATCGTGCTCCAGCTCTGCGCGGCCACGAAGGCGGTAACGGCCAGCGCCAGCAGCGAAAGGCCCACGACCACCCCCACCGCGAGGCCGGCCAGGCGCATGGTGCCCTCGCTGACCTCCGGCATCCCGATGGCCGAGGGCCCGCGCGGGCGCGGGTTGGCGTCGGCCCAGGCGCGGTAGCGCGCGCGGACGGTCTCGTCGGTGCGTTCGGGCTCGGGGTTGCGCGTGCTCATGACTGGTGGCTCAGCGCGAAGACGTAGGCGGCCAGGGCGCGCACCTGCGCGTCGTCGAAGTTGCCCCCGCCCTTGGGCGGCATGGGCGCGGGGTGCTCCCTGGGCTGCGGCACGCCGTGGGTGATGGTGGCCACGATCTCCGGGTACGCCCCGGTGATGTTGATCCACTTGGCGTCGCTCAGCGTGGGGCAGGTGGTGGTGCCCGCGCCCGCGGGGCCGTGGCACCCGGCGCACACGGTGCCGAACAGGTCCTGCCCCTGGTCCACCATGGCCTGCGTCACGCCGGCGGGCAGGTTCTTCGCCGCCAGGCGCGCCTGCGCGGCGCCGGCCAGCCCGCCGGCGGGAACCGGGGGCGGGTCGGGGTTGGTGGCCTGGGGGATGGCGGGCGTCTCGCGGTACGAAACGCGGTCGTACCCGTAGTCGCCGCCGGGGTGGCACCCCGCGGCAGCCAGCGCCAGCGCGGCCAGCAGCGCCGCGCGCGCAAGGCCGGAAGTGGGTCGAAGCATCGGTCTCTGGTCTCCTGTCGGTCCGGGGCGACAAAAGAACGCGGCCGCCCGCCCCGCGCAAGGGCGTTTCCCGCCCCGGGCGTACGGAAGCGCGCGGCTCCCGGGCCGGTCCCCGGACATCCGTCCTCCTCCCGCATCCCCGTCCATCGTCGTCACGGCGCGTCCCCTGAGCCGGTCTCGGCGGCGGCCTGGCGGGCGGCGCGCTTCAGGCGCTCGACCATGGCGTTCAGGCCGTTCTCGCGCGCCTGCAGCCCGATCTTCCCCATCACCTGGCGCACGAAGTCGGGGGGGATGGCGAGCGTGGTGGCGGGCGGCTGCCCGTTCAGCGCGTCGAAGAGCATGGCCAGCAGCGCGCGGATGGCGGCGCTCTCGCGGGGAACGTCGGCGTGGAAGTACATCTTTCCGTCCTGCACCTCGGGGAAGATGGCCACCGGCGTCTGGCACTCGTGCACGCGGTACTGCGCCGCGTCCAGCCCCTGGAAGCGCTCGGGAAGGGGCGGCAGCTTGTTGGCGTACTGCACCAGCGCCTGCCGCGTCATGTCGGGCGACAGCATGGCGAAGCGGCGCAGGATGCGCTCGATCGACGGCGGGATCCCCGCCGTGGAAGCCTGTTCGGTCATCGGAGTCGATTCGCTGCAGGGTGTGGGCCGGAATATATGCAGGCCGGGAAGAAGTGCGGGAGTGCGGGAGTGCGGGAGTGCGCTGGAACAGCGACGAGGGCGGCAGCGCCGACCGAGAGCAGGACGCACTCACGCACTTCCCTGGCAGACGCGCGAAGGGCGGCCCCGTGCGGGGACCGCCCTTCGAAACTTCCACCCGGCCGCCTCAGCGCGCAGGCGGATGGATCTGCATCACAGCGTGCTGAGCGTGGTGCTGTACTTGGCGTTGATGCGCAGCGCGAGCTCCCGCGCGATCAGCAGGTGCGCCGCCGAGCTGGGGTGCACGCCGTCGTACGAGATCAGCGTGCCGAAGAAGTTGGGCGCCGCGAAGGTCGCCGTGGGCCCCGTCGGGGGAACCGGGCAGCTGGTGAGCACCGCCCCCTGGATGGCCGCCGCGCTCCCCGTGGCGAGCGCCGCCGGCAGCGCCTGGCACTTGCGCACCTGGTTGAAGCGCGCCGTGCCGTTGATGGTGACCGTGCGCGCCAGCTCGGGGCGCAGGATGTCCATCGGGTTCACGTACAACCAGCCGTTGGCGTCGGCCGCGGCCTTCAGCGCCGCGTTGTACGCCGCGATGCGCGCGCCCAGCACCGCCCGCTCGGCCGCGTCCAGCAGGAAGGTGCCACCCTGGGCGGAGGCCGGGTCGCAGTTGATCTCCGGCAGCGCGCTGGAGACGATCTGGAACGACACCAGGTTGAACGCCAGCGGGTTGGGCGTGCCCAGCGCCGTCACCGGCGAGCAGTTGGCGTTCACCGGCTTGCCGTTGAACTTGCCCGCCGCGTCGCGCGACAGGAAGAAGTACGCGCCCGGCTGCAGCAGCGGCGAGGCGCTGTCGGCGAACACCACCCCGATGAGCACCGCGCCCTGCGCGCCCGACTGCTTGATGGCGTTGGCCAGCTGCGTGACGCTGGCCTGGAACGGCGCCAGCCGCGTGAGGTTGCTGTCGGCGCCGGCAGCCAGCGGCCCCAGCGTGCCCGAGAGCGCCGCCGAGAGCGCGTCGTTGTTGCCGATCCACGCCGACACGAAGGTGGGCTGCGCGTCGAGCATGGCCTGCACCTCGGTCTTCCCGCCGGTGATCAGCGAGTACAGCTGCGCGATCTGGCCGCCGGGGATCTGGAACAGGTCGGCGATGCGCACCCCTGGCACGGCGACGTTGCCCGGAGCCGGCGAGTGCGCCGAGTCCACGCGCACGCAGGTGCTGGCCGCGGTCGACGGGGTGAGCGGCGCCGTCATCAGCGGCGGGCACCCGGGACGGGCGAACAGCGGCTGGTTGAAGGGCGTCCCGGCGCGCTGCGCCAGCAGGTTGGGATACGAGTTGCGCTGCGTGGAGTCCACGATCCCCGCCGACTGGAACCCGGCCGTGATCGAGTTGCCCAGCGACACGTACCGCGCGAACAGCGCGCCGCCGTTGGCCGGGGTCTGCAGGGTGGTGAGCTCGTCACCGTCGCCCACGCACGCGCCCAGCGCCATGGCGGCCAGCGCGGCCACGGCAAGGAAGGGGCGTTTGTTTGCCACTCTCATGCGTCTCTCCTGGGGGTTGTCTTGCATTTCCATATGTTTACCGGACGAGCGGAACGGACGCGGCGTCACTGGCCGCTGCCGCCGTTGCCGAAGTGGTACGACAGCGTGAAGCCGAAGGTCTGGCCGGTGGCCGAGTACACGCCCACCAGCGGCTCGTCGGGGCGCACGGCGCCGCGGCGGTCGGGCTGGTTGATGTACTGGAACGAGAAGTCGGCCGTGAGCGCCCGCGTGGCGCGGAACCCGATCCCCGCCGTGTAGTAGTTGCGCTCGCCCTCGGGAAGGAAGGGCGTGGCGCGCGGCGTGGCGGCGGTGTTGTACCGGTACCCCAGGCGGAACGCCAGCGCGTCGCTGTACTCGAACTCGGCGGCCGCGCGGAAGGTGTTGGTGTCGCGGTAGTTCAGCGTCAGCGTGTCCAGCCCGCGGTTCTCGAAGTCCAGCACGAAGCGGTTGAAGCTGCTCCACCCGGTGCGCTGGTAGTCGAACATCAGGTTCAGCACCTCCACCGGGCGGAAGCTGATGCCCGCCGTGACCTGGCTGGGGAAGGTGATGCTGGTGGCGATGCCCTGGTCGCTGAGCGGCCCGCCGGCGGCGAACTGCGCCGCCAGCAGCGGGTCGAACAGCGTGCCGGTGGGGATCTGCGTGAAGTCGGCGGTGCCGTCCAGGTCCACCTTGGCGCGGTGCAGGTAGCGGATGCCCAGGTGCGTACGGTCGCTCACCCGCAGCAGCGCGCCCACGTGCCCGGTCACCGCGTTGCCGCTCCCCTTCAGCACGGCGTCGGCGATGTCGGTGCCGCGCAGCCCCACCGTGGGAGCGTCGGCGCGCTGGTGCACCTCGATGGTGCTGTGCACCACGTCCAGCCCCGCGCCCACCGACAGCCAGCCGGGGATGATCTCGTAGCTCAGCGTGGGCTGCAGGTAGTACGCGCGCAGCGAGTTGTCGTACCCCGTGTAGCGCCCCTCGAAGTTCGTGGTCCCCGCGGCGGTGCACTGCGCGGTGGTCTGGCCGGCGTCGCACACCGGCCAGTCCAGCCCCAGCCCGTACGGCGCGAAGGCACCGATGGCCGCGGCCAGCCGCGGCTTCACCTTCACCGACAGGAACACCTGCGGCACCGGCACGATCTCGGTGGAGCGGGTGATGTGGTCCGTGGTGCCCAGCGGCTGCTGTCCGGGATCGTAGGTGAAGTCGCCGCCCGCGCGGATCAGCGTCACGCCGATGCCGAAGTTGCTGCCCTGCGTGGCCAGCGCGCCGGGGCTGAAGTACACGGCCGACCCGTCGTTGCAGGGCGACGCGATGCCGGCACCCACGCGGCCCGACATGCAGGCGCTCTGCTGGTCCACGCTCGAGCCCTGCGCGTGGAGCGGGGTGCCAACCGCGGCGCACGCGAGCGCGGCGGCGCCGGCGATTGCCAGACTTCGTCTCATGCGAGTCTCCTTGGGTGCTGAGCGGTGATGCTCCGGGCAGGAAGGCCCGGAAAGATGTGCGTGCGGAGTGATGCTTTTTCTGGATGGGCCGGGTATCGACGCGCAGCACGATACATCGCGGGCACCCGGTTACGCAAGCACGGAACTCCGCGTCACCACACGGCTTCCGACGTTCGCGGCGCGTCCGGGCGCTGAGCGGCGCTCACCGGCCGGCGGCCGCGACCACCAGCGTGCCCGCCGCGTTCGCCAGCGCCACGCAGTTGGCGGCCACGAACACGGGGTTCTTCAGCCGCAGCGAATACACCAGGAACAGCAGGCTGGCCAGCGTCTGCATCCCGAAGAAAAGCGGGTCCACCTCGTCCGGGCCCTGCGTCAGCGCCTTCACGAAGGTGTAGGTGAGCGACGCCGCCAGCGCCAGGCACGCCACCCATCCCACCATCTTCACTCCCATCCGGTCCGACGCGCGCCGGCTCGGTGTCTTCCCCATTCCCCCTCCGCGGTGTTCGCCGCCAGATGTTCACGGCGCGGCGGGCGTGATGCAGGGCCCGTTCCGCGGGAGCACCCGGTCTCGCACTTTCCGTCGACGACAGTCAGGGCAGGGAAGGGGGACGATCGGAAGAGGTGATTCGGCATCATCCAGGTTCGATCCCCATTCCTCGCGCTTCGATGCCGATCAGTCTTCAACGGATCGGAGATGAAGATCGATCATCCTACCTCCATCTCCCGATCCGCTCCGAGTCTTACATCCGGCGGGGGATTTCGTTAGATTGATGAGAACCGTTCTCAACCAGAGGCCTGCATGAGCGTTCAGACCGTGGCGACCACATTCCGGCAGATCTCCGAGACCGAGCGGGGCGAGCGCGCCCGCCGCGCGGCCGCGGGGGCGCTGGTGCTCGCCTGCGTGGAGAACGCGCGCGCCGGCACGCTGGACGAGTTCAGCCTCCGCCGCGCCCGCCGCGAGGCCGAGGCGCTGGAGAAGTCGCCCGAGAAGTCCATCCTCCTGCGCCTGCTGATGGTGGCCGAGGCCGCGGCGCCGGACGAGCCCCGGATGGCGGCGGCGCTCGTCTCCTACGCCTGCGAGCTGGAGCGCACCCGGCGCCTTTCCGAGGCGGACGCGGCGGTGACGCTGGCGTTCGTGCTGGATGGCGCGGGCTCGGCCACGGCGCTTCACGCCGCGCGCCTCGCCCGCAAGCTGGGCGACCGCGAGCGCGCGCTGGCGCTGTACTGCGCCGCGCGCGAGCTGGACGGCGGCAGCGGCATCATCGCGCGCCTGGCGCAGGTCGGCGAGGCGGTCGTGTCCGCCGACCCCGTCCGCGCGCTGGGCCGCGCCATCCGCCGCGCACTGCAGGCCGGCGACGCCGAGGCCGCCGCGGTGGGGCTGGAGGAGCGCGCCGCGGCCCGCCGCAGCGCGGGCGACCGCCGTGGCGCCGCGCGCGACCTGGTGCTGGCCGCCGGGCGCTTCACCGACGCCGTGGACCGCGCGCGCGTGGCCCACGAGCTCGCCGGCGTCACCCTGGCCGCGGGCGACGCGGAAGCCGCCCGTGAGGCGCTGCAGTTGGCCCTCGCATGGGGCGATGCGCCGCAGCAGGACCACGCCCGCACACGCCTGCATACCCTCGCGCGCGACCTGGGCGACCAGGTGGGGATGCGCCGCTGGCGCTCGTTCAAGCGCCCGCCGCTCGTCTCCATGTCCGCGTACCGCGCCGCGCCCGCGAACCCGTCGCTCGCGCCGCGCCTCCTCCGCTGGCGCGAGTCGCTGGCGGCCGCAGAAGCCTGATTCGGTCGTGATCGGGGGACAAGAAAAGGCGCGGAAGCCGGGCTTCCGCGCCTTTTCGCTTCCATCCGCGCCGGATCTGCGCTAAACTTGAAGCATCCTCCCACCACAGATCCACATCTCCACACCACCCGGAGCATGCAAAAGCTCTTCTGGACCATCGGCGCCACCGTCGGCGGCTGGGCCGGCTGGGCGCTCGGCGAGCCCATGGGAATGATGACGGCGGCGCTGCTCAGCGCGGTCGGCACCGGCGTAGGCATCTACGCCGCCTACCGCATCATCCGCGATTACTTCTGAGTTCTTCTGATGATTGGCTCAGCCAATCATCATTCCAAAGAATAGCGGCGCACCATCGCTGATGCGCCGCCTAAAGTCTGTGATCCCTCCGGCTTACCGCTCCACCTGCACCCCGCGCCAGAACGCCACGTGCCCGGCGATGTTGCTCGCGGCGGGCTTGGGATCGGGGTAGTACCAGGCCGCGTCCGCGTTCTCCTCCCCGTCCACGGCCAGCGAGTAGTAGCTTGCCGTTCCCTTCCACGGACAGACGGTGTGCGTGCCGCTGTCGCGCAGGTATTCGCGCTTCACCGCCTCGGCGGGGAAGTAGACGTTCCCCTCCACGATCTCGAAGGTGTCGCTCTCCGCGATCACCGCTCCGTTCCAGGTCGCCTTCGCCATCATCCCTCCCTTACGGTTTGCCCGCGATCCCGCCCGCGGCCGCGACCACCGAGTCGAGCGCCGCGTACGGCCGCACCGCCCCCGACGCGTCCAGCACGAACGCGCGCTCCGGCATGGGCGCGGAGCCGGGCTGCAGCTGCACCGCCGTCGCAACCAGCGAGCCATCCGCCTGCCCCGCCCAGTCGCGCAGCTCGTAGCCGTCCGGCAGCACGCGCCGGAAGCCGCGCCCGTCCAGCGCGCTCACGTACAGGCTGCGCCGGTCGCGCGAATCGACGCGCCCGTCACCGTTCGAGTCCCCCAGCGCCGCCTCGTACACGATCCACCGCAGCGTGTCGCTCCGCGCGTCCGCCGCCGCCTGTCCCGGGTAGCGCACGTGCGCGATGTACGCCGGACGGTCCAGCAGCAGCCGCGCGCCCCGCGCATCCAGGAACGCCACGTTCACCGCCGGCGCCTCGGGCCCGCGCGCGCTGGACGACGTGTTGCGGTACGTGTACCCCGTCCCGCGCCGGATCACCACGATCCGCGCGTCCGACCCGCGCACCGCCTCCGGCGGATCGTAGCGCAGCGGCGCGGCGGCCTCGGCCCGCGACGAATCCGCGCGCGTCGCCGGCGCGGATGCCGTGTCACCCCCGCCGAGCCCCGCCAGCGCGCCGATCAGCAGGAAGATGCCGCCGGCCACGAGCAGCGCCAGCAGCACCAGGCCGTTGATCAGCCACACCCACCGCAGGATCCGCTCGACGCGCGTCATGGAAGGCCGCGGAGAAGGAGAAGTGTCCGTCACAGCCCGCTCGGGTGGTCGATGAAGGTCCACTCCATCCCGAACCTCGCCGCCAGGTGCGCCGCCAGCGCGCGCACCCCCCACGTCTCCGTCGCGTAATGGCCGCCGAGCAGGAGGTTGATCCCGCCCTCCTCGGCGTCGAAGAAGTTGTGGTGCCGCGCCTCGCCGGTCAGGAACGCGTCCAGCCCCGCCGCCGCGGCCGCCGCGATCTCGTCCGCGCCGCCGCCGGTGATCACCCCCGCGCGGCGGATCCGCTCCGGCCCGCCGGGCACCAGCCGCACCGGCCCGCCCAGCGCCTGCTCCGCCCGCTCGCGCAGCTCGTCGCGGGTGACGTCCAGCTCGCCCCACACGCCCACCGGCGTCCCCTTGTACTCGCCGAAGCTCCCGCGCGGCTCGATCCCCAGCTCCCGCGCCAGGATGGCGTTGTTGCCGACCTCCGGATGGATGTCGAGCGGGAGGTGGGCGGCATAGACGGCAAGGTCCGCGTCCAGGATGGCCTTCAGCCGGCGGTAGCGGCGGCCGGTGAGGGGGCGGTTCCCGTCCCAGAACAGGCCATGGTGCACCAGCAGCAGGTCCGCGCCCCAGCCGATCGCCGCGTCGACGGTCGCCTGCGCCGCGTCCACCGCGCACGCCACCCGGCCGATCTCGCGCGGAGAATCCACCTGCAGCCCGTTCAGCGCGCCACTCCAGTCGGGCACCTCGCGGATGCGCAGCCAGGTGTCCAGGTAGTCAACAAGCTCTGAAAGCCGCATGTGTGGCCGATGTTGGGGTCCTTCCCACAAACAGGTGGAAAACTCGGGTGGAAAACCCGCCCCTCTGCGTGTGGAAAACGCCCAACCCGTGAAAACGCAACGGGTTGGGCGTACTTTGGGCGATTGTGGAAAACTACCCCCAGCTCTGTGGAGTATCCTCGGCCGGACCGGCGGGAAGGGCGCGCGGCGCGGGCTCCTCGCCCAGCATCTGCACCTGCCCGTTGAAGCGGCACCCCTCCTCCAGAACCAGGTGCTGCGCCCGCGCGGAGATCTGTCCCTCGATCCGCGCGGTGGCCTGCAGCTCCAGCCGGCTCTCGGCGATCACCGTGCCCTGCACGCGCCCGCCGATCACCGCGTCCTGGGTGACCACGTCGCCCACCACCTCGCCCTCCTTCCCGATCACCACGGCCTTCCCGGCGCGCACCGTACCCTCGATCCGCCCCTCCACCCGCACCGTGCCCTCGGTCAGCAGGTCGCCGGTGATGCGCATCCCCGGCCCGATGATCGACATCGAGCTCTCGTTGGCCGCGGCCCGCGCCGAGCCGGCCTTGTCTCGCGCCACGCTGTCGTCCTTGCCTTTGAACAGTGCCATCTCGATCCTCGCGAACCGGCTCACACGAACCGCCAACCGCCGGGTTTGGGCGTGTCCCTCCGCTGCGCTCCGGGCCGGGCTGCGCGCGCGGTAGGGCACGATACCACTGTGCCCAACCGCGCCGGGCCGCCGCCGCGCCGGGCTTCCGTGAGAGTCCGCCGCATCGGTGAGCGCGCGGCGCCGTCCCGGCCCTCCGGGCGCGCATCCCTTCTATGAGCACGCGCCGGTGTCAAGGGCCTGGAGGAGGGCAAAACCCGCCTCAGGGGCAGTTGTGCGTCTTTCTGCCCCACTGCGATTCAATGGCACCGCC
>Ga0326721_10000065_pt1 | contig 85586 bp, 163 predicted proteins | sample SGPome_FD_203951 | JGI IMG/M metagenome (GOLD analysis project Ga0326721, IMG submission 203951) | Soil microbial communities from Southern Great Plains, Lamont, Oklahoma, United States - SGP_1_2016 | ecosystem: Engineered > Artificial ecosystem > Soil microcosm > Unclassified | place: USA...
CGTTGTTGCTGCACACGGTCAAGTTTATTTACACGAGATAATTCAGAAAAACCCTTAAATATATTCTGAGATTGTTTTATACTCATTCCTGCACCCGTCAAGCCGGATGTCAGTTTATTGTAATCAGCAGATGCATCTAAGTAATTAAAGCCGATCTTATCCCCTTGTTGCCTCAACCATTCAAAAGACTGCTTACCCTGCTGCTGAGTGCCACCGGCTTGCTGAGTGACAGCAGTTGTTTGAAGCTGTGCAGATACTACCTGCTGGTTACGTTGATTGAGCTGAGAAAGCCCATAACCTCCAAGTCCCAATGCTAAGGCAGGTCCATATAGTCTTGCCAATCCACCCCCAAAATAACCACCCGCAACTGCTGCTCTTCGACTACCCGGTGGTAGTGGTGGATAGGGTCCGGGACGGGGTGGTGTTGGGGGTAAAGGTGGATGTGGAGGGTGTGGCCCCCCTCCTCCCGGAGGATAAGGCGGTAAACGTCTAGCCGCTCTCAACAACGCAGCTTGAAGATTTCTATCATTTACAACAAACTTACTAATCTCAAAAGCTACACTCTTACTAGCCAGATCCAGAGAATTACCCAAAGCTGTTCTTAGTTTTTTCTGGTCTACATTAAAAGCTGTAATGTCTAAGCTTATTCCAATCTTTTTATTGAAATTTTTACCAAAAAGCTTTAGTCTTTTCTCAAGATTCTTTAGTGTGTTATCAACTCTACGAACACTCTTTTGATCTATGTCAAACCCCAAAGAGGCAAAATAGCTTGCAATCTGAGTCATTTACTTTTCCTTGGATTTGTCTATAGCAATCTTTTTCTGAGCGTCGTATACTGTAATGATTTCGAGAAGATTATAAGCTTGCTTTATGGAATATTTATTTTCTAAATCCCATAGTGTACAAGGCTTTGTTTCATGCGTAACCAGTTTGTAAATTAACCAATCTTGTGAGAACTCTTCGTCTATCTGTTTTTCACTGTCAGTTAATTTTGAAACTGTTGACCCAGAAGTTTTTATTCCTCTGAATCGCTTACCGTAAAAACATCTTCAAAATTCCATTTGATGATTTCATCTACAAGCTTATAAAGATGTACGCTCTTACGTGCAAAATGATATTCAAAAAGATTCTTATCAATCACTTTACCTTCATACTGAATCTGACTACCAACAACAACCTTGCGTACAAGATCAATATCTGGGCGCCAGCCTTCAATATTACCATTCTCAATAAGAACGTTTTGAATATCTACAGCCAGTGTAGTAGGAAGTGCATTAAGCACATAATCCATATCATCAATGCTCACTTCTGTCTGAGGAAGAAGTGAAAGTTTTGGTTGCGCCATTATTTATCTCAATATTAAAATTAAATTAGAAAAGGTTTGATATGAAGTCAGAAGCTTCTGTTACGGCAGAATCAAACATGTTTGTGGAAGGGCGGGTGTTACCACCTACAAAATAGTCTACGGTGGTTTGTGCAAATATCTCCCACACTGTAGTCTCAATTTGGCCAGTTTTACTTACAACTGGATAGCCTGTAATATACCCCTCATTGGTAGAAAATACACTAGAGCCAGAAATATCTTTAAGTGTCAGAGACAGCCTACCTGTACCCTCTTGCATATCAAGCTCGTGTATGTAGGAAAATACATCATTAGCTTGGCTACTAGCCATCAATGAAACAATAAGGGTTGCGGAAGTATCTTGATTTCTAACTCTTGTGTTCTTGCCACGGATACCCTTTACAACAGTAAATCCACGACTATTTCTGCTTATCGCAATGGACATCCAACCGGATACTTGATAACCCCCAATGTTCAATATAACATCTTTTGGGGAGTAGGTTGCAACTGTAAATCCATTTGACATTAGAGAAGTCCTTCAAGAATGGGCAGGGATGCTACTCCAATATTAAACAAATCTTCAAGAAGACCAGATTCACCATTATTACTTCCAAGATTTATCACTGCTTGGGATGACTTCATAATCCATGTTCTGGGCTCATAATCATTACTTTTTACAAGCGAAGGTATATCTTCAATCCATGTATTTGTTGAGAAGAATAAATCACTACCACTACCATCTTTAATAAGAAGTGGGAATTTACCTCTCTGAGTTATCTCGTCAATTTGCCATAGTTTTGTTAACACTGTGTTACTACGACTGCCGCTGTAAACAGTGATCCTTATTGTATAAGTCTGGTCACTATTATAAATTCTTGCAACTCTTCCATCAACACTCTTCTGTGTTGCATAAGGCATTACATCCTTACTGATAGAGATAAAAGAGCTGTCTACAAAACCTTCCAGAGGTATAATACCTGCGACTAATACACTAACTTCAGCAGGTATATAGGTAGCTAAATCTGCCATTACTATCCCTCTAGGAAAAGGGTCTTTTCAGACCCTATGATATTACAATTTCCAACGATTATCGATTTCACCACCAAGGGCTTCAACCACAGCAACAGCAGACTCATCCATCTTAGTGTTACCACCTTCAAGACGAATCAGGTTAACGCACTGAATATCCCATTGGCGGGTTTCACCAGTTTCAGAATCGGAATAAGCAGCATCAGGGACTGTCCCGATAAAAGCTTGTCGAGCATAATATAGGCTCTGTCCAGAATTATCTTTTACGGTGATACTAAAGACATATTCATCAGTAGCGTCATTCTCATCTGCAATTTGCATTTGTTGAAAGACACGATTACTGATTGAGGCTTGGTGCAGCGTGATGCTGATTGTGGAAGCTTTATTACGGCGTTTAACACGGAATGCTGATAGATCCGAGCCAACAACAAGGCTGGCTGCTGGAACCATACGTGTTACGTTAATGAAAGTGCCTGATGCAAGACCGGAGACAATATGTGTCTGGTCAGCAACAGTAATGATTACAGCGACTTCCTCAGGACTATACGTCCCGAGAATGGTATCAGATGCCATTTGTATTATTCCTTCTTATTATGCGCTGACAGTCCCGACAATAGTAACAACTCTTACTGAGCCTTGAAGACGTGCAGTGAAGGTGAAATTGCCAGCAATACGTTGAATTCGTTGAGAAGCTGCAATTGTAAGAGGGTCCGGAGAAATTACATTCCAACCAGAATCATACAAACCATTAGCTTCCCCTTGAGAAAGAACACTACGCATTTCACTTTCAATAATCAGGAAACCATTACGTGTGTAAGGAACTTTCAGAAGATTTGTCAGACGGCTGTAAATAGCCTCTTGCATACGAGCATAAGTCCAGTCGATACCAATGATAATATCGATTGCATCCCCAACTCCAGTAGACATGTTACCATCTTGAAAGATAGCAACTCCAGCAACAGTAGTATACATGTTTGCATTCTTAAAACGCAAGTTTGTACGCTGTGTATCAGTCAAGCTCGATACTGTAACACCATTTGCTTTCTTGAAGTCCCAATCATTACTGCCGGGAGTACGAGGCAGTTGACTACCAACCCAAGCAGCTTCTGGATACTGAGTATCGGCAGTAGGCAGATAGATGATACCTGTACGACTATACCCCGCTGCTTTCAAAGCGCTTGCAACATCAGTGGTAGAAGTTGTTGGAACTGTTGCATCTTGTGTAGACGTAAAGTAAATCTTATGACGTGGCTGGATTGCAGCAGCCAAGGCAAGAACATCTGCTTGGACGTGAGTTTCTGCAATCAATGCATACCACTGATTGTTAAAGTCACTGACAGCATCAAACGCTTCAACCCAAGTTTCTGTGGGTGTGGCATTAACAGCAGTCAAGTTAGTTGAGGCGTTAACACTCCACGCATTACCAGCAAGACTAGGTGCTACTGTTAGGCTAGAAGTACCAGATACAGTGATACCTGTGACAGTGCCGATAGCAGTCTTAAGACCTGTTACAATAGTGGCAGCAGTGGCCCCGGTCCCGGATGTAAAACTATAATCTGTACCATTGATAGTTACAGTGTATACAGTTGCATCAGCAACAACAGGTGTAAATGTAACGCTATCTACTTGACGACGGCCAACAATAATATAAGGAGGACGAACACCATCCTGACCAAACAGATTAGATGCAATCTTGTAGACATTGTCAGTACTATCAAAATCATCTGTCACTGCATCAAAATCTGTGTAGATTCGAACTCGTTCTGCAAAGTTTGTAAATGTTGCCAAGACCAACGGAATCTGAAACGATGCAGTGCTGATCGCCGTAGTTTCCCTGTTGATTTGAATTTGTACGATTTGGTCCAATTCTGACACTTGAGAATTCCTCTCATTAAGGGGTTATGATAAAATCTGGAGGGATTGTTGAAACTTCACCTGTCTGTGTATCTTTAATTACAACAGCCTCCACTACATCCACAATCTGCTGTGTATTCACAGCGTATGTAAATACTACATCCATATTGTGATATTCAACCCACTTCGTATCTCGTTTCTGTGGTGCTCGGCGGATGTTTGTTTTTGTTTTAAGGTTCAATCCGTACTTCTGTAACTCTTCTCTAAAAAGAACGTTGTTTAATCTTTGTGTGAACGTGTGAGACATGTCACCAGACAAATCCCCAATAAAGCTGAACTGAACATAAACATTATAGTTAGCTTGTATTGTAAGTTCGTTAAGCTCGTTGGTAAAAGTTGATGTATAACCTTTACCGATCTGTTCAATTTGCAAAACATTGATAACTACATAATCTTGGTCAGGCTCTGTTCCATTAGCATGAGACAAGATTACATTTCTTCTAGATACTGTAGTTGGGAAGTATTCTTCTAAAGCGACAATGGCAGCTTTCCTTAAACCGTAGGTTACATCTGTCTGTATACCCATCAGTTACTTCCTTTCTTAACGACTTTGGCTGTTACATTATCTATAAGCTCGCCGGTGTTTCTAAGAGGGTCATTAAACCCTTTCATTTCAATAGTCAAAGCTGCGTTTGGAGGTGTATCCCAATCCCTCATGACTCTCTTAAGAAGGTTTTCAAAGAAATTAGAAGACTGAGTTAGAGCTGTCATAACAGACTTCCCCGAAATCACTCTTTTAATCATCTTTTCAAATTCAGCTTTAGTGGGTGAAGTTTTCATGGCTTGATATAACCCCACCCTCATAAAAGGTCTTGGTGGTGTCGTAGCACCCGGTATTAATGCATCTGCTCCATTTATATGGCCTAGCTCGTTCAACATGGCAATGTAGGCCATTGGTTGATTAGAATTATCAGGTCCATATCGGTGCTCAGGAAACCAACCTAACTGGATTTCAAGTCCATTCTTAGGAGACATATCCCGCTTCAGCTTATCCCAAACTTTAGTGTCTTTCTTTAATCTGAAAGTCATATACTGCCCTTTAGTTTGGTGTTGGGCCTATTTTGGCTGCTTTGGCTTCCCGATGATCCTGCACGCCCATCTTAAAATTCTGAGTTTTCATCACTTCATACATATCACCGTCCCACTCAAAAATATCGGGGCCGTGCCCATTAGGTCCTTCTTTCTTTGAACGAATCAAATCTGAAGTGAAAACCCATAGCCAACTACGTGTACGATCTGATTCAGGTAGCATGCTTACTTGATAATCTGAGAAAGGGTGTACGTTGGCTTGGATAACAACTTGCTCTTCAACACCCTTTACAACTTTACCTGTATCATCATCATAGACATCTTGAGAGCGACGAAGGATAGTGACTGGAACTTTTCTTACTAGAGAAAATTGGGCTATGCTCATTTATCGCCTCACAACCCAATAGGGTAGATCAGGAATTCCATATGCAAACCTGTCCATCCAGTGACCTTCCTTACAACCTACTTCATCAATAGTTTGTACAATCTTACCTGAGTAGGCTCCACAATCCGCTCTGTTATTCCAAACATCCACTGTATCAATACCAGCAGCATAGATATTAAGACTACCTAATCCTAGTGTTGGGTTCTGTGTAATGTTGGACAATAGTAGCTTGTACCAATCTAGAGCATTACTCCAGACTTCATAGTGACCTGCTGTTTCGCGGTACACTGATTTATTCTTGGCAAGGTCTGCGAGGATTGCGTAGATAGCAAAAATAGATGCTTGTCTTACACTACCACCAGCCATATCAAGAAAATATTGAATTTCTTCATCCGTGAAAGTGTATGGTTCGCTGTTATCACCAATAAAAAGGCGAACCGCTTGAATTGGTGTTAGGGCCATATCTTTTCCTTTGAAAATAAGGGGAGTATTTCATCCCCTATCTTGTTTACAACTTAGGTCAACGACAGACGAACAATCGCTTGTGGCCTGAGGCAAGCGTTCAACTGGTTGGATTCAGACATAATCTCAATCTTATCCATCTTATCGCCCATGTACTCTGCGTAGTAAACAGACTGACCAGCAGTGTTAACACTTGGAAAAGTGAGAGCAGGAGCGAAGTAGGTCTGGAACATATCAGTTACACCTAGCGGGAACGCGTAAGCATCGCCAGCAGGGATAAAGCGTTGAACAACACCATTTTGATCAGTGTAAGTACCACGGTATTCGATGAAAGTCAGACCACCAAAGTTGAAGACTTGGTAGTTGGCAGGCAGACCCATACCAGCAGCCGACAGACGATTAACCAGTGGATCTTGATCGCGACGGAAATACTTATAAACTTCAGTGATATAAGGGTTGGTGATCAGAGCTTGGAAGTATTCTGGCGAGCAGATTACAACAAAGTTGTCAGCAATCTGACCATTCAACAGACCATCTTGGATACCCGAGATAATGTCGTTGGTGTAGCTCAGAGGATCAACGTTGACGTTACCCAGATCAGTAACAATCTCAGTACGAGTAACACCGAACTCATTGTAGTAGTTTACGGTTGGACCATAAGAACGGGTCAGAGTACCGCTTGGAGCATACACACCACCAGTGGTGATGATTTGCATACGGGATACTTCTGACAGACGCTCGTAACGATTGCGAATCTCTTGCATCTTACGCAGACGTACAGCAGCAACAGTTTCCAGTTCCAGACCTTGGGCAAAGTTAGTCCAAGAGATGATACCTTGCAGATCACGAGGAGTGATCATGGTATCCAGTGGGAAGTGAGGAATTGGGAAGCTTACCAGAGCACGCTGAGTAGGCTTGATGGTGCTGTTACGCTCATCCCAGTTACGGTCAACTGGCAGACCATCAACTTCAGTCAGCAGGGAAACCGATACGTTTTCTTGAGTAACACCCTGTTCATTAAACAGGCCCATGCTGTTGATCAGGCCCCAACGGTTAGGAATGGTGACGATCTGGTTGGTAAGCTCAGTTACCTGAGTAGTGTTATTTGGTTGAAAAGCAATTGCCATTTATTTAGCTCCGATTGTTTAGTGTTGTGAGAAAGCTTGACTTAGCAAGCAATCTCAACAAGAATACCTTGTGCTTCCAGCAGACCTTTGAGGGTCACAATCTGAGCAGCGTTGAATTGAGTGTTAACAGCTTTGATCAAGAAATCAGACAAAATAACTTCATCACGAACAAAGGCAACGGCTGGGGTGTTAGTGGTTGCAGCTACATCGAAGGTAGGCTTCCAGCTAAGACGATCACCAAACACAACTGCAAACTGAGTACCAGCAGCGGTGAGGTCAGCAACAACAGCACGGTGGAAAGTGGTATCAGCAGCAGCACGAGCTACAACAGTACCCATAGGAACAGCACCAGCAGCAGCGAAGTTCAGAGTGATAACTTTACGAGCGTAACCAACACTTGGGTCCAACTCGTGAACAACCAGATCACCAAGGGTGCGGTAGGTCAGATTAACAATAGCCATTAGGAATAGTCCTCTTACTTAGTTTTATAGGTTTTTTGGATAAGTTTAGCGAGAGCGTCTTCCATATCGGGGTTAGTCTCGACCTCTACATCAGCACCCATTTCTTTAAAGAGTGGGTTTTCTACAAGAGCAGCATTTGCTTTAGTAACAGCAGCAACTACAGCTTCGTATTGAGCGTCTGAAACACCTTCAAGGGATGCAGACAGGGCAGCAGCTTGATCTTCACCAATCGAAGCTACCAGAGCAGCTTTACGAGTGGCAGCTACAGCTTCTTTAGCTTCAAGTGCTGCTTTATCTTGAGCAGCTTTGAATTCAGCTACAGCGCTTTGAGCTTCAGCCAGTTTAGCTTGCAAATCTTGTACACCAGCCAGAGCAAGTTGAAGATCAGCAGCTTGTGCTTCATATTTAGTGCCGAGTTCGGAGAGTTCCGACTTAGCGAGTTCTAGTTCGTTCATATCGAAACTTTGTCCTTCTTTATTCATTTTAAATAGTTTGTCTTTGAGCATTGATTTCTCATCACCTTTATGACTTTGCGCTGTATCTGCTAAGTATTCGTAAAAACCCTCAAGGGTCATTACTTTATCAGCTAGACCAAGCTTCAAAGCATCCCCGGATAGGAAAGTCTTTGCTTCTGTGGCTCTAACTGCTTCTACAGACATGTTCCGGTTACTGGCAACAAACTCTGTAAAACTTTCGTATAGTGTGTCTACTTTTGTTTGGATGTCTGCAAGAAACTCTGGTTTGAAAGAGCCATCATTTGCAAATGGAACCTTATCAGCCCCTGCTGTAATGAAGGTACGCTCATAACCATCTTTCTCAAGAGCTTTGCTATCATTCATAAGTCGAACAACTACGCCGATGCTACCCAATTCCGACTGACTATTTGTGATGATTTCATCAGAGATTGCAGTGAGTGCATAGGCTGCCGATGCGCTGAGTCCGTCGATATACGACAGAATCTTTACACCCTTGGTATCTGCATACGAGCGGATATAATTGGCGGCATCAAATACACCGTAAGCCTCGCCACCGCCGCTGTCAGTCATGAATGCAATTGTCTTGGCACCACTATCTGCAAGGTATGTAAAGTCTTCCTTAAGTTGCTGATAGCTAGTACCACCACAATCAAAGCCCATCATAGTTACAGGCTTATCTGTAAGTGGACCTTGGAGATTCATAACAGCAACACCAATATCACTATTGAAAGAGTAGCGGTCTGTCACCTCATGTCTTTCTGAATCACCCTCTTCAAGCTTGAAGTCTTTCGAACAACGAGCATCTAGGTAATCACAGATATTCTCAAAGGATACCAAAGACATCAATTGAGGTGTGTTATATACTTTGTCACGAAGCCTAATCAATTGATGAGACATTTAGTTTTCCTTGTTTGAGACAGATGAATCACCAGAAGATCCGTTATTGTTTCCTGTGCCTGATGGCAACCCTTCCTTTAGGCCACTTCCGCTAGCCGATTCAGAAGGTCCAAGAAGTTCATTAAGATCCTCTTGAGACATACTTTCATCAACACGGTCTGGAAGACCTAGCGCTTCAGCAATGTAGTTAATATTCTTAGGAGAAGGGACAACAAGACCTGTTGCTTTAACTCGTTGAAGAGCACTTGCATACTCACCAATATCCTGATTATCAATATCACCGTAAGCAAACTTAGGCATATCCACTGGATTCCAACCATTCAACTGAGCTAGTTGTCTGACTAGATCGTTGTTAAGTTGATCTTGAATCTCCATGAGGGCAGCTTCAATACGAGTAGCAATGATAGATGTTTTACTATCTGCTAGGCTATAGGAGCCTGTTGCACCTTGACCTAGCTTAAGAACATCTGCGAAAAAGGACATGAGGATTTCATTGGAATACCGATCAATAATATCTCCAACGTTGAAGCTCTTTGTGCCAGTAACACCGGCAAGCTCAAAGTTGAACATCTTATTACCGGCATCATCGAAGATAGAAGGAATAATTAAACCTTCTTGCTCTTCACGGTGCAAGTTACGCATTACTTTCTTAAGGTACTCGTATGTCTGTTTATCAGAATCAGATGCACCATCAACCATATACTGTACAGGGATAGTAAGAACTGGAAGACCTCTCATATCCTTACTGACACCAATAGCTTCTGCTTCTTCTAACGCCTTCTTAAACTTCCAACTTTCCCAGCAGTAGTTAAGAGGAGAAACACCAATTGGTGAGTTCTTCCTAACATTAGTACGGAACAGCATAAACTTTTCACGGGGAATCAAAACACCGGGATAGATTTCCATCTGTTGGACATCACCAGTTTTGGTTGTTGTCCACTGACGTACACCCTGAATCTCTCGGTTGTACTCATCCATCTCCCACTTGGCAATTGTTTCTTGGCCTCGTGGAACAATCTTTTTAATACCAATCAAACCGTCATCATAATATGAACCATTTGATTTCAGCCTTTTGCGAAATACCTTTTCCATGACAGAAAAACCGTAGGTATTGAAAGAACTGATTTCTTTAATAGTTTGATAAAGGCTTGTGTCTAGATCAGCGATACACTCTTCCAAGAATTTCTTCTTGCGTTTCATATCGTCTGTAGCGTCGTGTGGGATTTCAATTTTCCACTTTACTTTACTAATCATTGTTTCAACTAACTGAATAGCTGAACTAACAGTAGCATCACGACGCATGTTATTGTATGTGTTAATGCACCAAGGCCATTGGAGTTCTTTTGCACAACCGTCTAGGATAGTGCCACCAATAATGTTCATCCCCGGCTGACCATTTTCCGAGAACTTAATTCTGGGAATAGTTGAGTCAGCACCTGTTGTCAGAGGAACACTTAGTGCATCCACCACGGGAGCCTTTGTCCTAGCCATGTAGGCTCCTTGTTAACGAATATTATTTAAAGGGTTTGACTTCTCATCAAAGCCAAAGGATTTCATACCACTCAGGAAATTAGGAACAAAGACTTTTTGAGCAAGAATCATGAACGCATCACTACAACAGTCAACGAGGTCGTCATGTCCATTTTGGCCGCTTTTTCTTTCGCCTGTGAACGTCTCCAGCTCCTTGTAAAAGAAACCTAACTCACTGTATATCTTGTTCTCGTAGTCTGTTCCACAATTGCGTAAAATTCTTATCCCCCCATTCATACACATTGACGCAAATGGGCGGAAACGGTCAACTTTCCGTGTATTCGCCTTCATAGTGCGAACAAAGAAACCTTCTTCTGATATCTCTCTTGCTAACATAGTAGTTGCTGCTTTGGATGCAGGGTTTGGGTCCACAGGCAAAACTATATCTACGTTTGATCCGTCCCTTCTAGCATTTTCTACTACAAAGTTTTTCCAATCACCAAATCTGATCCGAATTCTCTGTACTTCGTGAACGAAAAAAGTACCATCTTTCATTTTAGAAAGTTTAACACAACTGGTGTAATCAGGATCGTAGGAACTATCTGAAGATTTGAGTGTACCCGCGAAGTCATATGCACGAACAGTTTTTACTATATCTGTCCAAGCAGGTTCTTGATTTTCTTCTTTGAACCACTCCCGCTTTATTAGACCTTGACCTTCTGGCCTTGCTTCCCAATTTCCGTGGAGAAGAATTTCTTTCTCAATCCTAGGAAGACCTTGCAAAAAGGCAATATAACTTTTTTCAATATGAGGGTTATCGTAAACCGAAGCAGAAATAAACCTAAAGGAAAGAGCTACGTTCTCTGGATATCTTTCTTCTAACTCTTCCTTTGTATCAGCCCAGTACATCTCATTATCTAAGCGAACAAACCATCTAATTACACCCTGTTTTGCAGGATCTGGTCTTCCAAACAGCTCATGACCTTCTGGATAAAGATACCAATCAACCCATTTCCTGACCCATGAGTCAGGATCGGGGTTCATCGTTGCACGCATGTTAGGCTTCATGTTAGCCTTAGTCCGCAAACGAGACAGGATATAGTTAAACTGGGATTCTTCAAATTGACACAATTCCTCCATCACACAACTGGAAATTTGTGCACCTTGAAAGTTGTCCGTATCATCAACACGTTCAAAGTGAGAAAAGAAAATCTCGGCATCAGAGCTTGCAATAATTTTTAAATCTTTAATTCTTACTCGACAATCCGGGTCAAGTAGTTTATACAGTTGTTTTGCTTCATCCCAAACAGCACCGGGCTTTAGCAACATGGGTGTTGTGCGGCGGAGTGTCAAGCCCCTATACAGGGGATCATGCATATACTTTGCGTGGTGCGCAAGCCCTGCCCAAGTCTTCCCTCCGCCTGCCTGACCCCCATAAAAGCATATATCCACCCAATCAGGGGTGGATAAAAACATGGCCTGAGGGCGACTGGCGGGTGCGATTACATTTTCCAAGTACACTAACCTCTATTTGCTCAATATTGTTTTTGACCTCTAACCAGCGATCTTTATTTTCTAAAGTGTTTGAAACAGAATTCCTAGCAACGCCATACAATGACGCCAAGAATTTCTGTTCTACAAAACCCGAACGCCACAATATTAAAGCTTCGACCACATCTACTAAGGAAAATATAGCCTTACTATTTAATTTATGTTTCTTGATTCCTAGGTCTTCTATAGCTTTAGAAATCTTATCTCTGTGAGAATTCCTGTGTAACATCCAGTCTTCAATATATTCTTTTTCAATATCGCGAATAGTCTTGCTAAGGTCTTTTTCAAGACTTTGTAAGTATTGATCAGAGTTATTATTTAGAGCTTTGACTAAATAACCAGAACAAAGAGACGGATCAAAGCCTTCTTGGAAACGTTCGGACATAGTTCTAAAATAGCTGGCACTAAAATCTCTACCGGAGACCTTATTAACTTTTGTAGAAAAATCCTTCGGACCCGTCTTTTCTGATCGTTCCCAAAAGTCTTTAAATACATTGAAAGCCAACCAATCTTTCAGCTCACCTTTATGGCGAAAGATTGGTACATGAGAGCCTACGTTTATTAAAAAGTCTTGATAACAATCTTTTTTATAAATAAACTGTTCCATGTATTTTGTATTATTTTGCTTCCAATTAATAAGCTTCTTCTTTCTTTCAGTAATTCTTCTGGATGCCTTGATTTGCTCAAGAAGTTCCGGCGGATGGGTTACGCCAAACATCGGATTATTTTCTCCAGAGCATTGGGCACTTACCGCTTGAGAATACTCTTCTCTGAGTTTAGAATAAACTTTAGAGTTAATACCTACGTGACTATTGCCCGCAATATTATTTACCCATCTTGAACTCATGATATGGGCGGCGCGCATCAAACTTACATTGTCAGGATTTGCTTTCCACAACAACATGTGTGCTATAAAATGCTCTCTACCTGAAAACAATACAAAATTTTCAGCAGAATCTGTTCCGCCAATACATACAGGAATAATATGGTGAGCTTCGGTATAAAAAGGTACTTTAGATTTGTTCAGACCACGAACTTTAGCTTTTTCTACAAGTGCATTGTAAATCTTTTCGTAATTCAAAACTCAATATCTCCAACTAGATTAAATAGGCGAGAGCTAGCTAACTGAGTTGGCAGTTAGCGGGGATGGCCATCCGTTCGCTCTCATTGTATTTACTTATCTTCAGAACTTTCTTCTTCAGAATCACCATCTTCGTGCATACCACCTGCCTCGACAGCAGCCAAATACTGTCGAATCATTTTATCCTTTGCACGGCCTTTAATACCACGAGAAGCCACAATAGGACGCATCTCTTCGATTGGCATTGCTTCCAATTCATCTTTCGAGTAAACCTGTTCACCCAAAGGAACCGGAATAGTCTGCAAACCGGGAGCTTGCTCTACAGTTTTATCTGTCTCAATCACCAGACTTGCTGTAATAGGAAAACCTTTGAGACGAGGGTAAGTGTTCTCATGAAGTGTATAACCTTCTTTACCCATCTCCAGCACCTTATTAACGAAGTCTACAGGACTCCCGAAAGTAAGGTTAACAATTTGCTTAGCCATGTGTTCGTACCTTTTAAATTCGTTTAGTTGCTTCAAGAAAGATAATGTATCACTATCAACATATGAAAGTCAATAGCTTAATAAAATAAACATGAAATAATTTTATTAAAGAACATTCATCCTTAAATGTTCTCTGTAAAACTACTTAATTATGCGCCCACTCCTTCAACTCTGACCCTGACTGTTGTGTTAGGTAGAAGTGTAAGTGTGTTAGCACCAAGACCAATCAGCACCGTTGTCAATACACTATTACCGTAAGTGAGACCTGTTAAGGCTGTACTTGTACTAGTATAGGCATTCAAACTAGCTTGCCTAATCCCTGCAACAGTGTTTGCTGTACTTACAGGCTGAACTTGTACATCAAGAATCTCTGTGAAGTCAGTACCTGTTGTAACTGTCCAGACAGAAGATGTGCTGTCGCTCACCACTGTGTAATATTTAACCTTGACCCGAGCTACCAAACTATTATCAACACGTCTTGTGATAGGAAGTGTTGCGGATGTAATCTTGGTATCAAGGGTCATCTGAAGGCTTGTAATATCACTAATTACGTGGATATGAGCACTTGGTGTAAAGCTTGTAGGTTTGTTTGTGAGATCATTCCATGACCCTGAAAACAATACAGGTTTATTCAGAATCTGACTTACACCACTTGTAGCTACCCAATCACTATTAACCTGTGCAGCGGGTATAGTTGGCAAACCTGTCAAACTTGAATAGGCACCGCTTGTAGCAACGCTACTCAATCCGCCTACGTCTGCTGCACTAAGAACAATTGCACCAGTTCTACCCGCAACAGAGGTGACGGGATAGTTAACTGTTGGGATTACTGGCTTATTTGTAAGGTCTGCATAACTACCAGTAGACGCAACAGTTGCATAAATAGGCTTGTTAATCAAGTCAGCATATGAGCCACTGAACAGTGTTGGCTTACCTGTCAAGTCATTATAAGCACCTGAGAACAGACTAGGCAGTCCAGTAAGACTTGAGTAAGCAATAGCATCAAGAGAGTTACGCTTGCTGTCAAGAGTTGCTTGAAGATTGGCTATATCGCTGATTGAATGGCTGTGAGATGATGGTGGAAATGTCAGAGGTTTATTCTGAACATCAGCCCAACTGATATTAACAGACGGAACCTGAGCCAATGTAATGTAAGCCGAATCATTCTCAAACGAACTTACTTTGGTTGGAAACATGGGTTTATTTGTAAGGTCTGTATATGAGCCACTTACAGCAACAGAAGATAAGCCTGTAACTTGACTTACTGGAACATTAGCTGTGTTTGAAAGCTTACTATCTAAAGCTGTCTGCAACCCTGTTACATCACTAATTGGATGCTTATGATCTATAGTAATGTAACCACTATTGTTTTCTATCTGATTTGTAGATGTTGGGATAACAGGTTTATTAATCAGATCAGAATAACTTCCAGTTTTAGCTACAGATGCCAATCCTGAGTTTTCAGATTTAAGATAGTTTATGTCTGTATTTACAGAGGATAATTCACCCTGTAAACCTTCTACTTCTGAAATGGTATGCGTATGTGCAGATGGAGCAAACGTTGCTGGAACATCTGTTAAATCTGCATAACTACCTGTGAATCCTTCACCAATCTCACTGATTTGTTTTTGAATGTCATCAAGATCATTTTGATCAGCAACGCCAATGAAAACACCCTCTTGAATATAGCCTGAAAACTTAGGCATTCCGTTTGTGCCAGCAAGAAACATCTGGTCAGCTTGGATATCAAAAACAATGTCTGTACCAGCTTGGAAGATTACGGCTGTATCCAAGAAGTCCAATACGTTTTCACCAATACCAAAACTTGTCCCGTCCTTACCTGTAGTCCATGAGGATTTGGAGGGAAAGTACTTAACTGCAACACCAGACTTCTTGTCTGTGATACGCAGCCTTACGTTAGTCATATTCCCAGTTGCAGTAAAAATAAGGGAGTTTGTACGTGCAGTAAACTGGGTGGTGTAATTAAAGGTGAGGGGGTTTGTCGAGATAGTGATACTACCATTGGCCTGAGCATCAACCCTACGTTCAGCTTCTTTCAAATAGAAATAATAGGGCTTGGAAGCTGGTGCATTTCTGGGAGTAGCATAATCCAAAAGCTGATATTTAATATTATCAACCATGTTCTCAAATGCAAGAAAGCCTGCTGATTCAGAGAGTCTAATAACATCTCCGAAATCAATACTGCCAGACTCTACAGCAAAACCTACTGGAGCGAGAAGGGAACCAGAAGACAGCACCCGCATACCACTGCCTTGAATTGTACCATCAGCAGCTTTGTAAGGGAGTTGATCGATAGGCCACATTGAAAGGTCATTACCTTCACCTTCAATGATTGTAGTTTTGTTTCTGTTTGGGATAATCATGGTCTATCTCCTTATTCGTAAGTTTCTACGAAGAGACGACCACCAGATGCACCTTTAGCCCATACTCTAGATGATGCTGGGACTTTTTCAATAACAGTCCAATTACCATCTAGATTACCTTGCTTCAAAGGCCAACCATCATTGGATGTACCTACTGGCTGACTTGCACGTACCAGGAGAAATACGGTGGCAGCAGATTTATTATTGACGATCAGAGATGTTCCCGGAGCAATACCTGTGAGAGTGTATAAATCTACCCAAGTATTGGTCGTAAGGAATACATCATTCAGTGAATCCATAAAATAAACACCTTTATTATTTTTGTATTAGGTGCTTGACAAATTTATAGTGCAGTCAAAGCAAGGACACTTTAGGTAAAAATTACAAGCTCAATGTTTCTAAATTTTGAGCAGCTTCTAATTTTATCTTTTGAATCCTTGCTTGCAGGGAATTTTCTACCCTTACATCATAGCCTTTTTCTAACTTATATCTTTCAATAGATATTTGTAAACATTCAATCTTTGCTACTTGCCACGCTTTATGTGCATCTTCTGGTGTAGAGTAGACACCCAAATACTCAAGGATAGATTTACCTTCCTTAAAAATATTAACCGTGCTTACGAAAGGTTTTGATTTTTCATTCACCATATTCTTATCAGTTAAATAAGAAACACCCAGAGGATATTTTCCTCTAGCTTTGTCTGCGCAAATAACTACCTTATTTAGCCACTGTGGGATAAACACACAAGTATCTGGACCATATATCTTGTTGCCCGGTACTAGAATATCTTTATCTAAATCATAACCTTGCCAATGTTGATTCTCCATCCAAGATTTGAAGTTGCTAGCCCTAAGCCACTCTGGGTGAACTTCTTTATCTGCATAAACTCCCCGATCTTTTTCTTTATACGTATCTGAGCATCGAGTTAGCATATGCTTCCATCTAAAATAGAATGGGCAACGTTCTTGTTTTCCATTAATAACGGCTGCAACAGCATAATCTAAATCATTAATGCCTAAACCAGAAACTAATCTTGCCAATTTATCAGACCTCTATAGTCAAGCTTCTTAATGTCTGCAACAGGGACATTGTAACAAACCCTTCATCAAGGAACTTGCTATAGAGGTCTTACTGTTACAATGTTTTAAGCCATTGCAGCGGCCTAATTCTTTCAGATACTACTCTTCATTCTCATCCGGGTCAACAAAAACCAGACTAAGACGTGGTTTCAATTCAGCTGCAATCTCTTTCGGAGTCTGTTCAGCTTCTTCTTCGTCCCTCTTACCCTTTAGTCGAGCATTAAAACTACCGAGCTCTTCTGCCGTGGCATTCTTGATAACACTTACAATAGAGTTGAGTACCCACTTGGCAGAGGCAACGCTGTCAGCATTAACATCGGTGCCCGCCAGACTTTTATCCACCAGCTGAAGCGCAATATCTTGACGCTCCAGAAGCTTATCAGCAAGTTCTCGGAGCTTGCTCTTCTTGATTCGAGTGGAAGAATTACCCTTTTCATTCCTATTGCTTTTCTCTCCATCAAAACGTGTTGCACGTTGCGCTGGGGTATGCGGTTGTTTAGCCATAATATTTATTTCCTGTAGTTTAGGATTTTCTTAAGCAGACTCGCAGGCTATGCCTTGCAGTATTCATTTAGAAGGAGAATGCTTAAGAAAAGACCCTGTTGCAAGCCTATGACAATATAGGAGAGGATACGTCACAGGCTATCAAGGTCTGAAAGAGATGTCCGGGAGAGGAGACAGACACTCTTTAATGCTGAAGGAGGAGAGAAAACTTCAGCAGGTGGAAACATAAACTTTATGTAGAATTTGATTCTTTTCGTTTATGTCGGTGAAACCAATCTTAGCTCAATCATCACTATTAGCTGTACAGCTAAAATAGACAGACAAGCTAATCTAAAATTCGCAGAACTACCACACTTGTACGGCTCTCGTAGTCCGCCCTTTAATGTGGCATTGTGGTTGAACACACTGGTCTGCTGTCAACGTACTACGCCGCGTATGAACGTAGTAGCCTATCCCTGTTCCCATCCTACCAACAAACTTATGGAAATTGCTAGAATCGTGCCATATCACCAAGGATTTGTTGCTCTTTAAAACCCTTCGTATTCTTCATTCATATCTTTTCTCCATCAATATATCTAATTATTACACAGTTAAGGGTTTCTGTCAAGCACTTTATTCATATTTTGGTAAGATAGTTTTGTACATAGTTTCGTCTGGGCAAGTTATACTTTCAAACGCCCATTCATTTCTGAACACTTCCATACTATCTTCCAAATATTCTACTTCAATTTCACAGACGCAATATCCGTCAAGCCTGCCGCACTGTGAACAAAAACTTACTTCGCCCATAGTGGACAACCTCTTTTGTTTAATTTATGTACTTAGTTAATCACAGACAATAGTTATTTGTCAAGTGTTAGTGAAATTAATTATCAAACCCCCAGCAACTATCCCAATCATTAGCCTCAAAACAAATATAAAAATACTGATCTAAATAGCCAGCATACTTACCTTTGTAGAATAGGACGGGGTCGTACCCAAAAGTTAAACCATCAATTTTTACTTTATTGTAATCCCACCCAGCGTTTTTACACACCCAATTAACTTCCTTTGTGTATTTCCTGATGTCTGCCCAATCTCTTTCTATAGATTCATACGCAGGTGCTTGTTCATGAAATTTATACCTCATTTCTTATCCACCTTGCAGAATGTTGTATCACCCAATACTGTTTTCCAAGCATTGATCATTGCATCATGCAAATCTTTCTCTGCTGACTCTTTCACTAACACACTATCATGATAGGCAAGAACAGCGTGACCTTTCTCCCCCATTGCACCAACGATGTTCATCATAATCTTACTGTCAATATTCTGAAGCATAATACCGCCATCATTGAAGAACATGTCTCGAATAAAGTCATTATGGTCCCTGACAGCTTGCAAGACTTTACCGTAGTCGTTTGTTCCAGTCATAGCATAGAACGACTGATCTTCTAGCTCTTTCTCACGGTCTAGCTTAACCTTGTTACCAAGTGTCCATGCTGCACTATTCATATCATCAGAATTCATACCAATGAGAATAGCAAGCTTTGCTAGCTGACGTCTTGGATTATGAGCATTTCCTGTAAATGTCTCCCAAACTGTTTTTAGTTTTTCATCAACTTGAATGAAAGATAGATCAGCATCATAGGGAGAGAAATTCTTACCCTTCACATCGTAGATATTAAACCCATCATCATTAAGCATAAGTTGGTAACAAATACTTGGGTGAATTGCACTATAGTCAAGCTCTACAACACATTCACCATCAATCTTAAGAGAGGACGCTCGGATGTGTTGAGGCAACAACTGAACTCCACCTCCAAGCGTGTACAGACGTCCACCTTTATCAAGATCACCAGAGAAGATACGACGATACGCAACATCAGCAATCGGCTTACCATCGAATGTAATCTGTGCACCTTCCAAACTGTTATTCATATTTCTCACCTCTGTCTTGATATCTTTAAAGCCTTTGTGACCACGTGTAGGCATCAATTCTTTTGTTTCTCTATTTCGGATGATGGCTAAGTCATTCTCTTCTAGCTCACGCCATAGGTTATAAGAAGTGTTAACGCCTTCCCACATATCTATTGTCCTCTTACGAAAGATAATACATGAGGGGATAACGTAGTCTGGTTTTGGCTTACCATTAACCATTTTCCAAGACTTAACATAGCCTTTGTAAAGATCAATATAACCCTTCTCTTCTAGAAAATCAACAAGTGATTTTACTTTTCTGTATCCAATACCCTGTGATGACTTGGTGTATGTATTCTTATCCAGGCTAAAGATGAAACCACCAGCCTTATGTTTGATAGCACGAGCACTGTTGCTGATCCACCATCTAACTGCCTCTTCCCATTTCTCTTCTGTATGAGCAAGCACTTGATCTACGATCTTCTTATAATACTTAGATTCATGGTAATACACGTAACTTCGTACACATCTTAGATTGATAGAGTACACCTCTGACTCCTTCATCTTACTTAATTCATAAATCAATTACTTCCTCCTTCTCTTTCTGTTATCTGTATTGATATTAGTGGATAGATTGGTGGTGGTAATACGAGATACATGTATTCAAGTACATTTTATACATAAATATGCCCTACAAGCCACAGCCTGTATAGGTTTGTACATTTTACTACTCGGTACTTTCTACCTTTTTATGCCCCAAATCTCCAACCAATCTACACCCTCATTCATCCCCTGTCAAGCAACACCACCACAAACCTCTCACACAAATAAATCCCTTCAACCCCTTGCAATGCACAAAATAGCTTGGTATCATGATTGCACAACGACAGATTGTCGATAATTGAGAGGAGATAAAAGATGATCACTAAAGACAGCCCAGAGTATGACGTACACAACACACATTGCTGCTATACACATGGTTGTGCTTATTTGGAGGATGCTGTATGTCCTGTTGTGAATGGTCTTGGGCAGGGTGTTGTTTGTCAGGATTGTGTTTATGATGATATTGAAATGGAAGCAGCAATTACTCTTTTAATCAGTAGGGGCTTTATTCCTGAAGGGTTCGATTATAGAACCCACACTCTGAAAAATGTTCCAAAGGAGAAAATTTGATGCAAGCAATTACAAAAATAAATGATTGTTACACAGAGGCAATGTTTCATGCAACAGGTCATGTACACGCTGCACCTGTATGGGAACGCTTCAGTGTACAACGTGTGGTGAGTATGGCAGCCTGTATTGTTGATGGACATTTGATTGTGGGTAATCGTCACTTCTGCCCAATCATGCGGATGACAATTGAGAATCTTGGTATTGATCCTTTCGACAATCAGCATGATATGGACACTGATCAAGGTTTTGTTGATCAGTGGGGAGTGTACATGTCACGAGAAGAGGCTTGGGTTGTTGCTAAAGCTGCTGGTCAAATCAAGAAGGTTTATACTAAAGGTATCCTCTACTCCGAGTGCTACCTGTGAAATCAACCCAAAACACCACAACATAGTGCAGTTTCCACCCCTTCCAGCAACGTTACATGAAAAGGCTTGTGCTGATGGTGCTAGAATCTGATTTAAGCTAAATTACACATAGATAATTGAGGAGAATAAAATGCTTTTGAAAGAAGGTGATGTAATCGAGATTAAAAATGGTCACACTGTGTACTCTACCGTGCCTAAACATTTCTTGTTTTCTAACCTAAAGGGTGATTTTAGCTTGGCGAGAGGGGAATGTACTGTGCAAGGAGAGCTGTCTTATCTGTGTGGTGAATATGTAGTGGATACTGTAAAATTTGAGGGTGGCGGAACGGGACACGGACCACATGATGTGTACCCAAATGGACACCATGTCTTCTGTAAATCTTTGACATCTGGGAAAGAGCTTGACTTCTATCAGAGCGGTTGCTTTTCATGTATGATTACAGATATCCAACCTATAGGAAAAGCTGAAAGGTATTGGAAAATTATTGATAAGGAAATCAGTAAATGAAAACCCACACTGCTTCTCCATCATCTTGGGAATTCGTGTAGAATTCCCTAAAACAATCCCTTGGACGAGCCTTGACACAGAGAGAATGTTCCAAGTGTATGCAAGCATATATTAATAGTGTACCTTGGCAGGATGTTGCTAAGGAATTGGAGGGGGAAGAATGAGCAGGGAATGGTATCTAGATAATAATGGTAATGTTAAAACTTACACACTTATTGAGAAGTTTGATATTTTGTCTAAAGAAACTGGCTTAACAGAAAACCACAAAGATCTGTCTGATTGGTTCAAATCAACATTAATGAGTTATGTGTATAGCACAGATAAAAGTATTTCTGACACAGGTTGGGCAGAGTCTGAATGTGCAAGAACTTATGTAGATGATAGGTATTCTTGGAAATGACCATCCTCCTAGCTCACATAATCTGTGCAATATGCTCGTTTCTATTGGCAAAATCATGGCTTGAAAACGTTTCTCGGCCATACGGAGGGATCATTAAGGCTTGGCGTAAGGCACACGAGAATGACCCAGAAACATCCAATGAAGATAGGCGCGACATGAGGAATACACCAGACAATATTTTGAATGCAATTGTCTGGACCACTATCCTTGTTGCTAATTTAATTGCATGGCCTCTTGTGTTGTGTATGTTGGTGTGGTACAAAGTGTTTCCAGAGGATTTTAGTGATGAGGGTTTGAAGTGAAGTATAAATTTGAAGATTATTATGGGAGTGGTAGGTTGGTAGCAGAGGATAAGAGTTTTCATACGATCCCAGAAAGTGGTGTTGCAGTGAGAGTTGCAGGTATAGACGGGATGTTGTACTCAATTCCAGACTCGTCTTCACACTGTGGTGGTCACGGTATGGGAGGTATGAAATCCTGTCAAGGTGTAGTAAGTCCAGCAGATATGAGACTTATTGTCATCAAGCACACTTGGGAAGATGTTTTTGATATTGAGGTGATTTTTTGAACATTTACATCGTAACAGGCAGTCGTGGAGAATATGATGAGTATCAAACATTCAATGTCAAAGCTTTCTTTACAGAACAATCCGCACAAGAGTGGATTAACAAACAGCCTAGTATTAACTATGACGCTTTGAATGAGCTTTCCAGTCTTAAAGATGAGAATTGGGAATCAGCAAATTTACTACATACGCACGGAGAGATGGATAATTGGTCCGATGCTAAATGGGAGAAATTCTACGAATTTCGAGCTGAGCTAGATAATAAATCTGTTAAAATTATTCAAGAAAAGTATCCTGATGCAGACTTGACAGCGGATATAGATTTTCATGGATATTCAATTGAATGCATTGAGATGGAAGAAGCCTAATGACATTCACACAAGAGCAACGTAAGGCCATCCTTGAGAAATACCTTGACTACGTCAATGAAGTGAGCGATGATCTTGAGTACAAGAGTTATTTTAGTGCAGAGGAGCTTGTTATGATGGTGTTGGATATTGTTGAGGATCTTGTTTAAAGATGCACAACGTAAGCTGAGTGAGTTGATGGGTAATTAATTTAACTGAAAAGGAATATGATATGGGTTCTCGTGAAAAAGCAATTCTGGCTTTGGTTGACGGCGAAGAGGTTTTTACTACTCGCAAGAAAACCCGTGGCGACAAAAAGCCAACACAATCAAATCGAACAGATGAATGCTACGGGGTCCGGGAGTTTGTACCCACAATCTGGCAAAAAGAAGCACTGGATATTATTGATGAACATGATATCACCTTTGTGGACTCTGTAGCGGGTACGGGGAAGACTACAATGGCTCTATATTACGCTTGTAAGGAATATCTTGCAGACGTCAATAAGCAGATTGTATTTGTGCGTACTCCTGCTGAAGTTGGTCCTGATCGTATTGGATTTCTACCGGGATCAGCTAAAACAGACTCTGAAAACAAACTTGGTCCACACTTTGAGTCCACGAAGTCTTTGCTTCAGGATTTCATTGGTAAGAATAAGATGGATGCTGATGAGGGCAAGCGTATTCACTTCTCGATTCCTAACTTTGAGCTAGGAAAGACCCGAGAGAATACTGTCTATATTCTGGACGAATGTCAGCTTCTACAGCCGCTTATTTTGAAGTTGCTGCTGGAACGTATTGGTCATGGCACTAAAACAATTGTACTCGGTTCTAGTGGTCAGCTTTATACAACTGACCGTGGGCGTAACGGCTTGCGGGATGCCTATGCGCGATTCTTCACAGAAAATATGGAGAAAAAGTATGAGCGTATTGGTCACTATAAGTTTCCACTGGATGCGATTCAACGGGCGGATGTGGTCCGAGATGTTATTGAAGCTTACGAGAATGAATAAGGAGGGGATTTGAAAGAAATTAATGGGGTAAAGGTCGCGTCCAACGCTTTAGATTGGACGGGTCACGAAGTGGGGAGATTGAAAATTACACATGTCGTTGGTAAGCATCCAACACGGCGTACTCTTTTATGGAATGCCGAATGCAGCTGTGGAAATACTTCACAAGTTACCTCTGCTGAACTTTCTGCAAAAGATACTCAGTCATGCGGTTGCTTACACTTAGAAGTAATCGCTGTTACTAATAAAGCGTTTGCAGAAAAGTACAAAACACACGGGATGGCTGGGACGATTGAACAAAAAGCTTGGAAAAGGATTAAACAAAGATGTCTGAATCCTAATTCAGCCGAATATTATATATACTCTAAGATTGGTATTTCAGAGACTTTTGCTGAAAGTTTTATTAACTTTTATAATGATATCGGGCCTGTTCCAGAAGACCTAAAGGGCAGAATTTCTGTAGATCGAAAGGAAAACTCTTTAGGTTATGTTGAAGGGAATGTTCGGTGGGCAAACGACGATATGCAGGCCCGAAATAAAGGAATGTACGCCAGTAATAAAAGTGGGGTAAATGGTGTTAGACTTCATCAAAATAAAAACGGTTCTATATATTGGTGTGCTACTTGGTATCCAATATCTGGTAAACATAAAAGTAAATATTTTTCGATAACTAAATATGGAGACGATTTGGCTTTCTTTGCAGCTTGTGAGTATCGAACTTTGATGATTGATCGTTTAAACTTAGCGGGTGCTGGTTATGCCCATGATCATGGTAAATAAGGAGTAACTTATGTCTGAACTAACAATGATTCAACCGGCAAGTCAAGTGATTAGTAAAAGTTTCGTGAGTAACGAATATAACCTCTACCTTCACAATGAAATTTCAAGTGATGGGGATGCTTATCTTGAACACTTTGCTGTCTACCATCAAGCGGGCCCAGATGATCTTATCCGGCTATGGATACAAAGTCCGGGTGGGTCTGTTTCGGTGGGTAATCAATACATCCAACATATGAACCGTTGCCCTGCAACTATTATTGCTGTAGTTGGTATGGGTACGGCAAGCGAAGGCACAGCTATCTGCTTGGCTGCGGATGACTGGGAAGTGGATGATATGAGCACCTTTTTAGTGCACGGGTTCTCATACGGAGCTTACGGCCACGAGGCACAAGTTTATAACACCGCAACATTCAACAAGAAATTGAATGAACGATCTCTTCGTAACACTTATTCTGGGTTCTTGACAGAAGATGAAATCATGGAAGCGTTGAAAGGGGTTGACTTGTTGTTTGATGGAGAGGAACTTGTGGAGCGGCTTGCTGCATTCAAGCAGTATCGTGCAAATAAACCTTGTCTTTGTGGGGAAGAAGGCTGCCCACAGAATGCACGTCTTGCACAGGAGGCTGAACAAGAACAATTCGAAGAAACATCCCTTGAAGACATCATTGCCGCAGCCGTAGAGAAAGGAATTGCAGCTTACGATAAACAACGCTTGCAACGTGAAGCCAAAGCCGCTAAAATGGCTCAACCAAAGCAGCCTTCCAGTCGCACAAAGAAAGCTTTGGAAGAATCTCAACAAATTATCGAGGGGAATTAAGATGCAGTGTCTTGTAAAGCATGTCGGTATTGATGATTTTAAATTCAAAAATATAGATAAAATCACAGTTGAAAATGGCAAAATCAGACTTGAAAGAGAGGGTATTGCTCTAGCCAGCTACTCACTTGACTTCTTCGTCGAAGAAGTCGCAGAAATTATTATTGAAAAATAATAATTGACAACACATTGCGTGCTGATTACAATTATGGCACGCATATTATTTAGTAAGGAGAGATTTATGAAGTGGTTTAAAAAGCTGATTGATGCCCCGTCTGGAGATAAAGTACAGCTTGAGGGTATCAGAACCTACACAGTCCGTTGGACATCACGTTATGGAGCGTTTAACTCTGAAGTCAAACCTGAAGTTCAAATGTTTACAAACATCGAGGATGCAGAGCATTTTGCTCAGGCACTTCGGGATGCTTTCAAGCTGATCAGGCACACAGCGGGTAATGTCGTTAAAGTCGAAAGCCAAGAGCCTTGAGATGACTTACCCAACAGATGTAGACGACTACGCAGAGGATACACAAGCTATACTTGAGCCATCATTTGATCTTGACCCACAAGACTGGCTAGAGTATGATTACACATCGGCTGCAATTGATTAATAAATATTAGGAGAGATGATATGCACACAGAAGAAATGTATACACATGAAAACAGCAGTCAAGAATTCCGTGAAGGTTATCGTGAAGGGTTGGAGAAAGCTAAAGAGCTAGTTGAAGAATACCTTAGTGAACTCCGTGTTGATCGTAAGATTAATGAAGCTTGTTGGGTTAGTGTTGCACTAGAACGACTTGATGACGAGCATTCAATGTACATTGTAGGAGATGAGCAATGAACCAAACCATCCACAAGACACTAGCAGCATTGCTCAAAGTGATCAAAGCTGAAGACAATAAGCAATTTGCTGTTGTGATTGATTATAAAGAAGATGGGACTAAAGAATATATTTTGTCTCGTCCGTATAAGAAAGATGTGGAAGAAAAAGAATGAGCACAGAATTTACAGAGGAAGAACTAGAAAGTAGCCTTGAAGTATGGATGATCAATAATCGGGATGAGGCTATTGATGTGTTTGGTGAGGACATCGTATACGCCATTACAGATGAGGTAGAGTATGAGTGATACGGCATATGACATATTCTTGGATCACGCCATTGACGAATACTACGAGGAATTAGGAGAGCTTGATATTCCTTGGCCAGATGAGCCCAAAGTGATTCCTTCAGATGATTACGATAATTATGATGGTTGGGATGATATGCAATGAAGCTGGTTAAAATCATTCCACATATTCCATACTACTTAGCTGATGGTAATATCTTACTTAAGAAATGGAAAGAAAGCTTCACAGACAGACTTGGTAACAAGGCAACACTTACAAAAGTAGAAGTCTTGACAAAGAAGAGCAAGACTAATGAATATGTAATTCAAGTGGAGTGGGAATGATGAGTGGAGAGAAGAAGGCTAAAGAGGTTGAGGTGGTGATTGTTTCTTTTACGCAATACACTGACTACCAGTTCGTAGAACCGGGATCCTTCTTCAGTATGTCGGCTATGCAAGATTATTATTTCTACAAGACTTCTGATCGTAAATTGGCTCAAGATAAGTGTGATGAAATATTTGGTGCTGGACGGTATGTAGTGAAGACCTCAAAGAACATTGCCACAAAGAGTAAAAGAGAGGATGGTGGAGTATCGGCATCAGGTGTTAATTCACGCAAATGCTTTGCACCACAACTGAAGACAATAAAATGAAAGAAAAATATTTACTGGCCCTCATGGATATGGCATGCAGATTTGGCGAGACTAGTGAAGCCAATCGACTGAAAGTAGGCAGCTTGCTCTACAAGAATGATAATATCATCGCTTTAGGGACTAATGGTACTCGTGCTGGCTGGCACACAAACGAGTGTGAGGATGAGACTGGACAAACTTCCCCAGCCGTAAGGCACAGCGAAATTGCATGCCTAGATAAGCTTAGGAAATCAACAGAGACAAGTATTGGTGCAACATTATTCGTGAGTCATTGCCCATGCCTTGCATGTAGTGTAGAATTAGTTGAAGCTGGGATTGAGAAAGTTTTTTACAGGCACGAATATCGATCTGTTGATGGGATCGAGTATTTAAATAAACATGGTGTACCAACAATCAAGATTTAAGGAGAAACGAAATGACTGAACAAGCTAATATGCTTTCACCGGAAGAAATTAAGGATACTACAGAGCTTCAATTTACAAGCCTTCGTAATTTTATGGCTGCACTCGACTATGAGACTATATATGGAATTACTGGTATTGAGTGTTTTGAGAGTGATGCCTACCATAATCGTGGCAGAAGTATTGTAAGTTTTCACAGTGCTGTACAGTGGCATAATGGGACACTTTATGAGCTTCACAGGAGTAAACTTAAGTTTGATTCGTATCGTCTTTTCAAAGCCTTCTATTCGAAAATTGTGACAACAGTGAATCTTCAAAAGGCTAAGAAGACAGGATTCATAAAGCCCACTAGCAAATTTGTACAATTTATGTTCCCTGAATATTATAAAATGTGGATTTCATCTAAATATTTCCCATTCTGAGGATTATCTAATGGACAAGACATCTGTATACCTCTTTAGTGATGGAAGCTGGTGCTGGGCTGCTGAAATGATGATCGAGAAGAATATTCTCAAAGGGGATGGTCATGAAGTGATCATTGGGACAGGCTGGCATAATTATGAAGTGAGTGAAATGCTTAAGAGTTATTTTGAGGAGAATCGGGATCACATTTTTGGATAATTTTAGGCCCTCGATGTTGTATAGTCGAGGGTCTTCTGCTATCATGTATTTTATAAATTAAAAGGTGAAAGTCTATGACGCTATTTGAATTCTTCAACTTACCTGAAGAGGAAAAAACATTCCTGATGCTTCAGGCTATAGAGAAATCCATAGAAGCTCAATTAGAGAGTCTAAAACAAATTCAGGAGGATAGTGATGACACAAAACCAACTACTAAAACAGCTTCACAGCATCAACAAACAGCTTGTACTCTGCTCAAATAAAATGCATAGGATTAGTGAGAAACTTAATATCCCTGATAATGAAGATATCAAGAAAGTGATACAGGATGTTGAAGAATTGATTAGAATTGGAGAAGAGAAATGAGTAGAGTTTACACAAAAGATGGAATAGTTTACATATCTTTTCAAGACATAGTAGATTTTGCTTACTCTTGTGCTGTGTCAACATCAGCGCTATCTTGGGATGAAATGGAGATATGGCACCAAGAAGAAATTAACAAAGAATATGGAATCTATACGGAAAAAGTTTATGAAGATGTACCTCAAGAAGAAATAGAAAAGTATGAAGATTGGTTAAAAGATCTTCTTGCTGACGAAGATAGCTATTAGAATTTTACGAAGGAAGAGAAATGAAATTTATAAATCTGGATGAACTAGATGCTAAAATTAAAGCTACACCTTATGATGTTCTTGAAATCATCACAAAAATGAAGGAGAAGCTTCAATGAACACATCCTTCATTCCTATGACTCAAGAACAACGTGCCCAAGCCAAGCTTAAACGTGAAGCTGATCAGCAATATGCACGGACACATCTTAAAACTGTATACGCTGACCAACAGCATTGGAGTGTGCTTTGTTCAAAGTATTCGTGTAAGCTTCCCGGATGGTGGTATCCGATTACAGATATCAAATACATGCGGCGTGTGGCTAAGAAGGCTAATTATGATATCAATCTATTCTTGGAAGCATCTGGTTTTAGTAATCTGAAAGAGTTTGCAAATACAAACAATACATTGACAGCTGTAGCTGGTGTAGGGATTCTTTTAGAGGAAATTGATGACTACTTTACACAGCAACATAAATACCCTGTCAAAAACACCTTAGAATCAAAGAAGAATGGCAGTTGTTCAGGCAAATAGTGGTATCTAGAACGGCGATAGATTAAAAACTATATCCGTCATTAGATCAGATTTTACAAGGTTGTTTTACTAGCATAAAATACGCTATCTTCCCTTAAACAACAAATTAATGGGCTACAGGAGAAACAAGATGATTCGTACACGAATGACAACTGACAAGAACGGTAAAGAATCTAGTGTATTCTATGAAACCACCACAGGAGCTACACTGAAACAAATTAATGCTGTAACAATCTTAATTGTCCCTAATGCTGTCATCACTGTTGTCTATAAAGCCTCTGTTCCCTATATTTACTTGCCTCATAGAGATATGGCCCTTGTAAGTCTTAAAGATGCTATTGAAAAACATTCTTTAATAATTGATCTTGTGAGCTAGGGATATGGAACGTGACGAGGCATATGAAAGCATCCTTACACAAAAGCATAATCAAGCCCTGTGTGCCATACATTCTCTCTTTGAAGGAGATAAAGAGGCTGCACATGTGTGGATGATGCTCCCTAACAATGCTTTGGAAGGGGAAACACCTATTAGTCTCTTGTGGAGTCACTGTGGGTGTGATATGGTGGTGAGGTTAGTACATAAACTTGAGAATGGGGTGGTGGTGTGAAATATTATATTGTAGCTATGGATGATGATTTCAAAATGTCGGAGCCTTTTGAGAAAGTGAATATTGGAGGTTTTATTACGGGGGCGGGATCAGCACGTTTTACAGATGATAGTGAGAACCTTATGGAGATTCATAGAATAGGAGGTAAGGTTACTGCGTTATCCGAAAACCTTGCTCGGACTGTTCGATTGGACTTAACTAAAATGATTCTTGAGGGTAAATGTCACTCTTGGAAATCTATAAAAACTGATCTGGGGATATTTGATGACCAGTAAAACACCACAACCCATGCCAGAAGGTATTAATAGATCCAATCGACCTAAAGCGCCTGCTGCACCTCCCAGAGCAAACAATCTCACTGTCGAACAAGCTTTCCAAATGGTTTTGGATAGATATGAGGATGCCCTAGAGGAGTTAGCTGATAAATGAATAAATGCATATGTGGAAAGAGAGAACAGAATAAGTGTTGCGTGGAATCTGACACAAAGACTTGGAAGATGTGTTTGAAAGAAGATATGACACTATCAGATCATGAGAAACGTCTTCTGAGTGATCCTGACTACCAGAGTCTTTGGTTTGAACAAATGACTAATTTAAACAAATCAATAACGATAACAGATGTAAAGAAATTTCAATGGTGTGCAAAAATTGCCTTATATTTACAAGACTATGATTGGTCCCTTGAAGAAGCTTATACCTTAGCTGAAAATCTTCACTTTAGTTACGTAGTAGAACCTGAAGACTACGAGAAGCTGATCCGATTGAAACTATAAAAGAAGGAATGACTTATGAAACACATAACAACAGTAATACTACTGGCGGTGTTCACAACACTCCTCACAGGCTGCTCTCTATCCCTTGAGGATGTACAGCTACGTGAAGCTGCATGTCGATCACATGGCGGCAAAGTTGTACGGGTTGTGTCAGGCAACAGCATCAACCATATCAATTGTATTGTAGATGGGGCTGAGTATTGGGTGGCTCCAAGTGGGGTGTTGAAGTGAATCCTTATGGTTATATTGAGTTTTGGAATCCAAAAGTTAGCCAGTTGGTAAACCTAATCCCATATCTTGAAGAAAATCGCACTGTAGCTTTTATTTGGATTTATGGGGAAGTTGCTAAACTGGTAGATGAGTATTCAGACTTGCCCAAGAGCCATCATCTAGCGAGGCCAACATTCCTAGGTTTTACTAAGGAAGAAGCTTATGCAAAATACACATTGAACAGAGAACTTCTGATGGGAGGTAGGATGTGATGAAAGGGCTAGTAAGATATGTCGGTGTAAAAGATAATGGGGTATACTACAGAGTTTATGAAAGTAGTTTGAAGGCATCAGTTACATATCAGAATGAGGATGGTGAGTTTCCTATAGACTTTGAAAAGCTTCCTGATGGAATTAAACAATTGTTTACAGTGAAAGAAGTACATAAACAATTGGGAATAAACATTACAGTATAAAATATGTAGCCTATGAGCATCAATAATACATGACATTCATTCTATTGTGGCCCTTGTGCATCATTGTGCAAGGGCTTTGTTTGTTAATTGAAATATAGGGGATGTGGTAGATAAAATATGAGTAGTCTAGAAGAGTTGATTATAGATGGGGAACTTAGAACAGATGACGATTTTGTTGGTAGATTATTTGGAAGTTCTACGGTTGTAGGTTGGAATGGAAGAATGGAGGGACAGACAAGTAAAAGATTTATTTTAAGATGTAGTGTTTGTGCTGAGGATATAGAGCTGTTTAAGGGCGGTTACTTTATCACAACAAAACACCATTTATTAAAAGGTCACAAGCCATGTGGTTGTTCTGGGAAATTCGCTTGGACAGAACATCAGTACAAAATCAGGGCCTCAAGATCTGCAAAATTAAAAGGGGTGAGATTTATAGGTTGGGCTTCAGAGTACAAGAAGTCTAACTTTACTAAGGTGCTACTTGAATGTCCAGTACACGGAGAGTATTCAGGTTCTCTTCTGTGTGCGTTGTTGGACAAGAACTACGACTCTGGTTGTAATGGTTGTAAAGCCGTTAAGATGGGAGACTTTAAGAGAAAAGATGATGAGGTTATGATAAAACGCTTCATGGAGTCTGGATTCCCTTCAGGGACAATATTCACAAGAAGCTCCAGACTTGATAAGAACGGGCACAAGAAATATTGGAATGTTTATTGTCCTGAATGTGAAACTCACGGAGAGGGGCACATTGTAGGTTTGTATAAAGGCAGTAGGTGCTGTAAGTGTAGTCATCAACGACCTCAAGAAACCTATATAAACTTGGTAATGGATGACTCTCACACACTTGCAATTAAGTTTGGTGTGGCTAACATATCATCCGAGAGGATTAAGTCTCAGAATCTAAACTCCGTTTATTCCATTATTAATTATGGTGTATGGACTTATCCTGATATACAGTCATGTAAGGCAGCTGAAAGAACCTGTATGCATTCGATGACAGTAGGGGTTTTAAGTAAGTATGAAATGGCGGATGGATATACAGAAACTACTTTCCCCTCAAATATAGAACATGTAATCAGAATATTTGAAGAGCATGGTGGAGTCAGAAATATCTAAAGTACTTAATAATAGGGCTTGCTTTCATAGGAGCCCTATTTTATTTGTCTGCAAGAAAATATCCCAATTCCCCTATAACCCAGATATCGAGTAGTTGCACTTAACGCACCAAGAGGGTGCACAAATATACCCTCCGTTGATTATAAAATATTAGAAGCTATCTTTCCAATTGATTGTCACTATCAGTTATAGCTTAACGATAGAATTAAATAGATAAGTTAGACAGCCACCTCGGCAAACCCCCTTAGCAAATAAACTGCTTGACTAATCACACTCACTATGATGAGACATACCTTGCACACTAACGTTACGTCGAACTGATATTATGTTCAAGTAATACTATAACACTTTCTCTGTTCACTCACAGATAGCACTACTTGTCAACACATTTACTTTACCCACTACCACACTCTACCTCAGTAAGCAACTCTCTTGCACTATCTTAGCTAATACCTATTGATTAGTACATTGTGATGAGATTATTCTATTATTGCATAATAATTGTTGACTATTATGTGTATGTGTGAGGTGGAATGAAATCGTTACAGGGGATAATGTCTGCCGTGCTTAATCGAATGATTAATCTCGGCTATCCTCACAGAGATAAAAAGTACACTGATGAGTGTAAGTTTACAGATGCTTAAACCTAGTTGCTATAAGGTTTAGAGGGAGATTTGACAGTAGAGATTTAGAAGGGATTATTGACTAATAGAGGATTACTTAGAACGAACTAAAGGCCACTACATAGTGGCCTTAGAACATCCTGCTAATTGATTAATCTTCCCAAGAATGAAAACCTACAACACCGCCTGCATCATTGACAATCTTTTGAATTACTTCCTTAGGAACCCAACCAAACACAAGTTAGTCTGCACATCTGGACCATTCTTATACTGTTCCAAACTGTCGTAATGTTTACTTGGAAAACCGACTTCAAAAGAATCATAAAAACTGTAGTCGTCGAAAGTGTTTCTAGGGTTACAGTAGTGGTTTTTAGAAGCTTGAACAGAAAGTGTATTACCATCCGCAAGTTTCAAACTTCTTGTGTTAGGAAAGAATTGTTTAGTACGACCTTCTTGCATCCAATCGGTAAAAGTTTTCATCTCTGTATTCCTTCCTATTCAGTCTGTTTCGTTTCGATAAAGCCAATTCTAATCCTTTCAAAGCTAAGGTCAAGAGCTATTTTCTTTCTTCTTTTCTATTGTTATTTGTAGATTGATAGAGAATGTTTATTACTTAAACCACTCCTCTGCGCTTATTTGCACCCTATTAAAGTATTACGGTTTAAAACTGCGCAGGGTGTTAAGTTGGATTAGTAAGGGATGTCTCTAAGCCAGATGTCGTCAAGCTCTTTGTCTGTCAGTACATCTTTATCTTCTGTGTAAGGTTTGTCTGACACATCCTCATAATCACCTCTAAGAGTCTCAAAAGGTGCACCATAGTTAGTATTCTCTTGGCGTGTCACAAGTTCCTCGACATTATTCATGTTTCTATTAAGTCTGATGCTTAAAGGTTCTGGTAGCATATCCTCGTAGGCCAACCCTACAAGCTCTCTCAGTACACTATTACGACGTACATTAGGGAAGCTTTGCATGTAGTTGTCAGCCAAGTGTTGCATGGTTTCATAGAGTTCATGTGCGTAAGCATTAATCAAGATGTTAGCCTCTACAGGTTTATTAGTATCAAGCCAAGGGGGAATAAAAAGGCATCGTGGATCAATCTTTTTTGCTTTCTTCTTTATCGCGCTCATTGCATCATATGTCACTTTCTTGTTTCTGTGCTTGAATACGATACCGTGCGCTTTGTAGCTGGAGCAACCTTGTGGTTTACTGGCTTCGGCAATAAGCTCTTCGATCATTGGTTCAAGGTACGTGCCCTTACTGGCATTAGCAATGTTACGTCTTAGCCAGTGTACACTTAGTTCACCATTCAGGGCTTCAGAGATTTGTTGATAGGTGAGACCTTTCTTCCTAAGTGCGATAGCTTGTTCTTTAATGTCTGTCACTGTACCTCCTGATAATAAGGGTTGTTCCAAAGTTCATAAGTTAGGTTATTATTTGTTTCTTTCCCTTTTAAAGAGTTCACAAAGCTCCTTGCTTTAGTCTTGTTGTTTGTATATTCAATGTGATCACTTATACCTGTTTCATAGTCAATTACAACAACTATGTACTTCTGATTTTGATAGTTCATCTCTTTCTCTCCAATAACTAAGCCCACAATCAAGTGGGCTATTCTCGTTTAATAAACTTATTTCCCCTAGAATTCAATTGATAACCAATCCTCCGCATCGAACTCAGCTTTCCAAGTAATCAGATTTGTAGCGGTCTCATACTCAAGTTCGTTATCCTTGCATTGACCAATCACCGCTACCTGTTGAGCAATAGTATCGCAACGTACAAGGGCTACACCATTAACTACGATATCGAACATATTCATTCTCCATTAAAAGTTAAATTAATTATCAACCACATTATTTCAATCACCAATCCCTAACACACTTCAAGCTCACTCGCTCAATCTCCCCTTTCATTGCTACAGCCTGATAACGCCTTACAGCATCCTTGTACAACACATCAAAGCTTTGCCCAGCAATATCAATAAGCTCTTCACGTTTACGTTCAATGCAATCTTGTTTAGAGAGATTGGAATCGATGACATATTCTTCACAGATGTCAATAGAGCAGAACTTAAGGATGAGGGCTGAAGTGATCATCCTTAAGTTCCTATTGAATACGTTTTTGGTTTCGATGGAAGAATTATCTCTTTTCTGTACAAGCCTGTCAACACTTATTTCACTTCTTCTTTCAAGCGCATTGCATATCCCATCATCATGTTGAAGTTAAAAGGTGTGTAACCATGAAACTCGCTGGTAGGCCACTCAGCGTCCATCTTATTTTTACATTCTTCGACAGAAAGGGTTTTCAAATCTGTACAGGCAATTTCATAACCTTTGGCTTGGATTGCATCTTTTTCTTCGCGGGTCAGTTGATTGTTCATGATTCTATCCTTTCTGTGTTGAGACATTTTGTCTCTGTATGGCTTTATTATATGGGATCGTGTGTAGGCTGTCAACACTTATTTTCAGCTAATCGCCCACATCCCCAAGACAATCACAACACACGTCAATTGAACACTCATCTTGACATGCATTTTCTGCTTGTCTGTCGTGTTTGTGTAGGCTTTGATGAGAGAAGGCATTGTGACATCCTTTGTGTGTTGGCTTGATAGGATGAATTGTACAGCAACAAGAATAGGGGCGCAAGGCCCCTAAGAGAAATTGTTGAGATTATTTAGGCTGAATCACCCAATCTTCTACATGAAGTACCCACTCACCTGATGTTGTAAGCTTCACCATACAATCTTCACAGATTTGTTTGTACTCATCGTCATCTACTTGGACAGTATGCTCAAGATGTTCTGAGCAAAAGTATTTGTCACAAGAGTGCTCATCATCTCCATGCATACCACCACAAGCATAGGACAAACCTCTGTCTATCTCTGTTGTACAACCTTCATGGTCACATACAGCATCGTGTGCATAACCAATAGGACGGCCATTCTTATCTTCACCACAGTTAGACCAACTCATCACCAAGCCCTCAATGAAATCGTATCACCTTTTTGCATCAACACTGTCTTGCCAGCTTGAATAGTGTGCTCTTTAGGCGATTCAGGCATGCTTTCATATGTAGCCGTATTCCTGATCCCGACAATACTCTTGTTCAATTTCATCACAGCATCAGCATGCCTGTAAGCCTTAGGCTGTGAAGTGAGCTTGTCACGCTCTTCAATCAGAAGAGACAGGATACGTTGATCGTGCTTGGAAAGATTCATGATGTTGCTCCTCAGATTGAATAGATAGACAAACCATCTTCTGTGTAGCCAATGAATTGATAGGCTTGCTCTTGCTTGAGCGATTGAATAGCTTCAGCTTTTATCACAGATGGTTGCTGAACATCTTCGAATGCCTCAAGCTCTTCGTCTGTGATAGTGATGTCGTATGTCATAATGTTTTCCTTTGTTCGGTTTAAATAACCTTACTGAAAAGCTCTCAACGAATCAAGAGATTCTTTTCTTCGAAAAGAGCTTTTTATAAAATTATTCAGACCAGACGTTGACAACGATATATCTTACCGCACCATAGGCTGAGTCTTTCTTGTCTGCAAAATTCATTGCAGCGTAACCTTTACCTTCTGGGTAGGATTTGATAACTTTATTGGTTTTGGTGTCAGTGACGTTGTATGCGATTACTTTTTTCATTTTCTCAATCCTTCTCGTTTGTAGAAGCTTTTTGCTTCTGATGTGTCTATTTTCGTTCATTCCCCCTGGCCTGTCAACAACAAAATGTGAAGAAATTGAAAATAATTTATCGGCAGGCAAAAGAAAAGCGCCCGAAGGCGCTCAAGCTGCTGGATGCGCTGGAATTGGCATCCAGTGTGTAATTGTGTAACCATACTCATAAGCAAGTGAAAAGTATCCTGAAAGCTTACCTTGGTGTTTTCGTGAGTAACCACCAGTACCATACCGATCGCTCAGAATTTTACGGTTTTTCGAATAGAGACAGAAATCAACCACAGTCTCCTCACAAGCTACAATTACATAACAAATAGAGTCTTCCGGTAGGGCATCCTCAACACTGATCCATTCCATCACACATCCTCCCACAACACTCGTTTGAGCGGCTTATCTGTCTTGTCATAGGCTGATTTCTTACGCTTGATGGCTTGGAATGTGGGCTGTGTTTCAAGATTGTTTGTGTATTTCATTGCTCGGATTCCAATTGTTCGATATGGGCAAGAACTTCAACGTTTGCTTGAACGTACCCTGCACGATACGCTTTCTTCATCATTTCTTCAATGAATTCCCAACTGACAGCGTTGAGGTTTCTTTCTTGATCTGGACGATTATCTTTAATCCATTTTTTGAATTGAGGGTGGCTCATTTCAATTAATCCTTATAAACACGAATGTTATTGTGGTGAATGCCTGAAGTCCTGCCAGACTGCCATTGAATCAGCGGAATAGCAAGTTCGGGGTCTCTCTGAACCTCACTGAGTACATTAAGCATACTGTTGGTAATCCCGACCACCATACCAACCTCACCGTGTTCACTAAGCTCTTGAACAAGGATTCCGTATTTGCATTCAGATAGTTTCATTGTTCATCTTCCGAGTAAGATAATACGTAGCCATTTCGTTGTGCTAAGTCATACCTAAATTGATCTGAGTCTAAGACAACACCATCTACTTCTAGATGCCATTTACAGTCCATATGATACATCTGTACAGACCTAGCTAGATTAGAATAACAGTCATTATTCACAACATAAAGTTTCATCACTCTTCCCCAAACATAGATTTATATTTCTCAGAATTCTTATCAGCAACACAATGCCAACCACTTGCATCTTTGTACAATTTGCAAGGAATAGAATGTGAAGCGAGAAGCTCTGCAATGGAAAATGCTTTTTCGCAAGTCATTTTACACACCCACTTTAGTAACTTCACCAATAGAGTAATCTTCAATAGGATAGCCGTTATCCACAAGATTACAAATGAAAAGCACTGCCTGTTCTTTAGTGTTAAATAATGCTGCATCTCCAGCAAATGTCAGGCAAAGTTCAGGGTTAGGGTATTCTTCATTCTGAATCACAACGACATAAAGATTTTTCATCTCATGCTTCCTTCAAGGTTTGAATGTAGGCCTTGGCCTGTTGCACACATCTTACCAACACACGACCTAGCTGTAAAGCCCTCTGAGCAAACAATTTCAGACTATTTTCCGAGGAAATTTCATCCAAGAACGTGCCTGTGACTATCTCCTCTTGTTGGGGGGTTGTAGCACAACCATCCCTATTCTGCACATCACTTTCTACGCTATCTTCAGGCGATTCCTTGCGAGACTGAGCTACGTTGATAGCCTTTTTGTATAACTCAATAGCTCTGTCACGTTTCATATAGAGTACTGCACGTAGCATTGTGTACTCTGCCTGAGACATTTCACCAGATTTATAGGCATTCTCAAGCTCGATGATTTGGTCTGTGAGTGTGTTGACTCGGCGACGTTGTGGGAGGATTTTGTCTCTAATGCTTACAGAAGATTTAGGCTTGACTTGAGCAGGATCACCGTATGAGGCGACACATGCGGAACCGTCGGGATTGAAATGGACACGCTGAGAGCGTCCTTGATGACGTGAACCCCCCAGCATTTCTCCAGAATACTCATAACTATCCGCATTATTCCACGAGGCAACAATATAATTTCTCATTTCTGTACCCTCAACCTCAAAAGCTTTTCTGTTTCGTTGGGGTGATTCTACAGGCAAAAAGAAAAGGCCGCAAGGGCCTTTTAATAGTATTTCTGAATTATTTTAAGCATTCACAAGGTCAAAGTAGTGCTTGACATATCCTTCTCCAATGAGGTTAAGAACATCATCCTTGTCAAGATTATTGATGATGTCTTCCAGACTAATCTGTTGGAGGATGGCACTAATCTCTGTTGTCACCGTAACATCAATTTCGTCCCGGTTCCAAGTCTGGCACGATACAGCACTAGCCTTGAAGTTAATATCTCGTTGCATGTATTTACGACTCATCACTTACTCTCCTTTGGTGCATCTTCAGTCAACTCTTTCTTGGCACGTGCCATCAATTGCTTCAGGACATCTACGCCGTCACTTGCTAGGTCTTGAGCAACAGGATTCTCAATCACTTTTTCAACACCATAGGCAGCAATCATGGTATATAGAGTTTCCTTGCTTGGACAGATAATAGTCACTACCACCAACACAAAAGGAATCCACAACTTATTCAAAAGAAACTTACATGCGGCCTTTGCTTTAATTGTATGAGGATCTTTTTCGTTAATCCCGTAGATATCCAATTCAATACGAGCATTTATAAACATGATCCCGCCTAAAACAACGGTGACAGCTAAGATAATTCCAGCCCACAAGCCAATCTTAGGAATAACTGCAATTATGTAAACCAACATTGCTAAACTCATTTCACTTCTCCTATTTAATTAAAAGTTTGTACATCAAACAACTTGAGAACCATGACAGCGTGTGCTCTATCACTGATGCAACTTTTAGTGTTACCAATCTCAATCTCTACTGGACTGTATCGAGCCATAAGTCCCGCCCCTGTGAGAGTAAACATTGTGCGCTCATTATAAGCCTCAGTCAAGGCTTGAATGTCCTCGTCTTTCGTAACCCTAAGCTTTATCAGTTCTTGTGATTCAGTCACGATAACCCCTCCACTTATTGACTCTATTCATTTCCTCAAGCGCCTCTGTGTTACGTCGCATCATCTCACGATCACGTTTCTTCTGTGAACTGCCGTAACACAGAGCACATATGATCCACAGAGGCAAGGCAAGCAAGCCCGTCAGCAATGTAAGGATAAACCATGCGAAATGCGCTCCACCACTCACAGATCACCTCCAAAATGCTCTAGAAGAATACTGTTGAAATAATTATTTTCCACAGTACCATCAGGCTTAAACCAAGTCACATACACATAGTCCCTCTGTTCGTTGATAGCTTGTTTATACCTCACAACCATAACAGGCCCACCAGATTTCAATTGAACAAGATCGCCATCAATAAAGCTACTCATGAAATTACCTCAAGTTCAGACGCCTCAAAGTACATCTGATCACCATTATCGAAAGTTACTGTATAGGGAAGGTCAGACGAGTGCAGAACATCTGTAATCACACCCTCCAAACCAGTGTACGGATCATATTGACCGGCATCCACTATCACTTCATCACCTAATTTCATACATTCCCCTCCAATTCAATATACTTATCAAAGATAATCTCTACAGCTTGGCTCAAGTCTTCTGTGTAGAAGAGTGTCTTGTCTTGCCCAAGCATATCGAAGTGTACCATGAAAGCTTGTCCAAAGCGAAGGTGTTTCCAATCTGTATTTGTGTAGAGCTGACTGACAAACGCTGTATATTGGACAGGTGTGATCTTTTTCATCATTCTTTTCCCACTATCTCAAAATAATCAGACCACTTCTGTGGCCCATCTGTGTAGAACACATGAACACGTACACGTCCTTGCTCATCAACTTGTGTACGTGCTATCTGTGTAACGCTCATGACAAAATCATAGACCTTTCCTTCATGGAAGGCAACAGTGTTGTCTGACATTATCACAGAGCGTGTGCATAGGAGTTTCATTGGTTTAGTCTACCGGGCCTGAAAAATCTTAGTTGAGTGGAACTACGTATGTATCGCCTTCTGTTGAATAACCTGCCACATTTCCCTCATCGTCAGCTAGCCATTCTGTCAATCCATCTTCATCAACAGAACCGAAAATAACAGGAATACCCATTGGAAATGCTTCTCTGCAGTTGCTTTCAGCTGCATAGTGGAAAGTGTGAGTTGGCTTGAACATAGTGTTTCTCCATTGTCAGAAGCTTTTTGCTTCCTGTTGATATGAATTCTATAGCGCTGACCTTTTTGTGTCAACACATTTTTCAGATTGTTTTCTTACGGGCAAAAAGAAAGGGACCACATGGTCCCTATTCGCTCTCTAGTTGGCTCTTTTTATTGTGGCGAAAGCTGCTGCCAATGTATCTTTATTCCTAACTTTACCATCAGAGAATCGCCTCACTTGATAACCACCCTCTGGACGCTTAACAATCAGTCCAATAAACTCACCATTATCATTAAACACACGTCTTGTGCCTGTCCCAGCAACAGGAGAAAATTCACCACGTACATTCGATCTAGCCATCTCATTATCCTCAAAATTAGAATTGTAAGCAATTTTGAGATTCCTTGTGACTTCCTCTACAAACACATACTTCGCTCTCTTGTGTTGAATATTAGACGTGTTGCATGATTCTGTCAAGAATAATTTTCAATTTATTTGCACATGACACAATGTTCATACAGCCAATTGCCCTGAGCATCCTTTTCAAAGGCAAATTCTACGGTGTATTCTTGCACAGGCTGCCAATCTCTACCATTGATGTGGTTCGACACTGTACCGTTCTGCGTCATCTTAAAACCAATACCCTTAGGGACAAGAATGTCCCCTGTCAAATTATCTCTCAGCCGATAGTGCATGATTATTCCCTCTCATCAATGATCAATTTACCAACATTATCTGTGATTCGCCATTTCATACCTGCTCGCTCCCGGCTGGCTTGTAGCCTGCGTATGCGGTTGCTCTCCCGATGATGGTTGTGCAGGGCATGACGTGGATTCCATGCTGGCCGTACAAGCCAGAGTCATACAGCAGCCATGCTGCGTCAGCGCATCCGGGTACGCGGCTTGAGTTGACCGACAGTACTTTTAGGCCAAAGGACAGCGTCTACGCGGATTGCTTCGCGGGAATCAATACACCATCTTCCCCCATGCTGTATTCAGAAAAACTGTAATGACAGCAGCCACAGGTATCGGCTACAACATTATATTGGTATTCAATCAATCGTGTCATCTGACGCTCCTAATATAGATTTCAATTCCTCCCATTGAATCACGATCTCATCCGTCTTAGGATCAAGGAATTCAAAGTATTTCAATCCTCTCTCTGGGTCCTTCGTAATAGGATCAACTGGAAATCCTCTAGACTGTAGAAGTTTCATATCCATGCTGTGGCTCATTATGTCTCCTACAGCAATTCTAATCTCTTTCATCTCAACTCTCCTTTGCACAAAACATAGCTTCTTCACAGTAATCAATACATGCTTGTGAGTATTCACTACGACACAGTTTAAGCTTATCCTTTGCAGCAATCAACATGTTTCCATTATCGTCTAGCATAGATTTGGCAGATTTATAATCTTTCTCTGCGTTGATAAGGTTTTCACGAATTTCTAGGATTGTACTCATGATTATTTATCCTTTGATCAATAACGTCTGTATGAAGATTCAAGTTGATGTTTTAGCTGCCTAACTTCATCCTTAAGACTAGTAATTACATTGTTCTCAATATCACCCTTGAATTTTTCATATAGACTTTCACACATCTTCGAGTATTCTGACATATGGATATGAACATGCATACCATAATCATCACTAACACGAAAGTATGGTTTAAATGTTTCTGTAGAGATATCTTTAAAGTTACCTTCGATAAGATTCTTCACAACACCCTCAACACGATGGGTAATGTTGAATTCTGTGTCAGATGCAATATGCGGTAGAACGTCTGTATAGACATTACCCATTGCTTCATCCGCAATCAGCTTCATACTCTCGCGGAATTTATCAAGCTCTTGTGTAAGCTTGTTTTCAATGTATTCGTAACGCTCTTGATCAATGTTCATTTCAATTTCTCCATATCATCTTGAATAGCAATATCAATTAGTCGAACAAGTTCTGTACTGGCTGTCTGTGGATCAGATTGGGCCGAGAAAAATTCAAGCCAATCCTCGCTAAGCTGATCATAAGGCAACCCACTTGCCTTGATAAAGCTTGTCCAGCGAATAGCATTCAAAGCATCTTGAAGACGATCACTTGGGCAAACTTTCTTTGTTACTGTGGCTTTCTTGGGTGTTTTCATTTAAACATACTCAAAATGAACAGAGTTAAACCGGCGATTACCAAATCCTTTTAGAAGTACATCTGTATTCCAATTACCAACTTTAGTTTGTTCAACAATGTAAATTGAATCAACCTTCAGATACTGTGAGGCGTAGGCGAGGTCTGATTCATAACCACCCTGACCTGTGTATTTTACTTTAGTCCCTTCTTCTGCATGGATATTCATTTAACTTTCTCCAGATCACTGACCATTGGGAAAACTTGAAAAGGATGTTTTTTAGGATCCGCCAATTTCCAAATTTCTTCGCCTTTAATTTTGTATGCAATGATATCATTATCAATGTCAACCATGTAATCTGCTGCATAAAATTCTACAGTTTCTTTCCCTCTATGAGTAGTCATATATTCAAATCCATCGTTCATTATTCTCTCCAATCAATTCCAAAATTAATAGAACAAATTCTCATCAACTGCCCAAGAGATTTATTCCTGTACAATTCTTTTGTATTTTCACTCACTTGCCACACATTGTCAACAAGACATTTAGATATTGTGTAGCCAGCTTGTGTGAGCTGAGAACGGATGTGAGCAGCGAATGTGTGGTTCACAAATCCACCATGTTAATTTCTACAAGGATTACTTCAAAATCCTCGTCAAGAAACCAGTCTTCTCCATAAGCTTCATCCATCAACTCACAACAACCTTGCTTACTCTTATTGGCACTGAACAACATAACATCGTCATTCTGTTTGTGATGACCCATCCAATACTTTGGTGGCAAACCTTTACCTTGTTTCATCTGAATTCCCTTAGCCTCTCAAGGCTTTCTATTTGTGTATGTCTGTATTCTATCTGAACAAAAAAGCCTGCACAACACAAAGATATTAATCGTGGAGGGCAGGCTTATAGGGAGTGACTATGAATAATCAGGTGTAGCTCACCTTCTCTGTTAGCACTTGTTCAACTTTACGGGTCAATCCGGCACGAAGAACTTCACCCGAATGCCAGCCATGATCATAACTAACAAGAACACTAACTTCTGCAAAAGTATTTGTCTCAGCATTCTTGACATAGAAAGATTGCCAAGTGTCTCGGGTCAGACTCTCTTCAGTTTCATCATAAACATCGTCTGGGTTATAACCATTCTGTTCGCACCAATCAGCGAAGTCTGAATAACCATTGAAACTAAATACATTGCTCATTGATAATCACTCCAAAAATTTACAGATTCTGTATCCACTTCATATGGACCTTCTGATACATGGACAAAACCCTCGGCTTCAATTTCATCAGCATATGCTTTTGCTGAATTAAAAGTCCTAAATCGATAAGGCGTGTAATATCCATCACATCCTGTTACTACCTGAAACCATTTCATACAAATTTCTCCTCTAGAATATCTTCAAGTTTATTAGGAAATGTGCCGCCCGAAACTTCCAACCACTCTGATTTAACTTCAAATTCACTACGATCCGAACAAACCCCAGTCACAGCAAACCAAACATAGGCTGGGATAGAATGCCCCTCATGATGCAGTTTCCCATCGATGTAGATAGCCTCCCAATCGCCGTCAGTGTTTGTTACATAAGTTAGTGTGCTCATCACTCTTGATTCTCCTCAATCCAAAACTGATAGTAATTACCTTTGAAGCCATGACACAACCTAATCTTGGACAAATCAGCATTAGGATTTTGAATCAACCAATGAGCAATGAAGCATTCTTGATTAGAATTTACAGCATTCATTACTCGTTTGGTAATCTCCGCTCGGATGTCCTTTGATATGTCTTCAGCGATACAGTCCATTCTATATGTATATTCATTTGTCATCAACTGACCCTCAAATACCAATCAATAATTTCATCGTCATCCTGCAAAGAATACTTCAACTCTTTATAATCGTAGTCAAGAATCTTTTTCTTCAAAAAGATAGATATTTCTTTGCCAACATTGATTAAGAAAATCTTGGAGTAGCTCTTTCTTTTCTCTCTTTGTCATTTCTTATTCACCACTTCTGTGAGCCATTTATAAAACATTACAATACATAGACACACAACACTAACAGGCCAAGTAGTAGCCATGAAAGTGAACAGTACTAAAGTGCCTGTCTCAACATAGCCAGTCTTCTTATCTATGTGGATTAGCCAGAAGAATGTGATGATTGCAACGATTGTGTATAGGGATGGGATCATTTCAATTCCTCAATCTGTTGAATGTATCATTCAATACTCAGCCCAATCAAATTGTGTGATTGAATGCCCCTCTACGCACAATTCATAGTCAAGATAAATCCCTGACCAATCCCCTAATGAGCTATTGACTACAATGATTTTCTTGTAGATGCGGTGATCGTTCATTTGTTATTCTCCAGTAACAATCTTGAAATAATCATCAGACCACTCGACAATGTTTAGCAAATCGTGTGTAACTAAAGCGCATTTCCTATCTGAACGGTATCCAATACCAAGAGCATGTTTACCTTTCACATCGGCTCCAAAATCACAACAAGCAATACCGCCTTCATATCCTTCACAGAACATTACGTCATCTTTGAATTCAGGGTTTATTGCAATTTTGATTTCTTTATTGGTTAGGTCGATATCATAGTTAATCATTCCTTTCCTCCGATAACCTTACTAACAGTAATCTCTTTAGCACACTTATAACATTTCTCAATATGCTGAGCTAAACACGGCCAGCTATCATTAAGAGGAAGTGATAGGTTGCATAAGTGTACGTATTCGTGTTTACAGAATAGCTGTTTGCATAATCTCATTTTAACCTCCGGTTTGTTAAGTTGTAGGTGACGGGCCAGGGCAAGGCTCTCTACGTAAATCTTGCGGAATATCTTCAACCTTAATCCAATTACTCTGATGACCAAACTTATTCCAAATTGTGCCATCGTTACACAATGATGTCAAGATGAAATCAGCCTGTGTTTGCTGTGTGCATTCTTTCATTTTCATTATTAAATCTCCATTAAAGCTTTAGATACCAAAGAATTCTTCGCTTGGTCTGCCGTACCACAAGAGAACTTACCTTGAAAAGGTTCTTTCATTTTCTGGCCATGTTTATCAGACCAACGATAGTTTTCTTTTAAGAACATAACTCCACTTATGATAGTAAGCTTGAAATCCCGATGTAAGTGAATACCCCCAGTTTGACTGTACCAAGCTTTACAAATAGAAATGTCCATATTATCGACAACTTTAAACCGGTGTTTAGGGTCTTGCATCTCAATCAGTTGAACTTTCATACCGTCAAGTTCGGCATTCCAAATACGTTTCAATCCCTCCATTGATTGATAAAGCCCTGATTGGGCGGGACAAACAGAGGCTTTAGCTTGAATACCCACACGAGATAGTTGTTTTTCTGTACGAGCTACAGTTGAGGCTGTAGAACAGAAATAGAAATCAAGGTCATTAGCTTCATTTCCAAGATACCAATCTCGTGGAGCACCACCAGCAAGCACGCAGCTTGGGTCAATGATGGTGAGCATTTCGTAAACTTTGTCTGCAATCTGTTTCTGTTTTTCGATAGTCATCTTATTTCTTCTCCACATAACAAAATTTATCTGATCCCATCACTTTAAGATAGGCGTCTTTCATGTATTGTAGCGCAACACCCTCCAACTCTTCAAGGACAATCACACTGTCATGTTCAGGTAAAAGCACTTCTCCTTGCATAATCAATTTGCTCATCACATCTGATAGAATTTCGCTATCAATATATTGAAGATGAACGCCTTGATCCTTGAAGAAATACTTTGCAATAGGGCTGTTATGGTAGGCAATAGCTTGTACAGAATGCCCGCTTCGAAATTCAAGTTCGCCCTTCTTGTCAAAGTCTGGCTCAATACCAAAGTACAGACAGTCAACCTCTTGTTCAGTCCCTCGTTTGTCATAGTCATTCTTGTAATGAGTGGTAATGTTTGTACAAGTCTTTGTGTAGGACTTCGCATTCAGTGCAATCATTACTGTACGTTTTTGAAGATTCCGCACAGGATCATAAGATGGTTTATTGTACTTAACTTTAAACCAATCAATCTTCTCTTGATCAACACTCAAGAAAGACAAGTCAGCACCATACGGGTTGTAAACCCCATTCCACTCTGTGGCAATCCAACTCTCAAGACTCTCTTTGTCTTCTTGCCACTCTTTCTCATAAAGCAAAGAGGCGTGCATAGCTTTAAAGTCCAGCTCTACAACGGCTTTACCATTAAGTTTCAATTCAGCTCTCTCCTCTTGACTCAAGGTTTGTACACCACCAGTTGTGTTATACATGCGACCACCTAAAGTTAAACTATCAATGAACGATCTTTTATACATCTGAACAGGGAGGATATTACCTTCATGCTCAATCTCCACTTCAGACAGTAAGTTATTAAATGTTGCCATCTGATGCCTAATATCTTTAATTCCCGAGAAACCTTTGTTACTTTTTAACTCTTTTGTCTTACGATCTTTAATCTCAACCACATTAACCACATCAATTTCATCGGATATGTCTGTACCTTGCCACAAAGACATGTATTTTTCTGTAAACACAGCGCGGCTAGTTACGACATCCATCTCTTTCCAATCTGTGATACCACCGATATAGGAAACAAGGTAATCTATATCTGTGAGTCTGTCAACAAGATAAACCATCTTCCTGTGACTAATCTTCTGTTCATTACCTTTATAGGGTAGAAAATGACGAGGAATACACAGACCTTGGGCACCATACTTGATGGCTCTTGCTGTGTTAGTGACCAGACACCATATCTCTTTTGTATAACCCATACCTACATGATTCTCTATCTCTTCTTGTATGTGCTTATATTTATTTGTTCTGTTGTAGTGAATGTTAAAGTGAGTGCATAAGGTAAATACATTCTTCCTCTCTTCTTTATTCATAGTCCATAGCTTTAATATCAATCTCTTTAACCTCCTTTAAGATATACTAATAATAATAGTAGTAATAGTAGTGATGTAGTTAAGTTGTAAGATAGTGAATCAAATTAGGCTGCAAGCCCCGCAGTATAAGGGCTTGAGCTGGTTACTACCCCTTCCACACCACATCATACTTAGGACACACATCAGATAGCTTCTGCATGCCCATGTAGTAGTCATTCAGCCCACCAACCAAGAAAAACATTCCCTGATTACTCATGACAACCATCTGTCCTTCAGAAAGTTGTAGCTTCTCACCAGTGGATGCGTCAATGATTTTGAATTCCTTTTTCATTACATCCAATCCTCATTGACAGTAGCAAAACTTAAATGCCCCCAATGCTTCAGCTCGTGTAGAGCCTCGCTAATCACGTATGCTCGATAACTGTCGCGAGAACCCTCTCCCTTCAGGAACAAGGTGATTGCCGACGCCTTAAGGGCCTCTGGAAGATCCATTTTAGCAATTTTGGCATGAGGTACGATTTCCTCCACTTTAGACCAGACGTATTCATAAGACCATTTCATAGTGCTTCTTCTCATTAATTTCCACTAGCTTACCACACCAAACCACCTTGTCAACCCCTTTCTCCTCACCATCCCTACAGAAATTATTTTCACACACAGGCTTGCAATGCATAAATTTGTAGGGTAGATTGGTGGCAAGCAAATGAGAGAGCTTGCATTGTGCGGGCTTGTGATGGGAGAATTGAGATGAAAATTTACAGCTGTCAAGTGGATAAACAAGACACCTTAGTAGCCTATGAGGCAGACAACGAGGTGGTAAATAAATTTTTGTTGGCTTTAGTTATGGAGAACCGTCACGATGGTCGGAAAGTCAGTGTTCTACTATCTCCAGATGATGTCCACTCGCTGCTGGAACAGATGACTTCATTTTTGAGTAAGGTTTGACACACAAACCAAATCAGTGTACAAAGGATTCTACACAAATACACACAACAGCTTATGCTGAATTACTGATTGGAGAGAAGAATGAAACTAAATAAAAGAACTAAGCTTATACATGGTATTGGTATTAACGACGCTGACTATAATGTAGTCAGATATGGTCTAGTTGACGACAAGAATAAAATAATCTGGCACTGCCCATTTTACGTAAAATGGAAAAGTATGGTACGAAGATGCTATTCGGAAAACTACAAAGAAAAGAAACCAAGCTACATTGGCTGCTCAGTTGTAAAAGAGTGGCATCTGTTTTCTAATTTCAAAGCTTGGATGGAAACTCAAGATTGGCAAGGTAAGCATCTTGATAAAGATATTCTATTCCCGGGTAATAAAGTATACGGTCCAGATACTTGTGTGTTTGTGGATGCTAGGATCAATCTGTTTTTAACTGAGAGTACAGCAAATAGGGGTGAGTTTCCTATAGGAGTTTATTGGGATAAAGACAGTAAGCGTTATAAAGCCCAGGGTAATAACCCCGCAACCGGTAAACGTAAGTATCTTGGACTTTTTGAAGACCCTGAGGAAGCCCACGAGGCATGGCTTACTTTCAAACTTGAGCAAGCGTATATTCTAGCAGCAGAGCAAACAGATGAACGTGTAGCTAAGGCGTTGATTGAAAGGTATGAAAATTACACAGTTGAACCTGAACAGCTTCTTTTCAATTCAACAGGCAAAGTGGATGAGAAGTATTTGCTTACAGATGCTCAGCGGGAAGCTGAATTGGCGAAGATTGATTGTGAACATAAAACTGAACAGGAGAATGTGTGATGGAAGAGAAAGAAGTTTTGGAGAGTGTTCTTGATAGCCTCAACGATGCTCTTGAGGTTTTTACCAGTCTAGATGATGATCAAGCTCATGCTGATATTTACTGGGAAATTAAAGATATCACCAGTAACCTTATAAAAAGAATTGAGGCTGCATAAATGAAAATTATTGATAAGAAGATTGAACAGAAAGTGTATAGCATGTCAGAGCTTGAACAAGGTGAGGTTTACAAAGATAACTCTGGTCATTATTTGATTGCAACAGACGAGCACACGATTGTTGATTTATTGAATGGGGCTGTTTATTCAATGGATAACTCTGGTTTCTATAAAGAAAACAATGCATTTACATTGGTGAATGCTGTATTGGAAATTCAATAATGTCTGTAGTCGATATCAGCCAAGGCTTTGCTCACATCTCGCCTCAGGAGCTAATAAACTATGCTGAACGAGGCGTATTATTTGCAGGAATGGTGGACTTGTCAGAGTTTGTGGAGTATCTTGTTGGGCAACAAGAGCTTAGGCAAGAATACAAGTACACAGAAGAGGATCTTGACAACGCCCAAGAAGAGGGTTATCGTGACGGAATTCGTCATTGTATTGGAAGGTTGGAGGATTTGTAATGATCAGTGAACAAGGTAAAAAGCTTGTATCAGACTTGATGATGAACACAGGCGGTGATCCTGTAGAGTGGAAACAGAACTATGACAATCTGATTAACTTTATTGAACAATTGGAGAAAAGTGTTATTGACGCAGCTATCACTGATACTTTTAGTCCTGTAGAAGAAGTAGAGTGCTTACAATGAAAACTTATCCCTTGGAGATTGAAATCTGTCACACAGAGGACGAGAAGATTTATCGTACAAAGGGTCACCACAGCACAGAAGATATGGTTGCAGCGCTGAAAGAGTTTGGCGTTACTGGTAAGTGGAGTTTACCAAAGCAACTCTATGTCAAAACAACTCCGGCACACAAAGACTCATGGTATGATTGCTTTTATGTTGTAGTTGATAAGAGTGTCCGTGGTTCATATCCGGCTACTTATGTTTATGAATATGGTGAAGAATATATGGAGGTTTTGTAATGAGCACACCAGCAATGGCAACACAAGTTGTAAAAGTGATCAGTATTGACGATCTTGGGATTAATGTTGTAGAACTACCCCATGGTACATATCTTATTGATGGCGAAGTTGTAGATAATTCAGGATATAACTTTTACAACTCTAAACGTCAGATCAGTGTAAAGGACATTGATGGTATCCAATCAATCAGCACTACAAATGTGCTTACTGGTTATCTGTCTGATTCAGGCGAAACTATCTCTTTTTCTGATTACCAAGAGAAGCTTGAAGCTATTTGTAAAAATGCAACGGCGTATGATGGTGAGTTTGAATGGGCAAGTCTTGAAGATGAATTTGCATACCGTAAGTTTATGCAGACGTGGAAAGCTCAGTACAAAACAGAGACAACATATTCAGAGCCTTTGTTGATTGATCGTACACACATTCTGCAAGACACAGGCAACCGTTATATTAAGGCAGGGTTCTTGACAGGTGAAGCTAATATACCTTTATACAGCTATTCTCGCACCAATGCTGTGGCATCCCTTATGGCTAAGAAGTTTGAAAGTCTTGGTATGGAACGTAAAGAGAAGCTAAGCTATTCACAAACAGAGGGTAAGAAGGTCTGGAGTAACTCTGATCATTCTGGATTGGAATATGTGACAGCATTTGGTCGGTACATTATGGGTAAACCTAATCTGCCTAAGACACGAGGTGAATTTAAAGGTAGTCTTGACTATCTGACCAAGATTTATGAAGAAGATAAAAAGTGGATTGAAGATTTGATTCAAGTGGGCTATAATCTTCACTTTCGAAATGAAGGCGCTTCAAGTGTTCTAATTAAAGAACTGCACGATGGGCTCAAGACTTGTATTGCTTATATCAATACAATGGATGTCAAAGTGAAGTCTGAGACAAGTAAACGCAGTGCTTTGGCACAGATTAATAAGTTACTTGAGAGTGTTAATCAAGAAGTGCTTAAATGACAATCGACATCGTAAAATGTCATCCTGTCAATTGCTCCCGTAAAGAAACCTGCCTGAGGTACACCCACCCACCACGTTCCAGATGGCAGGCTTATTTGACAGAGGGTGTTGTCAAGCTTGGTGATGCGGATAATGGGGAAGTGTGTCTTTGGTGGGTGGGAGATTATGAGGGGTTTGTTGTGAAGGGCGTGGGCTATGAATAAGGGTGAGGAGGGGTTGTGAGTAATATCAGAGAGATTATCAGTCACTACCTAGATGTTTCGGGAGATAAGTGTTGCTGCCCTTTCCACAAAGAGCGCACTCCATCACTTAATATCTTTGATGCCACCAATTCTTTTTATTGTTTTGGTTGTGGTCAATCTGGTGATGAGATTGAATTTGTAAAAGAATACAAAGGGTTGACATTTCCCAACGCTGTAAAGGAAGTGTGTTCAATTCTAAAACTGACTAAAGAGGAGCTTATGGAAAGTAAAGATAAAGAAAAAGTTGCTGAGAAAGTAGCTATTGAAAATGCTGAAGTTATGGATATTGAAGAGGTTAAATCCCTTATTCAATCTACAGGCTACGTTAGCAACGGATATCGTGGTATCCGAGATGAGATTAATAAATTCTTTGGTCATTTGAGTAAAGTTGATAATCAAGGTAATGTTCTTGCTCGTTACTATCCTGAAACAAATAACAACGGTAAGTTGACAGGCTACAAATGCCGAAACACACCAAAGGACTTTAGTCACGGTAATCAAGGCATTACAGGTAGTAAAAGTCAGTTAAGTGGTCAGGTTAAGTTCAAGTCTCCGGCTAAATACGTCCTTTACGTCGGCGGTGAAGAAGACAAAGCAGCAGCTTTTCAGATGCTCAAGGATAACCGTAAGGATCAAGAGTTTGATTCCATTCCGGTTGTGAGTTCTACGGTTGGTGAATTGACAGCAGCAAAACAAGCTGCTCAACAATACGACTGGTTTGATCAATATGATATCATCGTAATTGGTATGGATAACGATGAAGCTGGGCGAGTAGCAGCTAAAAAGATTGCTGATGTACTCCCTAAAGAGAAAGTTCGTATTGCTACATGGTCTGGTAAAGATCCAAATCAAATGCTGATTGATGGGAAAGAGAAACAGTTTGTACGTGACTTCTACAACGCCAAGGAGTTCATCAGCAGTGGTATTTCTTCCTCCGGTGATGCTGAAGCGGGTTTGGCTGAATTCCTGACAGCACCTAAGATTGGCCTACCTCCTCAACTGAGTAAGCTTGAAGCTGCAATGCGTGGTGGTATTAAATCTACCGGATCAGTCGTGAATATCATTGGTGATACAAGTATTGGTAAGAGTTTTCTGTCTGATACCTTGATTTATCACTGGCTTTTCAATAGTCCTCGTGTACCAACTATCGTTAGCCTTGAACGTACAAAAGAAGAGTTAACAATTGATTTGTTGTCGATGCATCTTAAGAAAAACCTCATGTGGTTTACAGATGGTCACGATGCTGTTGACTATTTGAATCAGCCTGAAGTTCAGCTTCTAAAGAATAATCTACTTTATAATGAGGTAGGTGAGCCACGGTTCTACATCATCGATGAAAGGGAAGGTGAGATTGAACTACTGAAGCGCCAGATGGAGAAAAGTGGTAAAGTCAATGATTCTCGATTGATGGTTATTGACCCTCTCACTGACTTCTTGCGGTCCTTGGGTACGGAAGTGCAAGAAAACTTTATGATGTGGCAGAAATTGCAGAAGAAGAATGGGTTCGTGTTCATTAACATCCTGCACACCCGTAAGCCACCCACTGATAAAGATGGTAATGTACGAAAAGTAACGGAATATGATGCGTTAGGCTCCGGGACATTTATCCAGTCAGCAGACGTGAATATTGTGATCAATCGTGATAAGATGGCTAGTGATCCGATTGAAAAGAATACTACATACGTTGACATGCCAAAATGCCGTGGAGGTATCACTGGCGAGATTTGTGCGCTATACTATGACGCTGAAACTCGTCAACAGTATGATCGGGATGAGTATTTTAATAACCCAGTAGAAGAACCTCCGCAACATCATGCGGATGAGATTGATTTTTAAGGAGAAAAGTTTTGGATAAGAAGTGGTATGAATCAGATTTCATTTACGACCTTGAAAGTTACCCGAACGTATTCTCTATGAGTATTATCCATGCTTCGGGTAAGCATATGCGAGTCTTTGAGATTAGTGACCGTAAGAATGAGATTGAAGGGATTGCTAAATGTTTGCGTTATCTGGTTCAGAATAAATGTCGTATGGTAGGTTTTAATAATCTCTCATATGACTACACTCTTATCCATGAAATCATTAAGTCTTTGAAAGAAGCTAAAGAAACAGGTAAAGCTTCAAAGATCACTGCTCAAAAGCTTTACAATCTAACAACACAAATCATAACAAAGATGCAGAATTCTGATGATAAGTGGTATGGTATTAAAGAGTCCGATCATTTTATTCAGCAAGTAGATTTGTATAAGATTCACCATATGGATAATATTGCAAAGGCTACATCTTTGAAGATGCTTGAAGTGAATATGCGTTCTACTAACGTAGAGGATTTACCTTTTCCTGTTGGTAAGAAGCTTTCAAGTTCTGAGATTGATACACTTTTACACTATAACAAACACGATGTTAATGAGACATTAAAATTCTATTACTACTCCTATGAGGCAATTGAGCTACGTAAAGAATTGTCAGAAAAGTTTGGTTTCGATTGCACAAACTCAAGTGATTCAAAGATCGGTGAAACTCTGTTTATTAATCGACTTGAGCAAGCACAGAAAGGTTTATGCTACACAACAGGGAAGTTTGGACGTAAGATTAATCAGACAAAACGAGACAGTATTCCTCTAAAAGATTGTCTGTTTAAATACTTGAAGTTTGAACGTCCAGAGTTTAAAGCTGTACATCAATGGTTGATGGGTCAAACTGTCAGTGAAACCAAAGGTGTGTTTAATGACTATGAGGAACACCAGATTGGTGAGCTTGCTAAATACGCTCAGATGAAAACCAAGAAGGTGTTGTTCAAGAATAAATTGAATCTGGATAAGAATGGTAAAGCAAAACCAGACTTTGATTTTACAGATATCAAACATCTTGAAGAACTTCAGAATCAGAAAGAGTTATTCCTTAAAGATCACCCTATGGGATTGTTTGAGGAGAAAGAAACAAAAACTTCACGTTCACACAAGATTAAAGTAAGCGGTACATACCGTGTAGTCGAGGCAATCAATACAGTTATTGATGGGAAAGTGTATGTCTACGGTACTGGTGGTATCCATATGTCTATTGAAAGTCAGACTGTACGCTCTGATGATGAATGGATGATTCTGGACGCTGATGTTACCTCGATGTACCCTTCGATTTCTATTGCAAACAATGTATATCCTGAACATTTAGGTCAAACATTCTGTAAGGTGTATAAGGACCTGTTTAATGAACGAGGTCGATATCCTAAAGGTAGCGGTCCAAATGGTGCCATCAAGCTTGCATTGAACTCTGTGTATGGTAAGTCCAACAGTGAGTTTAGTCCGCTGTATGATCCAAAATACACACTGACAATCACGCTTAATGGTCAACTTTGCTTGTCTATGCTAGCGGAACAATTGATTGGTTTGGGTTGTCAGATGATTCAGTGCAATACAGATGGCGTTACAGCCTTGGTTCCACGTAGTAAGGAAGCTGAGTATTATGCAATCACAAAAGCTTGGGAAGAAACTGTTGGACTTAAGCTTGAGTATGCTGTATATTCAATGATGGCATTAGGGAACGTAAATAATTACGTAGCGGTGTATGCGGATGGTAAAGTAAAGAGTAAAGGTCAATATGAAGTTGCACACTTTGAGAAGCTTGGATGGTCTAAAAACCACTCTGCGATGATTGTGGCAAAAGCAGCTTTGGATTACATTGTTTATGGTATTGATATTGAAAAGACTATTCGTGAATGTAAAGATGAATTTGACTTTTGTTTGAGAGCCAAAGTACCACGTAGTTCACAGTTGTATTTGTGCTACGAAGATGGTCGAGAGGTTCAACAACAGAATATCTGTCGATACTACCCTTCAGAACAAGGTGGTAAACTTGTTAAGCTGATGCCAGCTTTAATTGCTGGTGGTGATTGGAGGAGACTCGGACTTGATACGGAATGGACAGTAGAGACTTGTAACAATATTAAAGAGTTTGATTGGACTAAACTTAACTACAATTATTACATCAAAGAAGCACAGAAGCTGATCAATGGTGTGGGAATAAATACTGGTGATTAATGGATATTATTGGACAGAAATTTAATAGGCTAACGGTAATTGGAGAAGCACCACATAAAGTTTTTCCAACTGGTCGAAAGAGACAAGTAGAGGCTATTTGTGAATGCGGTACAATGGGTATCTATGTTCTTGCAGCAATGAGGAACGGTAATACTAAATCGTGTGGCTGCTACAATAAAGAACGCATCACCACTCACGGTATGAATGAAACACGTCAGTATCAAACTTGGGCTGATATGAAGACACGGTGTGATAATGTTAAACATGCATGGTATCCAGAGTATGGAGAGCGTGGTATTGGTTACCAAGATTCTTGGGTTAAATTTGAATCCTTTTGGGAGGATATGAAAGAAACTTATCAACATCATTTGACACTTGACCGTATTGATAATGATAAAGGATATTCTAAAGATAATTGTCGTTGGGCTGAAGCTAAATACCAAAGTCATAATCAGCGTAAATCTAAGAATGCTAAAAATAAATATATTGGTGTCCGTATAGATGATAAGTGTGATAACATAGGCGTGCGTATTAAGAACAATGGTAAAAATCTGCACCTTGGAACTTTTGAAACTGAAGAATTGGGCGCAAAGGCTTATGATGATGCTTCAGAGATACTTTATGGTGATAGACCTAACAAAACATCACCAGTGGAGGATTTTATCCTAGAGAAGGTTACTGCGCGTATTGAAGGTCATTTGAGAGGTGAAAAATTCACTGCATCAGGGTCTACTTTTAAAAATGCTACAATTAATGAGCAACAAGCTGTAGAAATCTATCTGTTAGCTCATGAAGGTGTGTTGACACAGAAAGAGATTGCTGCTAGATTTAACGTGATTCAGAGTCAAGTTTCAGCAATAAAACGCGGAGCATCTTGGACACAGGCTACAAAAGAGGTAAGAGAAATAAAAAGTACTTCCCATCCCTCAACAAATGCTTTATAATAGATGTGTACAAATTAATTCAATGATGTAAATAGGAGAGAAAGATGAAAATTGAGAAAGCTAAGAAAGAGTTTACTCCGGTGACTCTTACATTTGAGACTCAGGCAGAACTTGATTTCTTTGCGGAAGTGTTTTATCGTGTAGGTGGAAGTAAAGTCAAAGAGGTATTTGGCGAAGAAGAGACAGTCTATAATCTGCTGGCAGATATGGGTGGCTATGTCAATGATGAATGCCCTAAGACGACTGGAAGTATCCACGTAAACTAATTTAAAACTGGAGAACCAAAATGTATAAATTTACATATGCTGTACAAAACACTGATAGCATCTTCGCACAAGATATCCCTTCGCGCTCTATGGCTCGCGAGGAGTTGCGCAACATCAAAGCATGTGGCTACAAGGATGCACAGATTGTGAGAACGGAGTGGATCGTTGTTAACTCTAAGCAAATTCGGTGACTTATGAAACCACTTGTTAATCAGCATCAAGTTAACTACCACTATAAGAAGTGGCAAGAAGCTCTTGAGGCAGTGGGTAAGGAAGCTGATCACTTGTTTGAAACTAAAGGTGAAGCTGTAATCGGCCCTGAGAACCCCTACTTCGTCAGTCTTGTGTTTCATGAAATTGATTGTGAACAACGTTATAATATGGCTGCTGGGATTCCTGAGCCTGAACATATTCATTAAGGAGACTTTACATTGAAAGCTATTTTGTTGATTCTGGGCGCTGTAGTGGGACTGGCCTTGCTAGGTATTTGGTGGGGTTATGCAATTCATGTTCTATGGGCTTGGTTTGTAGTTCCAATCGGCCTCCCTGCAATCAGTATTGCTCAAGCTTATGGTTTGAGTGTCCTGTTTGGTCTGTTCATGAATACACGTGGCCTAGATGTTGGTAAAGAAAAGACTAGTGATGAATGGGCAGTAAGTGTTACAATTGGTGTTCTCATGCCGGCAGTTGCACTGTTGTTTGGTTGGATTGCTGTAGGGTTTATGTAAAGATACATGTAAAGAATTTGTCTTCGGATAAATAAGCAACAAATGTCTCACAAACGCGACAAAATTAAACGCAAACTAAATAGAGAGAAATAAATGACTAGTATTATCCTGAAAGACCTGCCTAAAACTGGTGGCTTGGAATCTGCAAACCTTTACATCCTGAACACTCCTGTATTTTACGCAGCAGTTCATGAAGTTAAAAAGAAGTTCCAATCTGAGGATCGTGAATATAGCCTTACAGCTTTTATTGATGAGGAGACTAAAGACAAACTGCTTGATGAGGTGATGGTTAACAAGACCTTTGCACAAGTTGGCATCACCAAAACATCTAAACCCCCACGTCGGATTAAATATCCGCTGTCTTCTCAAGTTGAAGAAGGTAAGGTGAATTATGATGCTGTTGATGGTCTGTGGGGTTTTAACCTTGCTAAACCTGAGTTCTCGAAAAAAGGTAATCTCATGTCGGTTAATGTTATCGACAAAGAAGGTAATGCTTTTACAGACAACATTGGTAATGGCTCCGTAGTCACATTGAAACTGTTCGGCTACCGTAATCAAGATGGTCAATTGGTTGTAACTCTGGATACTGTGCAGGTTGTAGAGCACGTACCATATGAAGGTAAGACTTCCTCTGATGAGGTTGTTGATGATGTACTTGGCAGCTACAAAGTTAAGAAGGTTGAAGCTAAGGCTGCTGCTGAGGAGAAAGAAGAAGCTGATGTTCCAACGCCTAAGTCTAAAGCTAAACCTGCTCCATTGGAAATTGACGAGGAAGAAGATCCACTTCCGTTCTGATCTAACAACCAATTGAGGCAAGGATGCCTCTCATTTAATTAGGAGAGATTTATGACTGTAGATATTCAAGCTGTATTGAATTGTCCACTAGAAGAAAATGATTCTGGAGCAGATACAGTAAAAGGCTACCTTAAAGCGCTTCTATTTACGCTGTGGGATGAGGATGAAGGGTTCAGTGGTAAACGTCCATTTGGTAATTCTGGCTGGGAATACGAGCTTACAGAACCATTGATTGAAAAACAGCTAGCAAAAACACATGCTGAAGCTAAGAAACTGATTTTCAAAGCTATTCAGGCCCTTTAAATTATTAGGAGAAACAAAATGAGCATTACACTGTCGAAAGAATCCCTGTACGAACGAGCCAAAGCACTGTACCAAGAAGTAGTAACACTTGAGCAAGACTTGGAAGCACTAGGTGATGAATTTACTTTTGTAAAAGAAGAGAACCAATTGGGCCTTGAAAAGAAGTTGGTTAAAGCCACTCTTAAAGCTGCTGAAACTTACGTTCGTAATAACGTTGATAAAGTTGAAGATAAGATTGTAAAAGATCAGGAGTTCTTGGAATTCTATAAAGAGATTTCTGGCGAGTATCAGTAAACAATATAGGGGCTTTGTGGCCCCTTTTCTTTGGAGGTAACTATGTGTGAGTAAGCTACTCTTGATTGATGCGGACACGATCCTCTATGCCGCTGCATCACAACAACAAACCAACAAGTGCCTTGCAACTAACATTGAATACGGGACACAACGACTGTTTGATTCAAAAACCCTGTTCAATGATTGGCTTAAGATTACCCCAAATCGCACAAAGGATATGTACAGCTTTGAAACTGTAAGCGAAGTTGTGGGTGAGCCTAAGTTTGCATTCCAAACAATCAAGCAGAAAGTCGAAGCGATTGTTGAAGCATCTGGTTGTAAAGATTATCGTGTATGCATCCAAGGTGAAGGGAACTTCAGGAAGTATTATGAATCACAGTTTGTGAACTACAAAGGACAACGTACAGCTAAGCCTCTATTGTTCCAAGAATGCTTTGACTTCATGGAGAAAAAGTACAAGACAAAGTGCGTTGTGTCTAAAGGTATAGAGACGGATGACTATGTTAATATCTTCGCTTGGGCGGGCTATAATGCCGCTGTAAAGAGCGGGAATAAGGATGATTCAGAGTTTGTTGTAGCCTATGTAGACAAGGATATTGTGAGTAATGGTCGTGGATGGTTTCTGAACTACAATAAGCTTGAGAATGGTGTATTCTGGAATGATGCTGTAAGTCAATACACAAAGTATTGGTCTCAAGTGTTGCATGGTGATTCGGCAGATAATATCTTAGGGCTTGAAAAGCTTACACAAGAGACCAAAGAGAAGTATGGCATTAAAACCAATGGTGTTGGTGAAGTAGCATCTGCAAAGATTCTTGAAGGTGCTAAGACAGAGTTGGAAATGTTTCAACGTGTTGAGGAAGCTTACAAGTTTTCTTGGCCTGAAGATTATCAAGAGCGATTAGCTGACAACTGTTTCTTCTTGTACTTGCAACGTAAGGAAGGAGAGATGTTTAACCTTTATGAATATGTGGAGAGTTTGAATGCCTGAACCACAATACAGACAACTTCAACGAGACGGATATTGCCGGATCTGTGAAGAAGTAATTGAAGCTAAAAAGGATTGGTGTGCTAGTTGGTATAGTAGTTGTAATAGAGGAACACACATACACATCTGCCCAAAGTGTGTTCGGGATCTTTATGAGCTACTGCCATGAACGCCCCTTGGCTAACACCACAAGGGCTTAAGATATGGAAGACTGAATCACAATACTGGAACTGGCTGCGTGGGTCACTTAGACGCTTGTGGGGAGACTATCCACTCCGTAAGCAATGGAAAGCTGACCAACTCCGTTTGATTACACCAGAGGAGAAGGCTAGTAAAAAGTTTCACCCTTCCACAAAGAATCTTGGACAATGCTTTTATTGTGAACAGTGGTTTGCAGGAAGTAAGCTTGAGTGCGACCACAAGACACCATCTGGCGGGTGTAGAACAAAAGAGACAGCAGAGAGTTTTCTGTGGTATTGTGGTGGTGGTACAGGAGATGATTGGGTGTTATCTTGCAAACCATGCCACAAAGTGAAGACCCATGGTGAAAGACAAGGGTTGACAATGGAAGAAAGTCGAATAGACAAAGAAGTCATTGCAATCATGAGCAGCAAGCTTGACAAAGAATGGCTTAAAGAACGTAACATCATCCCTAAGAGTAATGCAAAACTTAGGCGTGAACAAATAGAGGAGTATATGAAGAATGCCGAGTGAAATTGACATCAACCTAATCTTCCTCAGGCTAGAGAAGCTTGAAGAACGTATTAAAGTGTTGGAAGCTGATGTGAATAATCTTAAGCCTGATGATTATTATCAAGTTAAGGCTTATTCTGCAACTAAACCTAAATGGCCGATACCACAATGGAAAGAGGATCTGAAATGAAAGTAAAAACTTACTGCCCATACGAAACAAAGATATCTATTAATGGCACACAAATAACAGGGCTTGCTGACGAGTATCTTTGTGATGCAAATCAAAGGCAATTCACATTGAAGCTACATGTAGCTAGTGACTCAGTAGAGTATATTAAGAGTCTTACGAAAAATCAACACAATCCAGTTGTACGTGTAGATATTTATGTTGATCTTTCAGAACAAGGTGTTCATATTGATGTTTTTGATATAAAAGGTGAGTACATCTTGGTTGATCAGTCTTACAATTTGAGTACAGATTTCCCGTTATATCAGTTCAAGTTTTTTAAGCTTATTGAAAAGTTGGATCTAAAATGAACATCTTTAAAGACTACACAATGTGGCAATTGATTGTAGAATTTTCAGTCCACTATTCAATCTTCGTTAATCAAGTTGTAGGAATTTAGCTATGAGCATTATTCTTGAGTTTCCTAAGTGTGTTAAGAAAGTGAGTGTTCAAGAAACTAAAGAGCTAACATACAAGGAAGCTCAGGATATGTTGATGGCTGAGTGGAATGAAAGGAATCAAGTGATTAGTGAGCAGTTCTGTACAATGAGTGTGTGGCAGAAGCAAGAGACATTGGACACAATTTTACAGATGAATTCTGATTTGTATAAAATTATTATTGAGATGAAGGGGAAAGTGGAGTGATTAGTAAAGAATGGCACAATGAAGCACTAAGTTTGCGTGACAAGGGTTTTAGTGGTAGAGCTATTGCCAATATGATTGGTAAGAGTAAGAGTCAAGTTAATGACTTGTTTAAGTTTATGTTTGATACAAAACAAGAAGTTAAACAGAAAAGTAAATCAATCATCCCTGATGGTCCTAAGGTACTAGTATACGATATTGAGACTGCTCCGATGCTCAGCTATTGCTGGGGATTGTGGGATCAAAACATCGGACTGAATCAAATCCACACAGACTGGCACGTCCTAAGTTGGGCCGCGAAATGGCTTCACAGTGACGATATCTTCTATGAAGATCAACGATTTGCTGAAAACATTGAGGACGACAAGAAACTTCTTGAAGGTATTTGGAAGCTGTTGGATGAAGCTGATTTTGTCATTACACAGAATGGTAAGAAATTTGACCAACGCAAACTGAACGCCCGTTTTGTCTTTCACGGTATGCAGCCACCAAGCAGTTATCGTCATATCGATGTGCTGTTGATTGCCAAAGCACAGTTTGGGTTTAGCTCAAATAAGCTTGAATTCATGACAGACAAGCTTTGCACTAAATACAAAAAATCTACTCATGCAAAGTTCCACGGTTTTTCTCTCTGGCGTGAGTGCCTCGCAGGCAACGAAGAAGCTTTCGATGAGATGATGGATTACAATTGCCTAGATATTCTAAGCCTTCAGGAGTTGTTTGAAATTCTCGCTCCGTGGGACACTAAACTTCCGGTGTTTGAAGTCTATAAAGATTTAGTTTCTGAAAACGAAGAGTGGGTTAAGTCTGGATATGTCTACTCTAATGCTGGTAAGTATGATAGGTATAGAAATACAGTGACTGGACAACAACGTCGAGGTAAGGTAAACTTGTTGTCGAAAGATAAACGTCAAAGTCTGTTGTCTAATATTGTGTAGAGGGTGCTATGGGTGTAAAGAGAAAGGATTTGGTGGGACAGAGATTCGAGCGGTGGGTGGTAGTATCAGAAGGAGAGGATTATATCTATCCTAAATCTGGTGATCGTTCTGCAAGATGGATTTGCCTCTGTGATTGTGGTAAAGAAAAGCTAGTTCATGGAGCACACCTTAAGAACGGTACAAGCCAATCCTGTGGATGCTACAACATTGAACAAAGCTCTACTCACGGCCTTTCTCAAACACGAGCTTATGCAGCTTTCTGTCACATGAAGCGACGTTGTTCTGAAGATGCACCGCCCAAAGATAAAGAACTCTACTTTGATAAAGGAATTGGTATTTGTGATAGATGGAATGATGTGGTTGTATTTGTAGAGGATATGGGTGAATGTCCTGAAGGTTATGAACTTGAACGGGTTGATGGTACTTTAGGCTACAGTCCTGACAACTGCATTTGGGCAAGCGAGTTTACTCAAGCACAGAACAGGTCAACATTCAAGAATAATACTTCAGGTAAAACTGGTGTTGCTTGGAGTCCTCAACATGAAAAATGGCGAGTAGGTTTATCCCACAACAAAGTAAGGTATGAGGGAGGTTTATATTCTGACTTTAATGAGGCTGTTGAAGCCAGAGAAAAACTTGAACTTAAGTTTCTAGGAAAGATAAAAGTAAAATAACCCTTGACTCATTCACATGAATGAGTCATAATCCCTACGTACACACTATAAATAATCTGTAGAAATAAATAGGAGAGAACAATGAACACGAACACGCTTAAATTGGGGGATGTTGTAGTTGTCAAGAAAGGTGGTTGGGGCCTTGGTGATCACGATATTGATAAATGTGTGACCCTTATGGTTGAAGAATACCCTTATGGTTGGACAGTTGAGGGTTACGATTGCGAACTTAGTAGTAGCCACCTCAGTAATATATGGGAACAAGCTTTTGGAGAAAACCCTCTAGTTCTGTTGAATGTGTTTGATAAACCTGAAAAAGAAACCATCGCCAAACCAATCCTTGAAGAACGTAAGGTTGGTAAAGTGAAGATGCATCTTGTAGATGAAGGGTTCCCTAATGCCATGATGGAGCTTGGTAAGATGATGGGATGGGCTGAGGAACATAAGGGATATAAGCCTAATGACTTCAAGAACCTCCCCAATGCTGAAGTAGAATTCTCAGCAGCAGCTACACGCCACCGTCTGAAAGGATTTATTCAGAAAGCTGAAGGTGTGCCTGCAATTGAGCGTGTGGATGAAGAAAGCGGTATTAGTCATCTGTGCCATGCAGCGTTTAATTGTTTGGCGGAACTTGAGCTTGTATTGACGGGTAAAATTAAATGAGAATTCTACTGGTAGATGTTGATCTAGTGGTGGCACCTTCAGACGTTTTTTGGAGGGAAGTGCTGGCTGAGAAGTATGGGTATGTAAAGTGTGCGATGACTAAATACAATTTCGCTCAGTATTACCCCCATGCAAAAGATGCCTACGAATTCTGGAAAAATCTAGACTACTTTGATATGCAGCCGCTAGAACATTCAGTGTCAAAGCTTGAACAACTTTCAAAATACTTTTCCATTGTATTTGTAAGTGCTGAGAAATGTGGGTATAATTCAAAGAACAAAAAGAGCTGGCTAAAAGAGCACTATAAATTCTTAACTGGTTATGTTTGCACAGAAGAGAAATATTTATTGAACAGTGACAAAGTAGTTGCTATGATTGATGACCGGCTCGACAACCTTGAAGGATTTGATCATCATAAGCGTGTACACTTCAAGACTGTATATGAGCAGTCATCAAATTGCGGTGTGGGTTATGTAATTGATGACTGGGAAAGCTTTAGTGTTGCAGACTTCTGTAAACAATATTTGAACTAAGGAGAAAGAAATGAAATATGACCAAGATGATCTGTACCTTATTGTTGATTTCCTTGAACAATATTTAGAAGATCATTATAGTATGTACGTTGCAGATGTTGAACAAGAAAGGGAAATGCTTGTAAAAACAACTGAAGTAATTAAATCGCTAATTAAGGAATCCAAGTGAAAGTTTCACAAGAGTTGTGTGTCAAAGTAAAACGTCTGTACGAAGCTGCTAAGCTACCAACATATGCAACTGACGGTAGTGGTTGTTTTGACATCTACACAATGCTAAATGGCGACACAGACTATAATGAACCTCATACTTATTCTACTGGGCTAGCCTTTGAAATCCCTGAAGATCATGTTATGCTAATCTTCAGTCGTAGTGGTCATGGATTTAAGAATGATGTACGGCTTAGTAACTGTGTTGGTGTGATTGACTCAGATTACCGCGGCGAACTTAAAGTAAAGCTTTCTTGTGACAAGATTGGTTGGGGTTTGGAAGTGAATGCTGGGGATCGAATTGCACAAGGATTGGTTATTCCTTACAACAAGGTGCAGTTTGAAGAGGTGAAAGAGCTGGGTGAAACAGCTCGTGGTGTTGGCGGTATGGGGAGTACTGGGAAATGAGTCAGATCAAAGTAGAATACATTGGACACTACGGAACAGACTTGTCAGTGGTAGATGCTGCACGGTGTAGCTTTGACAAGAAAAGTCAATGGGCGGCTGTAGAGGGTGAAGATTGTTCCCTTAGCTTTTCTGATGCCAAACTCATTAAATACCTTGCAACTCACAAGCATTATTCCCCGTTCAATCACAGCTTCATTAGTGTTCGTGTGAAGGCTCCAGTGTTTGTTGCACGGCAACTTGTAAAGCATAAATTCATGCCTTGGAATGAAGTTAGTCGTCGCTATGTAAAAGGTGAAGTTGAATTTTATGATACAAACTATTGGCGTAAGGCGGCAGAGAATGTAAAACAGGGCAGCTCATCAGAAGATGCTAATCCAGACTCGCTATGGCAATTTGACAGTTGGCAAGAAGAGATGAGCAGTTTCAATGAAGATTGTCTGAGTTATTACAATCATCTACTTGATCAAAACGTCTGTGCCGAACAAGCCAGACAAGTTCTTCCACAATCAATGATGACGACATGGATTTGGAGTGGTACATTGGGCGCTTTCTGTGATATGCTTGTTCTTCGTCTTGATAGCCACACACAATACGAAACACGATTAGTTGCACAACAAGTAGCTGAGATTGTCAAAGAGTTGTTTCCAGTTTCTTATAAAGCACTAGTGGAGAAAACCCATGAAACAAGTTGACTATTCATTCTGCGACTACATGAATGACCTCTGGAATCTGTATCAAGTTCGGGGAATGATGAGTAGTGCAAATGCTGCAAGACGTATCCTTGATACACGCGAAGAAATTTATCTGGCTTGGCTTGCTGATGAATCTGTACAAGATTATTTTATGAATGATGAGGAGTAAGATATGGTCGGACACACACTCTCAATTAGCGATTTGCTCCTGATTGATAATTTCAAGCAAGCTTTTGGTTCAGAAGATAAGCAAGCAATTGAAACTATTCTGTTTGAAAATGGTATGGATGTAAGAGAACCTTATAGTCTTGAATTCTCTAAGCATCGAAATCTTCGTGGTAATATTGTAAGTTGTCAGCGTTATGTTGGGGAAGAGAGGCAGGATCAGAAATGGATTAAAGGTGGTGCAGCGTCATGGGAGGCTGTAGTAGAGTCCTGTGACCTAGACTTGCGTATTGCACTAAAGACTATGAGTCAGCAAAGTAACAATACTGGCAAGATTTGTGCTGAACTTGAACGACATGCTGGTAATTAAGGAGCTTTCGTGACAATTGATTTTGATAAGAAAACGCAGATTCAAACACCAACACTAAGCTATACACGGCATTACCCAAAACTTGTTGAGATGGCTAATAAGCAATTAGAAGAGCAACTTTGGTTTAGTTCCGAGATGACTGTAGAACTTGATAAAATGCAGCTTCTTTATGAGCTGAGTCCTGACCAACTGCATGCCGTTAAGACTGTACTTCAATTGTTTCTGCGATACGAACTTATTGTTGGTGAAGAGTTTTGGAACTCTCTTGTCATTAAAGAGTTTCCACGGCCTGAAGTGAAGCTTGCTGCTAGTGTAGTTGGTATGACCGAATTGGCGATACATAGTGAGTTTTATAATCAAATTAATGTTCAACTGGACCTAGATAAAGACGAAGACTACCTAGCCTACACAAATGATCCTGAACTTAAAGCTCGTGTTGATTGGCTTGATGAAGTGTTGAGTGGTGAAGATAAGCTGCTTGCAACTATTATCTTTGGTATGACTGAAACTGCTTTGTTGTTCTCAAGCTTTGCTATCCTTAAGAGTTTCCAATCTAACGGGTATAACTTGATTCCGGTTATTGCACGAGGAACCAATCAGTCGGCCATTGACGAAGATTTGCATGGGCAGATAGCCGCAGAGATTATCAATACACGTTATGCTGAGTTAGGTAGTGAGTTGAGATTTGATACTGAGCGAGTTAAAAAGATTTATGAAGCTGTAGATTATGCATTTGAACATGAATGTCGGATTATTGATTTGGCTATCTTGAAAGATACATTCAACGGCCAGAGTAAGGAAGATTATAAAATCTTTGTTCAACGTCGATTGAATATCTTTCTTGAACGCTTAGGTCTCGATCCTGCGTTCCCTGATCTAACATCTAAGATTGCAGATTGGTTTGAACAAAATACATATGCCTATAAAGTTATTGACTTCTTCTCTGCTGGCTTGGGGATGGAATATGAAAGTGGTTGGAACGAAAAGAAATTTACATCGGCTTGGGAGGGCTAATGATTAATTACTCAGAAATGCGAAAGACACAACAAGCTGAAGGTGAAGTGCCGGAATGGTTTACTACCGGTGGTTTGCAACTGTTTCACAATAAATATGCTTATAAAGGTGAATCGGTTAAGAGTCGTTTTAAAGCTGTAGCTAAAGCAATGGCTCAACACGCCCCTAAAGTATACCCTGAGTGGTGGTCTACGGACCCGTACACTGTAGGTAAGACTTGGGAAGATGCCTTCTTTAGTACAATGTGGGATGGATTCATTAGTTGTTCTACACCACTACTGGCTAATGGTGGCTTGCGTAAACGAGGTACTACGGTTAGTTGTGCGGGTGGTTACGTTGGTAATAACTTGTTTGATCGCTACAATGCAATAACTGAAGCTGCTATTTTGACTAAACACAGCCACGGTACAAGCTACTCTATTGACCACTGGCCCCATGAAGGTGCTGAACTTCGACGCGGTGGACGTAGTTTAGGCGTTATGCCGGTGATTCGGGACTTCATTGCTGTAATGGAAGAGGTGACACAGGGAAGCCGTCGAGGGAGTTTGGCGTATAGTATTCGCCCTCAACATGAAGACTTTGATGAGGTTGTAAAGTACCTTTATGCACGAACTGAGTCAAATAACGTGGGATGGTTAATCGATGATGACTTTCTTCGTTTGATGGATGATCAAGATGAAGAGGCACACCGTAAGTTCCAGCGTATGCTTGGTGTAAAACTTCCTCGTGGTAAAGGCTATTTCACTTTCATTTCTAAAATGAACAGGCATTTGGCTGAAGCTTTTCGACGTAAAGGTATGACTGTTAAGGCTTCAAATTTGTGCCAAGAGACTTGTTTACCATCGGATGAGAATTATACATTCAGTTGTGTTATCTTGAATTATAATCTTGAACTCTACCGTGAATGGCCTGAACACTTGGTATTCATTGGGCAGGTTATGAGTGACTGCAATATTAGTGAATACCTTGAAGCTATGGATGACATGACTGAACTTGACAAGCAAGCAATGTCTAAAATCTATCGATTCACCAAGGAGTTTCGTTCGTTGGGTAGCGGCGTTTTAGGCTGGCACACTCTGATGCAAAAGGAACGGCTGAGTGTTAGTAGCTTGGAATGTATGTTCCTCAACACTAAAATCTTTAAAGGTTTGGATGAGGAGTCTAAGAAAGCAACTCAATGGTTGGCTGGTGTTCTCGGTGAACCTCTTGGTTGTACTGGGCTTGGTATTCGCAATGCTACACGCCTAATGATGCCTCCAACAAAATCCTCGGCAGAGATTATGGCAGGAGCTTCTGAGGGTATTGGTCTTGATACAGCAATGGCATTTACTAAACAGTCTGCTGGTGGTGAGTTCTTTAGGTTGAATAAAGTTCTTCTTGAGCTTATGAAGGAGAAAGGAATCTACAATGATGAGACTGTACAACAAATCATCGATGCAAAAGGTAGTGTGCAAACTGTTGAGTGGTTGACAGACGAAGAAAAAGCAGTGTTCCGTACAGGGTTTGAAATCCCAATGGAAGACTATCTACGACTTTGCTCTCAACGTCAGAAGTACATCGATCAGGCTCAATCAATTAATTTGTACTTCACGTCAAATGACAGTGAAAACTACATCAGTGATATTCACAAAATGGCTATGGAGGACGAGGGTATTCTCTCTCTGTACTATATTTACTCAATGCGAGGTGCTGGTGATATTTCTCGTGTAGAGGTTTGTGAAATGTGCACCTAACAATTAATAACCCCGCTTCGGCGGGGTATCTTTATAAAGGATAACATGAAAACTATTTTAGAAAGATTCGAAGAAAAGTATGAAGCTGTTACAGAGAGTGGTTGCTGGATTTGGACCGCAGCTTTGTGGATGGGAGGTAGGTATGGTTCATTTTGGGTAGATAAAGCGTTCAATAACGGGGCAATGTCTGGTGCTCATAGAGTTTCACTATATTTGTATAAAGGACTTAAACTAAGCACAGAAGAACACGCTTGTCATAAATGCGACAATACTTTATGTGTCAATCCAGAACATCTTTTTGTTGGTAGTCACTCTGACAATATGCAAGACATGTTGGATAAAGGTAGGTACGTAGCGCATAAACAAGTTTTATTTGAAGATGATGTAGTAAAAGCTAAAGAACTGCGCTCGAAAGGTCAGAGTGTACGTAGTATTGCAAAAGAGTTTAATATCTCTGAAAGCCATATGAGTAGACTTCTGAGAGATGTGTACAACAGACATGATGCAAGAAAAGCTTGACACCCACCTGAAACAAGCCCATAATGATCCGCATCGGTCCAAAGCCCTTGCGGATTTTCTTTTATCTGGAGAAATTAATGGAAAAGGTATTGTATTACACAGGGTTTGATGTAGAATCTGAACGTAAGAAGTTCGAGAAGGTCATCCAGTACAGAGAATTCTGTAAGCGTCACAAGGATGGCACATATAAGTTAGGATGGGTAGAAGGTCGCTGGCAGGGTTGGCTTCTTTTCCTTATGCACAGAGGTGGTGAATGAAACAGGTGACTCTCTATAGCACAACAAAGCAATCGGTGATGTCTTATGACATGCATACTATTAGGCAAGCTTGTTACTCTCCTAATTTTAGTGTTACACCTTGTAGAAACTCAGACACACTCTTCAATACACAGGAAGTTCAAATTAACAACCTACCAATTGAAAGGTTTTGTTGGCAAGATGATTGTGGAGGTTATCGAGAAGTGTATGCTGCATTTGATCAAGAACTGAGAGAGTTGATTGGGTGCTCTCAGGAAAAGTTTAAAAGGGATGTGGACTCTTCTGTTCAATTGCGAATGAAGAAGGAACATGCTGCGCTGATGAAAGATTCAAAAGAACTTAATAATATTCTTAATATGACTTTCTGGAAAAAGATTGTTTGGGTGTTAAAGTCATTGGGGAGTAATAAATGACCCACACACAACTCCTACAATTCATCCAAGACAATATCACTCACATCTCACAGACACGAGATGTGAACACAATGAATGAACGCTATCACTATGTCATTGGACAGATCACTCTTGCATATTGCCTTGAGCTAATATCCTTGCAAGAGAGTGATAAATTCATTGATGAATGTGATGAAGCTGTGGCAATATTTGAGGCTAGAACATGGATAATGAATTCAACAGAGCAGTAGTAGGCATATGCATCATTGTCATTCTATGCTGCTTATTTATCGCTATGAAGTATGAGAATAGAGGGGGGTTTGTGGGGAGAGTGTCAGGTAAAGAAATTCCTTTGCAATTGCCTGTGAAAGAGAGTAAGCTTAGATACAAGAGTTTTGAAGAAGTTGTAAAACACACTAATTAATTGGAGAATTAAAATGCCTGAAGTTAAAATTGATTCAAAACGTTTGATGGAACTTGAACGTAACACCCGTATGCTTGAAGCATTGCAACAAGGTGGTGTTGATAACTGGGAATGGTATGGGGAATCTCTCAAGGAGTTTCGTAAGGAGGAAGAGCTTGATGATTTGCTTGAACGATACACTAATGAAATCTTAGAAGTATGTTCTCTGGAAGCAGATGTTGAGTATCCAGCAGGGCGTGAATGTGGTCACAATATCCTTTTTAATTCTGATGCAGAAAGTTCTGTACAAAGGCTGCTTCATAAGTTTATGAAAGAAGTTTTGGAGAGTGTAGAATAATGCTAAATCTATATGCACACCAACACAACGGAATCACTTACTACGTCGAACAAGGTATCACTGTAAAACTCTTTGATGAAGATGCTATTATGATTAAAGAGTTTCCTAATAAACTTGCAATGCTTATGTGGTTTGAGCTTGAGGAGAATAACTGATGAAGTTCCATCGTAAAACACGCATGACCTATTGGAGCCATTCAAAGCTATTTTCTTGGATGATGCCTGAAGAAACTAAACAGCCTTTTACTTTTGAGATGTTGAAAGAACAAATTGCAACGGGTATTGATAAAACACCCAAGATTGAGCGTATTGTTGACTTCATTCAAAACACTGTAATGTTCCCATCAGACTTGATTTATTCTGTACACATTCACTTTAAGAATATCAGAGGTAATACTCATGTTCTTGAGGGAGGTCTGAATAAGGGTCAGTGGTATGATTTGACATACCGAATCCCACAGTGCTTATTCTATGAACTGGAGAAGTTTATTGAGAAGGAGAAAGGTTTGGAGACACATGAGTGGGAGAAAACCATTATCTATAATGAAGACTACGGATTGACCTCTGGAGATGAAGACTACGGTGTGCCCACTCCTCAAGCCCTTGCAGCTATAGAGCAAGATGAGATTTATACTTGGTGGAAAAGGAATAAAGATAAAACTGACAGGTTTGATGGTGGGAAGTATAAAGAGGAAGAAACAGAGATGTTGATTCGCCTGATTAAGATTCGTGACAGTCTTTGGACTTGAATAAAGCTTGCACACTAGCCCCAATAGGAGTATTCTTGTTGGGATTTTAAAATCAAAAGCTCACATTTGGTGGGCTCGTTTTCGTTGGGAGATTTAAAAATTGAAGCCTTACAACTCAAAAGCCCGAAAGTCAGATGGTTGGCCTAGATTCAACAGTGAAACTAAGAAAGGATTACCTGAAAGTAATGCTTGGAATACTATGCATCAAAGATGTAATAACGTTCAAATAAAATTGAATACCAAGAATACAGCTTACTTAAGGGAGAATGCCAATGTATGTGATGAATGGTTCGACTACCAGAATTTTGCACAATGGTGGAATTCTATAGAATATCGTGGAGATGACGGATGGTGTCTTGACAAAGACATTTTGGTAAAAGGAAACAAATTGTACTCGCCAGAGACTTGCTGCTTTGTTCCAAGAGAGGTCAACATATTATTCATAAATAATCGTATTAACCGAGGAGAGTACCCTCTGGGTGTCTATATGCATCCTGTTAATAAGAATTATGTAGCCTCTCTTAGACGTGGAGACAGAAAAATAAGTCAACACCTAGGTTCTTTTAGTACAGTAGAAGAAGCTTTTTCTGTTTACAAAAGAGAAAAAGAAATCTTTATTAGAGAAAGAGCTGATAAATGGAAAGATCAATTAGATCCGCTTGTATACCAAGCAATGTTAAATTGGAAGGTGGAAATTACTGACTAGCTTTATTTTTACCATAAAAATAGCCCGCCTAATGGCGGGCTTAATTATTGAGAAAGGATATGGCGATCCTTAATTTGGTCTAGGGACCTTCTTATTCTTGTAATTCTTATGGGATTGGGATTCCGTTACTATTCCCTTGCGTCCATGTATTCACGTTCGTGTTTATTACACGACTACTCTTTTTATCTTCAGCCTCTAATTTCATAACTTTAGCTTCAAGTATTGAAAGCTTAGAGCTTGTTGTATTCTGGTAATTGTCTTGGGTTTCAGAAAGACGGTTGATCCTGCCTTCTAGCATATCAATATTCTTTGCCCTAACTCTACCAACTTCTTGCTTGAAATCTTCTAGCTGCAAGCTAAAATTACTTCTTTCATCACTTGATTTGTTATTACTAAAAACTATAGTAATCATCAAAATCAATAGGACCAAGGTCGTAAGATGAACACATCTTTCAATAATCACCCAGACCATATCCAATTCCCCTTATCGACCACTCTTAGCTTTGTCAAAGTAGAATTGAAACTGACGAAGGATATCTTGTTGGTTACTGTCAACTCGTTGAGCTAGGCTTGAGAAGCCCGCATCCATTCTTCCATTAGTGCGAATCTCCATTTCTCTGAGGTCTTCCTTATTCACCTTGTTCATTTGCAATAAAACAATCTTATCATTAGCATCCTTAACATCTTTAGCGATACCTTGATAACTCATGAACATTATTGAAACAAACAAACCGAGAAGGGCAATACATGCCCTCTCAATTAGTTGACTCAAACGGGCATTTGGATCATTTGGGTTTGGTGTTGGCATTGTAAATTTCCATTTGCTGTTGCTTGTTCTTCTTAATCTTATCCATCTGCTTTTGCCACATGGATATGCATGCTGTATTCTTGCTATAAGCTACAGCCAAGTCCATCACACTTTCACCTGATGGGACTGCTTTGCAAGGGTAGATCAGAAGCGCGGCTGGTGGACCCACATACACTTGATTGGGGCTCTGCAAGACAGTAGGCTTCGTCGAGCAGGCTACGCAAATCAGTAGACAGCAACTCAGGCCCACGTATTGTAATAGATTCAACATTCTTTGATGCCTCGGATATTCCTGTTTTAAGGTTGGTGATCTTTTCAACTAGGTTATCAATCTTATCCCTTACTTCACCATTCTCAGCAACAAGCTCAACAACAGATGTGTCATTAACATCACAACTCATCTTCTGCAAGTTAGCGGCTTTTACCATCTCTGTATTGGCGTCAATGGCTACCACTAGTGCTGACTCAGCTTCAACCTTACCTCGATAGAGTTTAACACTTATTGTGCTAACAACTGCCAATAGAATCGATAAAGTGAGGATGATGTAGAAGGATATACTAGAAGGGAGGAAATTAAGCATCTGGCTTATCCTCTGGCTGCCACAACTTGTGCTGCTTTATAAGCCTGAAAACAGCAGCTGATACGTTAAGTGTGAACATACAAGCACCATAGGTCGCCACAGACATTGTTGGCTCAAGTAACGAGAAGAATGGAAGGATTACTTCAACCAAACTTAGTAGTGCAGATACCACCATAATCCAGAATGAGTAAGTTCGGAGCACCTTCGACCAATTAGGAACTATGGTCAGCTTGGTTGGTGTGGACGACAGAGTTGAGGTGATAGTTGCTTCAACAGATGTATCTTTCGTAAGAGGTATTGCTACCGGAGTTTCTTCATTCTTTACTGAATCTGTCATAAGATTGCTTCATCTTAACATCATAAGAATTCTTAGCATAGGCAGGTCCATTGAAGATACGTGCAAAGCTAACCCAGTCTTTGTCCTTCAGAGCTTTGACAAGACGATTATCAGCTTGAATGAATTTGATAAAACCATTCAACTGACCTTGCTCTGTATACATGTCATTTACAAAGGCTTGAACAGATGCATAACCAAGAGTGGACCAATGGTATCCCATTAATTGCATTGCCCCCCAAGAGGCACTCTCCAACGCTGTCTTCCTGTCAATTACTACGGCTCTGTCAAGACGCTCGTGCTCAGCCATTCCACCTTTGTAGCCACCAGATACTGAGTTAACAATATCTGGATACTTAGCCATAAGCTCAGCAGACTTGAGGGGAGTGTAGTCACGAAGACGTTTGAAGAAAACGTGTCGCTCAAAGAGGATTTTAGGTACATGTTTACCAGACTCAGGGTCTAGGATAAATCCATCGCCACTACTTTCTACCGAAGCTACAGCTTTGATAGCAGCGTCTTCTACACCAAGAGTTTGTGCAGCTTTTTTATAGTCAATCATTTCTTCAATTCCTATAATGAAAGCACATCCTTGTGCTTTTAAATTATCTCTTAACATTCACACCAAATCTAATATTACCTCCGAGGATGTTTCCACTTCTTGGATACACAGTAAAACTAAGTGTAGAGGTATTGGAAGATGCAACATTATATGTGTAAAGCAGCGGCTCGTTTCCAGATTGTACACTAAGCTCAGCTATAGTAGGGGTTGTAGCAAATCTACCTGCGGGAAGGTTTACTGTAAATGCAAAAGAAGGGCCGCCCGCTGTTACACTTACAACTGATGAAGTTACAAACTCATCTGCACTGGTGTAGATTGTACTGCTATAGAGAGATGCACCAGCAACACCATTTTGCCTATTGTTAGCAACTTGAGAGTCAGACAGGTTAGTGCAATCCATAGCCCTGACTGTTTGTACAGTAAATTGGTTGTTTGTGATAATCCAACCAGAGCAGCCACTACCCCCAGTATTGAAGGTAATACCTTGTGTGCCAGAGAAGATATTGTTATCTATGAAGCTGCTGTACCTGTTAGACTCAAATGTTGCAGAAACACCACTGCTGGAGAATGTATTACCCGCAACCCTGTTTCTGTCCCCATAACGGATAATAATGGGGCCACCGCCACTAATCCAGTTATTAGATATTTGTACGCAACTTGCCTGATCGGTGTAAATTGGATTAAACGCAGCAGGTGTAAGGTCAATCATATTCGCATCAACACTAAAATACAAACCCGCAAGAGCTGTAAAATGTGTTTTATTTGCAATCAGAATATTATCCTCTACAAAAATACCCTCACAAACATTACCATTAACAGGATTTGTTGTAGCTGTGCAAATAATAGCATTCTGACAGCACCCAATAGTATTACCGTAAATGCTATTATTGACAGAGTAACTCAGTTGGATACCGTTACCATTAAAATCTGTATTAACTCGCCCATTATAAATAAAGTTATTGTAGATTTTACTATACCACATACTGTTGCAATCTAGAACAGTAGAGAAGTAATCCGTACCTGTGTTTGACTGAACAATGTTGTCATGGAATGATGACCCGTGGTTATCGCTAATTGTACCCGTTTTAACAGCAAAAGGTACAATACCTTTAGGATTAAAAGTTATACCTCCAACTTCCCAACCTTTACCACTGACTAAAAATCCCCCATTCCCTTGTAAAGTGATAATAGAATCGTTGCCACCATCACCTTGCCAGACAATGCCCTTTCCATCTGTCAACGATCCGATCTGCTGAGTGATTAAGAAGTTATAACCTCCGGGAACCCTTACTCTTTGATTAGCCGCGTAAGCTAACTGAAATGCGGCACTGTCATCTGTTACACCATCACCGACAGCACCATACATCCTGACGTTAGGAAGTAACTCTTTCAGCACAGCATTACTGATTGGTTTATTAGCATCTGAAGTGTTATCAACATTACTAAGACCCACATCGGATTTACTTAAAATAACATCCCCTACCCTCCCAGCTACACTTTTTACAAGTGAATTTGGGCTTGGGAGCAATACCAACGCTGTACCATTAAATTGATAAGTGGTTCCGTTAGATTTTAAGTTTAGAACAAACCATTTAGGAATAGGAGTAGAATAGTAAACTGATCCCACTACAAAATAAACCCTGTTATCTGTAGTAAGAAAATAAGATGAACCGCTAACTGCTGCTGGGAGGCTACTGACAATAGCATCAATATTCTTATCAAAAAGAAAAGAGAATTTTAAAAGATTCTCATCCATTCCTGAGTTCCAGCCACTCTCACCAAAAGCCCAACCATATTTACCTTCGACAAAAGGTGAAGTTAATTGTGTCATATTTATAATATTCCTTTTAGTAACCAACAGCAAAAACAACATTAGCGCCAATTGTACCCCATGTTGAGGCTGGGTAGGCGTTGCAGAATATATTAGCCCCTTGACTGGTCTTATTTACAACTGAGACTTGAAATACACTAGTTGCGCTAGTGTCAGGAGTAAAATTTGCAGATATCACATCATTTGGGAAAGGGGTTGGCCATACAATGGGGGTTGTTGAACCCGATGATGTCAATGAATTGAGGTTGAAGGAAACCCATTGAAGTATAAGCCCCCCGGGTAATTTTTGAGTTCCTTGACCCTCACCAATAGTTTGATTTGTTCCGGTAAAAGCATTGGCTAGTTGTAAAGGACTTAGGAAAACATTATTAGCAGTGAGTGCGCGTGATTGTGCAGCAGTAGACACTTGTGTAGCATCTGACTGGCTTACAAATGCAGGCTCCCAGTAATTATTAGAAGTGTCGAGAACAGGGTTTTGATTTGTATTCGTCTGTTTAGCACGGTACACTACACCATTTGAACCCATGACCAGAGACTTACCACCACTGTTAGCAAATTGATACTCTGTTACAGGATCCCATAACGCTACACCGTATTGATTTATGTGAGCGATAGACTTATCTTGCTTATTATCAATATAATTGAAATACTGTCGAGGTGGGATTTCAACTGCCCAACCCTGTGATATTTTTGTATCTGAGGGTGCTAGAATGTCTCCAGCTGCTGACCAAATTTTATTGATATCTACTGGTTTCGTAATTACAGGCATTTATTGATTTCCTTGTTTAGGCAAGTGGGTAATGCCCATTTATATAAAGAATGTTACCATCTGCAACTCCAATATCTCCACCTACATAGTCGATAGCCTGAGTTGCGGTAAGAGTAGATAAGATGCGTGCCAATCCTAGTTTATTTAAACTTCCCCTCTCATACACAGAGAGTGTATGACCTACACTTAAAGATGCGGCTGGAAGTGGAAGTGTTATTTGAGGTAGTGTTCCTGTACCCTTTGTTGTGATAGTTACTTCAATTTGTACATGACACATGCCAAATATAGATAGATACCTACCTGTGGCAGATACACTTGTGTATGAGTTCGTGGTGGCTGTAACTGTAGGCGTGAATGTTGTCCATGATCTTTTATTTGCAATCTCAGCTTGGACCATTGCTGAAGTGGCAAACTGTGTTGTATTTGTACCTACAACAGGTGTCGGACCAGCCGGGACACCTGTAAATGTCGGTGAAGATAAAGAAGCCCTTGTGGTATCTGTGGGGTGAATGTGATCTTGTCTAGAAAATCTAGAACTGGAGCCTGCATTAGCAGATCCATTTATAATAGGGAGAGTAGATCCCGTCTGGCCCAGAACAAAAGCTGTAGTAGCAACTTGTGTTGTACTAGTGTCTTGGGCGGCAGTGGGTGCCAAAGGCACACCCGTGAATGTGGGACTAGACAGGTTAGCTTTTAAATTCAAGGCTGATTGTACAGAACTTGAAATAGGCTTATTAACATCTGAAGTGTTGTCAACATTGGGTAGACCAACCATCTGTTTCGTAATACCTGAAACAGTCCCTGTAAATGTTGGTGAATTCAGGGGAGCTTTTAAATCTAGTTCAGAATCCGATAGATCAACCTTTTCTTTCAGGTATGCAGTTCTATTTGCTAGTTGTTGAACTGAAGCATTTAAGTAGCCGTATGTCACCGCACCCGATGAAAAAGCAGCTTGACCCCCTTGCAGAGGATCTTCTGTTGCAAGTTGGTAGATTGTAGGTTCATACACTACTGTTTCTGTTATATTAGTCATCTATACCTCAATATAATGTTGCAAATACACCGCCTGTGTTTACAAAGCCGGGGTAGGTCGCTGTTGGGTTTGCGCTAAGGCTGCCATCTGCCAAATAACTACCGTCTGCTATGTAGGACCAAACAGGTGTACCCATACCATAATTGGAATCTCCGTAGTAAAGACCATAGCCTAGACCATATCCATAAGTACCTGAGTAGTCACCAAAACCTTTTGCCCCTTCCATGCCCTCAAACCCGAAAAAATTCCCGGCTTGATATTCTCCATACCCAATCCCCACTCCTACAGTTTTAGGAATAAGTCTTGATGGGTAGCCATCTGTTGAATTTATATACTGAAGTAAGCCTTTCTCAATATCTGTAAGCGGTCTACTAAAGAATACTGTAACGTTAGCGTTACCATTCTCACTGAGGAATGTGCCAGTTGTCCCAAAGATTAGGTTAACTACTTCAATGAATTCTTCTGGTGTAGAGTCTGTAGTATTCTTATAAATCTTAGCTCTGATGAACAGTCTGTAAGTCTCATCATCGAGCGTAATGTTGCCACCAATTGGACTACCAAAATCTAGAAACCTACTTCCAACAAGATTATTGCCCACTTCACCAAAGGAGCCAGCTTTCAATGCACCAACAAAACCAAAGAAAGTGTAAAGATCAGCATTAATCAATACTCGATCTTGACCAACAATACGCCCAATTACATCGAGTTGAGCACCTGTAGCAGTGTCCAAGTCACGCATCTGTAGAAGTTGCTTGAATACTTCCTGAAGCTCTGTTTGTGCGTATATCAGAAGTTGCAAATACTTGTCGAAAATAATCTTATCTTTGAATTGTTCAGTCACCCTGCTGCGTGCAACTTCAAGATACTGTTGTTCCTCAAACGGGATTAACATGGCATTTACCCCTCTTAAGTATTTACAATAATATTAGCACTTGAGATGTTTGCAATCTGATCAAAGTCAATTACAATATTTCCTGTCCCTGTTGGACTAGGGCTTGTACCAATGAACAGAGAATCTACTTGATGACCCTGAACGGTGTTGATTGGTGTGTACAACCTACTATAGATAACATCATCTCCAATACCGAGATTGTCTGCAAAGTATTGAATAAGTGCTGTCTTAATAGTATCAGGTCCAGTCGCAGGAAAATCTGTATCCGTTGTAAGATTGATAGTGATATAGATATTTACAGGATCAGGCCTTTCAAATCCAATACTATGAGCAAATCCTTGGCTATCAAAAATCACTACAGTGCTATCACCAAAGCTTCTAATCCCCATTGGTTTATTTTCCCATATTCTGTTAGCAATATCTGAGCTTAGGCCACCAACAATAATAGGCATAAAGCTATGAGGTGGAACACCAAATTCATTTACAACATCAGTGTCATTCTCATAAATTCTAACTTCTTCAACACCATTTAGGTTAATCAAAGCGGAGTAAAGAGCTTCAATAATGTTACTAGCCCTTTCAAACTTGGTATCTCGAAATCTTAGGCGTAGCTCTTCATCAGTTTCACGACTACGACCTTCTGTAGCGGGTGTGATGTTAGTTACACTGTCCCAACCAAGCTGCGGTGTACTAATAGTTGTTAATGTTCCCGGTTCAGCACTTACAGGGCCAGCCACAGAGGAAACCACTTCACCAATCTTCTGAACTTTGGTAATGCCGAGGTTGGCTGTAGTTGAGAATGTGACAATAGCAAATTCATCTGTACGAACAACCATCAAGCTTGTACCAACAATTTGCGACATCAAAGTTGGATGACTTGCTGTGATGACAGAGTTAAGACCAGCAAGGATAGATGCTTGTGTTGCACCAACTCCACTTGTATAATTGACGGAGTTGCTCGTAGAAATAGAGGAGTAAGTGATTGTGTACAGTGTATTATCTGCCACCAAAAGGGGCGTTACAGTGATACCGGTGGCTGAGCTAGGGGATAAAGCTACAGGACTAATCAGCGTCCATTGTGAGCCATTTGTGGTGCTTGAAATAGTAAGACCAGAGGCTACAAGAGTGTTGTTGTCCCCTGTAAGAATAACTTGTGCTGTAGAGAATGTTTGCTCTTGTCTTGTGATACCACCAAGAGCCACAAGATTATCAAGTGCAATACCTGTTGCAGAGTTAGGGTCAAAAGCTGCATAGTCTGCTTGAGCAACTTCCCACAGATCCGTGAGGCTAGGTGCAGTCAAGGCAATCAACCTGCCCAGTGCACTAGAATCACTTGTGTCTACTACGTCACCCGGTACCACTTGGTCTTGAAAGAGCGTTACTGCCTCTGCCCGTAAATCAGACAGGATTTCTGTCATTCTTTTTATAGCAAAGCCTTGGTCAGAAATACCCGCCATTTTATTTCCTTTAATTTACTGGGTTTATTGAGATGGGGGATGTAACCTCACCATTAACAACTTTAACTTTAAAGACAAGAGAGTATTGTCTATTCTGGAAAGTAGATTCAAAACTAACAATCTCCTTGACTCCAGTTTCTTCTAATATTTTTTGTTGGAATATTAAATCAATTCCAGACTTGGAAGCTTGTTTCTGTCCAAGCAACCTTTGCATGTATGGAACACCATATGTGGTGTCCATGAACCATTCCTCTTGAAATGTGAGGAGGCGAATCTTTAACCTTTGAGCTACTGTCTGTGTGAACGGCTGAGTAGTGTATTCTTTAGTTAAGGTTCCATTGTTCCACACTATATCGTGCTGATTACTCAGTAGAAAATCTATGATACACCTTCCTATTAATTACTTGGCGGTGGTGATTGACCGTGCTTGTGTGTGCTGAAGATAACTCCGTTGAAGGTTTGTACTCCAACCCCTGTATAATTACCCTGATGCGTAATCCCACCAATCCACAAAGTGTTCGCTACATCAACAGTCATCTGCGGGCTGTTAAGATTGATGGCCTGACTTGCATTCACAGTAGCATTGGAACAGTTGATAGTGATAGGTTGATTGCTTGTATTAAGCTCAATACTTCCATCAGCTTTAAGCCTTACTTCAACCTCTGTAGCTCCTAGATTAGCAAACATAACTGTGTCATTTGTATTGTGCGGAAGTACATGTTTCGCAGGATTGTTTACAGCACTGCCGGGAGGTTGAATACCGGGATAAAATACGGCATCACCTTTATCCATCTTGGCAAAGTTTGTAGGCGTAGCTGGCCTACCGTTACCAGACTTCCAAGCTGTCATATCTCGCATAGAGAATACAGCCATCCCTGTGTCACCAGCTTTTATGGGGAAAGTCATGCCTGCTGTAGAGGACACAGGGAAAGCTACTGGAACACCAAGAATAGGAGGTCTTTCAGCTACAGTACCATCGGGAGTTTTTTGATTAATAGTGGGTTGAATATCCACCATTTGACCGGATAGATTATCTCTTACAGCTACAACAATGCAAGGCATAGACGTATATAGATTATTCGCCTTGTCATCAAATACAGCACCTAGTAGTTCTTGAATATCAGCACTCATGACTTAACAACCTTCTCTATAGCAGAGCCTGTACACTCGGTATACCATGTGTTTTCTCTCCACCCACCAAAGTGCTTAAGCTTATCTACTTTGAAATACCCCTGAATCAAGGTGTCTTCAAGCTTTACAATGTCTCCAGCTTTAATATCAGGATTCAATAAAGACTTCCATATAACCCCCGGCTTTTTGGCTTTATCTTTTTTGGACTTTCTAACTTTAGCTGTTTCTCTGTAAGCTGTTTCAACTAAACCAGTTTCCTCAGATATTACGTATGCCGACTGAAAGTTTTCGGTGTTAGCTCTATCATTAGCATGTACATAAAGTACATCATCCTCGATCTGCCAGTCATATCCGTATTTACTACAAAACTCATCCAGAGATTCTTTAGGTGTCCCGCTCATTGAATACCCGTAGAGAAGAGCTTGTTGTTTTTCTGGGATATTGAAAACTCCCCGCTCCGCTCCAAGTGTTGTAACAAACTCTTGTAAAGCGTCTTCTCTTGACTTCCCCGGGGCCACTAATTTGCTGACAAGGGTGTGATTTAACTGTGTATACTTACTACCCATCTGTAGCTGGGTGATAATATCAGTACCACTTTTCCTTGTTACAATATTAGTAACTTGTCCTTTGAATATCTGTTGAAATGTGCCTGTATCCTCATAACCCACAGAGAAGGAAGTGGTTGGGTAATCAGTATCAAGCAATGCAAGTGTTTGTGGATCTAGATTATAGATAGCAATGGCTGCTGAATTTGTACGATCCTTGTTATTACTACTCTTACTTATGTCAAAACTAACTTGAAGATCTTCGATCAGAACACCTTCACCAGTTTTGTAGTCGCCTACAATAAGCTGAAATATCCTATTTCTTTGTAGGCCAGTAATCATAATTAAACTCCATCATCATATACATAGTACATTCTGTAATACTGATTTATTTTATCTGGGTATAAAGTATACGCATCAATAGTCTGAATCTCTGGGATATTTTCCATCCATATCCAACCCGTTAGAGGGAAAAGAGCATAATCTTTAAACATTGGATAGTTAGGAACTAACCTTTCACCGAGAATAATTGGATTTCTTTCTGCATCATAAAGAGAGATGAAGTAGCCTTCGGCTCTTTCTACATAATAGAATTCTAAAATGTAAGAGGTTCCTTGGAGTGCTGTAGAGTATTCGTAATTAGCATCATCAAAAAGAGGTAGTTCAATATACTTTAACATTATCTTGACAACTCCTCGGCGACATCTCTTTGTTTGTCAAGAGAGGGGCCTTTTTCTTCTGACACTTCATTTACTTCGGCAGGTTGTTTACCCTTAGAGACTTTACTTTCAGCTTTTTTCTTTAGTGATTGTGTAATCTGTTTCGGAATTAATACTTTCTTCAGGTAGGCAAAAGTAACCTGTTCAAAAGTAAGATCACAATAAAGACCTTCACCACTATTAGTATCTTCTTTGAAAACCATACTGGTAATTACAAGGTTATTTGTGATCCTTTTAAGAAGAGTCTTGTCATATTCAAAAAGACGGACGGTTTGAATATTAGGTACGGACTTTTGTTTTGCATCACTGTAAATAACACCAGACATGAGATTAATCATGTAGTATTTTACAGTGCTCAACACTTGAAGTCTCTGACTGTCCATCACAACTTCAGGAGAAGTGTCTGCCAGAAACTGACCAATGCTGTCTGGAATAAACTTTGTAAGAACGCTTTGGTCAGTGGAGTTTACCTGAACAGCATTAGGTGCTTCATTCACATTGTAAGGTGAGTTACCCACCAAGTCTTGGATAAGGTAACTACCTTGAGAGATGTCAAAACCTGTTATAACAACAGATAGAGTGATGGTGGGGTTCTCACGAATGAAATGGTCTGATACAGATCCACCATTGGCAATGGGATGCTTTGTCACTTGACCCCTATAAGATTCAACGCTAGCCAACACTGCGTCAAACCAAATAAAACCACCACCATCTTCTGTATCTTCACCCCAGCGAAGTCCGAACGACATACTAAACTCCTTGAGTTATTTTTCAGAATATTTATCTAGGGTTTGTCTTACAACATCACTAAGACTTGCTTCAAACTTGTTCTTAAAGTCTTCTGGTGTAGCAGCGTCAATCTTAACACTAATATCTAGTTTAACATCTGCTTTAGGTGCTGCCATTACACCAGTTGTTGTAGCGCTTGCCTCAGGCATAGGCGTTTTGGACATAGGGAATATACCCATAGGCCCGTTAAACCCATCCCTTCGTCTGTTAGCAAAAGCCTGTTCTTGCTGATCTTTTGCTTGCCTTTGATAATCAAAAAGAGAGTTTGTATTATCAAATGGTTTATCTATTTGCCAAGGTGTTACATCACTCATGCTCTGTGATGGGTCTATTGCAGCAACACCATAAGTTACAGCATCACTAACAAGGTTTACACCTGCACGTCCGGGGGCTGTAATGGCATTTGCGTACCTCTTACCTGCACTTTGAATAGAATCTACAGCACCAGAATAGTCACCCTTAGTCAGTTTATTTGCAGCATTTATACCGTTTGCAATGATGTCAATCTGTTCTTTGAACTTGGCAAGGGGGCCTGTTCCCATAAGAGCACTTAACTCTTTCCAACCCTGTAGGGATGTTTGGCCTAGAGTTACAATCTCACTCATAAGACTTTTGTAAGAGTTTAGAAAGCCAAAGGCTGTATTGCGGGACTCTTCGTCAGGGAAAAATTTATCGCCAAGATAACTGTCTTTGCCATCAAAGAATCTTTGAAGAGATTGCACAGACAATAAGGCAAAAGACACATACTTAGAGACGTTATCAAAGCCTCTAGCCAATGACTCAACCATTGGTCCAGACTCTTTTAAACCTTCATTTAATGCCCTAAATAACCTTGCAAATCCTGACTCAAGCCCTGCGTTGGAAGCAACTACAGCAAGATCGTTTAGGGAGTTTTGTGCCCTAGCTTGTTCTGCTTGAGAAGCTTTTGATGCAGCAGCCAATCCCGGTGCTGCTTGTTGACTTGCAATATCACCAGCGTAAGTAAGGATATCCCCCTTGACTTGTCCCTTCTTCATTGCTGCAAGAAGTTCGGTAATAGCAGCTTGCCCTTCCTTTCCTCCACCTTTGCCCTCAGCAGATAACTGACTCTGATAAGCTCTGGCAAAGATACTTACAGCCCCCGGTAAACTCTCTGCCAACTGACCAGTTAATTCCTCAGATTGTAACTTGTTCTTGCCGGCAATTTGACTCAAAGCCCTATAAACACGTTGTTGCTGCACACGGTCAAGTTTATTTACACGAGATAATTCAGAAAAACCCTTAAATATATTCTGAGATTGTTTTATACTCATTCCTGCACCCGTCAAGCCGGATGTCAGTTTATTGTAATCAG
>Ga0326721_10000066_pt1 | contig 85413 bp, 42 predicted proteins | sample SGPome_FD_203951 | JGI IMG/M metagenome (GOLD analysis project Ga0326721, IMG submission 203951) | Soil microbial communities from Southern Great Plains, Lamont, Oklahoma, United States - SGP_1_2016 | ecosystem: Engineered > Artificial ecosystem > Soil microcosm > Unclassified | place: USA...
GGATGTACACTGGGGGGCGCCGCCATCGGGGCGGCGCACGGACGCGGGCGAAAGGGCGATGAAGGACGCGATGCTGTACCTGGTCGTAGCCGTCGGGCTGCTCTGCGGGCTGGTGCTGGCCATGGACGCGTTGCCGCGCGCGGTGGCCGCGTTCCGGCGGCGGCGGCGGGCGCGCGGCGGGGCCTTCGGCGTGGTGGTGGACCGCGCGGGCACCGTGCTGGGCACCTACCTGGACCCCTTCGGCCACCCCTGGCGCACCCCGCGCGTGCACGACGCCGAGTCGCCGTGGGTTACGCCGGGCGCGGACGGGCAGGGGTGGGCGTGGGAGGGCTTCGGCGCCACCGAGGAGGAGGCGTACCTGTCCGCCAACCGCCTGCGCCGCCGCCACCTGCAGCTCTTCCCCTGGCTCCACGACGACCAGGACGGCGAGGTGTCGGAGTTCGGCGAGCCGTATCTGCCGCCGGGATGAACCGAGTCCCAAGTGCCAAGTGCCAAGTGCCAAGTGCCAAGTGCCAAGTGCCCGGGAACGACAAGCGTCGTCCCGGGCACTCGGCTTAGGGGTCATCCACCCCAACCCCGATCCCCCGCAGTGATGTCATCCTGCGCGTCCACGGAGGGGTGAAAGGGGACTCGGTCGTGAGCGCCGATGCCACGGAGTGAGCGGAACAGCCTCGCGCAGTTTGCGAGGCTTTCCGTAGTTGTTGCTGCGACTTCAGTCGCCGGTGATCGGCGGATACGCGCGGTATTCATCGCCCGGAACTGGAACCGTAACCGAATGTTTGGACCACAAGATTGCGGCGGATTCTGCATGTGGACAAAACATGCGTTTCGCCGGATGGTGATTTGACGCGCGCGGAGCGCTCCCTCAGGAGGATCGCATTGCGGCGCGGCGTGAGCCCTCCCGCGGATGGTGACAGAGTTGCCGCATGAGCGGCGAAAACCCGCGCCGGTGCTGGATTGTTAATGTCGTGCAGATTCAGGATGTTTGGTCAAACTACTACATTTTCCCGATCTCCCTCGTTAGATTGGCCGTGGAATTCCGGAGCACGAGCCTCGGACGGCGGGCGGCGGACACATGCCACGCCCGGCGCCCTCGGGAAGGTTTGCGTCCTGTGTGCTCCGGTTAACGGCTCGTTCGGATCTGCGCGGCCCTCCCCGCGCAGGTGATTCCCAGCCCCGAAGCGGGCGCGGCACGGCGCCCACTCTGTATACGTCACCACGCGTACGCCGCCGCGACCCTCCCTCGCGCAGTGCGCATCCGCCCCGGAACGGGGCATCCTGGGCACGCTCACCCGCAGGCCGAGGCAGCACCGGTGACTTCCGCCGCACCGCATCGCCCGCTTCCGTCCCCCGCGCCCGCCGCGGGGGAGGTCTGCGCGCACCATCTGTTCGCGGCGAGCGCGGCGGCCATGCCGGACGCGCCCGCGGTGGCGTTCGCGGGGGCGGAGGTGTCGTACGCGGAGCTGGACCGGCGCGCGGATGCGGTCGCCGCGCGGCTGCGGTCACTGGGCGTGCGGGCGGAGACGCGCGTGGGCGTGCTGATGGAGCGCGGGCCGGAGCTGGCGGCGGCGCTGCTGGGCGTGTGGAAGGCCGGCGGCGCGTACGTTCCGCTGGACCCCGAGTACCCGGCCGGGCGCATCGCGTACGTGCTGGAGGATGCGGGCGCCGCGGCGGTCCTGGCGCACGCGCCCACGCTCCATCTTCTCCCGGAGACGGGCGCGGCGGTGGTCGACGTGGACGGCATCGCGCCGGGGGAGGGCGACGGTTTCGTCGCGCCGGGCTTGCCGGCGGAGGCGCTGGCGTACGTCATCTACACCTCCGGCTCCACCGGCCGGCCGAAGGGCGTCGCCGTCTCGCACCGCTCGCTCGTCTCGCACAACCGCGCGGCCACCGCGCTGTTCGGCCTCACCGCGGCGGACCGCGTGGCGCAGATCGCGTCCATCGGCTTCGACATCTCCGTCGAGGAGATCTTTCCCACCTGGGCGGCGGGTGGCACGGTCGTCTTCCGCCCCGCCGGCGTCCCCACGCTCGGCCCCGGCTTCCTCGCGTGGATCGAGCGCGAGCGCATCTCCGTCCTCGATCTCCCGACCGCGCTCTGGCACGCGTGGGTGGCGGAGACCGGGGACGATTCGCATCTCCCCCCCTCCCTCCGCCTCGTCGTCGTCGGCGGCGAGAAGGCGCGGGCGGGCGCGCTGGCGGCATGGCGGCGCGTCGCCGGCGAGCGGGTGCGCTGGATCAACACGTACGGCCCGACGGAGGCGACGGTCACCGCGACGTCGTGGGAAGACAGGGGACAGGGAACAGGGGACAGGGAACAGGGGGAGATTCCCATCGGCAGCGCCATCGCGAACACGCGCTGCCTGGTGCTGGACGGCGAGCTGCGGCCGGTCGCGGAGGGCGAGCCCGGCGAGCTGTGCCTGGGCGGCGAGGGCGTCGCGCGCGGCTACCTGGGCCGCCCCGCGCTGACGGCGGAGCGCTTCGCTCCCGACCCGTTTTCTCGCGAAGGCGGGGCGCGGATGTACCGGACGGGCGACCGTGTGAGATGGTGCGAAAGTGCGAACGTGCGAGAGTGCGAAAGTAACTCACCGCGTGATGAGGCTTTCTCGCCCCCGACACCCGATCGCCCGACGCTCGCGCAACCCGCCGCAGGCCGCGCCGATCCCATCCCTCCCCCAGGCAGTTTTGGGGGAGGGACAGGCGAGGCACGAGCCAGGGAGAGGGCTCGCGGAGGCGAGGAAACGCGCGTGAATTCGCCCCGCGACGAACCCACTCTCGCACTCTCGCACTCTCGCACTTTCGCACTTCTCTTCCTCGGCCGCCTGGACGAGCAGGTGAAGATCGGGGGCTTCCGCGTGGAGCCGGGCGAGGTGGAGTCCGTCCTGGCCGGGCACGCGGACGTCGCGCACGCCGCGGTCGTGGCGCGCGACGACGGCACCGGGCGGACGCGGCTGGTCGCCTACGTCGTCCCGCGCGCGGAAGCGGCCGCGGACGAGGCGGGGCTGCGGCGGTGGCTGCGCGCGCGGCTCCCCGGCTACATGGTGCCCTCCGCCATCGTGCGGCTGGACGCGCTGCCGCTGACGGCGCACGGCAAGATCGACCGCCGCGCGCTCCCCGCGCCCGCCGCGCTGCTGCCGCTGGAGGGCGATGCGTCGCCAGTGGGGGAGACGGAGCGCGAGCTGGCGGAGATCTGGGCCGAGGTGCTGGCCGCGCCGCGGATCGGCGCGGGGGACGACTTCTTCGACCTGGGCGGCCACTCGCTGCTGGGGATGCAGGTGCTGTCGCGCGTGCGGCAGCGCTGGGGCGTGGAGCTGCCGGTCCGCGCGCTCTTCGACGCGCCGACGCCAGCCGCGCTCGCCGCGCGCATCGACGCGGCGCGAGGGCGGCCCGTAGTCCCCCAGCCGCCGCTGCGGCCGGTGCTGCGCGACCAGCCGCTCCCGCTCTCGTTCGCGCAGCAGCGCCTCTGGTTCCTGCACCAGATGGAGCCCGAGAGCCCGTTCTACAACATCCCCGCCGGCGTCCGCCTCACCGGCGCGCTGGATGTGGACGCGCTCCGCCGCGCGCTCGGCGAGATCGTCCATCGCCACGAATCGCTGCGGACCACGTTCGCGGCGACGGCGGACGGGTCGGTGCAGGTCGTTCACCCACAAGGGGATAGGGGACAGGGGACGGGGGACGGGGAGCACGGCGGGTTCCATCTCCCGGTCTACGATCTGCGCGCGGATCCCGATGCGGAGGCAGAGGCGCGGCGGATCGCGCGGATGGAGGCGGAGACGCCGTTCGACCTGACGCGCGACCTGCTGCTGCGCGCGGTGCTCGTCCGCGTCGCCGAGGACGAGCATCTGCTGGTGCTCAATCTCCATCACGTCGCGGGGGACGGGTGGTCCGTCGGCGTGCTCTTCCGCGAGCTGGCGGCGCTGTACGCGGCGTTCCGCGCGGGTGAGCCGTCTCCGCTCCCCGACCTTCCCGTGCAGTACGCGGATTTCGCGGTGTGGCAGCGCGAATGGCTGCGCGAGGAGGTGCTGGAGGCGCAGCTCGCGTACTGGCGCGGCCGCCTCGCCGGCGCGCCCGCGGTGCTGGAGCTGCCGACGGACCGTCCGCGTCCGGCCACGCAGAGCTACCGCGGCGCCGTCGTCCCCTTCGACGTCCCCGCAGGGCTGGCGGCGCGGCTGCGCGAGGCGGCGCGGCGCGCGGACGCCACGCCGTTCATGGTGCTGCTGGCGGGCTTCGGGCTCCTCATCCACCGCCTCAGCGGCCGCGACGACGTGGTGGTCGGCTCGCCCATCGCGGGGCGCGTGCGGCGCGAGGTGGAGGGGATGATCGGGTTCTTCGTGAACACGATGGCGCTGCGCACCGACCTCTCCGGCGACCCCTCGTTCGCGCGGCTGATCGCGCGGGTGCGGGAGACGACGCTGGACGCGTACGCGCACCAGGACCTGCCGTTCGAGCGCGTGGTCGAGGAGCTGCAGCCGGAGCGGACGCTCAGCCGCAACCCGCTGTTCCAGGTGGCGTTCGCGCTGCAGAACGTGGCGATGGAGCCGGTGGACGCGCCCGGCGTGCGGCTGCGGCTGGAGGACGTGGACAGCGGCACCAGCAAGTTCGACCTCTTCCTGGAGATGCTGGAGGAGGGCGGCCGCCTCCGCGGAAACCTGGAGTACGCGACGGATCTCTGGGAGCGCGCGTCGGCCGAGCGGATGGTGTCGCTCTTCATGCGCCTGCTGGAGGAGATGGTTGGCGATGCAAACCGCCCCATCTCCGCCGCGGGGCTGCTGACCGATGCGGCGCGAACCGAGCTGCTCGCGATCGGAGGCGAGACGGCGCGCGCCTATCCGCGCGATTCCACCATCCCCGCGCGCTTCGCGGCGATCGCCGCCGCGTGCCCGGACGCCGTCGCCGTCGCGTGGGACGGCGGCGCGATGTCGTACGCGGAGCTGGACGCGCGCTCCAATCGTCTCGCGCACCACCTGATCGCGCACGGCGTCGGCCCGGACGCGCCCGTCGCGCTGCTGGCGGAGCGCTCGCCGGAGCTGGTCGTCGCCATCCTCTCGATCCTGAAGGCGGGCGGTGCCTACGTCCCCCTCAACCCCAAATATCCCCGCAGCCGCATCGCGCTGATGCTGGAGGATTGCGGCGCGCGGCTCGTGATCACCGACGGTCCGCGGGAGATGGGGCGCGCGGGGATGACGGTCGTGCGGCTGGACACGGACGCGGCGGCGATTGCGTCCCGACCGGCCGATGCGCCGCGTGTCGCCATCGATGCGGAGAACGCGGCGTACGTCATCTACACGTCGGGGTCGACAGGGCGGCCGAAGGGGGTGGTGGTGCCGCATCGCGCGGTGCTGCGGCTGGTGATCGGGAACGGCTTCGCCGAGATGGGCGCGGACCAGACGTGGCTCCAACTGGCCCCTGTAGCGTTCGACGCGAGCACGCTGGAGCTGTGGGCGCCGCTGCTGAACGGCGGCCGGCTGGCGCAGTATCCCCCCATCGAGGTGGACCCGGCGGAACTGGGTGCGTTCATCCGGCGGCAGGGCGTCACCGGCGCGTGGCTCACCGCTGGCCTCTTCCACGCGATGGTGGACGTCGCGCCCGACGCCATCTTCGCGCTGCGCCAGCTCCTGGCGGGCGGCGACGTCCTTTCCGCGCCGCACGTGCGCCGGGTGCTGGAATCGGCGCCGCATCTGTGCCTCATCAACGGCTACGGGCCCACCGAGAACACGACGTTCTCCTGCTGCCGCACCATCGTCGCGGCGGACGTGGCGTGCGCGTCCATCCCCATCGGCACGCCCATCTCCAACAGCACCGCGTACGTTCTGGACGAGCGGATGCGCCCCGTCCCTCCCGGCATCCCCGGCGAGCTGTACGTGGGCGGCGACGGCCTGGCGCGCGGCTACCTGGGCGCCCCCGCGCTGACGGCCGAGCGCTACGTCCCGCACCCGTTCAGCGACGTGCCCGGCGCGCGTCTGTACCGCACCGGCGACCGGGTGAGATGGTGCGAAAGTGCGAAAGTGCGAGAGTGCGAAAGTAACTCAACGCGCGGTGGCGCCTTTTCTCCTCCGACACTCCAGCACCCGACGCTTACGCAATCAGTTGCAGGCCCCGCCGATCCCGTCCCTCCCCCAGGCAGTTTTGGGGGAGGGAAAGGCGAGGGACGAGCCAGGGAGAGGGCCCGCGGAGCCGAGGAAACGCGCCCGGATTCGTCCGGCGACGAGTCCACTCTCGCACTTTCGCACTCTCGCACTTTCGCACTTCAGTTCCTCGGCCGCATCGACGAGCAGGTCAAAATTCGCGGCTACCGCATCGAGCCCGGCGAGGTCGCGGCGGTGCTGGAGCGCAGCCCGCTCGTGGCGCGCGCCGCCGTCCACGTGCGCGAGGACGCGCCGGGGGAGAAGCGCCTCGCCGCCTACGTCATCCCCGCGAAGCGCGAAACCGTCAGCGGCACGGAAGATGGGGAGACGGCGGACAGGCAGGTGCGGCAGTGGGAGACGCTGTTCGACGACGTCTACACCGGCTCGCGGGGGACGGAAGCGGGGGACGAGACCTTCGACATCGTCGGCTGGAACAGCTCGTACACCGGCCAGCCCATCCCCGCGGCCGAGATGCGCGAGTGGGTGGATGCCACCGTGGACCGCATCCGCGCGCTCCATCCGCGCCGCGTGCTGGAGATCGGCGTCGGCACCGGGCTCCTCCTCTTCCGCGTCGCCCCGTCCGCCGCGGAGTACGTGGGGACGGACATCAGCGCGCAGGCGCTGGCGCGGCTGGAGGATCGCATCCGCCGCGCGGACGATCTCCCGCCCGTGCGCCTGCTGCAGCGCGAGGCGGCGGAGTTCGGCGGCATCGGCGGAGGGTTCGACACCGCGATCCTGAACTCCGTCTGCCAGTACTTCCCCGGCGCGGAATATTTCGCGGAAGTCGTTGCCCGAACGATGGATGCGCTGGCGGACGGCGGCGCCTTCCTCATCGGCGACGTGCGCGGCCTGTGGACGCTGGACGCCTTCCGCACCGCCATCGAGTTCGACGGCGCGGACGGCTCCGTCCCCACGCACGACCTGCGGCAGCGCGCGCGGCGGATCGTGGAGGAGGAAGAGGAGCTGGTGGTGGAGCCCGACTTCTTCCGCGCGCTCCGCCGCCGCATCCCCCGCATCGGGCGCGTGGAGACGCGGATCAAGCGCGGCGCGCACCACAACGAGCTCACCCGCCACCGCTTCGACGTCGTCCTCCGCGCCGGCCCGTCCCCCGAACTCCCCGCCGCGCCGGCGATGGAGTGGGATGCGGCGCTCTCCATCTCCCGGATCGAATCCATCCTCCGCGCCGATCCCGCATCCCCGCTCGCCGTCCTCGGCATCCCCGACGCGCGGCTGTGGCGGGAGATGCGGATCGTGGAGGTGCTGGAGATGGAGGACGGCCCCGCCACCGTGGCCGAGGCGCGCGCGCTGCTGGACGCCGAGCCGTCGCCCGCCATCGACCCCGAAGTGCTGTGGAGGTTGGGAGATACGCTCGGCCTCGCGGTTGACGTCCGCCACGCGGGCCCGCAGGCGCCGGGGCGCATCGACGCGCTCTTCCGCCGCGTGGACGATGCCGCCCGCTTCCCCGAGCGGCCGCTGGCGGAGAAGGAGCTGATTGGCTTCGCCAACGACCCGCTCCGGGCGGTGCAGGCGCGCGATCTGGTGCCGCGGCTGCGCGCGTGGCTGAAGGAGCAGCTCCCCGATCACATGGTGCCATCGGCGGTGGTGGTGATGGACGCCTTCCCGCTGACGCCGAACGGGAAGGTGGACCGCCGCGCCCTTCCCGCGCCCGAGCCGGTGCGGCTGGGCGGCGCGGATGTGGGCACGGAGCCGCGGACGGAGACGGAACGGCGGATCGCGGAGATCTGGGCCGAGGTGCTGCGGCTGGAGCGCGTCTTCGTGGACGACAACTTCTTCGACCTGGGCGGGCACTCGCTCCTGGCCACGCAGCTGGCGACACGGGTGCGCGAGGGGTTCGGCATCTCGCTCCCCCTGCACCGCATCTTCGAGGCGCCGACCGTCGCCGCGCTGGCCGCGGTCGTGGACGGCGAGCGCGACGAGGTGCTGGCGGGGCTGATGGACGAGCTGGACGGCCTGAGCGACGACGAGGTGCGCGCGCTCCTGGCGGCCGAAGAGAGCGGCGCGGCCGCGGCGGGGGATTGACGATGGCCGACGTCGCCAACCGCCTGCAGGAGCTTTCCCCCGAGCGGCGCCGGCTGCTGGAGCTGCGGCTGCGGATGCAGCGCGAGCAGGCGGCCGGCCCGGAGCTGCGTCCGCGCGCGCGGCCGGACGGCACCGCGCCGCTCAGCTACGCGCAGGCGCGGCTCTGGGTGCTGGAACGGATGGACCCCGGCAGCGCCGCGTACAACATGCCGCATCCGCTCCGCATCCGCGGGGATCTGGACGCGGCGGCGCTGGCCCGCGCGCTGGATGCGCTCCGCGCGCGCCACGAGACGCTGCGGACGACGATCGCCGAGCGGGACGGCGAGCCGGTGCAGGTCATAGGGGACATCGTAGGGGACAGGGGACAGGCGACAGGGGATAGGGGGAACGGCGGGAGGGCGGCGCACCTGCCGCTCGTCGATTTGTCCGGTTTGTCCGACGCCGCGCGGGAGGCGGAGGTGCGGCGGCGGATCGATGCGGACGCGAATACCGGGTTCGACCTGGTCGCGGGGCCGCTGGTGCGCGCGTCGCTGCTGCGGCTGGCGGCGGACGAGCACGTGCTGCTGCTGTGCATGCACCACGTCGTGAGCGACGGATGGAGCATGGGCGTGTTCGCGCGCGAGCTGGGCGAGCTGTACGCCGCCGGGCGCGACGGGCGCGATCTGAAGATGCCGCCGCTGGCCGTGCAGTACGCGGACTTCGCGGCGTGGCAGCGCGAGCATCTCCAGGGCGCGGTGCTGGAGCGGCTGTCGGCGTTCTGGCGCGATGCGCTGGAGGGCGCGCCGCCCGCGCTCGACCTCCCCACCGACCACCCCCGCCCCCCGGCTGAGAGCCACCGCGGCCGCACGCTGAAGACGCGCATCGAACCCGCCACCGCGAACCGGCTTCGCGAGCTGGCGCGGAACGAGGGCGCGACGCCGTTCAACGTGCTCGCCGCCGCCGTGCGCGCCACGCTGGCGCGGTACGCGGGGCAGGACGACGTGGTGCTGGGGACACCGGTCGCGAACCGGACAAGGAGCGAGCTGGAGGGGCTGATCGGCTTCTTCGTGAACACGCTGCCGCTGCGGCTGCGCATTGATCCCGGCGAGAGCTTCCGCGCGCTGGTGCGGCGCGAGAGGGACGTGGCGCTCGCCGCGTTCAACCACCAGGACCTGCCGTTCGACCGCATCGTCGAGGCGCTGCGGCTGCCGCGCGACCCCGCGCGCAACCCCGTGTTCCAGGCGATGGTGACGCTGCAGAACGCGCGGATGGAGCCGGTGGCGCTCGGCGGCGTGGAGATCGCCCCGCTCGCGCCCGAGTACGACACGGCCAAGTTCGACCTCACCTTCGACCACTACGACGAGGACGACGGCGCCCTCCGCGTGGAGGTCGAGTGGGCGACGGACCTGTGGGACGCGGCGACGATCGAGCACCTGGCCGCGCGTTACGGGACGCTGCTGGACTCCGCGCTGCGGCGGCCGGACACCCCCGCGGGCGACCTCCCGCTCGTCTCCGGCCCCGAGCGCGCGGAACTGCTGCGGCTCTCCGCCGGGCCGGAGGCGGCGAGCGATCCCTCGCTCACGCTGCACGCGCTGTTCGAGGCGCAGGCGGCGCGCACCCCGGCGGCCACCGCGGTGACGTTCGAGGGTGAATCGCTGACCTACGCGGAGATGGATGGCCGCGCCAACCAGCTCGCGCATCTCCTCCGCGCGCGGGGCGTGGGGATGGAGACGCCGGTGGCGGTGATGATGGAGCGCTCGCTGGAGATGGTGGTTGCGCTCTACGGCATCCTGAAGGCGGGCGGATTCTTCATCCCCATCGACCCCGAGTACCCGGCGGATCGCATCGCGTGGATGCTGGAGGATTGCGCGGCGCGGCTGGTGCTGACGCAGGAGCGCTGGATCGCGCATCTCCCCGCGTCTCCCGAATCCATCGCGCTGGACGCGGCGGGCGTGCTGGACGGCTTCGACGCGGCGCCCGTCCTCGCAACGGCGGACGCGGACGCGCTGGCGTACGTCATCTACACCTCCGGATCGACCGGCCGCCCCAAAGGCGCCGGGAACGCGCACCGCGGCATCGTCAACCGCGTGCTGTGGATGCTGGACGCGATCCCGCTGCGCGCCGACGACGTGGTGCTGCAGAAGACGCCGTTCACCTTCGACGTCGCGCTGTGGGAGTTCTTCTGCCCGCTCGCGGCCGGCGCGCGCCTCGCCGTCCTCGCGCCCGGCGCGCACCGCGACCCCGCGCGGGTGACGGAGATGGTCGCGCGCGAGGGGGTGACGGCGCTGCACTTCGTCCCTTCGATGATGCAGCTCTGGCTGGACGAAGCGGATCCCGCGCGCGTCCCGACGATCCGCCGCGTAACCGCCAGCGGCGAAGCGATTTCCGCGGAGCTGCGCGACCGCTTCTTCGCGCGCTTTCCCGCCATCGAGCTGCACAACCTGTACGGCCCCACCGAGGCCGCCGTCGAGGTCACCTGGCACCGGTGCGCGCCGGGCGAGGGCGCCACCGTCCCCATCGGCCGCCCCGTCGCGAACACGCGCATCCACGTGCTGGACGGGCGCGGCCACCCGTGCCCGAGCGGCGTCCCCGGCGAGCTGCACATCGCCGGCGTCCAGGTGGCGCGCGGGTACTGGCGCCGCCCGGCGCTGACGGCGGAGCGCTTCGTCCCCGACCCGTTCGGAGCGGCGGGCGCGCGCATGTACCGCACGGGAGACCGGGCGAGATGGTGCGAAAGTGCGACAGTGCGAGAGTGCGAAAGTAACGGTCCGGCACTCCAGCATCCGACGCTCACGCAATCGGTGACAGGCCCCGCGAACCCCGTCCCTCCCCCAGGCAGTTTTGGGGGAGGGACAGGCGAGGAACGAGCCAGGGAGAGGGCCGCCGAAGGCGCGGACACGCACTCTCGTACTCTCGCACTGGAGTACCTGGGCCGCTTCGACTTCCAGGTGAAGATCCGTGGCGTGCGCGTCGAGCTGGGGGAGATCGAGTCCGCGCTCGCGGCCGACGCGTCCGTGCGCGAGGCGGTGGTGGTGGCGCGCGGGGCGGGGAACGAGGCGCAGCTGGTCGCGTATGTCGTGGCCGCGCGGGAGCGGGGGATCGCGGTGGAGGCGCTGCGCGAACGGCTCGCGCGGACGCTGCCACCGTACATGGTGCCCGCCGCGTTCGTGGAGATGGCCGCGCTGCCGCTCACCTCCAGCGGCAAGGTGGATCGCAAGGCGCTCCCCGCGCCCGCCACGCCCTCCGCCGATGCCCACGCCGCGCCGCGCACGCCGGGCGAGGAGGTGCTGGCCGGCATCTGGTCGCGCGTCCTCCGCGCCGAGCGCGTGGGGATCGACGACGACTTCTTCCTGCTCGGCGGGCAGTCGCTGCTGGCGACGCAGGTGGTGTCGCGCATCCGTGGCGCGTTCGGAGTGGAGGTGCCGTTGCGCGCGGTGTTCGAGGCGCCGACCGTCCGCCGCCTGGCCGCGCGGATCGAGGCGCTGCGCGGCACGGGCGAGGCGCCGCTCCCGCCCGTCGTCCCCACGGATCGCGGCGGGGCGATGCCGCTTTCGTTCGCGCAGGAGCGGACGTGGTTCCTGGAGCGGATGGAGCCCGAAGCGGGCGCGTACAACATGCCCGTCCGCATCCGCCTGCGCGGCGAGATCGACGCGCAGGCGCTGCGGTGCGCGCTGGAAACCGTGGTCCATCGCCACGAGGCGCTGCGGACGCGAATCCGCGAGGAAAACGGCCTCGCCACGCAGACGGTCGCCCCGCCGGAGCCTCTCCATCTCCCGCTGGTGGAAGCAGATGGCGAGGCCGCGGCGATGCGGGTGCTGGACGAGGAGGCGTGGCGCCCGATCGACCTGGAGCGCGGCCCCACGCTCCGCGCGCTCCTCGTCCGCATCGTGGCCGAGGACGAGCGCGTAAGCGAGGCCGGCGCCGACGCCGGGTCACTCTCGCACTCTCGCACTCTCGCACTTTCGCACCCCGTTCCCGAGCACGTGCTCGCGCTGAACGTGCACCACGCGCTCGCCGACGGCTGGTCGCTCGGCATCATCCTGCGCGAGGCGTCGGCGGCGTACGAGACGATCGCGCGCGGCGAGGAGCCGGAGCTGCCGCCCGTCTCCCTCCAGTACGGCGACTTCGCGGCGTGGCAGCGGGCGCATCTCACCCCCGAGCGCATCGCGGTGGAGGCGCGCTGGTGGCGCGAACGGCTCGCCGGCGCGCCGCCGCTGCTGGAGCTGCCGACCGATCGTCCGCGTCCCGCGCGCCGCGCCCACCGCGGCGCCGCGCTGACCTTCCATCTCCCCCTCGATCTCGTGGCGCGGGTCCACGCGCTGGCGGCGGAGGAGGGCGCGACCGCGTTCATGGCGCTGCTGGCCGGCTGGCAGGCGCTGCTGGGGCGGCTTTCGGGGCAGGAGGACGTTGTCGTCGGGACCCCGCAGGCGGGGCGCGCGCGGGCGGAGACGGAGGGGATCGTCGGCCTGTTCGTGAACATGCTGGCGCTGCGCGGCGACCTGTCCGGCGACCCGCCGTTCCGGGCGCTATTGGCGCGGGCGCGAGAGGCCACGCTGGGCGCGTTCGCGCACGCCGAGCTGCCGTTCGAGAAGCTGGTCGAGGCGCTGGAGACCGAGCGCTCGCTCAGCCATGCGCCCGTCTTCCAGGCCATGTTCACGCTGCACAGCCAGGAGACGGGGTGCCTGGCGCTCCCCGGGGTTTCCGCGTCTTTCGGCGAGATCGGCGAGCGCGCGGCCAAGCTGGACCTGTCGCTGAACCTGGAGGCCACGGCGGGTGGGGGGATGGAGGGCGTCCTCGAATACGCCACCGACCTCTTCGACGCTGTCACGGCAGAGCGGATCGCCGCGCGTTTCGCGACGCTGATGCAGGCATTCGCCGCCGATCCCGACGCGCGCATCTCGGCCGCATCCGCGCTGCTGCCGGGCGAGCGCGAGCGGCTGCTGGCCTGGGGCGACGGGGGAGACGCGGCGCCGTTCGTCGCCACGCACCAGCTCGTCTCCGCCGCCGCGCAGTTGAGGCCCGATACGGCCGCGTTGCGGTTCGGGGAGATGGAGATCGGCTATGGGGAGATGGAGCGCCGCGCGGGTGCACTGGCCGCGGTCCTGCGCGAGGCGGGCGTGCGCGCCGGCGTCCCCGTGGCGGTGATGCTGGAGCGCGGGCCGGAGCAGGTGATCGCCGCGCTGGCGGCGTGGAAGGCGGGCGGCGCGTTCCTCCCCATCGACCCCGCGTACCCGGCCGGGCGGCGCGCGTACATGCTGGCCGACAGCGGCGCGCGCGTCCTCCTCACCAGCGGAAAGCTGGCGGACGGGCTCGACACCGGCGCCGCGCGCGTGATCGACATCGCCGGCGCGGACGCACGCGAGCCGGTGGATGCGAGCGACGCCGATCCCGCCACCCTCGCGTACGTCATCTACACCTCCGGCTCCACCGGGCGGCCGAAGGGGGTGGAGGTCTCGCACGGCGCGCTGGCCAATCTCCTTGCCGCGACGCGCAATGCGTTCGGCGTCCGCGCGGGCGACGTGATGCCGGCGCTGGCCTCGTTCGCCTTCGACATCTGGCTCTTCGAGGCCGTCCTGCCGCTCACCGCGGGCGCCACCGTGCGCATCGTGAGCCGCGAGCGCGTGCTGGACGCCGCCGCGCTGGCCGAGGACGCGGCGGACGCCACGCTGCTGCACGCCGTCCCCGCACTGATGCGCGAGGTGGCGCGTGCGGGGCGGCTTCCGCGGCTGCGGCGCACCTTCGTCGGCGGCGACCGGGTCCCCGCCGACCTGGCGGCGGAGATGCGTGCCGCCTTCCCATCCGCCGAAACCCACATCCTTTACGGCCCCACGGAGGGGACGATCCTCGCCTCCGCGCACGCCGTCCCCGCGGACGCGCGCGTGGACGGGCACCCGATCGGACAGCCGTTCGCCGGCGTGCGCCTGTACGTCTGCGACCCGGCCGGCGGCCTGCAGCCCCCCGGCGTCGCCGGCGAGCTGCTGATCGGCGGCGCGGGCGTGGCGCGCGGCTACCTGGGCCGCGCGGCGCTCACTGCGGAGAAGTTCACGCCCGACCCATTCGGAGCGCCGGGAGGGAGGCTGTATCGCACGGGAGACCGCGCGAGATGGTGCGAAAGCGCGAAAGTGCGAGAGTGCGAAAGTAACCACCCGGCACACCCGCATCCGACGCTCGCGCCGGTGGATGCAGGCCGCGCCGATTCCGTCCCTCCCCCAGGCAGTTTTGGGGGAGGGACAGGCGAGGAACGAGCCAGGGAGAGGGCCCGCGGAGCCGAGGAAACACTCGCTGCCGAGCCTCGCGATGAGTCCACTTTCGCACTTTCGCACTCTCGCACTTTCGCACCTTCTCGTACTTTCGCACTTCAGTTCCTGGGTCGATCCGACAACCAGGTGAAGGTCCGCGGCTTCCGCATCGAGCCGGGCGAGGTGGAGGCGGCGCTCGCGGACCAACGCGGCGTGCTCGAGGCGGTGGTGATGGTTCGCGCCTCCGCGACGGGCGAGCCGCGCCTGCTCGGGTGGGTGACGCCGCGTCCCGAATCGGCCATCGACGGCACGACGCTGCGGGCGGCGCTCCGGCGCACGCTCCCCGAGCACATGGTGCCGGCGGAGGTGACGGTCCTCGACGCCTTCCCGCTTACGCCCAACGGCAAGGTCGACCGTGCCGCCCTCCCCGAGCCCGGCCGTACCGCATCCGCCGCCGACGCCGTGCCGCGCACGCCGACCGAAAAGGCGCTGGCGGAGGTGTGGCGCGAGGTGCTGGGCGTCGATCACGTCGCGCGCGGGGATGGGTTCTTCGCGCTGGGCGGGCACTCGCTGCTGGCGGCGCGCACGGTGTCGCGGATCCGCGGCGAGCTGGGCGTCGACCTCCCGCTCCGCGACCTGTTCGACGCGCAGACGCTGGAGACGCTCGCCGCGCGCATCGACGCGGAGCGCGCCGGCGCGGGAGGCGTGGCGGACGAGCCGATCGCCCGCGTGCCGCGCGACCGGCCGCTGGCGCTCTCGTTCGCGCAGGAGCGGCTCTGGTTCCTCGATCGCCTGGTTCCCGGCGGCACCGCGTACAACCTGCCGATGCTGCTGCGCCTCCGCGGCCCGCTGGACCGCGATGTCCTCGCCCGCGCGCTGACCGAAATCGTGCGGCGGCACGAGGCACTGCGCACCGTCTTCGCGCGCACGGACGCCGGGCCGGTGCAGGTCATCCATCCCCCCGCGCCCGTCCATCTCCCCTTCACCGACCTGTCGCGCGAGGCCGATCCCCAGGCGGCGTTGCGGGGGGAGATGGATCGCGATGCGTCGACCCCGTTCGACCTGGAGCGCGGGCCGCTTCTCCGTCTCCATCTCCTCCGCCTGGGCGACGACGAGCACGCGCTGCTGGTGACGCTGCACCACGTGGCCGGAGACGCGTGGAGCCTGGAGCGTTTCTACGCCGAGCTGACGGCGCTCTACGGCGCGTTCGCGGCGGGGCGGCCCTCGCCGCTGGACGACCTTCCGGTGCAGTACGCGGACTTCGCGGCGTGGCAGCGAGGGTGGCTGGCGGGCGACCGGCTCCGCGCGCAGACGGCGTACTGGGCGCGGAAGCTGGCCGGCGCTCCGGTGCTGGAGCTCCCCGCCGACCGCCCGCGCCACGGCCTGCCGACGCTCGCCGCGGGGCACGTGGAGACCGTGCTCCCGGTGGCCGATGCCGAGCGGATCGAAGCGGCCGCGCGCGTGGAGGGGGCGACGCCGTTCATGGCGTATCTGGCCCTCTACTGCGCGCTGCTGGCGCGGTGGAGCGGGGAGGACGACGTGGTGGCCGGCTCCGCCGTGGCGGGGCGGACGCGGGCGGAAACGGAGCCGCTGATCGGCTTCTTCGTGAACGCGCTGGCGCTGCGGACGGACCTCTCCGGCGATCCCACCTTCCGCGAGCTGCTGCGGCGCGTGCGCGAGACCACGCTGGAGGCGTACGCGCACCAGGACGTGCCCTTCGAGAAGGTGATCGAGTCGCTGAAGCTGGAGCGCGCGCTCGGCCGCCATCCGCTTACGCCCGCGTCGTTTACGCTGCACCACGAACGCCCCGTCCCCCAGCCGCCCGGGCTGGCGGTGACGGTGGACGCGGACGCGGGCGACACCGGCGCGGCCAAGGCCGAGCTGACGCTGGGGATCGTGCGCGGCGAGGGCGCGGCGCGCTGCTCGTGGGAGTACGCCGCCGACCTCTTCGACGCGGCGACGATCGAGCGCGTCGCCGGCCGATTCGCGGCGCTGGCGCGCGGGGCGGCGGCCGATCCGGACGCGCGGATCTCCGCGCTGGTGGCCCGCGCGGAGGCCGGCGAGCGGCGGCAGGTGCTGGCGTGGGGCGTGGCCGAGGCGCCGTATCCCCGCCGCCCCATCCACCGGCTCGTGGCCGAGCAGGCGGCGCGGACGCCGGACGCGGTCGCGCTCTCCCGCGGCGCCGAGCGGATGACGTATTCGGAGCTGGACGCCGCCGCCAGCCGCCTCGCGCGCCTTCTCGTCCTTCGCGGCGTCGGCCCCGAGAGCCGCGTCGGCATCGCCGCGGACCGCATGGCGGGGACGATCGTCGCGGTGCTGGGGGTGCTGAAGGCGGGCGGCGCGTACCTCCCCCTGGACCCGGCGTACCCGCCGCAGCGGCTGCGCTACATGCTGGACGATTCGGGCGTCCGCACCGTCGTCGCGCCCTCCGCCGCCTCCGCGTCCACGCTGCCGCTGGACGGCATCGGCGTGGTGGCGCTGGACGCGGAGGCGGACGCGCTCGCGGCGCTTTCGCCGGACGATCCCGGCGTGGAGGTGGACGCGGACAACCTCGCGTACGTCATCTACACCTCCGGCTCCACCGGGCTGCCGAAGGGCGTGCTCGTGCCCCATCGCGGCATCCCCAACCTGATCGGCGCGCAGGTCCGCCGCTGGGGCGTCGGCGCGCGGAGCCGCGTGCTGCAGTTCGCCACCTTCGCCTTCGACGCGGCGGTGATCGACGTCTTCACCGCGCTCACCACGGGCGCCACGCTGGTCCTGGCCGCGCGCGAGGAGCTGCTTGCGGGCGCGCCGCTCATCGAGCTGCTGCGCCGCGAGCGCATCACCGACGTCACCCTCCCGCCGTCGCTGCTGGCGGTGCTTCCGGACGCGGACCTTCCCGACCTGCGCACGCTCATCTCCGCGGGCGAGGCGGTGAGCCCGGCGGTGGTCGCGCGCTGGTCGCGCAGGCGCGAGATGTACGATGCGTACGGGCCCACGGAGATCACCGTCGCCGTCACCACCGGCCGGCTGGCGGCGGACGGGCCGCCGGCGCTGGGCCGCCCGCTGGAGAACGTGCGCGCGTACGTCCTGGACGCCCGGATGCAGCCGGTGGGCGTGGGGATTCCGGGCGAGCTGTACGTGGGCGGGCCGGGGGTGACGCGCGGCTATCAGGGCCAGCCGGGGCGCACCGCGGCGGCGTATCTCCCCGATCCGTTCGCGCCGCATCCGGGCGCGCGGATGTACCGCACCGGCGACCGCGTGCGCTGGCTGGACGACGGGCGGCTGCGGTTCCTGGGGCGGATGGACGCGCAGGTGAAGGTGCGCGGATTCCGCATCGAGCCCGGCGAGATCGCCTCCGTCCTCGCGATGGCCGATGGGGTGCGCGACGCGGTCGTCGTGCTCCGCGGCCAATCCCCCGACGCCCGCCTCGTCGCCTACGTCGTCCCCGATTCTCCTCCGGACTCCGATCTCCCGAACAGCGGGAAAAGCGGGGAGACGGGAGATGGAGATGCGTTCGCCGAGCGCCTGCGCGAGCATCTGCGCGCGCGCGTTCCCGAGCACATGATCCCGAGCGCGATCGTGCCGCTGGATGCGCTGCCGCTGCTGCCGAACGGGAAGATCGACCGCGCGCGCCTCCCCGATCCTCCCGCGCCATCGGGCGGCGCCGCGCCGCGCGGGGAGGTGGAGCGCACGGTGGCCGCGGCGTGGCGCCATGTGCTCGCGGTCGATGACGTCGGCGTGAACGACAACTTCTTCGAGGTGGGCGGCCACTCGCTGCTCGCCGCGCGGCTGCAGGAGGCGCTGGAGAAGGCGCTCGGCCGCGAGATTCCCCTCGTCGACCTCTTCCGCCGCCCCACCATCCGCTCCTTCGCCGCCGCGCTGGACGCAGACGCCGCGAACGACGGGGCGGCCGCGGAGCCAGCGGCGGCGAAGCGGGGCGATGAGCGGGGCGCGGCGCGGCGGGCGGTGGTGCGGCGGCGGTAGCGGAGACTCAGCGCGGGGACGGAGGGCGGCTCGATCCCGCCGCATCGCGCCCTCTCCGGCCGGCCTAGGCCGTCCACCTCTCCCGTACCGGGAGAGGTGGCTGGGCACCATCCGCGCGATGGGATGGCACCTTGCCCGCCTGGCTGGCCCCCTCCCCCCGGGCCCCTCCGCCCGCTCCGCGGGGGAGGGGAGAACTCAACGCGGGGGGAGCTTCGGGAGCGCGGGGATGCCTGATTGGGCCCACGCATCACACGCAAGGCGATGCGTGCGCGGCGGTTGAGCGCCACGATCGAAGTTACCCCCTCCCGTTATCGGGGCCCGTTATCGGGAGGGGGTACGCGGCCCCAGCCGCGGGGGGGGCCGCGCGGGGGGAGGGGTTCCACGGGAGCGGCCTCAGCGCGCCATCGCCAGGACGCACTGAGTTGATCCATCGATCCACCGATCACCGAAATCCGAATGAGCTTCGAAGAGTCCGAAGAGCTGGAGAATGCGGGCACAGGCGGCACCGACATCGCCGTCATCGGTCTCTCCGCGCGCTTTCCCGGCGGGGAGACGGTGGAGGAGCTGTGGGGGCTGCTCGCCTCGGGGCGCGAGGCCATCCGCGCGCTCACCGAGGCCGAGCTGCGTGCGTCCGGTGTCCCGAAGTCGGCGCTCGACGACCCGTCGTACGTGAAGCGGATGGGGGTGCTGCGCGACGTGGAGATGTTCGACGCCGCGTTCTTCGGCTATTCGCCGCGCGAGGCCGAGGTGCTGGAGCCGGCGCACCGCATCTTCCTGGAGTGCGCCTGGGAGGCGCTCGAGAACGCCGGGTGCGACCCCGCGCGCTTCCCCGGCGCGGTGGGCGTGTTCGCCGGCTGCGGCGAGTCCAACTACACCGAGGCCAACGTGTTGCCGCGCCGCGACGTGGTGGCGGCGCTCGGCGGGTTCCAGCTCTCCGTGGGCAGCAACAAGGACTTCTTCGCCACGCGCGTGGCCTACAAGCTGGACCTGCGCGGCCCGGCGATGGCCGTGCAGACCGGCTGCTCGTCGTCGCTCGTGGCCATTCACGTGGCCGCGCAGGCGCTGCTGGCGCGCGAGTGCGACGTGGCGCTGGCGGGCGGCGCGTCCATCCTCGTGCCCCTGCATTCCGGCTACGCGTGGGAGCCCGGCGGCATCATGAGCGCCGACGGCACCTGCCGGCCGTTCGACGCCGATTCCACCGGCTCGGCGGCGGGGAGCGGCGCGGGCGCGGTGGTGCTGAAGCGCCTGGAAGACGCGCTGCGCGATGGAGATACGGTCCGCGCGGTGATCCGCGGCTCGGCGGTGAACAACGACGGGGGATTGAAGGTCGCCTTCACCGCGCCCTCCGTGGAAGGCCAGGCGGCGGTGATCGGCGAGGCGCTGGCGGTGGCCGGCGTGCACCCCGAGTCCATCCGCTTCGTGGAGGGGCACGGGAGCGGCACGGAGCTGGGCGACCCGGTCGAGATCGCCGCGCTGACCGAGGCGTTCCGGCTGCACACCGGGCGCACCGGCTTCTGCGCGGTCGGCAGCATCAAGAGCAGCGTCGGGCATACGGACGCGGCCGCGGGCGTCGCCGGCTTCATCAAGACGGTGCTGGCGCTGGAGCACGCCATCGTCCCGCCCACGGCCAACTTCCGCGCGCCGAACCCGCGCATCCCCTTCGCCTCGTCGCCCTTCTACGTCAGCGCCGCCGCCGAGCCGTGGGAGCGGGGAAGCGAGCCGCGCCGCGCGGGCGTCAGCTCGTTCGGCATCGGGGGGACGAACGCGCACGTGATCCTGGAGGAGGCGCCCGCGCCGGTGCCGTCCCGTTCGCGCCGCGCGTGGCATCTCCTCACGCTCTCCGCGAAGACGGCATCCGCGCTGGATGCGGCGACGGCGCGGCTGGCGGCGCATCTCCGCGATCACCCCGGTCTTCCGCTCGCCGACGCCGCCCACACGCTCCAGACGGGACGCCGGGAGATGGCGCACCGGCGCGTCCTGGCCATCCGCGAGGGGGAGGATGCGGCGGCGCTGCTGGAGGGGCGCCAGCCGGAGCGCCTCGTCTCCGCGTCGGTGGACGACCAGCTGCGCTCCGTCGCCTTCCTCTTCCCCGGCGTGGGCGACCAGTACCCGCAGATGGCGCGCGGGCTGTACGAGTCCGAGCCCGTCTTCCGCGCGGAGGTGGACCGCTGCGCGGAGATCCTGCGCGCGCGCTTCGGCCTGGACCTCGTCGCCGCGCTCTATCCCGGCGCCGCGTCCGCGGAGGCCGACCCCGGCGCGGGCGTCGATCTCCGCGCGATGCTGGCGCGCGAGGAGGCCGACCCCGCCGCGGAGGCGCTGAACCGCACGGAGGTGGCGCAGCCCGCCGTCTTCGTCGTCGAGTACGCGCTCGCCAGGCTGTGGATGAGCTGGGGGATTGTGCCCGCCGCGCTCATCGGCCACTCGCTCGGCGAGTACGCGGCGGCGGCGATCGCCGGCATCTTCTCGCTGGAGGACGCGCTGGAGCTGGTGACGGCGCGCGGGCGGATGATCGGGCAGCTCCCCGCGGGCGCCATGCTCGCCGTCCCCCTCTCGGCCGACGCGGTGCGCCCGTTCCTGGTCGACGGCGCGGACGTCGCCGCTCTCAACGCGCCGGAGATGTGCACCGTCGCGGGGATGCCGGAGGCGGTGGAGACGGTGCGCCTCCGCCTGGCCGACGCGGGGCACGTCGCCAGGCCGCTCCGCGCGACGCACGCCTTCCACTCGCCGCAGATGGACCCGCTGGTCGCGCCGGTGCGGGAGATGGCGGCGCGGATGCGGCTGCGCGCGCCCGCCATCCCCCTGGTCAGCGACGTCACGGGGACGTGGCTCACGCCGGAGGAGGCGGCCGATCCGGCGTACTGGGCGCGCCACATCCGCGAGCCGGTGCGGTTCGAGCGCGGCGTCGCGGCGCTCCTCGCCGATCCCGGGCGCGTGCTGCTGGAGCTCGGCCCGGGTCAGACGCTGTCGACCTTTGTGCGCCAGCGCGCGGACGCGGCCGGCGTCCCCGTCATCCCTACCGTCCGCTACCCGTACGACCGCACGCCGGACGCGGCGTTCGCGATGAATGCGCTCGGGCGGCTCTGGCTGGCGGGCGTGACGCCGGACTGGCGCGCCTTCCACGACGGCGAGCGCCTGCGCCGCATCCCCCTGCCCACCTACCCGTGGGAGCGCCGCCGCTACTGGATCGACACGCCGGCGGAGGGCGATGCCGCTCCCCTCGCGCCGCGGGCGGGCAAGCGCGCGGACCCGGCGGAGTGGCTCTACACGCCGGTGTGGAAGCGCACTCCCGCCGTCCGCTCGTCTGACGCCGGCGACGGCGCGCGCTGGCTGGTGTTCACGGACGGCGGGGGGATGGGGGATGACGCTGCCGCCGCGCTGCGCGAGCGCGGGTGCGAGGTCGTGCTCGTCCGCCCCGGCGAGCGCTTCGAAGCCGCCACCGCGGGGGAGATGGCGATCCGCCCCGGCGCGCGCGAGGACTACGACGCGCTGGTCCGCGAGGCCGCCGCGGGCGATTCCCCCCTGCACGCGCTCCACCTCGGCGCGCTGGGGGAATCGGGGGCGCGGGGGATGGCGTTCGTGGGCGTCGCGCTGCTGGCGGCGGCGCTCGGAAGGCGCGGCGTCCCCGCCCGCCTGGTCGCGGTGACGGCGGGCGCGCACGACGTCACCGGCGCGGAGGTGCCGGACCCGTTCGCCGCGACGGTGGCGGGTGCCTGCGCCGTCGCGCCGGAGGAGCACCCCGCGCTCCGCTGCGCCGTGATCGACGTGGAGCGGGACGATCGCGCCGCCGCCGCGCTCGTCGCCGCGGAAGCGCTGGGGGCGAGGGAGGATGCCGCCGTCGCCATCCGCCGCGGGCGCCGCTGGGTGCGCGGCTTCGACCGCGTCTCGCCGTCTCCCATCTCCATCTCCCGTGGCGAAACGTGGTTCTTCGCGGGCGGGCTGGACGGGCGCAACGAGACGCTGGCGCGCCACCTGGCGCTCCGCCACGGCGCGCGGCTGGTGCTGGCCGACGAGCGCATCCCCGACCGCGCCGCGTGGGACGCCGTGGCCGCCGCGCGGCTGGCCGACGACCCCGTGCGCCGCCGCATCGACATCGTCCGCGCGCTGGAATCCGCCGGCATCGAGGTGCTGACGCTGCGCTCCCGGCTCGACAACCCGCGCGTCGCGGGTGATGCGCTGGCCGCCGCGGAGCGCCGCTTCGGCCGCGTCCACGGCGTCGTCATCTCCCCCACGCTCGACGGGCTGGACGGCTTCGAGGCGCTGGCCGACGCCGCGCCGGGCGACTGGACGCGCCGCCTCGGCATCGCCGCGCAGGAGCTGGAATCGCTGCGCGCCGCGCTCGCGTCGAGGGACGTGGGCGTGGTGATGGTGGAATCGTCCCTCACCCCCGTCCTGGGCGGCGTGGGGCGCGGGCGCATGGCCGCCGCGCAGGCGTTCGTCGACGCCTTCGCCGCCGCCACCCCCGGGTGGACGTCGCTCGCGTGGGACCGCTGGCACGACGCGGCCGAGGTGGACGGCGGCTACGGGATGACGGAGGACGAGGCCGCGCGGGCGTTCGAGCACGCGCTCTCGCTGGCCGGCGAGCCGCGCCTCCTCGTCTCCACCGGCGACGTGGCCGCGCGCATCGCGGAGGCGCACCGGCCGGCGACCCAAACGCCCGCCGGCCACGCGCGCCCGGAGCTGGGGACGGACTACGTGGCCCCGCGGACCGAGGCGGAGGAGGCGGTCGCGCGGATGTGGGAGGAGCTGCTGGGGATCGACCGCATCGGCGTGCACGACGACTTCTTCGGGATGGGCGGGCACTCGCTGCTGGCCACGCAGATCGTGTCGCGCGTGCGCACGCAGTTCGGCCTGGAGCTGCCGCTGAAGTCGGTGTTCGAGGCGCCCACCGTCGCGCGCTACGCGGAGCTGATCGAGGCCGCGATCATGGCCGAGATCGAGGAGATGTCGGAGGAGGAGATTCTGAGTTTGGTGTGAGGCCTCGGGCATCGCGCCCTCTCCGGCCGACTGAGGCCGTCCACCTCTCCCGTACCGGGAGAGGTAGCTGGACGGGCATCGCGGGGGAGGGGAGAACTGAACGCGGGGGAGCTTCCGGGACCGCAGGGATGCTGGATTGGGCCACGCATCACACCGGAAGCGCGGCATGCACCACCACCGGCGCGCCACGTTCGAAGTTACCCCTCCCGTTATCGGGAGGGGTACGCGGCCCCAGCCGCGGGGGGAGGGCTCCGCGGGTACGCGCCGAAGCCCGGTTCGAACCGAGGGAATCCGTAGCTCCTGAGCCACGCACGCTCGACTGAAAGACCGATGAGCGACACGCAGACACCGCCGATCTCCCCCGACCGCCTCGCGTCCGCCAAGCGCCAGCTCCTCGCGCGGCGGCTGCGCGGCGAGGTGAAGGCGCCCGCGCCGCGCGACGCCATCCGCAAGGCGCCGGGCGGGCCCGCGTACCCCATGAGCTATCAGCAGGAGCAGCTCTGGTTCCTGGACCAGCTCCAGCCGGGAAGCCCGTTCTACAACATCCCCTCGGCCAACCTGGTCTCCGCGCGCATCGACGTGCCCACGCTGGAGCGCGCGCTGGGCGAGATCGTGCGCCGGCACGAGGCGCTGCGCACCGTCTTCCGCCTGGTGGACGGGCGGCCGATGCAGATCGTGCAGCCGCCTTTCGCCCTCCGCGTTCCCGTGGAGGAGCTGCGCGGCGCGGACGGCGGAGACGCGCCCGCGGAGAGGGTGCGGCGCAAGGTGGGCGAGTGGGGCGCGCTCCCGTTCGACCTGCAGAACGGGCCGCTCATCCGCGCGCGGCTGTACCGCGTGTCGGAAGACGACTGCATGCTGGCGATGAACATCCACCACATCGCCACCGACGGCTGGTCAATGCCGCTCATCACCCGCGAGATGGAGGAGCTGTACGAGGCCTTCGCGCGCGGCGAGCCGTCGCCGCTGGCCGAGCTGGAGGTGCAGTACGCCGACTACTCGGTCTGGCAGCGCGAGCACCTGGCCGGCGCGGCGATGGAGCGGCAGCTGGGCCACTGGCGCCGCCACCTGGAAGGCGCGCCGCCCTCGCTCGACCTTCCGTACGACCGGCCGCGCCCCGCCGTGCAGCGCAACCGCGGCGCCATCCACCGCTTCGTCTATCCCGCCGCGCTCACCTCGCAGTTGCACGCGCTGGGGACGGCGGAGCACGCGTCGGTGAACATGGTGTTCATGGCGGGCTTCAACCTCCTGCTGCAGCGCTACAGCGGGCAGAGCGACCTGGTGGTGGGCACGCTGCTGGGGAACCGCAACCGCGCGGAGCTGGAGTCGCTGGTCGGCTACTTCGTGAACTCCGGCGCCATCCGCACCCGGCTGGACGGCGACCCCACCTTCCGCGAGGTCGTGCGCCAGGTGCGCACCTCGGTGCTGGAGGCCGACGCCGCGCAGGAGGTGCCGTTCGACCGCGTGGTGGACGCCGTGGGCGCGCCGCGCGACCCCGCGCGCAACCCGCTGTTCCAGGTCATGTACTTCCACCACACCTTCGTGGGGATGCACCACCTGGACGACGAGGAGGGGCTGGCGTCGTCGCTGAACCTGCGCTCGCTGTACCAGGAGACCGACGTGGTGCTGGTGGACACCGGCGCCGCCAAGTTCGACATGACCTGGGCCACGCTGGAGCAGGACGGCGCGCTCACGTCGATGGTGGAGTATTCGACGGATCTGTTCGACGAGTCGACCATCGCCCGCATGGTGGCGCATCTCCGCGCGCTCCTGGCCGACGCCTGCGCCCGCCCGGACGTCCCCCTCTCCCGGCTGGAGATGGTGACAGCGGAGGAGCGGGAGATGCTGCTCGCCGCGGGGACCAACGAGGGCGCGTTCCCCCGCGGCGTCTCGCTCCCCGCGCTACTGCGGGCGCGCGCGGAGGCGATGCCGGACGCCGCCGCGGTGGAGTTCGAGGACGCATCGTGGACGTATGCGCAGCTCGCCGCGCGCGCCGACGCCGTCGCCGCGCGGCTGCTGCGCCTGGGCGTGGCGCCGGGGGACGCGGTCGGCATCGAGGCGGCCAGCACCGCGCGGGTCGTCGCCTCCATCGCGGGGGTGCTGCGGCTGGGCGCGGCGGTGGTCCCGCTCGACCCCGAATATCCGCGCGAGCGGCTGGCGTTCATGGCCGGCGACACGGGCATCCGCGCCGTCCTCGCCGAAGGAGACCGGCTGGCGTGGCTCGGCGAGCGCCCCGGCACCACCGTCGTCCGGCTGGACCGCGAGTGGGCGGAGATCGAGGCGGAGCCCGTCCCCCACCATCTCCCCGACGCCGATCCCGAGGCCGCCGCCTACCTCATCTACACCTCCGGATCGACCGGGACGCCGAAGGGGGTGCGCGTTCCCCACCGCGCGGTCGTGCGGACCACGCATCGCCCCGATTACGTGGAGATCGGGCCCGGCGCGCGGATGGCGCAGCAGAGCAGCCTGTCGTTCGACGCGTCGGTGTTCGAGGTGTGGGGCGCGCTGCTGAACGGCGCCACGCTGGTGAACGTGCCGCGCGACATCCTCCTCGACGCGGGTGCGTACGGCCGCGCGCTGGCGGAGAAGCGCATCTCCGTGGCCTTCCTCACCACCGGGCTCTTCCACCAGGTGGCGGACACGAACCCGGCCGCCTTCGCGTCGCTCGGCCACGTCCTCTTCGGCGGCGAAGCCGTGTCGGCCGCGCACGTGCGGCGGGTGAGCGAGGCGCATCCCCATCTCCGCCTGACCAACCTGTACGGCCCCACCGAGGTGGCGGTGGTCACCACCAGCCACCGCGTGGCCCCCGCCGACGTGGAGCGCGCGTCGATCCCCATCGGCCGGCCGATCGGCGGGACGCGCGTGTACGTGATGACGGCGGGCGGGCAGATGGCGGGTGTGGGCGTGCCCGGCGAGCTGTACGCGGCGGGCGAGGGCGTGGCGCTGGGCTACCACCGCCGCCCGGAGCTGGATGCGGAGCGTTTCGTTCCGGATCCGTTCGTGGCGGGCGCCATCGCGTACCGTACGGGCGACCGCGTGAGATGGTGCGAAAGTGCGAAAGTGCGAGAGTGCGAAAGTAACTCACCGCGCGCGGAGTTTTCTTCTCCGACACCCGGTCGCCCGACGCTCGCGCGGCCGTATGCAGGCCGCGCCGACCCCGTCCCTCCCCCAGGCAGTTTCGGGGGAGGGACAGGCGAGGAACGAGCCAGGGAGAGGGCCCACGAGGCCGAGGATCCGCGCGGTGCCGAATCCCGCGACGAACCCACTCTCGCACTCTCGCACTCTCGCACTTTCGCACTTCAGTTCCTGGGTCGCATCGACGACCAGGTAAAAGTCCGCGGCTTCCGCATCGAGCCGGGCGAGGTCGAGGCGGCGCTGCGGCTCCATCCCGCGCTCCGCGACGCCGCCGTGGCCGTGCGCGAGGACGGCGGCGAGAAGCGGCTCGCCGGCTACGTCGTCCCCGTCGCCGAGGCGCCGGCGGCGGACGAGCTGCGCGCGTTCCTGAAGGCGCGGCTTCCCGCGTACATGGTGCCGGCCGTGTTCGTCACCATGGACGCGCTCCCGCTGGCGCCCAGCGGCAAGGTGGACCGCGCGCGCCTCCCCGCGCCCGACGGGCGGCGGCTGGAGTCGGCACAGGGGTACGCCGCCCCGCGCACTCCGGCCGAGGAGGCGCTGGCCGGCATCTGGGCCGAGGTGCTGCGCCTCCCGCGCGTGGGCGTGCACGACAACTTCTTCGCGCTGGGGGGAGATTCCATCGTCTCCATCCAGGTGATCGCACGCGCCAACCAGGCCGGCATCCGCATCTCCCCGCGCCACGTGTTCGTGCACCAGACGGTGGCCGAGCTGGCCGCCGCCGCGAACGAGACCGGCGCGCCCGTCGCCGAGCAGGGAATCATCACCGGCCCCGCGCCGCTCACCCCCATCCAGCGCTGGTTCTTCGCGCAGGAGCCCCCCGAGCCGCACCACTTCAACCTCGCCGTCGTCTGGGAGATGGCGGAGCGCGCCGATGCCGCCACCGTGGAGCGCGCCGCCGCCGCCATCGTCGCCCACCACGACGCGCTGCGGATGCGCTTCGAGCACGGCGCGGACGGGTGGCGGCAGACGAACGCCGACGCGTCCGGCCCCGCGCCGTTCGAGGCCATCGACCTTTCCTCCATCCCCCCCGCGGAGCGCGAGGCGGCGTTCACCGCCCGGGCGGACGCGGTGCAGCGCTCGCTGGACCTAGCCGCCGGGCCGCTCGTCCGCTTCGCGCGGGTGGAGATGGGCGGCGGCGCGCCGCGCCTCCTCCTCGTCGCGCACCACCTGGTGATGGACGCGGTGTCCATCGGCATCGTCGCGGCGGACCTGGAGACGGCGATCCGCCAGCTCGCGGCCGGCGGGGAGGTGCATCTTCCTCCCAAGACCACGTCGTTCCGCCACTGGGCCGAGCGCCTGGCGGCACACGCGCGCAGCGGCGAGGTGCGCGCGCAGGCGGCGTTCTGGCTGGAGCAGCCCGCCGCCGCGCCGCTCCCCGCGGACTTCGCGGATGCTCCCAATCCGGAGGGCGAGGCGGACCGTGTCTCCGTCGAGCTGGACGCGGAGACCACGCGCGCGCTGCTGCACGACGCCCCGGCCGCGTACCAGACGCAGATCGGCGACCTCCTGCTGGCCGCGCTCGCCCGCGCCTTCCGCGGGTGGACGGGGGAGCGCGCGCTGCTGGTGGACGTGGAGGGCCACGGCCGCGAGGACCTGTTCGACGGGGTGGACCTGTCGCGCACCGTCGGCTGGTTCACGGCCATCCACCCGCTCCGCATCGAGCTGCCGGAGGAGGACGGCCCGGGCGAGGCCATCAAGGCGGTGAAGGAGCAGATCCGCGCCGTCCCCGCGCGCGGCATCTCGCACGGGCTGCTGCGCTGGCTCTCGGACGATCCCGAGATCCCCGCGCTGCTCGCCGCCCTCCCGCGGCCGCAGGTCGCCTTCAACTACATCGGGCGGATGGAGATGGGGGGCGGGGAGGATGCCGCGCTCCTCCGCCCGTCGGACGCGGACGCGGGGACCGGCCGCGGCCCCGCCGCCGGGCGCCCGCACCTGGTCTCTATCGACGCGATGGTGATGGACGGTCAACTGCACGCCACGTGGAGCTACGGCGCGCGCGTCCACCGCCGCGAGACGATCGGGCGCGTGGCGGAGGCGTTCGTGGCCGAGTTGCGGGCGCTGGTCGAGCACTGCCGCGACCCGCGCGCCGGCGGCTACACCCCGTCGGACTTCGCGCTGGCGGAGCTGGACCAGGGTGCGCTGGACTCGCTCCTGGCGCGGCTGGGCGGGTGAGCGGGATGAGCGACGCCGACCGCCTGGCCGCCCTCCCGGCCGAGAAGCGCCGCCTCCTCGAGGCGCGGCTGCGCATCGCGCGCGACGCCGTGTCCGGCGGCGGCGCCGGGGCGCTGCGCCCGCGCGCGCGGCCGGACGGCACGGCGCCGCTCTCGTTCGCGCAGCAGCGCCAGTGGCTGCTGGAGCGGATGGATCCGGGGACGGCGACCTGGAACATGCCCGTGGCGCTGCGGCTCCGCGGCGCGCTCCACGTCCCGGCGCTGGAGCGCGCGCTCGACGCGCTGCGCGACCGGCACGAGTCGCTGCGCACCACCTTCGCCGAGCGCGGCGGCGCGGCGGTGCAGGTCGTCCACCCCTTCGTCCCCATCCCCCTGCCGGTCGAGGACCTGTCGCACCTCGACGGTTCGGAGCGCGAGGCCGAGGCGATGCGGCGCGCGCAGGCGGACATGGACGCGGGGTTCGCCCTGGCGGCCGGGCCGCTCTTCCGCGCGCGGCTGCTGCGGCTGGCCGCCGCCGACCACGCGCTGCTCCTGTGCATGCACCACATCGTCAGCGACGGGTGGAGCCTGGGGGTGATGGAGCGCGAGCTGGCCGCCCTCTACGCCGCCTTCGCCGCGGGGGCGCCGAACCCCCTGCCGCCGCCCGCGCTGCAGTACGCGGACTTCGCGGCATGGCAGCGCGAGTGGCTGTCGGGCGACCGGCTGGACGGCGAGGTGGAGTTCTGGCGGCGCGCGCTGGCCGGCGCCCCGCCCGCGCTGGCGCTGCCCACCGACCACCCGCGCCCGCCGGTGAAGAGCGCGCGCGGCGCCCGCGTCTCGGTGGACCTGCCGCACGCGGTGGCGGAGCGGCTGCGCGCGCTGGCGCGGGGCGAGAACGCCACCCTCTTCGCCGTGCTGCTGGCGGCGCTCCGCGTGGTCCTCACGCGCTGGTCCGGCGACGACGACGTGGTGATCGGTACGCCGGTGGCCGGAAGGACGCGGATGGAGACGGAGGCGCTCGTCGGCTACTTCGTGAACACGCTGGCGCTGCGCACGCCGCTCTCCGGCGACCCGCCCTTCCGCGCGCTGCTGCGCCGCGAGGCCGAGACGGCGCTGAGCGCGTTCTCGCACCAGGAGCTGCCGTTCGACCGCGTGGTGGACGAGCTGAAGGCGCCGCGCGACCCCTCGCGCACGCCGCTCTTCCAGGTGATGCTCGCGCTCCGCAACGCCGGCGAGGACGGGCTCCGGCTCCCGGGTCTGGCTGTGGAGCCGATGGCGACGGAGCTGCACGTCAGCCGCTTCGACCTCACCTTCGAGGCGGCCGAATCCGACGGCGAGATCAACCTGGTCTGCGACTACGACGCCGCGCTCTTCGAGCCGTCCACCGCGCGCGCGCTCCTCGATCACCTCGCCCTCGTCCTCCACCGCGCCGCCGAATCCCCCGACGCGACGCTCTCCGCAGTGGCGACGTGGGACAAAAAGGACAACGCGCCCCGGGTCGCCCCGAACGACCCGGCATCGCTCCTGTGGGACAAAAAGGACAACGTCTCGGAGCGAAGCGAAACCGTCGTCAGCCGCTTCCTCGCCGCCGCGGCGCGGACGCCGGATGCGCCCGCGCTGGCGTGGCGCGATGGGGGGATGACATACGCGGAGCTGGAGATGCGCTCCGCCGCGCTGGCTGCCGGGCTGCGCGCCCGAGGCGCCGGGCCGGAGACGGTCGCCGGCGTGTTCGCCGAATGGTCGCCGGAGCTGGTGATCGCGCTGCTGGGAGTGATGCGCAGCGGCGCCGCGTATCTCCCGCTCGACGCGTCGCTCCCGCTTGAGCGCATCGGCTGGCTGCTGGGGGATACGCACGCGCGCATCGTGGTGACGACGCCCGCCCTGCGCGACAGCCTTCCCGACGGCGGCCGCTTCGTAGCGCTGGTGGATGCGGCGGAGACGGCGGACCGGGGGGATTGGGAGGACGGGGAGATCGACCCCGATTCCGCCGCCTGGATCGTCCACACCTCGGGGACGACGGGCGCGCCGAAGGGCGTCGTGGTCCCGTACGGCGCGGTGGCCGCGCACCTGGCCGCGGTCGCGGAGGCGTACGGGCTGGCGCCGGAGGATCGGACGCTCGGCTTCGCGGCGCTGTCGTTCGATCCGTCGCTGGAGCAGGTGCTGGCGCCGCTGGCCGTCGGCGCGTCCGTCGCCCTGCGCGACGCGGAGCCGTGGACGCCGGAGGAATTAGCGCGGCGCCTCCCGGCGCTGGGCGTCACCGTCGCCAATCTCCCCACGCCGTACTGGCACCAGCTCGTCCGCGAGCCGGAGGCGGCCGCCGCGGTGAAGCGATCCGTCCGCCTCCTCGTTGCCGGCGGCGAAGCCATGCACCCCGACGCCGTCCGCGCCTGGGACGCGCTCCCCGGCGGCGCCGCGCTGCTGAACGCGTACGGCCCCACCGAGGCCGTCGTCACCGCCACCTTCTTCCCCGTCCGCGACGGCTTCGCGGCCGCCGACCCTGCGCGCGTCCCCATTGGCGCGGCGATCGCCGGCCGCGAGCCGCGCGTGGTAGACGCGATGCTGCGCGCGGTCCCGAACGGTGCGCCCGGCGAGCTCTGCCTGGGCGGCCCCGCGCTGGCCCGCGGCTACCTGCGCGCCCCCGCCCTCACGGCGGAGCGCTTCGTCCCCGACCCGTTTTCCCGCGAGGCGGGGGCGCGGATGTACCGAACGGGCGACCGCGTGAGATGGTGCGAAAGTGCGAAAGTGCGACAGTGCGAAAGTATCAACTCGGCACTCCCGCATCCGACGCTCACGCCGATGGATGCAGGCCCCGCGAACCCCGTCCCTCCCCCAGGCAGTTTTGGGGGAGGGACAGGCGAGGAACGAGCCAGGGAGAGGGCCCGCGGAGGCGCGGAAACGCGCACCGCCGACTCCTGCGATGTGTCCACTTTCGCACTCTCGCACTCTCGCACTTTCGCACCTTCGCTCGCACTCGATCTCCTCGGCCGCACCGACGCGCAGGTAAAGATCAGCGGCGCGCGCGTCGAGCCCGGCGAGGTCGAAGCCGCCCTGCGCGCGCTCCCCGACGTGGCGGAATGCGCCGTCGCCGCGCGGGCGGACGCGTCGGGGGAGATGCGGCTCGCGGCGTACGTCGTCCCGCGCGGCGAGCTGGACGCCGCCGCCGTCCGCGCCGCGCTGGCCGCGCGCCTCCCGGCGTGGCTCGTCCCCTCGGCAATCGTCCCCATCGGCGCGATCCCGCGCACGGCCACGGGAAAGATCGACCGCCGCGCCCTCCCGCCGCCCGACTTCGCCGCCGCCTCCGCGCGCGGCGAGCCGCCGGTGACCGAAGACGAGCGGATGCTGGCCGCGATCTGGGCCGAGGTGCTGGGCGCGGACGCCATCGCCGCGAGCGACAACTTCTTCGAGCGCGGCGGGCACTCGCTGATGGCCACGCAGGTCGTCTCCCGCGTCCGCTCGCTCCTGGGCGTGGAGCTGCCGATGCGCGCCGTCTTCGAATCCCCCGTGCTCCGCGACCAGGCCCGCCGCCTCGGCGCGCTGCGCGGGGCGGGGGAGATGGAGCAGGCGGGGGATGCGGCGCCGGCGCGGACGGAAGCGGCGGGGGCGCTCCCGCTGTCGTTCGCGCAGGAGCGGCTCTGGTTCATCGACCGGATGGAGCCGGGGAGCGCCGCCTACAACGTCCCCGCCGTGCTCGACGTCACCGGCCCGCTGGACGTGGCCGCGCTGGAGCGCGCGCTCGGCGAGATCGTCCGCCGCCACGAGCCGCTGCGCACCGTTTTCGCCATCGAAGGCGACGCGCCGGTGCAGGTCGTGCAGCCTTTCACCGGCTTCCATCTCCCCGTCACCGACCTGTCACGGCTCCCGGCGGAGGTGCGCGAGCTGGAGACGGAGCGCGCCCTTGCCGCCGAGGCGCGCGCGCCGTTCGACCTCGCCGCGGGGCCCGTCTTCCGCGCGCGCCTTATCCGCCAGGGCGAGCGCGAGCACGTCCTCTCGCTCGTCCTCCACCACATCGCCACCGACGCGTGGTCCGGCGGCATCATCCTGCGCGAGCTGGAGGCGCTGTACGACGCCTTCCGCCGCGGCCAGCCGTCGCCCCTCCCGCCGCTGCCGATGCGCTACGCCGAGTTCGCGGCGCGGCAACGCCAGTGGCTGAGCGGGCCCGCGCTCGAGCGGCAGCTGGAGTTCTGGCGCGCGCGGCTGGCCGGCGCCCCCGCGCTGCTCGAGCTCCCCGCCGACCGGCCGCGCCCGGCGGTGCAGGACACGGCCGGCGCCCTCCTCCCCTTCGTCCTTCCCGCCGACGCCGCCACCCTCGCGCGCGCCGCCGCCCGGCGCGAGGGCGCCACGCTGTTCATGGTGCTGCTGGCCGCCTTCCAGGCGCTCCTGCACCGCTGGACGGGCGAGGAAGACGTGGTGGTCGGCACGCCCATCGCCAACCGCGCGCGGCCCGAGCTGGAGGGGCTGGCCGGCTTCTTCGGCAACACGCTGGCGCTGCGCGGCGACCTCTCCGGCGACCCGACGTTCGCCGCGCTGCTGCGCCGCGTGCGCGACGCCACGCTGGACGCGTACGCCCACCCGGACGTGCCGTTCGAGAAGCTGGTGGACGCGCTGAAGGTGCCGCGCAGCCTGAGCCACGCGCCGCTTTTTCAGGTGATGCTCACCGTCCAGAACACGCCAGCGGGGGATGGCGATGCGCTCGGTGAGGCGCGCCTCCGCCCGCGCCGCGTGGAAACGGCCACGTCGCGCTTCGACCTGACGCTGATCCTGTTCGAGGCGGAGGATGGCCGGATCCGGGGCTGGGCCGAATACGCCACCGCGCTCTTCGACGAATCCACCATCGAGCGCCTGACGCGCCACCTCGGGACGCTCCTCCGCGAGGCCGCCGCGTCGCCCGGCATCCCCATCTCCCACCTGTCCCTTCTGTCCGGCGAGGAGCGCGGCCAGCTCCTCCGCGGCCTCAACCGCACCGATCGCCCGCGCGCGGCGGAAACGGCGCACGCGCTCGTCGCCGCGCAGGCGGCGCGCACGCCGGACGCCGCCGCGATCGAACATCAGGGCGAGCGGGTGACATACCGGGAGATGGAGGCGCGCGCCAACCGCCTCGCGCACCGCCTGCGCCGCCTGGGCGTCGGCCCCGACGCGCGCGTCGCCGTGGCGATGGAGCGGTCGGTGGAGATGGTGATCGCCACGCTCGCCGTCGCGAAGGCGGGCGGCTGCTGCGTCGCCGTCGATCCGGCGTATCCCGCCGATCGCGTCGCGTACATGCTGGCCGACAGCCGCGCCGCCGTCGTCCTCACGACGTCGGACGTCGCCGCGCGCCTCGCCTCGTCCGCCGCACGCGTCCTCCGCATCGACGCCGAGCGCGAGGAGATCGCGCGCGAGCCGGCGGACGATCCGCGTGTCGAGGTCGATCCCGAGAACCTGTTCTACGTCCTCTACACCTCCGGTTCCACGGGCCGGCCGAAGGGCGCCGCGCTCCCGCACCGCGCCGTCGCCAACCTCCTGCGCTGGCAGATCGAGCGGTGGGGGGATGCCGCGCCCGTGCGGACGCTGCAGTTCGCCTCGCTCTCCTTCGACGTCGCGTTCCAGGAGATCTACGCCACGCTCGCCAGCGGCGGCACGCTCGTGCTGATCGATGACGACACGCGGCGCGACCCCGAGGCGCTGATGCGGCATCTGCGCGAGCACCGCATCGAGCGGCTGTTCCTGCCGTTCGCGGCGCTGCAGAACCTCGTCGAGGGGACAGGGAAAAGGGGACAGGGGACAGGGAACGGCGATCCGGCCTCGTCCGCGGCGCATCTCCCCGACCTCCGCGAGGTGATCACCGCGGGCGAGGCGCTGCGGTCGACGCCGCAGCTGCGCGCCTTCTTCCGCGCGAACCCGCAAGCCGCGCTGGAGAACCAGTACGGGCCCAGCGAGACGCACGTCGTCTCGGCGCAGCGCGTGGAGGGCGATCCGGAGGCGTGGCCCGCGCTCCCGCCGATCGGCGCGCCGGTGGACAACACGCGGCTGTACGTGCTGGACGCGCGGATGCACCCCGTCCCCCTGGGCGTCCCGGGCGAGCTGTACGCGGGCGGCGCCAGCCTGGCGCGCGGCTATCTCGGCCGCCCCGCGCTCACGGCGGAGCGTTTCGTCCCCGACCCGTTCGGGCCAGCGGGGGGACGGCTGTATCGCACGGGAGACCGGGTGAGATGGTGCGAAAGTGCGAAAGTGCGAGCTTGCGAAAGTAACAGCCCGGCACGCCAGCATCCGACGCTCGCGCAGCCGGTCACAGGCCCCGTGAACCCCGTCCCTCCCCCAGGCAGTTTTGGGGGAGGGACAGGCGAGGCACGAGCCAGGGAGAGGGCCAACGATGCGGCGGACGCGCATGATCGCGAGTCCCGCGACGAGCCCACTCTCGCACTTTCGCACTCTCGCACTTTCGCACTTCAGTTCCTCGGCCGGACCGACTTCCAGGTAAAGCTCCGCGGCTTCCGCGTGGAGCCCGGCGAAATCGAGGCGGCGCTCACGGAGCACCCGTCGGTCGCCCAGGCCGCCGTCGTGGTGCGCGGCGACGGGGCGGGGAAGCGGCTCGCGGCGTACGTCGTCCCCGCGGCGGGCGCGGCGGCCGACGTGGCCGGGCTGCGCGCGCACCTCGCGGGGCGGCTTCCCGAGTACATGGTGCCGGCCGCGTGGCGGGTGATGGACGCGCTCCCGCTCACCCCGTCCGGCAAGCTCGACCGCCGCGCCCTCCCCGAGCCGGACGCCGCGGCGCCGACCGCCCCGATGGCGACGCCGAAGAGCGCCACGGAGCGCGCCGTCGCCCGCGTCTGGTGCGACGTGCTGGCGGTCGATGCGGTGGGGCTGGACGAGAACTTCTTCGAGATCGGCGGCCACTCGCTCCTCCTCGTCGCCCTGCAGAAGCGCCTGCGCGACGCGCTGGATGCCGAGATCTCGGTCATCGACCTCTTCCGCTTCCCCACCGTCCGCGCGCAGGCCGCGCACATCGCGTCGCAGGGGGATGGAGCCGCGGCAGGCGCCGACGCGCGCGGCGACACGCGATCCGAAACGGCCGCGCAGCCCGGCCACGACCGCGCGGCCATGCGGCGCGAGATGCTGCGGCGCGGGCGGAGGTAGGAGCATTGGTGCGGGGAGAGGGTGCGGAGCGCGCCCGCGGCGCCGCGCCCTCTCCGGCCGGCTTAGGCCGTCCACCTCTCCCGTACCGGGAGAGGTAGCTGGGTGGGATTGGTGCTGGGGGGCTGCATCCTGCCCGCCTAACCGCGGAGAAGCCTCCGGAGGCGCGGGGATGCTTGAGTAGGCCACGCATCAAGCGGTCACCCGACGAATGCGCCACCACCTGAGCGCCGCGACCGAAGTTACCCCCTCCCGTTATCGAGAGAGGGGACGCGGCCCCAGCCGCGGGGGGAGGGCCCAAGGGGGCGCGGCCGAAGCGCCATCAGTGGGTCGCACGACAGCAGGATTGAGTAGCTCATCACAGGATTGAGTAGATGACCGCACACGACTCGATGCACGAGCCAGATAAATCCCTCGCCGCGTCCGCCGCGTCCGCCGCGCCCGATGCTTCCGATCCCGGCGGCGACTTCGACGTCGCCGTCATCGGCATGTCGGGGCGCTTTCCCGGCGCGGACGGCATCGACGAGTTCTGGGCCAACATCCGCGACGGCCGCGAGTGCATCACCCACTCCACCCGCGACGAGCTGCGCGCCTCCGGCCATCCCCCCGAGATCGCCGACGATCCCCACCTCGTCCCCGCGACCGGGCGCCTGCGCGACGTGCAGCACTTCGACGCCGCGTTCTTCGGCTTCAGCCCGCGCGAGGCAGAGGCGCTGGAGCCGTCGCACCGCATCTTCCTGGAGTGCGCGTGGGAGGCCATGGAAGACGCGGGGTACGACCCCTCGCGCGCGGGCGGCGCCGTCGCGGTGTATGCCGGCGCGGCGGGGCACGGCTACACCGAGCTGAACGTGCGCGGCAGCGCCGCGGCCACTGAGGGGATGACCGGGCTGCAGCTCAGCATGGCCGGCGGCGCCGACTTCCTGGCCACGCGCACGGCGTACAAGCTGGACCTGCGCGGCCCCGCGGTGACCGTGCAGACCGGGTGCTCCACCTCCCTCGTCGCCGTCCACCTCGCGGCGCAGAGCCTCCTTCGCGGCGAGTGCGACCTGGCGCTGGCCGGCGGCGCCTGCGTGCACATCCCCGACAGCGGCTACATCTGGAGCCCCGGCGGCCCCGCCTCGCCCGACGGGCACTGCCGCGCCTTCGACGCCGCGTCGGCGGGGATGGTGGGCGGCAACGGCGCGGGTGTGGTCGTGCTCAAGCGCCTGGCCGACGCGCTCCGCGACGGCGACGCCATCCGCGCGGTGGTCCGCGGGAGCGCGGTGAACAACGACGGGGCGGGGAAGGTGGCCTACACCGCGCCCAGCGTCGATGGCCAGGCCGCCGTCATCGCCGAGGCGCTGGCGCTCGCGGGCGTCGATCCCGCCACGGTCGGTCTCGTCGAGACGCACGGCAGCGGCACCGAGCTGGGCGATCCCATCGAGGTCGCCGCGCTCACCCGCGCCTTCCGCGCCACCGTCGAGCAGGGCGAAGGCTGGTGCGCGCTGGGCGCGGTGAAGACCGCCATCGGCCACCTGGACGCGGCCGCGGGGATCGCCGGGTTCATCAAGACCGTCCTCTCGCTCGAGCACGCGCGGATCCCGCCGGTGGTGAACTTCACCGCGCCCAACCCGCGCGTTCCCTTCGCCGGCTCGCCCTTCTTCGTCCCCGACGCGCCGCGGGAGTGGGAGACGGACGGCCATCCGCGCCGCGCCGGCGTCAGCTCGTTCGGCATCGGCGGGACGAACGCGCACGTGGTGCTGGAAGAGGCGCCCGCGGCCGTGCCGTCCGGCGCGTCGCGCCCGTGGCAGCTGCTGGCGCTCTCCGCGCGCACCGCTGCGGCCGCGGATGCGGCGGTCGCGCGGCTGGCCGACCATTTCCAGTCCCATCCCCATCTCCCGCTGGCCGACGTTGCCTTCACGCTGCGCGAGGGGCGGCGCGCCTTGCCGCACCGCCGCATCGCCGTCGTGCGCGAGGGCGAGGACACGGCGGCGGTGCTGCGCGGCCCGGGGCGCGTCGCGTCCGGCGTCGCGGAGGCGGGCAGCCTCTCCGTCGCCTTCCTCTTCCCCGGCCTGGGCGACCACTATCCGCAGATGGCGCGCGGGCTGTACGAGGCGGAGCCCGTCTTCCGCGCGGAGGTCGACCGCTGCGCGGAGATCCTCGTCCCCCTGCTCGGCCTCGACCTCCGCGACGTCCTCTTCCCCGGCGAGGCGCCGTCCGACGCCGCGCCCGAGGCGTCCGGCTTCGATCTGCGCCGCATCCTCCGCCCGGACGCGCCCGACCCCGCGGCGGAGCGGCTGAACCGCACCGAGCTCGCGCAGCCCGCCGTCTTCGTCGTCTCCTGGGCCTTGGCGAAGCTGTGGATGAGCTGGGGGATCGCTCCCGAGGCGGTGATCGGCCACTCGCTGGGCGAGTACGCAGCGGCGTGCGTCGCCGGCGTGCTGTCGCTGGAGGACGCGCTGGCGCTCGTCGCCGGGCGCGCGGCGCTCATCGGGCGCCTCCCCGGCGGGGCGATGCTCGCCGTCTCCGCCGCGCCGGACGCGCTCCATCCCCATCTCCCGCAAGACGTTGCGATCGCCACGGTGAACGCGCCGGAGCTGTGTGTGGCCGCGGGGCCCGAGGCGGGGATCGCCGCACTGGAACGGCGGCTGGGGGAGATGGGGATCACGGCGCGGCGGCTGGCCACCACGCACGCCTTCCACTCGCCGATGATGGCGCCCGCGGCGGACGCGCTCGCCCGCCTCGCCGCGTCCGTGCGCCTGCGCCCGCCGCGCATCCCCATCATCTCCAACGTCACCGGCACCTGGCTCACCGACGCCGAGGCGACCGACCCGGCGTACTGGACGCGCCACCTCCTGGGCACCGTCCGCTTCGCCGAGGGTGCGGGCGCGCTGCTGAGCGAGCCGGGGCACGTGCTGCTGGAGGTCGGCCCCGGCCAGACCCTCTCCACCTTCGTCCGCCAGCGCGCGGACGGCGGGGAAGCGGCGCCCGCCGCCGTCGTCCCCTCCCTCCGCTACGCGTACGACCGGCGCCCCGACCAGGCGGTGCTGCTCGACGCGCTCGGGCGGCTGTGGATGGCGGGCGTGGCGCCGGACTGGAGCGCGTTCCGCGGCGGCGAGCGCCGCCGCCGCGTCCACCTCCCCACCTACCCGTGGGACCGGCAGCGCTACTGGATCGACTGGATGTGGGACAAAAAGGACAACAGGAGGGAGACGGGGGAAGGGAAGCGCGCCGACCCCGCCGAGTGGACGTACGTACCCACCTGGACGCGCACCCCCGCCGCATCTCCCGACGAAACTGTTTCGCGCATCCTCCTCGTCACCGACGGCGGGGCGATGGGAGACGAGTTCGCCGCCGCGTTGTCGGGAGATGGGCGGCAGGTCGTCATCGTCCACCTGGGCGCCGCGTTCGCGCGGGATGGGGACGAATGGACGCTGCGGCCCGGCTCGCGGGATGATTTCCGTGCGCTTGCGGCCGCGGAGGGAGACAGGAAGCCGCAGTTGGTTGTAGATTTATCGAACGATCCCATCTCCTTCCTCCTGCTCGCCTCCGCGCTGGCCCACGCGGGGGTGGATACGCGCGTCGTCGCGGTGACCCGCGGCGCGCAGGAGGTGGCCGGCGACGAGGAGATCGATCCCCGCGCCGCCGCCGTCGCGGCCGCCTGCCGCGCCGCAGCGCTGGAGCACCCCGCGCTCCCCTGCCGCGCAGTTGACGTCACCGGCGACTCGTCCGCGGCCCGGCGGCTGGCTGACGAGGTGCTGGCGGTGGCGGACGAGCCCGTCGCCGCCCTGCGCGGGCGGCACCGGTGGGCGCGCGGCTTCCGCGCCGTGCGCGCGGAACGGCCCGCGGCGGCGGTGCGCGAAGGCGGCGTCTACGTCTTCGCGGGGGGGCTGGAGGGGCGCGGCGCCGCGCTCGCCGCCGCGCTGGCGGAGACGCCGGGCGTGCGCATCGCCGTCGTCGACGCGCGCCTCCCGGTTTCGGGGGAGATGCACCTCTTCCTGGAGATGCTCTCGCCCGGCAACCCCGCGCACGCCGCCGCCAGCGCGGTGAAGGCGCTCGCCGACGCCGGCGTGGAGGTCGTCACCGACCGCGCCGACCCGGTGCACGAGCTGGACGCCGCCTTCCGCCGCGTGGAGGAGCGCTGGGGGCGCGTCGACGGCGTATTCCACGCGCTGGGGATGGACGCGCTCGCCGCCCCCGCCGCCGTGGACGAGGTGCAGCCCGCCGGCTGGGCGCTGGAGATGGACCGCGTCGACGCGCAGCTCGCCGCGCTGGAGACGGCGATCGCCGGGCGCGCGCTCGATTTCGTGCTGGTGGAGTCGTCGCTCGCGGGCGTCGTGGGCGCCGTCGGCCTCGCGCGCGTGGCGATGGCGAACGCGCGGGTGGATGCGTGGGCGCAGCGCGCGGCCCGCACCGGCGCGCCCGTCACCAGCATCGCGTGGGACCGCGCCGCCGCGCCCGCCGCGTCGACCGATGCTGCCGACGCGCTCTGGATCGCCCCGCACGAAGTCGCCCCCGCGCTGCGGCGCGTGCTGGCGCTCGCGGGCGAGCCGAACGTGCTGGTCTCCACCGGCGCGCTGGAGCCGCGCATCCGCCGCGGCGCCCGCCCGGCCGAGGCCCCCGCGCGGCGCTACGCCCGCCCCGGCGACCTGTCCACCGCGTACCAGCCGCCGGAGAGCGACACCGAGGCGCGCATCGCCGAGGTGTGGCAGACGCTGCTGGGCGTGGACCGCGTCGGCGTCCACGACGACTTCTTCGCGCTGGGCGGCCACTCGCTGCTCGCCACGCAGATCATCGCGCGGCTGAAGGACATGTTCGAGCTCGAGCTGCCGCTGAAGGTGATCTTCGAGGCGCCCACCATCGCGAAGATGTCGCTGCTGGTCGAGGAAGCCATCCTCGCCGAGATCGAGGCGCTGAGCGAGGACGAAGTGAACGAGCTGGTGGCGGGGTGAGGAAGGAGGAGAGGCTTGGGCGGCAGGGCGGAGACATCCTGCCCGCCCGGCTGGCCCCTCCCCTCGGAGAACTCATCGAGGCGGCACCATCGCCTCGGAGCCGCAGAGATGGTGCGTTGCGAGTCCGCGAAGGCGGACTTCGGGCCGTTGTTGCCGCGAATTCATTCGCCCCTGGAAAGCCGGGGCGCAGACCTGTTCAGCAAACCACCGAGATGACGATGTCCCAAGCCGTTTCGCCGCTGCCGGAAATGCCGATGCCGGAAACGAAGAAGAAGCCCAAGGCCGTGAAGTGCGTGGTGTGGGACCTGGACCACACCGTGTGGGACGGCATCCTGCTCGAGGACGACCACGTGGAGCTGCGGCCGGGGGTGCTCGGCATCCTGCGCACGCTGGACGAGCGCGGCATCCTGCAGTCCATCGCCAGCCGCAACGACCGCGACCGCGCGATGGAGCGCCTGCGCGCGCTCGGCATCGACGACTACTTCCTGCATCCGCAGATCGACTGGAGCGCCAAGGGGCAGAACGTCGAGCGCATCGCCAGGAAGCTGAACATCGGCCTCGACACCTTCCTGTTCATCGACGACCAGCCGTTCGAGCGCGAGGAGGTGGCGTTCGCCTGCCCGCAGGTGCGCACCATGGACGCGGCCGACCTGGCCACGCTCCTCGATCTCCCGGAGATGAACCCCGAGTTCATCACCGACGACAGCCGCCGGCGCCGCGAGATGTACCGCGCCGACATCGAGCGGCAGCAGGCCGAGGAGACCTTCGCCGGCCCCAGCGAGGAGTTCCTGCGCGGGCTGCGGATGCGCTTCACCCTGGCCCCGTGCGGCGAGGAAGACCTGCAGCGCGCCGAGGAGCTGACGGTGCGCACCAACCAGCTGAACACCACCGGCTACACCTACGGCTACGACGAGCTGGACGCCTTCCGCACCTCGCCGGACCACGTCCTCCTGGTCGCGGGGCTGGACGACCGCTACGGCACCTACGGCAAGATCGGCCTGGCGCTGGTGGAGAAGACGAGCGCCGGGTACTGGACGGTGAAGCTGCTGCTGATGAGCTGCCGGGTGATGAGCCGCGGCGTGGGCACCATCATGATGAGCCACATCATGCGCCTGGCGAAGGACGCGGGCGCGAAGCTCCGCGCCGAGTTCGTCCCCAACGGCCGCAACCGGATGATGGAGGTCACCTACCGCTTCGGCGGCTTCCACGAGGTCGAGCGCCGCGGCGACATGATCCTCTTCGAGCACGACCTCGCGGCCATCGCCCCCTTCCCCGAGTACGTCGAGGTGGAGGTGGGATAAGGGATGAAGCGTCACAAACCCTGACGTCATCCTGAGGGCGGCCACGTCGCCGCCGGTCCCGCGCCGATGACGGCAGCCCGAAGTATCCATAGCCGGAGCATGAGCGTCAGCCGGCGGAAACGCGCGGCGTCATCGGTGCGGGGAGCAACCACCGGTGATCGCCCGGCGCCGCGGCCCTCTCCCCCGGCCCCTCCCCCAAAACTGCCTGGGGGAGGGGAGACCTCATCGCGAGGAGAGTCGGCGGCTCGATTCAGGATTGCATCCTGCCCGCCTGGCTGGCCCCCTCCCCCCGGCCCCTCCGCCCGCTCCGCGGGGGAGGGGAGGACTCAACGCGGGGAAGGCTTCGGCGCCGCGCGGGGATGCTGGAGCGGGCAACGCATCACACCACAGCTGAAGCGTACGCCACCACTTGCGCGCCGCAATCGAAGGTACCCCCCCCGTTATCGGGAGGGGGGTACGCGGCCCCAGCCGCGGGTGGAGGGCCCCACGGGCGCCGCGGAAGGGAGCTGATGCCTGGTATGCGGTGAGTTCGATCGGCTAATCGGTGATTTCAGCCGTGCTGGCAAGTGCGAGGGGATCCAGTCACCACCATCCCAGCGAGCACCCCATGCAGGACCTGCTCGACCGCAAGGCGGGCCTCACCGACGCCCGGCGCGCGCTGCTGGAGAAGCGGCTGCGCGGCGAGTCCCGCGGCGCCCGTCCGCGCGAGGCGATCACCCGCTGCGCCGGCGACGGGCCCGTCTTCCCGCTCTCGTTCGCGCAGGAGCGGATGTGGTTCCTGGCGCAGATGGACCCGGGCAGCCCCATGTACCAGGTCCCCGTCGCCATCTCCATCCGCGCCGACGTGGACGTGGACGTCCTGGAGCGCGCCGTGGCCGAGGTGGTGCGCCGACACGAGGCGCTGCGCACCGTCTACCGCATGGTGGGTGGCGAGCTGAAGTCCGTCGTCCTTCCGCCGTACCCGGCGCGCGTGGACGTCTTCGACCATCGCGGCCGCATCGCCGCGGGCGAGAGCGTGCGGGCGCTCATCGCGGAAGAGGGCGCGCGGCCGATCGACATCTCCACCGGCCCGCTGGTGCGCGTCACCCTGCTGCGCGTGAGCGACGAGCGCTGCGTGCTGGTGAAGACCACGCACCACATCACCACCGACGGCTGGTCCGAGCCCGTCATCTTCTCCGAGATCGACCACCTGTACGGCCGCTTCGCGCGCGGGCTGCCCAGCGATCTGCCCGAGCCCCCTCTCCGCTACGCCGACTACGCCGTCTGGCAGCGGCGCTGGCTTTCCGGCGACACGCTGCGCGAGCAGGTGGACTACTGGCGGAAGCTCCTGGCCGGCGCCCCCGCGCTCGACCTCCCCACCGACCGTCCCCGCCCGCCCGCCGAAAGCCACCGCGGCGCCATCCTCCGCTTCACCGTGCCGCCCGGGCTGACGCTGGCGCTGCGCGAGCTGTGCGCGCGCGAGCGGGTGACGCTGAACATGGTGCTCACCGCGGGCTTCTTCGCGCTGCTGCACAAGTATTCGGGGCAGAGCGACATCGTGCTCGGCGCGCTCTTCGGCAACCGCAGCCGCGCGGAGCTGGAGCGCATCGTGGGCTACTTCGTGAACACCGCCGCGCTGCGGATGGACGTGTCGGACGACCCCACCTTCGTGGAGATGGTGGCCCGCGCGCGGACCGCGGTGCTGGACGCCGACGCGCACCAGGACCTCCCGTTCGAGAAGCTGGTCGACGAGCTGGACCTGCCGCGCGACCTCAGCCGCCACCCGCTGTTCCAGGTGATGTACTTCCACCACGTGTACGTGGAGATGCACCGCGCCTCGGACGACGGGATGCTGAGCGCGCTGGACCCGCGGCCGGTGCACGTGGAGCACAGCGTGGCGCTGGTCGACACCGGCGTCTCCAAGTTCGACCTGCTGCTGAGCACCATCGAGTCCGGCGACGGGCTGATGGCCACGCTGGAGTTCGCCACCGACCTGTGGGACGTGGCGTCGATGCAGGCGTTCTCCGCGCGGCTGCTGGCGCTGCTCGGCGACGCCGCCGCCCGCCCGCACGCCCGCCTCTCGCGCCTGTCGATGCTGGACGACGCCGAGCGCGAGTCCATCCTCCGCGCCTCCCGCGGCATCGAGCGGGAGATCCCGTTCATCCCCCTCCCCCGCCGCTTCGAGACACAGGCGGCGGCGACGCCGGGCGCGCCCGCGCTAACGTACGACGGCGCGACGCTCACCTACGCCGAGCTGAACGCGCGCGCCAACCGCCTGGCGCGCCGCCTCCGCGCGCTCGGCGCCGGGCCGGAGGTGCGTGTGGGTGTCTGCCTGGAGCGCACGCCGGAGCTCGTCGTCTCCCTCCTCGCCGTCCTGAAGTCGGGCGCGGCGTACGTCCCGCTCGACCCGGCGCATCCCTCCGCCCGCCTGCGCGCGCTGCTGGCCGACGCGCGCGCCCCGCTCCTCATCACCACGTGGGGGAGATGGGAGGCGATCGGCGGCGACCGTGTCTCGCCTGTCCTCATCGACGCGCACGCGGAGGAGATCGGGCGGGAGGAAGATGGCGATCTGGAGATGGAGATCGATCCGCGCACGCTCGCCTACGTCCTCTTCACCTCCGGCTCCACGGGAACGCCGAAGGGGGTGGAGGTCCAGCACGGCGGCGTCTCCAACCTCCTCGGCTGGATGCGGGAGATGGTGACGGACGACGAGCGCGCCGCCGTTCTCGCCTCGACCTCCGCCTCCTTCGACGTCTCCGTCGCGGAGATCTTCGACACCCTCTGCAACGGTGGCCGCCTCGTTCTCGTCGCCAACGCGCTCGACCTCGTGGGCCTCCCCGGCGCGGACGCGGTGACGATGGGGGTGATGGTCCCCACCGCCGCCGCCGAGCTTCTCCGCGCCGGCGCCCTCCCGCCGCGGATGGCGACGCTGAACCTGGGCGGTGAGGCGCTCCCGGCCACGCTGGTGGATGCGCTGCACGCGGCCGGTTCGGTGCGCACCGTCCGCAACCTCTACGGCCCCACCGAGGCGACGGTCTACTCCACCGTCGCCGTCGCCGAGCCCGGCGCGGAGCGCGTGAGCATCGGCCGCCCCGCCGCCAACACGCGCGCCTGGGTGCTGGACGCGGCGATGGAGCCCGTGCCGCCCGGCATCCCCGGCGAGCTGTACGTGGCGGGGGCGCAGGTGGCGCGCGGCTACCTGCATCGCCCCGCGCTCACGGCGGAGCGATTCCTCCCCGACCCGTTCTCTCGCGAGGGCGGGGCGCGGATGTATCGGACGGGCGACCGCGTGAGATGGTGCGAAAGTGCGAGAGTGCGAGAGTGCGAAAGTAACTCATCGCGAGGTGAGACTTTCTCTCCCCCGACACCCAATCGCCCGACGCTCGCGCCGGCGGATGCAGGCCGCGCCGACCCCGTCCCTCCCGCAGGCAGTTCTGGGGGAGGGACAGGCGAGGCACGAGCCAGGGAGAGGGCCCACGGAGGCGAGGAAACGCACTCTGCCAGTCCGCGCGAAGACCCCACTTTCGCACTCTCGCACTCTCGCACTTTCGCACCTTCTCTCGCACTCGAATACCTCGGGCGCCTGGACAGCCAGGTAAAAGTCCGCGGCCACCGCGTCGAACTGGGCGAGGTCGAGCACGCGCTCCTCCATCACCCCGCCGTGCACGAGGCCGTCGCGGTCGTGCGCGACGGGCGGCTCGTCGCGTACACCGTCGCCGCGCCGGGGGTGGAGATGGTGGCGCCGGCCGGGCTGCGCGCCTTCCTCCGCGAGCGGCTGCCGGAGATCATGGTCCCCGCCGCCATCGTGGCGATGGACGCGTTCCCGACCACCACGAGCGGGAAGATCGACCGCGACGCGCTCCCCGCCCCGCGCGGCGAGGACGAATCGCCCGCGCCCGCGTCCGCCGGCGGCGAGCCGTCGAACGCGGTCGAGGCGGCGCTGGCGCGCGTCTGGGCCGACGTGCTCGGGCGCGACCGCATCGGCATCCACGACGATTTCTTCGCGATGGGGGGAGATTCCATCCTCTCCATCCACGTGATCCTCCGCGCGGCGCAGGAGGGGATCCGCATCGTCCCGCGCCAGATCTTCGCGCACCCCACCATCGCCGGCCTCGCCGCGGTGGCGGGATCGGCGCCGGTGATCCACGCCGAGCAGGGCCCCGTCACCGGCGACGCGCCGCTGGTGCCCGTGCAGGGATGGTTCTTCGAGCAGGACCTCCCCGACGCGCACCACTGGAACCACGCGGTGATGGTCCGCGCCGCCGAGCGCATCGACCCCGCCGTCCTCCTCCGCGCGGTGGATGCGGTGATGGCGCACCACGACGCCCTCCGCGCCGTCTTCCGCCGCGGCGACGAGGGGTGGACGCAGCACTTCCCCGCGCCCGGCGCCCCATCCCCCGTCGATTTCGCCGACCTCGCCGGCGTGCCGGACGACGGGCTCGCCGCCGCCATCGCCGCGCGGGCGGAGGAGGCGCACGCGTCGCTGGACCTGGAGCGCGGGCCGGTGATGCGCGCGGTGCTCTTCGACTGCGGCCCGGCGCGCCCGCAGCGGCTCGTCGTCACCAGCCACCATCTCGTGGTGGACGTGGTCTCGTGGCCGCCGCTGCTGGAGGACCTGGAGACGGCGTACCGCGCGCTCGCCGCCGGCGCCGATCCCCATCTCCCGCCCAGGACCACGTCGTACGCGCAGTGGGCGCGGCGGCTGGCGGAGTTCGCGCGCACCCCCGAGCTGCGCGCGGAACTCGGCTACTGGTGCGATGCCATCCCCCTCGCCCACCCCCCGCTCCCCGCGGACGGCGACGGCGCGGACGTGGAGGGCGCCGCGCACGCCGTGGTCGTGGAGCTGGACGAGGCGGAGACGCGCGCGCTGCTGGAAGACGTGCCGCGCGCACACGGCACGCAGATCAACGACGCGCTCCTCGCCGCGGTCGCGCACGCCGTCGCGGAGTGGACCGGCCGCGCGGAGGTGCTGGTGGAGGTGGAGTCGCACGGCCGCGAGGACCTGTTCGACGACATGCATCCGGCGCGCACCACCGGCTGGTTCACGACCATGCATCCGCTCCTCCTCCGCGCCGAAGCCGCCATCGGCGAAACGCTGCGCGCGACGAAGGAGATGCGGAGCGCCGTCCCCCGCCGCGGCCTCGGCTACGGGCTGCTGCGCTGGGGTGGAGATCCGGCCGATCGCGCGCTGCTGGCCGCCCGCGCCCGCCCCGAGATCAGCGTCAACTACCTGGGGCAGATGGACAACCGCGCGCCCGACGCCGCGTCGCTCTTCGTCCCCGCCGCCGAGCCGCTGGGCGCGCTCCGCTCCCCCCGCGCCCCGCGCCGCTACCGCATCGCCCTGGAGTCGATGACCGCGGACGGCCGCCTCCGCCTGATGTTCTTCCACGGCCCCGCCATCTACCGCCGCGCCACCATCGAGCGCCTGGCGAACGGGTGCATCACGGCGCTCCGGGAGTTGATCGGGACGGCGAGCGGGGATGGGTGAAGGAGATCTGGACTGACCGTTAGGAGGGGCTTCGGCACCGAGCGGAGATGCTCCGCCCGCTTGGCTGGCCCACGCCCCCGGCCCCACCGCCCGCTCCGCGGGGGAGGGGAGAACTAACCGCGAGGAGCCTCGGAGCGCGCCACGATGGCTGGGTTTCGCCTCGCGGCACACCACCGCCCGACGACTGCATCACCGCCCGAGCGCCCAATCGAAGTTACCCCCTCCCGTTATCGGGGCCCGTTATCGGGAGGGGGTACGCGGCCCCAGCCGCGGGGAGGGCCCACGGGGGCGCGGCCGCAATGAAGCCCGGCAGCGCCACCCATCCGCGGTAACGAGAGCCTGAGCCTGAGATGAACCGCAAGAACGTCGAGGACCTCTACCCGCTCTCCCCGCTGCAGCAGGGAATGCTGTTCCACACGCTCTACTCGCCGGGGTCGGGCGCGTACCTGGAGCAGATCAGCATGCGCCTGCGCGGCGCGGTCGACACGGACGCGTTCCGCCGCGCGTGGCAGGCCGTGGTGGACCGCCACCCCGTGCTCCGCACCGGCTTCGTGTGGGAGGGCGTCCCGCAGCCGCTGCAGGTGGTCTTCCGCCAGGCCGAGCTCCCCTTCACGCACCAGGACTGGCGCGCGCTTCCGCCGGCCGGGCAGGAGCGGCGCTTCGCGGCGGAGATGGAGATGGAGCGCGCGCGCGGCTTCGACCTGGCGCGCGCGCCGCTCGTCCGCGTGCGCCTCTACCGCACGGCCGACGACGAGCACCGCTTCGTGCTGGCGTCGCACCACATGCTGCTGGACGGGTGGTCGCTCCCCCTGGTGCTGGGCGAGTTCGGCGCGCTCTACCACGGGTTCGTGCGTGGCGCAAAGGTGGCGCTCCCCGCGCGCCGGCCGTTCCGCGACTACATCGCCTGGCTGCGCGGGCAGGATGCGGGCGCCGCCGAGGCGTTCTGGCGCGCGCGGCTGGCTGGGTTCGCGTCGCCCACGCCGCTGCCGCTGGACCGTGCCCCGCACCGCGCCGGCGCTCCCGCCGAGGCGCACGCGCAGGAGCAGGCGCACCTCCCGCCGGAGCTGGCGTCCGCGCTGGATTCCGTCGCGCGCCACCTGCGCGTCACGGCCAGCGGGGTGATGCAGTGCGCATGGGCCGCCGTCCTGGCCGCGTACGCGGGCGAGCGCGACGTGGTCTTCGGCGCCACCGTCTCCGGCCGCCCGGCGGAGCTGCCGGGGGTGGAGGAGATGGTGGGGATGTTCATCAACACCGTCCCCGTCCGCATCCGCCTCCCCCGCGCCGGCAGCGTGGGCGACTGGATCCAGGCGGCGCACCGCGAGCAGGCCGAGGCGCGGCTGTACGAGCACGCGCCGCTGGCCGAGGTCCGCACCTGGAGCCCGGTTCCCGCCGAGAGCGGGCTTTTCGAGACGCTGCTGGTCTACGAGAACTATCCGCTCGACGCGCTCGGCGGCGGCGCGGAAGGGGCGGACGACGGGGCTTTCGAGATCGTAGAGGGGCACTCGCCGGAGCGGACCAACTACCCGCTCTCGCTCGTCGCCGCGCCCTCGCCCGAGTCGTTTCGCGTCACCGCTACGTACGATCCCGGGCGGCTGGACGCCGAGTCCGTGCGCGCTGTCCTCGGCGGCCTGCGCAACGTGCTGGAGCGGATCGCGGAAGATGCGTCGCGCCCCATCGCGGACCTCACGCCGCTGGATGCCGCGGAGGCGCGCCGCATCACCCGCGATCTCGACGGCGACGTGCCCGAGAATCCGCGCGGCGACACGGTGCACGCGCTGTTCGAGGCGGCCGCGGCGCGCACGCCGGACGCCGTCGCCCTCGCGCACGGCGGCGAGCGCATCGCGTACGCGGAGCTGAACGCGCGCGCCAACCGCCTGGCCCGCCGCCTCCGCGCCCTTGGCGTCACCGCTGAGACGCCCGTCGGCGTGTGCCTGGCGCGCACGCCGGACCTCGTCGCCGCCCTGCTCGCGGTGCTGAAGGCGGGCGGCGCCTACATCCCCCTCGACCCCGCCTATCCCTCCGACCGGCTGGGGTGGATGCTGGGGGATGCGGGCGCCCCGCTCGTCATCGCCCAGCGCGGCACCGCCGCCGCCATCGCCGGGACGGCCGCGCGCGTGCTGTTGCTGGATGACGAGCGGGAGGCGATCGGCCGCGAATCGGAAGACGATCCGGAGCCCGTCACGACGGCCGGGAACCTGGCGTGGATCCTCTACACGTCGGGCTCGACGGGGCGGCCGAAGGGGGTGCAGATCGAGCACCGCAGCGCCGCCGCCTTCCTGCACTGGATGCGCAAGTGGGTGCCGGAGGAGGAGATGGGCGGAATCCTCTTCTCCACCTCCATCTCCTTCGACGTCTCCGTCGCGGAGATCTTTTTCGCGCTGGCGTGGGGCGGCAGGGCGGTGATGGTCGAGAACGCGCTCTCGCTCGCGGAGCCGGGCGCCGGCGCGGGCGTCCGCCGCGCGAGCATGGTTCCCGCCGCAGCCGCGGAGCTGGCACAAACGGGCCGCATCCCCCCGACCGTCCGCACCTTCGCGCTCGCCGGCGAGCCGCTGCCGCCTGCCGTCGCCGAGGCGCTGTACGCGCTCCCGCACGTCCACCGCGTGGAGAACCTGTACGGTCCGACGGAGGATACGACGTACTCGTGCGCGTGGCTCGTCCCGCGCGGGGCGGGGGAGATGCGGATCGGGCGGCCGATCGCCGGGTCGCGCGCGTACGTGCTGGACGACCTGCTGCGCCCCGTCCCCATCGGCGCGCGCGGCGAGCTGTACCTGGCCGGAGACGGCCTCGCGCGCGGCTACCGCGCTCGCCCGGGAATGACGGCGGAGCGCTTCCTTCCCGATCCTTTCGGGACCGCCGGAACGCGGATGTACCGCACCGGCGACCTGGCGCGATGGAGGGGCGAAAGTGCGAAAGTGCGAGAGTGCGAAAGTAACTCACCGCGAGATGAGGCTTTCGCCTTTCCGACACGCGGTGGCTCGACGCTCACGCCAGCGGATGCAGGCCGCGCCGACCCCGTCCCTCCCCCAGTCGGTTTTGGGGGAGGGACAGGCGAGGAACGAGCCAGGGAGAGGGCCCACGAAGCGTCCGAAGCACACAGCAGTTCGTCGAGTGACGAACCCACTCTCGCACCTTCGCACTCTCGCACTTTCGCACTGGAGTACCTGGGCCGAGCCGACTTCCAGGTGAAGGTACGCGGCGTCCGCATCGAGCCGGGGGAGATCGAGGCCGTGCTGCTCGCGCATCCGGACGTGGACGAGGCTGTCGTCATCGCCCGCCCGTCGGAATCGGGAGACGCTCGGCTCATCGCCTACGTCGCCGGATCGAATCCTCCGGCCGCGGCGGAGATGAAGGCGCACCTCCGCGCGTCGCTGCCCGAGACGATGGTGCCGGCCGCCTTCGCCGCGCTTTCCGCGCTGCCGCGCACGCCCAACGGCAAGGTGGACCGCGCCGCCCTTCCCGATCCCGATCTCCCCGCCGGGGCGGAGCAGTTCGTGGAGCCGAGCGGGCTGGCCGAGGAGGCGCTGGCGGAGATCTGGAAGGACGTGCTGCGCCGCGACCGCATCGGCGCGCGCGACAACTTCTTCGAGCTGGGCGGGCACTCGCTGATGGCCACGCAGGTCGTGTCCCGCGTCCGCGCCGCCTTCCAGGTCGAGCTCCCGCTCCGCACCCTCTTCGAGCACCCCACCTTCTCCGCCCTCGCCGCCGCCATCGAGGACCTCCTCCTCGCCGACATCGACGCGGCGGAGGCATCGACCGGCGCTCCCGCGGAGGCCGTGGCATCACCGTCGCCGTAGCGCGCTGGCATCGGTCTGGCTGGTTACGATGCTGCGCCCGTCGTGGATCGGCGGACGCGAGTCCGATCGTCTCCCCGAGCGACGAGTTGTCATGCGCGCGAGTTCTCGCCATCTACCCGCCGTCCTGCTCTTCCTGAGCCTCGCTCTTCTCGTGGCCGCGCCTGCCCGCGCGCAGTACCAGCGGCTGGGCTTCGTCTCCGCGGGCGTCGGCGGCGCGCCGCAGGAGGCGTATCTCGATGCGCAATTCACCATCGCGGCCGGGTTCATCGCCCGCTTCGGGCCGCCGGTGGGCGTGAGCGTGGGGGTTCGCAGCATCACCGCCTACTCGCGGCTGAGGCCGGATGAGAGCGCGCTCCTGGATTCGCTCGGCGCCGCGTCCGGCGAGGTGGAGGGCGGCTCGGCCACGGTGAGCGAGGTGGGGCTGGACCTGATGGCGGGGTACGACACCGGCGCGCTGGGCGGCTACGGCTGGTACGGCATCCACTACTACAACGAATCGCGCAGCGACGCGGTGATCACCACGCCCGGCGGCACCTTCCAGTCGGACGTGCGCAACCGCGCGGACCTGGGCCCGTCGTACGGCGCGGGGGTGCAGTGGCGCATCGTGCCGCGCGCCGCCGTGTTCGCCGAGTGGTTCCGCGGCGGCGGCTTCGACGACCGGATGATCCGCCTCGAAGGCCTCCGCCTGGGCGTCAACGGCGTGTTCTGATAGGTCCGGAGATGAGCCTGTGCTTTCGCGCCGCACCCGTCCGACGTCATCCTGAGGCCGACCACACTGTAACTATTGTCTGCACGAAAGGTTGCAGGCCGAAGGATCCATAGCCGCGGCAGCACGTGAGTCGGTGGGATGCACTGAGACCGAAATCGGGCCGATCGTGCAATCCGGCAGCGCACGTGCGGCCTCGCTTATGGATCCTTCGGCCTGCAAACGTTCGTCCGGGGGCAACGACGGTGTGGCCGGCCTCAGGATGACGTCTCTCTGCGCAATTGGAATGCACAGGTGATTGCCAGATCCGGTATGATTGTTCCTCCAGATGGTACAAATCTCCGTGCGAAAAACGAAGCACCCCCGCGGCCCGGCCGCGGGGGTGCTTCGTCGATCTGGATCGATCCCGGTCTACCGCCCGCGGCGCACGGTTACCGGGCCGTTGGTGGTCACGGCGCGGACGGGGGCGCCGCCGCCGCCCAGCTGCGTGGTGAACTGGCGCGGGAAGCGGCCCTGCACGGTCACGGGGATGTCGACGTTCATCGGGCCGTTCACGGTGCCGGTGGTGAGCGTGGCGCTGTAGCCCTGCGGCACCGTCAGCGCGACCGGGCCGTTGGTGGTTTCGGCGTCCAGCCCCTCGCCGTTCCAGCGCGAGCCGGAGAGGCGCACCGCGAGCGGCCCGTTGGTGGCGCGGGCGTGCACGTTGCCGCCCAGGTCGTTCAGCGCCAGCGGGCCGTTGCGCACGCTCAGCTCCATCCGCCCGGTCACGCCCGTCACCCCCAGCGGCCCGTTGTTGGCCGTCAGCCGCAGGTCCATCCGGCGGGGGACGAACACGACGTAGGTCACCGAGTACCCGGTGCGCCGCGCGCTCTCCGGCCCCTCCGCGTAGATCTCGCCGCCGGCGGTGTGCACGCGCACGCGCCCGGCGATGGCCCGCGCGTCGTCGCGCGACGGCGCCCACGCCTGGATGCGCTGCTGCACCAGCACGTCCGCGCCGTCCCAGGCGCGCACGCTCACGCCGCCGTTCTCGCGCCCGTCCACCACCAGCACCCGCGGCGCGGCGATGCGCGTCTCGCGCTGCTCGCAGACGGTGGCGCGGTCGTTGTCGCGGTTCCAGCGCTCGCAGTTGGCGGCCCACTCGCGCGCGTCGTCGCCGTCCTGCGCGGCGGCGGGGCGGGGGAGGAGCGCCAGGGCGGCCAGCGCCAGGGTGGCGAGCGGAAGGCGGAGGGTGCGCATCGGTAGGCAATCTCGTTCTGGGGGGTCGATGTCCATCGCAGTCGTCGCATCTTTCGACGCCGCCATCTCCCGAATGGTTTGAACCCGCGGGCGCGGAAGCTGGCCGACCCCACCGAAATCACCCTCCCCACTCCCGCACTTTCGCACTTCGCACTTTCGCACTTCTGTTCCGCACTCCCGCGCCTTTCCCCCGCCGCCCCGCCGCCCCATCTTCATCCCACACCCGACATCTCCATCCCCGCCCCGACATCCTCCCGATGCCGAACATCACGGTCAACGGCGCGAGCCTGTGGTACGACGAGCACGGCAGCGGCGCGGAGACGATCGTCTTCGCGCACGGACTGCTGTGGGACGGGCGGATGTTCGACGCGCAGGTGGCCGCGCTGAAGCATCGCTACCGCTGCATCACCTTCGACTTCCGCGGCCAGGGGCGGAGCGCGGTGGCGGCCGGCGGCTACGACATGGACACCCTGGCGGACGACGCGGCGGAGCTCATCGAGAAGCTCGGCGCGAAGCCCTGCCACTTCGTGGGCCTGTCGATGGGCGGCTTCGTGGGGATGCGGCTGGCGGCGCGGCGTCCCGAGCTGATCCGCTCGCTGGTGCTGATGGAGACCTCGGCCGAGCCCGAGCCGCCGGAGAGCGCGTCGCGCTACCGCATGCTGGGCGCCATCGTCCGCGTGCTGGGGAAGATGGGGATGCGGATGGTGATGCCGCGCGTGATGCGCATCATGTTCGGCGGCAGGTTCCTGGACGACCCCACGCGCGAGGCGGAGCGCCAGCTCTGGCGCGAGCGGGGGATGGCGAACCACCGCGTGGGCATCACCCGCGCGCTCCGCGGCGTCATCGACCGCAAGCCGGTGCTGGCCGAACTGGACCGCATCGCCTGTCCCACGCTGGTGATGGTGGGAGACGAGGACGTGGCCACGGTCCCCGAGAAGGCCGAGCGCATCCGCGGCGCCATCCGCGGCGCGCGCCTGGTGATCATCCCCGGCGCCGGCCACACCTCCTCCGTCGAGGAGCCGCTCTTCGTCAACCGCGTGCTGACGGAGTTCCTGGCGCGCATGGCCGCCTCCGCCTCGGCGTGAACGATTCTTCCGCGGACGGTAGCCACCACGATGACGTCATCCTGAGGCCGGCCACTCCGCAAGCCGAGTCCGCGCAAGTATTTGCAGGCCGAAGGATCTGTCGCCCGTCCAGCACGTGACCCGGAGCCGTGCTTGAATCGCGTGAGGCGAGAGGATGTCGGGCCGCCGAGGTGGGCGAAAACTGCGACTCACGTCGCGGCTACAACGGCACGCAGTCCGCCTTCGCGGACTTCATCGGCGCGAGCGATGGATGGGAGGCGATGCGGTCACGAAGGGCGTTGCCCCGCGCGCAGGGCTTCGGTCGCAGTCCCGCAGGGACTTTGTGCTCTTGTTGCCCGCGAATTCCATTCGCAGGGTGCGGAGGGTTGCTGCACGCGCCCGCATCATCCCTGCCGCTGATCCTTTCTCCGGCCTGCCGCCGCATCGATGCTAGCCGACCCGCGCCCCGAGCTTCGCCCGCTGCTGGGCCGCATCTCCGCCTTCGTGCAGGGCGAGCTGGCGCCGCTGGAGGAGCGCTTCCTGCGCGAGCCCGTGCGCGCCATCCTCCCCGCGATCCGCGAGGCGCGCGAGCGGGTGAAGGCGGCCGGGATCTGGGCGCCGCATCTCCCGCGCGACCTGGGCGGCCTGGGGCTGCCGCTGGCCGACTTCGCGCACGTCAGCGAGGCGCTGGGCCGCTCGCCGCTCGGCCACCTGGCGTTCAACGCGCAGGCGCCCGACGTCGGCAACATGGAGCTGCTGCACGCCCACGGCAGCGAAGAGCAGAAGGATCGCTGGCTCCGTCCGCTGGCCGCCGGCGCGCTCCGCAGCTGCTTCTCCATGACCGAGCCCGACCGCGCCGGCTCCAACCCCGTGTGGCTGGAAACCACAGCGCGGCGCGACGGCGGCGACTACGTCATCGACGGGCGCAAGTGGTTCACCTCGTCGGCCGACGGCGCCGCGTTCGCCATCGTCATGGCCGTCACCAACCCCGACGCCGAGCGGCCGCACGCGCGCGCCAGCATGATCGTCGTCCCCGCCGACACCCCCGGCTTCCGCATCGTCCGCAACATCCCCGTGATGGGCGAGGCGGGCGAGGACTGGTTCTCGCACGCCGAGGTCACGTACGACGGCGTTCGCGTGCCCGTCGGGAACCGCATCGGGGCCGAGGGCGCGGGGTTCCTGCTGGCGCAGGAGCGGCTGGGGCCGGGGCGCATCCACCACTGCACGCGGTGGATCGGCGTGTCGGAGCGCGCCTTCGAGCTGATGTGCCGCCGCGCCGCGACGCGGGAGCTGGCGCCCGGGGAACTGCTTGCCGATCAGCAGGCCGTGCAGCACTGGATCGCCGAGAGCCGCGCCGAGATCGACGCCGCGCGCCTGCTCACGCTGAACGCCGCCGCGGTGATCGATGCCAGGGGCGCCCGCGCGGCGCGGGTGGAGATCAGCACCATCAAGTTCTACGTGGCCGGCGTGCTGCAGCGCGTGCTGGACCGCGCCATCCAGGTCCACGGCGCGCTGGGGATGACCGACGACCTGCTCCTCTCGTGGTGGTATCGCCACGAGCGCGGCGCCCGCATCTACGACGGCCCCGACGAGGTGCACAAGTCGCTCGTCGCGCGCGAGGTGCTGAAGAAGTACCGGAGTGCGTGAGTGCGGAAGTGCGTGAGTGCGTTGGTTCCGCGCGCGTTGGGATGCTGACCGGCGTCCTCGCGTTCCCGCAGCCTCGCGCCGCCCTCTCCCCGCGCCTGAGAGCGCTCGTCCTCTCCCGTACCGGCGAGGGGGGTAGCCTGGCCACGCGCGGGGCCTGCAACCTCTGGCCGCACCCATGTTCCGGAGTGGCGGTGATGCGGGATGGCTACCTCTCCCGGTACGGGAGAGGTGGACGGCCTGAGCCGGCCGGAGAGGGCGCGATGCCGCGGGCGCGCGGCGAAGTTCGAGCCTACGTCTGCTTCTATCTTCGAGACGCCCACCGACGCGGAATCCCGATGTCCACCGATCCCACGCCGCCCGTCGTCGCGCCGACCTCCACCCCCCTCGACCGCGACGCCCCCGTCCGCCCCGGCGAGGAGCTGGACGCCGCCGCGCTCTCCGCCTATCTCCGCGACCACCTCCCCGGCATCGGCGGCGACGTGGAGGTGCGGCAGTTTCCGCGCGGATTCTCCAACCTGACGTACCTTGTCCGTGCGGGCGGGCGCGAGATGGTGCTGCGGCGGCCGCCGTTCGGCGCGGCGGTGCGCGGCGGGCACGACGTCGTCCGCGAGCACCGCATCCTCGCGGCGCTGCATCCCGTCTGGCCGAAGGTGCCGCGCCCCGTCCTCTGCTGCGACGACGAGTCGGTGCTCGGCGCGCCCTTCTACCTGATGGAGCGCGTCCCCGGCATCATCCTGCGCGACCGTCCGCCCGCGGGCCTCGACCTCGGCCCCGAGTCCATGCGCCGCGTCTGCCTCGCCGCCATCGATACCCTCGCCGAGCTGCACAACGTGGACTGGCGCGCCGCCGGCCTCGAGGGCATCGGCCGCCCCGAAGGCTACGTCGCGCGACAGGTCGAGGGCTGGACCGCGCGCTGGGAGAAATCGAAGACCGACGACGTCGCCGCGATGGACGAGGCCGCCGCCTGGCTCGCCGCCCATCTCCCGCCCGAGGGCCCGGCATCCGTCATCCATAACGACTACAAGTACGACAACCTGGTCCTCGACCCCGCGGACCCGGCCCACGTCCGCGCCGTGCTCGACTGGGAGATGGCGACGCTCGGCGATCCGCTGATGGACCTCGGCACTACCCTCGCGTACTGGGCCGAGCCGGGCGACCCGCCCGAGCTGAAGTCGTTCGGCATCACCCACCTCCCCGGCAACCTGGACCGCCGAGGTGTCGCCAGCCGCTGGGAGGAGCGGACGGGGCGCGACGCCTCCGGCATCCTCTTCCACTACGTGTACGGGCTGTTCAAGGTGGGCGTCATCGTGCAGCAGATCTACGCCCGATACCGTGCCGGGAAGACGCAGGACCCGCGCTTCGCCGGCCTCATCCACCTGGTCCGCGCCACCGGCCGCATGGCCGCTCAGGCCGTCGAGCGCGGCACGATCGGCGCCTGACACAAGTCGCTGCGCCTGTTCGACTTGGGAGAGAGGGAGATGGAGATCGCCACGCCGTGACGCCGGGCGCGCTCGGCTCGTCTCTCCCCTGCGGCTCGCGAACTCTCGCCCGGGCGTGGAGGATTGCGGATCGCGCCCGGATGGACATATTTCGATGAACCCCTGCGCTCCAGACGCACCGCGAGCCGCCGCGCGCGCAGCCCGGCCGCCCCGCCGCTTCCACCCTCTCCCACCGGAGCCCTCCCGTGAAGCCCATCGCCCCGCTCGGGCTTGCCGCCGCGGCGCTGCTGTTCGCCGCCTCCGGCGCGGCCGCGCAGACCCCGCAGGCCGACACCGTCCTGACCGCCGCCGGCGCGTCGCCCGCGGACCCGGTGGCCGCCGTCAGCCGCGTGCGCGGCCGCCGCGACGTGCTGACCCTCGAGGAGATCCAGGCCACGCACCTGACCAACGTGTTCGAGGTCGTGTCACGGCTGCGGCCGCAGTGGCTGCACAACCGCGGCGGGCCGTACCCGGACCCGGACGGCTCGGTGGAGGTGCAGGTGTTCTTCAACGGCCAGCCTGTGGGCAACACCGAGGCGCTGAAGCAGTATCCCACCAACACGGTGGCCACCATGCGCTTCGTGGACCCCATCCGCGCCCGCGCCACCTACGGCCCCCCCAACGGCCGCGGCGTCATCACCGTCACCAGCCGCTGAACGTCGCCGGATCGGGAGGAGGCAGCGGAGAACTACTCCGCAAACCTCCCTGACCCCGCGCCCGGATCGGGATTGATCACACATACGCCAGAGGGCCGGAGAACTTCGCCTTGGACGATCGTCGAGCGGCATCCTCGGCGCTTGACGGCACCTATCCGACAATATTTACTTACGGGAGGCAGTTTGCGGTCGTCCTTTCATGCGGCACGTCCCGGTGTGTTCCCCTCCCCTTTCGCAGGAGCCCGCTCGTGAAGAGCCTTTTCCTTGCCTGCAACTCGGTCGCGCTCGTGCTGTTCGCCACCGCCGCCGCCGCGCAGACGCAGCCCCCCGACACCGTCCCCCCCGCCACGGCCGCGTCACCCGCGAGTCCCGCCGCCGCCAGGCGCGCGCGCATCCAGCGCGACCTCATCACGCAGGAGGAGATCGATGCCGCGCAGGTGGCCACGGCTTACGACGTGGTGCAGCGGCTGCGGCCACAGTGGCTGCGCAACCGCGGCGGCCCGGTGCCGGACCCGGACGGCTCGGTCGAGGTGCGGGTCTACTACAACTCGCAGCCGATGGGCGGAGTCGAGGCGCTGAGAGACTACACGGCCGGCCAGGTGGCCACGTTGCGCTACTTCGATCCCATCAACGCCCGCACGATGTATGGCCCGGGGAACGGCCGCGGCGTGATCGTCGTCACCGGCCGCTGAACGGACCGGGCATCACACCAGAGAAGCGGAGCAGCAGAGGGAACGCCTCTGCTGCTCCGCATCTTTGCGTGCCGATCATCGGTCTTCCCGACCGAGCCGCTGGGCGCACGTCTGGAACAGACTGTCCTGCCGGTGGCCGCTTCGGCGTGAGGCTTGTCACTTTCTTCGAGTTCCGCCACATTATGTGAGTCCCACGCCCCCCGGAGGTCCGCTTCGCGATGCAGCCCTACTCGCTCGTCCTGCACGGCTTCGAGAACCGCGATGGCGGTCTCCCCGGCGCCCTCGTCCGCGATCTGCTCGACGCGGTCGACGACGGCGCGAAGGGGGCCGTGCGCCTGCGCTTCGAGGGCCGCAGCCGCGCGAAGGGCGGGTTCGCTCCCGGATGGGTGAACGACGCCGCCACCTTCCAGGTCGTCGGCCTCCTCCCCGAAAACGCGGGGATCGAGCTGAGCGCGCCCACCTTCCTGGAAACGCTCCCCGAGCGCTTCGCACAGGGCGACCTGTTCCGCGTCGTGAACCCCGACGACACGGCGCTGACGCTCCTGGGCTGCAGCCTGGGCGAGGCGGTGCGCGGAGAGGCGGACAGCGACGCGTTCGACGAGCCGCTCCTGGCCACCTTCGAGGAGTTCCGCCGCGTCTTCCGCCACGGTGTCCAGTCGCTCGAGATCCGCAATGGACGCCCAGGGTCGACCCCGCTCGTCGTCACCCGGCAGGGAATCCAGACGGTGCACCGGCTGAAGAGCAGCACGCCCCGGCCGCGCCGGGTCCGGCTCGCGGGGAAGCTCGACGCGATCCGCCACAGCGACCGCGCGTTCACGCTGGTGATCGAATCCGGCGCGCAGATCCGCGGCGTGCTGATCGAGGGCGAGCCGGAAGATCTGGCAGGACATTTCGGCCGCACCACCATCGTCTCCGGCACGGCGCAGTTCCGCCCGTCCGGCACGCTGCTGCGGGTCGAGGCCGACCACCTGGAGCGGGGAACGGACAAAGACCTCGCCCGGTGGTCCGCCGTTCCCGCGCCGCTCGACCCGCAGCCCGAGAACCGGCGCTCCTGGCAGCCGCAGCATCGGAACGGGCTGGCGTCGATCGTCGGCGCGTGGCCCGGCGACGAGGGCGACGAGGAGTTCTTCCGGATGCTGGAGGAGCGAGCGTGATCGCGCGGGACCGGCTGGTCCTGCTGGACACGAACGTGCTCCTCCACATCCTGCGCGGCCGCGCGGCGGGAACGTGGCTGCTGGAGCGGTTCGCCCTCCTCGCGCGCCCGGAGAAGCCGCTGGTGTCCGTGGTCAGCATGGGCGAGATGTGGCGCATGGCCGAGCGCCGCCGCTGGGGCCCCGCGCAACGCGAGAAGCTGGAGGCCGTCGGGTCTGCCGTGCTGGTGATCGATCTGGAGCCGGCGGTGGTCCGCGGCTACGGCGAGCTGGGCGCGTACCTGGACGACCGCGGCGTTCCCATCCCGCAGAACGACCTCTGGATCGCATCCACCGCGCACGCCAAGCACGCGACGCTGCTCACCGCCGACCGCCACTTCGACGCGCTGGCCGATGCCGGGCGCCTCACCCGCGAGTTCGTCGATCCCGGCGATCTTCCGAGGTGACTTCCTGCACCAGCGAAGGGGCCGTGCCCGGCATCGGGCGCGGCCCTTCGTCGTGCATCGCCCGACGGGTCAGACGGTGCCGCCCGGCCCGCACGCGTCGGGCGAGGTGCACACGCAGCTCTGCGGCGGCGGCGCGCACCACTGGTCGGTGTTGCAGCAGATGCGCACCGGGTCGGTGCGAGGGTACAGGCACTGGCAGGTGACCTCGCCGAAGGTCTGCGTCGCCTGGCAGCTGGGCGTGGGGTAGGCGCACGCCGAGGGGCGGGTGTCGTAGCCATGTCCCCGCACGGTCCCCGCCGAGTCCATCCCCTCGCCGGTCGTGAACGAGTCCACCGCGAGGTGTTCCAGGTCCAGCCGCAGCTTGTTCATCGTGCCCTCCCCTGTTCGGGTGTCGGTCGATCCCGCGCATCCGCATCACGACGATGCGTCTCGAACGGTGCGGCTGACTGCGTGCGGCTCCAACCTCCCCGGAGCGAAACCGCCGGACTCCGGCACGAAGCGGAGCGGCAAGGGTGCGATGCTTCGACCCCTCTCGCCCGTCGATCCGGCCGATCTCCCGAATGGCATCCATACGGACGAGGGGGCCGCACCCAGCCGGGCGCGGCCCCTTCGCTCTTCATCCACCCGAGTCGCGGGCGTTCATCCACCGCTCACCGCAGGGAGAATTCAGCGGAGGCAGGGGACGAAAAAGCGGAGGGGCCGCGCCCAAACCCGGGCGCGGCCCCTCCGCTCTCCATCGTACCGAAGCAGCTCAGCGCGTCAGGCGCCGATGCTGTCCAGGATGCGCTGCGCGGCGGCGACCAGCGCGTCGCCCTGTGCCTGCGAGAGGCGGCCCGACTGCACCGCCGCCTGCACCTCGTTGATGAACGCGCCCAGCTGGCCGCGAGCCGCGTCGATTTCGCCGCGGGCGAGCGAGGCGCCGGCCGCGCGCAGCTTGGCGTTGGCCGAAGCCGCCGCGCCGCCCATCGCGCCGTTCACCTGCGCCTGCAGGTTCGCGATCGCCTGCTGCGCGCTCAGCACGGTCACGGTCGCGGTCTTCGTCGACACCGCGCCGTCGTCGTCCGTCACCGTCACGGTCACCGTGAAGGTGCCCGCCGCGGCGTAGGTGTGGCTCAGCGAGAACGACTGCCCGGAGAGCGCCAGCGGCTGCGCGCCCGCGCCGTCGCCGTAGTTCACCGTGGCCGTCCACGTGTCCGCGCCCGGGTCGGTGAACGAGCCCGCCGCCGTGTACGTCTCGTGCGGCAGCAGGGAGCCGCCCGCGAACGCCGCCACCGCCGGGGCCACGTTGAACACCGTCACCGCCGTGGTCGCGGTGGCCTCGGCGCCGTGCACGTCGGTCACCGTGAGCGTCACGATGTAGTTGCCGTTGTCGGCGTAGGTGTGGCTCGGCTTCACGCCGGTGCCCGTGGTGCCGTCGCCGAAGTCCCAGGCGTAGGTCAGCGCGTCGCCGTCGGCGTCGCTCGAGGCGCCGGCGTCCAGCGTCACCGCCGAACCCTCCATCCCGGTGTACGGACCGTCGGTGGCCGCCACGGGGGCGTGGTCGCCGGTCTCCACCAGGATCTGGATCTGCTTCGGCAGCTTGCTCAGGAAGTCGTACCCCGTCTCCTGCTCCAGCTGGTGCACCGTCACCTGGAAGTTCTGCCAGGGCACATTGCGGATGCCGACCGACGACTGCGGCACGCCCGGCGTGGTCAGGTTCGGCATCTTCACCGCGATCACCTGCAGGTCGGCCGCCGAGTGCACGTCGGCCAGCCCCTCGCCGCCGTCCATGATCACCGCGACCTTCCACGTGTAGTCGGGGATCGCGACCTTGCCCTCGTTCTTCAGCGTGCCCGGGGTGGCCGCGTACTCGCCGCCCGCCACCACGTAGATCTCCTTGCCGCTCGTCCGCGCCAGGTCGTTCAGGTAGTTCTCGAACTGGCTCCAGGGGCCCTGGTTGTTCTCGGCGCCCTGCGGGATGATGTTCGTGAGCAGGAAGGTGGTGGCGTTCTCCTGGTCGGTGGTGGTCCGGCTCTCCGACTGCACCATGTGGCCGCGGTCGTAGCCGCCGTTGCGGTAGTCGAAGTCCACCACGTGGTACACGTCGGCCGGCAGCGTCTGGTCGGCGCTGAAGCAGTCGCAGCGCGGAACACCGCTGAACTGGCTGGCGTTCAGGTTCCAGCTCACCCAGTCGGGCTCGCCGCGCGCCGGGTTGTAGCCCGACACGTACTGCGCCTTGCTCAGCACGATCTCACCCGCCGGCACGCCCGTGGGGGCGCCGAACTCCAGGTGGTTGCGGTAGATGGCGCTGGTGGGCGCCGTGGCCGGGATCACCGTGAACGGCACCTCGCCGTACACGCCGTCGGGCGCGGTGGCGCGGATGTTCGCGCTTCCCGCCGACACGCCGGTGATGTACCCCAGGCTGTCGACCGTGGCCACCGCCGGGTCCGAGCTGCTCCACACCAGCGCCGGCGTGACCGTGGCGCTGGTGGTGGTGCGCGTGGTGGGGAAGGCGGGCTTGGTGTACCCCGCCGGCACCTGCGCCGGGTCGTTGATGGAGATGGAGATGCTGGCCACGTCGCCCGGGTTCACCACGAACAGCGGGGCGGTGCCGGTGACGCCGTTCGAGGCGGTGGCCGTCAGGTGCGCCACGCCCGTCGAAACGCCGGTGGCCACGCCGCTGTTGGCGTCGACCGTGGCGATCGAGGTGTTGTCGCTGCTCCAGGTGAAGTTGGTGGCGGCCGGCTTCCCGACCGAGTCCACCGCGCTGGCCGTGACCTTGAAGGTCGTGCCCGGCGTCACCCACGAGATGCGCACGCTCACGCTTACCGGCGAGCCGCCCTGGTTGGGCTGCCCCGGCGTGCCCTTGTCGCCCAGCCCGTAGGTGCTGACCGAGGTGGACCAGTTGGAGCCGCCGATGATGGTGTTGTCGGCGGTCAGGTCGATCACCCCGCGCGACGCGCCGGTGGGCGGCGAGTACGGGCCGGGCGCCGCGGGAAGCACGCGGGTGGCGTAGGCCACCGAGTCCAGCGTCACGTTCCCCGGCGTGCGCAGCGCCAGCCACTCGTTGGCGCTGCTGCTGCTCCCGTTGTTCAGCGTGATCGACGAGCCGTACGAGTAGGCCACCGGAACGCCGCCGTTGGTGGCGGTGTTCGCGTTGTTGCCGAACACCACGTACTCGCCCGGGTCCACCACCACGCTGCTGGCGATGGTGTGCGACTCGCTGGCCGTGAGCCCCGCGGCCGACACGATCTTGTAGCCCTGCAGGTCCACGGCGGCCGTGCCGCCGTTGTACACCTCGAACCACTCGCCGGCGGTGTCGCCCACCTTGGAGGGGTCGGGCATCACTTCGGTGATCATGATGCCGGTGCTCGAAACTACGTCGAGACGCGGAGTGGCCGGTGCCACCAGCTCGGTGCCGGTGTCCGCGCACGCCGCGATGACGAGTCCGAGCGCGGCGGTCAGCGCCACGCGGATCGTAGTCGGTCGCATTGCTCGGGGGGGTGTGCAGTGAAGTAGAGGCGCCCCCGTCATCGAAGACGGCGGGGGCGCTCGCCCGAGACTGTCGGGCGGAGCAGAATGTAACACCTTTTGCGCCAGCGGGCAAACGTTTCGTGGTAACACAGCGGTCCCGGCGGACGGCGGTGTTCGAAACCAGCTAAAGGATTGCGGCGCAACAGCTTGCGATCGATCGTGGCGACATCGGTTTCGGCCGTTTCGGAGCGCCCGCGCGGCCTCCGGTGGACAGCCGCGAAGCGCTCCCCGGAGACCCGTGCTCCGCCGGTGGCGCGGAGGGCGCGGAGCGGGGTCCGGCGACGGCCGGCGGGGATGCATCCGGGCCGGCCTCGCACCCTCCCGAACCGCTGACGCGACCGATGAAGCTGCACCTGCTCGACCGCACGCAGAAGCTCCCCATCTCCCTCGCCCGGGCGTGGGACTTCTTCTCCGACGCCCCCAACCTGGCGCGCATCACCCCGCCGTGGATGGGGTTCGAGGTCACCTCGCCGCTGCCGGAGCGGATGTACGCAGGGATGATCGTCGTCTACCGCGTCCGCCCGCTCCTGGGCGTTCCGCTCCGCTGGGTGACGGAGATCACGCACGTGGACGAGCCGCGCCGCTTCGTCGACGAGCAGCGCTTCGGGCCGTACCGCTTCTGGCACCACGAGCATCGGTTCAGCGAGATCGACGGTGGGGTGGAGATGCGCGACCTGGTGCATTACGCGCTGGCGCCCGGCGGCGGCCCGGTGCGGCGCTTCGTCGTCACCCCGCGGCTGAACCGGATCTTCGACCACCGCCGCCGCGTGCTGGAGGAGATGTTCGGGCCCTGGAAGGGAGATGGTGGCGGGGGATGACGGACGGTTGTCGGAAGACGGGGCCTGTGGGTAGCTTTCGGCCTGCCGCGCGTGCTCCACCCCGGACCGGTCCCCGATGCTCCTCCACCTCCTCGAGCAGACGCAGAAGTTTCCCGCCTCGATGGAAGAGGTCTGGGCGTTCTTCTCCGATCCCCGCAACCTGCCGCGCATCACCCCGCCGGCCATGCGGCTGCGCATCACGTCGCCGCTCCCGCCGGCGATGTACGCGGGGATGCTCGTGTCCTACCGCGTCCGCCCGCTGCCGGCGATGACGGTGGACTGGGTGACGCAGATCACGCACGTGGAGCCCTCCGTCCGCTTCGTGGACGAGCAGCGGATCGGGCCGTACCGCTTCTTCCAGCACCAGCACGCGTTCCGGGAGATCGAGGGCGGGGTGGAGATGCACGACCTGGTGCAGTACGCCCTTCCGCGCGGCGGCGGGATGGCGCGGCGCTTCCTGGTCGCCCCCGCGCTCCGCGACATGTTCATCTATCGCAACCAGACGCTCGCGGAGCTCCTCGGCGCATGGACGGGCGGATGAGCGACCCGCGCCCGGCCGCCGCCCGCCCGCCCGCCACGGCGGTGGACCCGTTCGCGCCGAAGCCGCACCCCGTGCTCACGTGGACGGCCGTGGTCTGCGGCACGCTGGCGCTGCTGATCATCGGCGCCGACCTGGGGCCGCGCGCCTTCTTCATGGGCGTGGTGCTGGCCGTGGTTCCCGTTCCCGTCTACCTGGCCCTCGCGCTCTGGCTGGACCGCTTCGAGCCCGAGCCCCCCGTCGCCCTGGCGCAGACCTTCGCGTGGGGCGCCTCGGTGGCCATCCTCGTGGCGCTTTTGCTGAACACCTACACCGAATCGACCATGGCGCGGCTCTTCGGCGAGCGCGCGGCCGAGGTGGCCGGGCGCATCGTCAGCGCGCCGCTGGTCGAGGAGCTGTCGAAGGGGATCGCGCTCGTGGTCCTCTTCCGCACCCTGCACGACGAGTACGACGACGTGCTGGACGGCGTGGTGTACGCGTCGATGGTGGGGCTGGGCTTCGCGATGATCGAGAACGTGCAGTACTACGGCGCCGCGGTGCAGGAGGGCGGGCACAACTCGGCGCTCACCTTCGCCATCCGGGGGATGATGGCGCCCTTCGCGCACCCGCTCTTCACCGCCATGTTCGGCGTGGGGCTGGGCTACGCCCGCGAGAAGGGGCAGCCGGCGCGCCGCTTCTGGGCGCCGCCTGTGGGGTTCGCGGCGGCTGTGGGGCTGCACGCGCTCTGGAACTGGTCCGCCGGGTTCGACGACACCTGGTTCGTGATCCTCTACGCGCTGGTGATGTTCCCCGCCTTCCTGGGGCTCCTGGTGATCGTCTACCTCTCGCTGGTGCGCGAGGGGCGCATCATCCGCGAGCACCTGGGCGGGCTGGTGGAGACGGGGCTGCTGAGCGCGGACGAGCTGGAGCGCCTGTGCGTGGTGCGCAGCCGGCTGCGCGCGTCGTACGGGGCGTGGCGCACGGGCGGCCTGCTGCGCTGGCGCGAGCGCCGCGAGCTGCACCGCATCGCCAGCGAGCTGGCGTTCCACCGCTGGCGCGTTCAGCGCGGCCTCTCCCTCGGCGCCGACGCCGACGCCCGCCGTGAGAGCGCCTATCTCCACCGCCTGGAGTCGCTCTGCAGCGCGGAGATAGGGGACAGGGGACAGGGGACAGGGGACAGCGAAAAGAAGAGGGGGCGATAAGTTCTCCGCGCCTCCGCGCCTCCGCGCCTCCGCGCCTCCGCGCCTCCGCGCCTCCGCGCCTCCGCGCCTCCGCGTGAGATCCCACCCCATTCGTTCTTTCGTGCCGTCCCTGTCCCCTTTCCCCGTCCCCTCTTCCCTGCAGTTCCCTTGGCATCTCCGCGCGGCGGGCTTATCTTCGCGGCACCCCCACACCTCGGAACCCGCGCACTGCCGTAACTCCGTGCGCGGCCGCACCGTCCATCGCAGCAGCTCCGCAGGTCCATGCACCCAACGCACTTCCAGGCGCGGGCGCTTCCGCTCGCGCTGATGCTTGCGGCCGCCGCCGCGTGCACCCCCGCGCCGTACCACGTCGCGCGGCCCGCGCCGGCCCCGCAGCCCGCGCCCGCCGCCGAGGCCGCCCCCGCGCCGGACTCCGCCGCGCCGGAGAAGGCCGACGAGAACTTCGCGCTGGGGCGCGTGCAGAACGGCACCGTGGGCCGCGAGCTGCTGGGGAGCGCCACCTACGACCTTCCCGTCGAGCCCAACCAGTGGGTGTCGATGGAGCTCTCCTTCCTGGTGAACCAGCGCCACGAGGTGGTCGGCCGCTGGCTGGAACGGGGCGACCGCTACGCCGCCTTCGTGCAGGAGACCTTCGCCGCCGCGGGCATTCCGCGCGACCTGCACCACCTGGCGATGGTGGAGAGTGGCTACCAGCCCACGGTGCGCAGCCGCGCCGGCGCGGTGGGGATGTGGCAGTTCATGTCCGGCACGGGGCGGGGGATGGGGCTGCGCATCGACGACCAGGTGGACGAGCGGATGGACCCGGTGCGCTCCACCCGCGCCGCCGCGCGCCACCTGCGCCAGCTGTGGGAGGACTTCGGGCACGACTGGGCGCTGGCCGCGGCCGCCTACAACGCCGGCGGCGGGCGGATCAGCCGCGGGCTGCGCAGCTACTCGGCGAACGGGTTCTGGGACCTGGCCGAGCGCGGGAACCTGGCCGAGGAGACGCGCCGCTACGTCCCCCGTCTCTACGCCGTCACCATCATCGCCAAGGACCCGGCGCGCTTCGGCTTCGCGCGTCCGGCGGGCGTGGTGCGGAGCTTCGAGTTCGACAGCATGCAGGTCGACCTTCCCACGCCGCTGCCGGTGCTCGCGCGGGCGGGAAGCATCTCCCTGGCGCAGCTGGCCGAGCTGAACCCGCACCTGGTCCGCGGCACCGCGCCCGCGTTCTACTGGCTCTGGGTCCCCAAAGGGACGGGCCCCGCGCTCCAGCAGGCGTACGCCACCAGCGAGTTCAAGCGGCGCGGCGGCTACGCGTGGTACACCCTGCGCCGCGGCGAGGACGTGGCGAAGGTGGCGCTCGCCAGCAACCTGGCCGTCGACGACGTCCGCTCGCTGAACCTTTCCACCAACGTGGACGCGCTGGGCCGCGGCGACCGCGTGCGCCTCTACGCCGACGCCGTCCGTGCGCTCGACGCCCGCCCCGCCGAGCGCCTCGCCGCGCGGGAAGCGGATGGGGATTCGGGAGATGGAGATGCCCGCGCCTCCCGCTCCGAACCTTCCTCCAAGCGCCGCCGCACCGCCCGCCGCTCCGATGGCGACGACGATGCGCCCGCGCGCCGCACCGCGACTCGATCGGGCGATGACGGCGAAAGCTCGCGCCGCACCGCCAGCCGCTCGAACGATGAGGGTGAGACTTCGCGCACCGCTCGCCGCCCGGATGGCGACGGAGATACGACGCCGCGCCGCACCGCCTCGACCCGCCGCGTCTCGGACGATGAGAGCTCGTCGCGCACGCGCTCGTCATCGTCCGAAACCCGCCGCAGCCGGTCGTCGGGCAACGAGGGGGCGAGCCGCGGAAGCCGGGCCACCGAATCCACCGAGCGGCTGGCGGCGAGGCACACAGTCGACGAGGGCGAGACTCTGTACGCCATCGCCCGCAAGTACGACGTGACGGTGGACGCGCTGCGCGAGGCGAACGACCTGGGTGCGCGCGCCACGCTCCAGCCGGGCCAGCGCCTGCGCATCCCGCGCGCCTCGTCGCGCGTGGCCAGCCGCGAGCGCGACGGCGGCGAGGCGCGCACGGGTGAGTCGTCATCCCCCCGCCGCTCCCCGTCTTCCTCGTCCTCGCGGGAGCACGTGGTGAAGAACGGCGAGACGCTGTGGAGCATCGCGCGGTCGTACGACACCACGGTGGCCGCCATCCGCGACGCCAACGACATGCGCGCGGACTCGGTGCTGCAGCCGGGCCAGAAGCTGCGCATCCCCCGCCGCGCCGCGCCGTCCGACGAGCGGTAAAGATGGTCGGCGGAGGGCAGACGAACGGGGCGGGCCGCATCGCGCGGCCCGCCCCGTGCTTCATCCCCTTCCATCGACTCCACCGCCTCCGTGTGACCTCCTGCCGCCGATCCGATGCCGCTGCTCGATCCTGTCTTCCCCACCGAGGCCGCGCTCCCGGCCTGCGCGCGCGATCTGCTGGCCGCGCTGTATCCCACCGTGCGCTGGGACAGGGTCTCGTTCCACGCGGCGCTGCCGCCGTGGCTGCTGCGCTTCACCGACATCGCCATCACGCTGCCGGACCCGCTGACGCTGCGCCACATCCGCATCTTCGTGGCGAAGGAGAAGTGGGATCCGCGCTCGATGGCGTGGCTCGGCACCCTCGTCCACGAGTCGTTTCACGTGCTGCAGTACCAGGAAACGTTGGGAGGCATCGGTCTCGGCCCGCTTCGCATCTTCCCGGTGAAGTACCTGGGCGCGGCGTTGCTGATGGGCGAGGGCGGGGCGAAGAAGAACCGGTACGAGAAGCCCGCCTACGAGCACGAGGAGCTGTTCCTCAAGTCCGCCAAGGGCCTGTCGATCTGCGGAGAGGGCGGGGGACTGGACCGCGCCGCGCTCGCCGAGCTCCTGCGCCGCAACCCCGGCCTGGTGAAGCGCACCACGCGCGGCTGAAGCCGAGGAGCCCCGGCCGAACCATCGACCGGGGCTCCCCGCACTCAGCACTCAGCACTCAGCACTCGGCACTCGGCACTCGGCACTAGCTCGGGCTCGGCACCGGATCCGGAGACGCCGCCGCCTGCGCATCGTCCGAAACCGGCTCGACCTCGTTCTCGGTGAAGCCGATGATGGAGCCGTCCTCGAACTGCACCATGAAGCCGTCGCGGCCTTCCTCGTTGTTGTCCGGCCCCCAGTGCCCGATCACCTCGCCGACCCGGCCCACGTACGGCTCGGATTGGTCATAGTACGAGCGCACCACGCGCACCTTGTGCATCCGTTCCTCCAGGTGGGGTTTCCCGCAGTCGGCGGCCCGCAATGCATAACACGCGCCGGGTGAGAGGAAGTGCGAGAGTGCGAAAGTGCGAAAGTGGAACGGCACGCAGCGAGGGGAGGTCGCGGTGGTGTTCCACCACTTTCGCACTCTCGCACTTTCGCACCCAAGAAAGCCGCCCCGGAGCCGAAGCCCCGGGGCGGCAATCACCTCCGGCCGGCGCCGGACCGTCAGAGCCCGCGGTCGTCCAGGTCGCGGTTCAGGTCCTTGGCGCGCTGGGCCTCCACCCGGCGGGCGTTGGCGTCCAGCATGGCGTCCTCGGCGCGCGCGGCGTCCTGCTCGGCGCGGCCCTCCATCTGGTCCAGGCGCCCCTCGCGTTCCACCGAGCGGTCGCCCAGCAGCTCGCCGACGCCTTCCTTGATCTTGCCGCCCAGGTGGGTCAGCTTGCCCTGCACGTCGTCAGCCATGTTCATCTCCTGCAAGGGTTTACCCGGTCCGCCCCGTTCGCCGGAAGATGGGGCAAGACGCATGCCCGAATCGCGGCCGCGTGCTCCGTATCTTGGCCCATGACTTGCATTTGCGCGGTTTTTTCATGGGAAGGGGGATGGGGACCGTGGGGAGGCGGAATGGGCGAGGGCGGAGAGCGGCCGCCGGCGTGGGAGCGGCTGTCGACGGAGCAGGTGACCGAGTACGAGATGTTCAAGGTCCGCGAGGACCGCTCGCGCTCGCCGAAGGACGGGTCGGAGAAGACCTTCCACGTCGCCGAGTCGCCCGGCGGCGTGGTGGTGATCGCGGTGGCGGAGGACGGGCGCGTGGTGATGGTGGAACAGTTCCGCCACGCCTCGCGTAAGCTGGGGCTCGAGCTTCCCGCCGGCGTGGTGGACGACGGGGAGAAGCCGGAAGACGCCGCCGCGCGCGAGCTGCGCGAGGAAACCGGCTACGAGGGCGACCCGCCGCGGCTGCTGGGATGCATCGACCTGAACCCCTCGTGGCAGGTGACGATGGTGCACGTCGCGGTGGTGCGGAACGCGGGGAAGTCCGCGGAGACGGACGAGGACGAGAGCGAGGACATCCGCGTGCGGCTGCTGGAGATCGGAGAGCTGCGGCGGAAGGTCGTCGACGGCGAGGTGGACGCGGGCTCCACCATCGCCGCGCTGGCGCTGTGGGACTGGAAGGAAGGCGGGCTGAAGGAGAGCGGGTGAGCGGAGACGATCTCCATCCCCCTCACCGTTCCACTTTCGCACTTCCGTACTTTCGCACCTCAGTTCTCGTGGCACGCCTTACGCAAACTTGCTGCAACGACTTGCACCGGCGCGGAGCGCGTGCTACCGTCCCGCGCCTGACCGGATAAAGGAAGGAACCCGCGGATGTTCGTCTTCATCTCTCACCTGAGCGTACCGCCCGAGGACCACGGCTCGCTGGAAAAGCACTTCCGCGAGCGGTCGCGGCTGGTGGACGGATTTCCGGGCTTCCTGTACCTCCAGCTCCTGCGCCCCCAGGCCGGCGACGCCACGCACACCTTCCTCACCGCGTGGGAGAGCCGCGAGGCGTTCCGCGCCTACATGGGCAGCGAGGAGCACGGAATCTCCCATTCGCGCGAGCCGAAGGCTATAATGGATCGGACGACCGTCCGGCACGAGGCCTTCGAGGTGCTGATGGACTCGCGCGCGGTGCCGGAATGGCGCGCATGAGCCCCTCCGCGATGGCAGCGGCGGCGCGCGCGGCGGCCGGGGCGGAGTCCGCGCCCGCGCCGGTCGCGCGCGGGGACGCCCCCGCGGCGTACCTGGACGCGGTGGTGGCGGGAAACCGCAGGCGCGCCTTCGACGTAGTGGATGCCGCGCTGGCCGCGGGGATGGACGTCCGCTCGCTCTACCTGGAGGTCTTCCAGCCCGCGCTCCGCGAAGTCGGGCGGCTCTGGCAGCGGAACGTGATCACCGTGGCCGACGAGCACCTGGCCACCGCCATCACCCAGGCGGCCATGTCGCGGCTGTACGAGCGCCTGTTCGCCGCCGCGCTGGCCCAGGGGCCGCTGCTGGTGGCCGCCTGCGCCGACAGCGAGCGGCACGAGGTGGGGCTCAGGATGGTGTGCGACCTCCTGGAGATGGAGGGGTGGGACACCGTGTTCCTGGGCGCCACCGTCCCGCTCGAGGACCTGGTGGAGATGGTGCGCGAGCGGCGGCCCGAGGTGGTTGCGCTCTCCGCCTCCATCGCCCCCAACGTCCCGCGCGTGGGAGAGGCGATCCGCGCCATCCGCGCGGTGCCCGGGCGGGCGCCGCTGATCGCGGTGGGCGGACGGGCGTTCAGCGAGGACCCGGGGCTGGCGGCACGGCTGGGGGCCGACCTCACGGCGGGCGATGCCGCCGAGGCGGCGGAACGGCTCAAACGGCGGTTTGCGGCATGAACAAGGTCGTCGGATCCGGGCTTCATCCGGCGCTCCGGGCATTTCCCGGCGCGGTGGTGGAGCTTGCGCCCGACGGCGTGGTGATGGCCAGCAACGGCTGGCTGGAGCGCGAGCTGGAGCGCACCCTGGCCGACCGCCCGCTGGCCGGCGTGCTGGACGCCGCCTCGCGCGCCAAGCTCGAGGAAATGCTGCGCCGCCGCCCCGGGCCCGGCGAGCAGCCCACGCTCTGGGAGCTGATCCTGGAGGGGCGCGACTCGCTGCACCCCCACGCCTTCTTCCCCGTGTGGGAGGGCGAGGGCGCGGACGAGCGGATGTGGCTGGTGGAGTGCCCGGCCGACCCGCGCTTCACCGCCGTGCACGACGAGCTGGCGGCGGTGAACAGCGAGCAGGTGGGCACGCAGCGCCAGCTGGCCAAGGAAAAGGCCCGGCTGGGGCGCGCGCTGGACGAGCTGGAGCGGGAGCTGGGCGAGAACTCGCGCCTGAGCCGCACGCTGCAGGCGCAGAACGAGGAGATGGAGGCGCAGAACGAAGAGCTGCTGGCCATGACCGAGGAGCTGCACGCGGGGCAGGAGCAGCTGATGACGGTCAACCACCAGCTCGAGCGCCGCACCCGCGAGCTGCAGCTGGCGCTCAGCGCCCGCAACCGCTTCTACGCGGCCATGAGCCACGAGCTGCGCACCCCCATCAACGCGGTGATGGGGTACAACGACCTGCTTCTGGCCTCCGTCTACGGGCCGCTGAACGAGCAGCAGGAACTGGCCATCGAGCGCTCGCAGCGCGCCGCGCAGCACCTGCGCGAGCTGGTGAACGACGTGCTCGACATCTCGCGCATCGAGTCCGGGCGGATGGACGTGCAGGCCGAGCGCCTGGAGCTGCGCGAGGTGGTGGAGGAGCTCTTCGTCGCGCTGCGCCCCGTCGCCGACGCCATGCAGAGCCCGCTGCAGCTGCGGGTGGAGGGCGCCGGCGTGGTGACCACCGACGGGCGGCGCCTGCGGCAGGTGCTGCTGAACCTCATCTCCAACGCCCTCAAGTTCGGCGCGGGCTCGCCGGTATGGGTGCGGGTGCGCCCCTCCAGCGAGGGCGGGGTGGAGGTCGAGGTCACCGACGGCGGGCCGGGGATCGCCCCCGAGGACCTGGGGCGCATCTTCGACGAGTTCGTGCAGCTGGCGCGCGACGAGAACGGCGACTCCACGGGGATCGACGGCACCGGGCTGGGGCTGCCCATCGCGCAGCAGCTGGCGCGGCTGCTGGGCGGCCGCATCGACGTGAGCTCCACCGTGGGCGTGGGCAGCACCTTCCGGCTCACGCTGCCGGCCGTGCCGCCGCGCGCGGGCGCGTGACCTGATTAACGGGAACCAGACCAACAGGGGCGGAATGCCGGAGATTGGCGGGGAGGTTCCGGGCGACAAGCGGGGCGGGGACAGGCGCGGCGGCGACCGGAGGCGGGTGGAACGGCGCGCCCCCCCGCCCCCGTGGCGCACGCCCTGGGCGTTCGCGGGGTACGGCGCCGGCGTGGTGCTCCTGCTGGTGATCGGGCTCCGCGGCTGCGGCGGAGGCGGCGACCGCCAGGCCGGGCCTTCGGGGCCCATCGCCCCGGCGCCCGCGCCGCTCGACACGTCGCACACGCCGCGGCAGACGGGGCGGCAGGTGGAGATGGCCATGTCGACCGGCGACTACGAGCGGCTGACGCTGGAGGGCGACCGCGCGAAGGGGCGGATCGTGAAGGCGCAGCTCTACTGTGACGAGGTCGACCAGGCGGCGCTCGAGAACAGCGACAGCATCGAGGCGCCGATCGCGGCGATCGCCGACTCGGTGGCGCACCGCGTCTCGGCGGCGAGCTGCAAGTGGGGCGCGCAGGACGACCCCCGCCGCGAGGACTTCCTCCTTCTCGTCCCCCACGATCTCGCCCCCCAGTTCTCGTCGCAGCCGGTGACGCTGGACGGCTACGTCCGCCGCCGCCGCCTGATTGCCAACGTGGAGTGGATCGGCAAGTCGCGCGCGCTGGCGCTGCAGACGGTCGGCATCTTTCGCGGACTGAGCCGATAAAGTACGAGAGTACGAAGTACGGGAGTACGGAACCGAAGTGCGGGAGTGCGTGAGTGCGGGAGTGCGTTTGATCGGCGCGCTCCCGCACCTTATTTTGCGAAACTGCGCCCGAATCCGTCCCTCGCACCGATGAAGTCCGCGAAGGCGGACTGCGTGCCGGTGTAGCCGCGACTTCAGTCGCATTTTCGCGGTCCCTTGCACACCGTTCGCCTCCTCCGGCATCCGCCTCCACGGCATCCGTCTCCCTCGCGCCCCTGACCCTTTGCCGATGCGAATCTCCATCCTGATGGCCGTCGTGCTGACCCTTGCCTCCGCGGCCGCGCTGGACGCGCAGGCCGACTCCGCCGCGCTGCTGGCCCGCGCCCGGCGCCTGCACGAGCAGGTGCCCATGGTGGACGGGCACAACGACCTGCCGTGGGAGATCCGCACGAAGGGGTTCAGCGACTTCGGGCGGATGAACCCCGATTCCTCCCTCCCCGACAACAACACCGACGTGGCGCGGCTCCGCGCCGGGGGCGTGGGCGGCGTGTTCTGGGCGGCGTACGTGCCGGTGGAGACGATGGGGCGCGTGCCCGGGCCGGCGCGGGTGGTGCTGGAGCAGATCGACCTCATCCACCGCATGGTCGAGCGCTCGCCGGCGATGGAGCTGGCGCTGACCGCGGGCGACATCGAGCGCATCCACGGCCAGCACAGGATCGCCGCGCTGATCGGGATCGAGGGCGGGCACGCGATCGAGAACTCGCTGGGCGCGCTGCGGCAGTACTACGGGCTGGGCGTGCGCTACATGACGCTCACCCACACCAGCACCATCGACTGGGCCGACGCGGCGACCGACTCCGCGAAGCACGGCGGGCTCACGAAGTTCGGCGAGGAGGTGGTGCGGGAGATGAACCGCATGGGGATGCTGGTCGATCTCTCGCACGTGTCGCCGGGGACGATGAGCGACGCCATCCGCGTTTCCGAGGCGCCGGTGATCTTCTCGCACTCGTCCGCGCGGGCCATCGCCGACGTGCCGCGCAACGTGCCGGACTCCATCCTGGTCCGCCTGAAGCAGAACGGGGGGATCGTGATGGTGAACTTCTACTCCGGGTTCGTGGACCCCGCCGCGGTGGAGCTCACCCGCGAGAGCTACCGCGTGCAGGCGCGCGCCGCCGCGCAGTTCCCCAACGACGCCGCGGCGCGCGACCGCTACGTGGCCGACTGGCGGCGCCAGAACCCCATGCCGCGCGGCACCGTCCGCACCGTGGCCGACCACATCGACCACATCGTGAAGGTGGCGGGGATCGACCACGTGGGATACGGCTCGGACTTTGACGGCGTGACCTCGCTCCCCGTGGGGCTGGAGGACGTGTCGCGCTTCCCGTATCTCACCGCCGAGCTCCTGCGCCGCGGCTACAGCGACGCCGACGTGCGCAAGATCCTGGGCGGCAACCTCCTGCGCGTCATGCGCCAGGCCGAGTCCGTGGCCGCCCGCCTCCAGCGCGAGCGCGCCCCCTCCACCGCCATGATCGACGTCATGGACGGCGGGCTGGTGCGGTAGGCCGGATCTCGCGACGTGGAAGCAGAGCCGCCGGTCCTCGTTCGAGGGCCGGCGGCTCCGCTTCTATGGCTGCTCTCCGCGAAGCTCCAGGATCTTCTGGTAGGTGAGAATGTCCGCCCGGTCCAGCGTTCGGTCGGCGACGCGCTTGGCGGCGATCAACCCGCGCAGGCCGAGCACCCGGATCTCCCGTCCTCCGAAATCCGCCGTTTCCGCCATCGCGTCGCACGCGGCGTAGTCGCCCACGCCGGGCACCTCGGCGAAGATGTCGATGAAGCCCCGGTTCGTCTTCAACGTCAGGATCGTCGCCATCCGGAGCGTCTGCGCGTCCATGCACCACGGAAGGTCGTCGCGCGGGAAGTCGCGCGGAAACGCGTTCCACGAGGCGAGCAGGCCGGCGAGCCGGGCCAGGTTCTCCGGCGCGCGATCGTAGCAGATGTCCACGTCGTTGGTCATGCGCGGCGAGCCGTGGACGATCCCGGCCAGGCCGCCGATGAGCACGAACCGGACGCCTGCCCTGTCGAGATCCGCGACCATTTCCGTGAGACTCATCCCGATCTCCTCAATCTGAAACGGTTCATCAGCTCTGCCGCGTCGTCCGCTTCACGAAGCCGTTCCGCGAGCGGGCGTCGCATGTTGGCGGCGATCAGGGACACGTCGAGGCCGAACGACTCCGCGGACAGTGCGGGAGCGCGCTCGCGCACGGCGGGCCGGCCGCGGCGCCGCGGCTCGTGCAGGTAAGCCCGGCTCAGCCAGGCGGTGAAGGTGCAGAGGTATCGGTCCACGTCCACCGCTACGCGAACGCTCCCGTCGCCCGACTCGGCGGAGACGATGGGAGCCGAGGGATCCGCCGCCAGCGCCGGGCCGGCCATCTCCCAGGCAGCACGGAGCGGAGTGCCCGCGGTTTCATGGATCACCTTCGCCAGTCCGAGCCGGCGCGCATCTCCTTCCGAATACGCCAGGTACACCCCCAGTCCCGCGGAGGCGTTCTGGACCCACTTCGTGTCCGCGTTCACCGCCAGGGCGAACTGCGCGAGCGTCATCTCCATGTATTTCGATCTGAAGTTCAGATCTAATTTACTGCCTCGGGCTCGGCGAGCAACTGTTGGGCGAAAAGGACGCGGTCCTCACCGAATACGGCGAGGACCGCGTTGCTGGAGCAAGACGCCGTTCAGCAGCGGCCGTCGGCGCTGGGGCAGTTGGCCGGGTTGCAGCTCAGCGGGCAGCTGGCGCAGGTGATGGGGCAGCTCGCGTTGCAGCTGACGCAGGTGTCCATGTCGCTGCAGCGGTCGCAGGTGTTGCAGGTGTCCTGGTCCACGCTGGCGCTGTCCATCCCGCGCACGGTTCCCATCCGGCCGGCCGCGGCCTCGGTGGGGAAGGATTGCACGACCAGCTCGTCCGGGTTCAGGCTCAGCTTGCGCATGACGATCTCCCGTCGCGGGGAGGGTGGGGGGAAGGCGGACGGCGGCTCCCCGCTCCGTGCGTCCGCCGGCGGCCGCCGTGAACAGCGGCCGGGGGAGTTCAGGCGTCGAGCGATCCGCCCAGCATGGCCCTGGCGCGCGGCGCCCGACCATGGATGCGTGACGAACCGCCGCCGCGCCAGTGCGAAGCATTCGCACGCGGGGGTGAACCGTATTCGCCGCGTGACGGGTGATCGTCCCCGTGACGCTGGAGCGGCCCTCTCCCGTGGTGATCCGGAAGAGGGCCGCCGGTGTGCCGGGGACGCCGCTCAGCTGCCGACGGGTGATGGCCGCGCCTCCAGAGCGGCACGGGCGGCGCGGGCCTTCTCCTCGCAGCTGGCGCATCCGGTCTTCGCCGGGGGCTGCCCCATCAGCGCGTCGAGGATGGCGTTGCTCACCGCGCCGCGCGAGGCCAGGTCGAAGCCGAAGAACATCGGCGACGAGTTCACCTCCAGGAACACCAGCCGCCCCGTCTCCGGGTCCGTCTTGAAGTCCGCCGCGCCGAAGTCCATCGACAGCATCTCCATCACCCGTGCCAGCCCCTCGCACAGCTCGCGCGGAACGGCGTCCAGCGGCATGGGGATCACCTGCGTGTCGGTGGCGGTGCGGTAGTCCAGCTCCTTGGACCGCATCTCGAACGGAATGAACCGCCCGCCGATGCAGTACAGGCGGATCTCCGGCGCCACCAGGCGGTTCTGGAGCAGGAACGGCCCCGCGCCGCCCGTCTCCCGCGCGAACTCCACCATCGCCCCCGCCTCGCGGCAGTGCGAGCCGCCCTGCACCGGCTTGGCGATGAGCGCCTGTTCGGCTGCCCGCCGCTCCACCGCCTCCAGGTCGTTGGTGATGACGGTGGCGGGCACCTCCAGCCCGGCGCGGCGGGCCAGGTGCAGCTGGAAGGCCTTGTTGTTGTTGCCGATGAACCGCCCGTTCAGCACCCGCACCTCGGGGTGCACGTGCAGCCACCCGGCGAGGGTGGTGTACCACGCCGCCGCCCGCCGCGACGTTTCGGGCGTGGGGTCGGCCTGGTAGCTGAACACGTCGTGTCGCACGAAGCAGGCGCTGGGGCGGATCTCGCGGCCGTCCAGCGTCAGCCGGTCGCTGTCCAGGTCCCACTCCAGCGTGGGCTGCGCGCGCGCGCCGGAAAAGAGGACGAGGTGCTCGAAGCCGCGCGTCAGGGCCTGGCGGCAAAGCGAGTGCAGGCTGTAGTCGACCTCGCCGCCGGCGATCAGCAGCTGGCCCGCGGGCCGCGGCGGCGGCGGGGGGCCCTGTTCCATCATTTCCATCCGGGTCTCTCGCGGTTGAGCGCGGAGCGAAGGGCCGCCCCGCGCGTGGAGGAGGGTCGCGGGAGAGCCCCGCCGCCGGGGCGGCGGGGCTCTCCCGAGCTTCACCGTCGGGTTCCGTCAGTACTCCGGGGGCGGACGCATCTGCGCCTGCTGGTCCGGGCTGCTGTCGGCCGAGGCCGTCGGGTACTCGTACGGGTAGGTGTTCTCCTCCCCGTAGTAGTCGGCGGTGCTCTCCTCGCCGATCAGGTCGTACGTGGTCTCCTCGCCGGCGTAGTCGTAGGTGCTTTCCTCGCCGGCGTAGTCGTACGTGCTCTCCTCGCCGACCGGGCTGGTGGTGGGGCACTCTTCGCCGGTCTGCGCGGTGGTGCTGGGCTCGATCGACCCGCCCCAGCAGTAGTCCACGTGCCCGTCCCAGATCTTGATGCAGGTGCCGTCGAAGCGGGTGAGCATGAAGCCGCCGCCCTCGTTGTAGAGGATGCTCTGCTCCTGCAGGATGCGGATGGCGATCTCCTCGCCCAGCAGCAGCGACAGGCGGTAGTCGCTGTTCCAGTGCACGCCCGCCGAGTTGCGGCCGATGGCGATGTTCCCGGCCAGCTTGTTCAGCTCGCCGCCCACCGTCATGGACCCCGCGTCGGCACCGGTGTAGGGCATCAGCGACAGCCCGTCGGGGCTGGCCACCATCGGGTTCTCGATGGGCGTGTCCTCGTTGAAGAACGCCTTGAGGATCGTGGCCAGCGCGCCGGCGGCGGTGGCATGCCCCGCACCGTACGCCGGGTGCGTGGGTGCCCCTTCGGGGAACGCCTGCGGCAGCAGGTAGCTCCCCCAGCGGCCGGGGAAGTAGCCGTGCAGCAGCCCGCCGGTGAGCGAGCCCAGGATCTCGCCGTTGATCTGCGGATAGCTGCGTCGCCCGGTGAGGTGGTTGTCGATGCGCCCGCCCAGCTCCTCGGGGCGCAGGCGCCGGTGCACGAACCACTTCTGGAACCACACCGCCTGCAGCGCCCGCGTCACCGTCTCCCACACCAGCCGCAGCCCGTGGATGTCGCCGTAGGTCACCAGCGGCGCCTGCTTCACGTAGCCGTTGTACGGGTTCATCTGGTCGAAGGGGAACTCGCGGTCGATGTCGGGCCGCGCCGAGCTGGTCTGCTGGTCGCCCGTGGGCTCCTGCAGCAGGTACCAGGCGGCGTTGTAGAACGCGTCGGCCACGTTGTCGAAGTGCACGAAGTTGCCCAGGTCGCGCAGGTTGCGGATGAAGCGGCGCGTGGGATCGAACACGTCCATCCCCCGCTTGTCCATCCCGTCCTGCACCTGCAGCCACCAGTAGAAGTCGGTCAGGTAGTCGATACCGGGCTGCACCGTCTGCCGGCGCTGGTCGATCTTCAGCGCGCCGTAGCGGATGTAGCCGTCGGAGTCGTAGCGCCCCTGCCCGGGCTGGCTGCCGGGGTCGCTGTTCCCCTTGAGCAGGAACTGCGAGAGGTAGGGCCCCACCGCCTCGCCGGGATACACGCCACGGAACACCGTCTGCCCGGAGATGGAGCCGTACACGGTGCGCGGCTGGTAGTAGCTGAACTCGGTGTTCAGCGACTGGATGGCCTGCTGCACCGTCGCGTTCCAGCTGTAGTCGTTGAAGTGCACGTCGCGCGAGAGCGCCATCCAGTACAGCTCGCCCATCTCGCTCGACACCTCGGCGCTGTCGATGCGCGGCGCGGGCGGCATGGTCACCGACTGCGGGTCGGCGCCCTGCAGGTCGAACGCCAGCCCGGCCTGCGGGTTGGTCAGCTTCTTCCCGCCGGGCCCCAGCTGGATGTTCTCGAAGTCCGCGGGGTTGCGGGTCTGCAGCGCGTACAGCATCGACTGGTACGAGGCGGGAAGCACGTCGCCCACCGAATCGTGCTGCAGCCCCTTGGAGAAGTTGCCCACGTACGGGTAGTCGATCTCCTCGCAGTTGTTCTGGTGGCAGGGATGCGCCCGGTTGTAGGCGATGTCGGCCGCCTGGATGCGCTTGTTGCGGGCGTTTTCCCGGCGGTTGGGGTCGGGAGGCGTCTGGGTGTTGCAGTTGGACATGATGAGCTCCGTAGACGGGGGCCGCGCGCCGCGGGGTTGCGGCGTGCCTGGCTGGGTGGGCCCTCCCCGCCCCGGACGCGGCGAAGGCCCCGGCCGGTCGTTGTGCCAGCCCGGGGCGCTCGCGTTCGCCCGGATCTCATCCCTTCGCCGCCCGCATCTCCGGAAGCGCGTCCGCCGCCTGGAGACGCAGAAAGGCCCTGCCCGGGCATTCTGCCGGGCAAGGCCTTTTCTCGTCTTTCGCCGGTCCGTCTCCCGTCCGCTTCCTGGCGGGGAAACACGGAACCGGTCGTTCTTTCGATTGCAAGCTATTCGATCGCCGTACCCCTGTCAAGCGGGCGCGGCGTCCATCATCTCCCGATCGCCGCCATGGCCGCCTCGGGGTAGCGCGTCCCCGCGGCCACACCCATCGGGGCGATCTCCTCGATGCGCGCCAGGTCGTCCGCGGTGAGGCACACCTTCAGCGCCCCCACGTTCTCCTCCAGGTACTTCCTGCGCTTGGTACCGGGGATGGGGACCACATCCTCCCCCCGCGCCATCACCCAGGCCAGCGCCAGCTGCGACGCGGTGCACCCCTTCGCCACGGCCATCTCCTCGATGTGCTTCACCAGGTCCAGGTTCTTCTGGAAGTTCTCGCCCTGGAAGCGCGGCGAGCCGCGGCGGAAGTCGTCCGGCGCGAAGTCGTCGGGAGAGGTGAAGCGCCCGGTCAGGAACCCGCGCCCCAGCGGGCTGTACGCCACCAGCCCGATCCCCAGCTCGCGCAGGGTAGGGATGATGTCGTCCTCGATGTCGCGGCTCCACAGCGAGTACTCGCTCTGCAGCGCCGTGATCGGGTGCACCGCGTGCGCGCGGCGGATCGTTCCCGCGCCGGCCTCGCTCAGGCCCAGGAAGCGCACCTTTCCTTCCTCCACGAGGCGCGACATCGCCCCCACGGTCTCCTCGATCGGCACCTCGGCGTCCACGCGGTGCTGGTAGTAGAGGTCGATGTGGTCCGTCCCCAGCCGCTGCAGCGAGCCGTCGCACGCCTGCCGCACGTACTCCGGCCGCCCGCTGATCCCGCGGATTCCCCGATTCGCCGGGTCGCGCACGACGCCGAACTTGGTGGCCAGCACCACCTCGCCGCGACGCCCCCGGATCGCCCGCCCGACCAGCTCCTCGTTGGTGTGCGGCCCGTACATGTCCGCGGTGTCGAGGAAGTTCACCCCCAGGTCCAGCGCGCGGTGGATGGTGGCCGTGCTCTCGGCCTCGTCGCCCGGGCCGTAGAACTCGCTCATCCCCATGCACCCCAGCCCCTCCGCGCTCACCTCCAGCCCCTGCGCTCCCAGCTTCCGCATCTCCATCGTCCCTCTCCCGTTTTCCCGCGGTTCATCCCGTCCGATGTTGGGACCTCAAGACGTACGCGCCCGCGCGCGAGGGCGCAAGCACGCACCCGCGGGTGTGTATGGGGATCAGGCGCGGAGGTGGAGAGTGGGGGAATCTCCGGAATCTTCCGAATCACACCGACGGGTGGCGATTCGGCTCGGGTGCCTGCGACGGGTGTTTACGAGCGAGGCGGCGTCAGGGAGATTGCCGGGCCTGAGGGTTGACACGAACGGCGGTCTGCCTTACGTTTCTCAGTCTGTCGCGCAACTTTTTGGTTCGCGGCGGCGGAGGCCTTCCGGCCTTCGCTGTGTTTTTCCGTCTCCCAAGTTTGCTGCCCGGTATGCCGACGATCAACCAGCTGGTCCGCAAGGGTCGCGAGACGCTCGAGAAGAAGAGCAAGTCGCCCGCGATGCGGAACAACCCGCAGAAGCGCGGCGTCTGCACGCGCGTTTACACCACGACCCCCAAGAAGCCCAACTCGGCGCTCCGCAAGGTGGCCCGCGTGCGGCTGACCAACGGCTTCGAGGTCACGGCCTACATCCCGGGCGAGGGGCACAACCTGCAGGAGCACAGCATCGTGCTCATCCGCGGGGGCCGCGTGAAGGACCTGCCCGGCGTGCGCTACCACATCATCCGCGGCACGCTCGACGCCAGCGGCGTCAACGACCGCCGCCAGAGCCGTTCCAAGTACGGCGCCAAGCGTCCCAAGGCGGGCGGTGCCGGCAAGGGCGCCCCGGCCGGCAAGGGCGGAAAGGGGAAGAAGTAAGCCATGAGCCGTCGCACACGCGCCGTCAAGCGCCCCATCACCCCCGACCCGGTCTACGGCTCGGAGATGGTGACCAAGTTCGTGAACACCCTCATGCTGGACGGGAAGAAGAGCCTCGCCGAGGGGATCTTCTACACCGCCATGAAGGTGATCGAGGAGAAGACCGGGCAGCCCGGCGAGGCCGTGTTCAAGCAGGCGCTGAACAACGCCAAGCCCGTGCTCGAGGTGAAGAGCCGCCGCGTGGGCGGCGCCACCTACCAGGTGCCCGTCGAGGTGCGGCCCGAGCGCCGCACCGCCCTGGGAATGCGCTGGCTGGTGGGCTATGCCCGCGCCCGCGGCGAGAAGACCATGGCCGACCGCCTGGCGGCCGAGCTGATGGCCGCCTCGCGCAACGAGGGCGCCACGATCAAGAAGAAGGACGACACGCACCGCATGGCCGAGGCCAACAAGGCGTTCGCCCACTACCGCTGGTAAGACGTCGCGACCCGACGATTCATCGCCGGCCGGTAGAAGCACTGAACTAGTCTGGAGCCGCGGCGGCGCGGCGAGCGGTACCCCGCTCCCGCGCCCCGCGCTTTCCGCGTAACTGGATAGAGCAAACCATGGCTCGCACGACACCGCTCGAGAAGTACCGCAACATCGGCATCATGGCGCACATCGATGCCGGCAAGACCACGACGACCGAGCGCATCCTGTACTACACGGGCCGCACGCACAAGATCGGCGAGGTGCACGAGGGTGCGGCGACCATGGACTGGATGGAGCAGGAGCAGGAGCGCGGCATCACCATCACCTCGGCGGCCACCACCTGCCAGTGGGAGCGCCTGGGCGACACGTACCGCATCAACATCATCGACACCCCGGGGCACGTGGACTTCACTGTCGAGGTGGAGCGCAGCCTGCGCGTGCTCGACGGCGCGGTGTGCGTGTTCGACGCGGTGGCCGGCGTGGAGCCCCAGTCCGAGACGGTGTGGCGCCAGGCCGACAAGTACGGCGTGCCGCGCATCTGCTTCGTGAACAAGATGGACCGCACCGGCGCCAACTTCGAGCGCTGCGTGGACATGATCCGCGACCGCCTGGGCGCCAACCCGCTCCCCATCCACCTGCCCATCGGCGACGGCGAGCACTTCGTGGGGATCGTGGACGTGATCCGCCAGGTGGAGCTGGTCTACGACGACACCACGCTGGGGAAGAACTGGACCGAGCAGCCGGTGCGCGCCGAGCTGCAGGACGCGCTGAAGGCCGCCCGCTTCGCGCTGGTCGAGGGCGCGGTGGAGCACGACGAGCACCTCATGGAGCGCTACCTGGAGGGCGAGGAGATCAGCGAGGCCGAGCTGCGCCACGCCATCCGCAACGCCACCATCGCGGGCGCCATGACGCCGGTGCTCACCGGCAGCGCCTTCAAGAACAAGGGCGTGCAGCAGCTGCTGGACTCGGTCATCGACTACCTGCCGGCCCCGGTCGACATCCCCGCCATCAAGGGAACCGACCCGGAGCACGACGACGCGCCGGTCGAGCGCCACGCCACCGACGACGAGCCCTTCAGCGCGCTGGCGTTCAAGATCGCCACCGACCCGTTCGTGGGTAAGCTGACCTTCTTCCGCGTGTACTCGGGCGTCATCGCCAGCGGCGCGCACGTGCTGAACAGCACCAAGGGCAAGCGCGAGCGCTTCGGCCGCATCCTGCAGATGCACGCCAACAAGCGCGAGGAGATCCCCGAGGTGCGCGCCGGCGACATCGCTGCGGCCATCGGCCTGAAGGACACCACCACCGGCAACACGCTCTGCGACCAGGCCCACCCCGTGGTGCTCGAGAGCATGACGTTCCCGGAGCCGGTGATCGACGTGGCCATCGAGCCCAAGACCAAGGCCGACCAGGACAAGATGGGCGAGGCGCTGCGCCGCCTGGCCGACGAGGACCCCACCTTCCGGGTGCACACCGACCAGGAGACCGGGCAGACCATCATCTCCGGGATGGGCGAGCTGCACCTGGAGATCCTGGTGGACCGCATGCTGCGCGAGTTCAAGGTCGACGCCAACGTGGGCCGCCCGCAGGTGGCCTACCGCGAGACCATCCGCAAGTCGGTCGAGAAGGTGGAGGGCAAGTTCGTCCGCCAGACCGGCGGCAGCGGCCAGTACGGCCACGTGGTCATCAACATGGCGCCCGCCGAGCCCGGCCAGGGCTTCGTGTTCGAGGACAAGGTGGTGGGCGGCGTGATCCCGCGCGAGTTCATCAAGCCCGCCGAGCAGGGGATGCGCGAGGCCATGGACACCGGCGTGCTGGCCGGCTACCCCATGGTCGACGTGAAGGTGCAGCTGGTGTTCGGCAGCTACCACGACGTGGACTCGAGCGAGATCGCGTTCAAGATCGCCGGGAGCATGGCCTTCAAGGAGGCCGCGCGCCGCGCGGGCCCCGTGCTGCTCGAGCCCATGATGAGCGTGGAGGTCATCACCCCCGCCGACTACATGGGCGACGTCATCGGCGACCTTTCCAGCCGCCGCGGCAAGATCCAGGGGATGGACCAGCGCAACGACGCGCAGGTGATCAACGCCCTGGTGCCGCTGTCGGAGATGTTCGGGTACTCGACCTCGCTCCGCTCCATGAGCCAGGGGCGCGCCGTGTACTCCATGCAGTTCGCGCACTACGAGGAAGTGCCGAAGTCCAAGGCCGACGAGATCGTGGCCAAGGTTCGCGGCTGAGGAGGCTCGAACGACCGGGGGTGTCTTAATAGCCCCCGGGACGAGTCGAACCAGCCATCATTCACCACCACCGGAAGGATTCAAACCAATGGCCAAGGCCAAGTTTGAGCGCAACAAGCCGCACGTGAACGTGGGCACCATCGGCCACGTGGACCACGGCAAGACCACGCTGACCGCGGCGATCACGCGGATCCAGGCCGCCAAGGGGCTGGCCGACTTCATCTCGTTC